>WNFC01001702.1_pt1 | contig 23611 bp, 23 predicted proteins | sample 5400541 | NCBI WGS metagenome assembly WNFC01 (sample SAMN13153342, study PRJNA577476) | soil metagenome | isolation source: 120 cm saprolite under Douglas fir tree site 2 hole 2 replicate 1 | place: USA:California | collected 2015-04-18
GTTCTTCCAGCATCATTTTTCGAAGATGGGTCACGGGAACACCTCCTGTGACCCACATTTACATCAAGCCACCGAGCAACCAATGCTGCGTACCTCACGCGAAGCGTCCGCCGCCGGGCGGCTACGTCCAAACGCGGTTATCTGACAAGTGACTCACAATCTCCGCGCAACCCCGCTTGAAATGCGAGCACCGAGGTGCGAGACGCGCTTTACATCAAGCGGGGGATTGGCTAGCGTTAGCTTGAGAAACGCAGGCGAAGAATGGACACGGCAACCTCAGTTCGCGACCTCTTGTTCACCTTGCTTTTGAAGGTGGGTGTGGCGTCGTCGTTTGCGGCGCTGCTGGCGCGGTGGAACACCTTTCGCCGCGTGCTTTTTACCGAAGAGCGCGACGTCGACCAAAAACTCAAGTTGATGATGTTCATGGTTCCCCCGCTGATTGTCGGAGTGATGCTGCGCCTGGCTGGAAGGCGCGTTTCTCATGGGCTTGCTGGGTGGCCGCGTGGTGGGGCCGATCGGCGGCGCGATCATCACTATTCCGGCGCTAATTTCGCGCGAGTGGCTCGCGATGCCCGTAGCAGCGACGGCGGGATTGCTCGGCGGACTGATTCGGCAGGCCATTCCCAACAAAGAAGACATCTGGAATTTCGGTCCGTTCACTTTTCTGAACATTCCGAGAGCGACTGTGAAGCTGCTTCGCAAAGCGGAATTGTCCTGGGAAATGGCGCCGCTGACCACGTGCATCGCCCTCGAGCTGGGCCGCGTGGCGCTGGTGCACGCTACAAAGCTCAAGTGGCTTTTTGCGATCGATCCAAACTGGGATTGGTGGCTTGGCCTGGTGGTGATTGCGACGCTAATGTCTGTCGCTGCCCCGCTGAAGATCTGGAACAACACGCGCATCGAGATGAACCTCGAACGGCACCAGCAACTCTTGTTGAAGGCCAGAATGGACGCGCTCTCCAGCCAGATCAATCCGCACTTTCTGTTCAATACGCTCAACACCGTTTCGGCGCTGATCCGCATTGATCCGGATTCCGCGCGCGGTGTGGTCCTGAAGCTGAGCAATATTTTGCGCCGGCTCCTCCGCAAGCATGAGACCTTCGTCCCGCTCAGCGAAGAACTCCAATTCATCGACGATTACCTGGATATCGAAGTGGCCCGCTTCGGCCGCGACAATCTCGAAATCGTCAAGCAGCTCGGCGAAGAAACCCTCGAGGCCTTTGTCCCCAGCATGCTCCTCCAGCCGATTGTGGAGAATTGTCTGAAGCACGGCCTTGCGCCCAAGCTCGGCGGCGGAAAAATTCAGTTGCGGACCACCACCCGTGACGGCCGGCTGCACATTGAAATTGAAGACAACGGTGTGGGCATCTCCGAAGAGAAGATGCCGCACGTGTACGTCGAAGGCATCGGATTGAGCAACGTGCGCGAGCGCCTGCACGTGCTCTATGGAGCCGATTTCAACCTGGAGATCCAGAGCCGGCCCGGCGAAGGCACGGTGATCCGCATTGACGTTCCCGCGCTGGTGCCCGCCATGCAGACCGTGGGCTGAGGCGACTCGCGAGTTGCGCCGGCGGCCGACCTCGTCTGGAAGGCTACTCCTCGCGGAGAGCGACCATGGGATCGACTTGTGTGGCGCGGCGCGCCGGAATGTAGCAGGCAAAGAACGCAGAGAGCAGGAGCACGGTGGCGACAGCGCTAATCGCGGCCGGGTCCATGGCGTTGACCTGGTAGAGAAGAGTCTTCATAACGCGGCCGACAAAGTAAGTACCTGCGAGGCCCACAAGCAGTCCAAGAAAAGCGAGCACCATTCCTTCCTGAAGTACAAGACGAAGTACCTGGTTGGGGCCGGCGCCAAGCGCGATCCGCAAGCCAATCTCGTGGGTGCGCTGCGCCACCGCGAAGGACATCACGCCATAAATCCCGATGGCGGCTAGCAGTAGTGCAACCCCCGCAAAACTCGAGAACAGCACGGTGGAGAAACGGTCTCCAGCCAATGATTCATCCACGAGCTGATCCATGGTCTTTACCTGATCGAGGGGCAGATTGGGGTCCACGGAGCGGACCACGGCGGTAATGCTCTTGGTCATGCTGGCGGGATCGCCAAAGGTGCGAACTGCCAAGCCCGCCTGTGGCCAGGGGCTCTGCCAAAAAGGAACAACGATTTCGGGGAACCCGTCGCCACGAACACCGCCGTTGTGGACGTTGTGATAGACACCTACGATTTGCCATTCGATGGGCGGCCCGAGCTTGGTGACGCCGGGGATTAGCTGTTCGACGGCGAGGCGTTGCGTGAGAGGGTCCACGTTAGACAAGTATTTCTTCGCGAAAGTCTCGTTTACGACGGCGACCGGGAGGCCGCCTGCAACATCCTGTTCCGTGATGGCGCGGCCTTTTTCGATCTGGATTCCAAAGGTCTTGAAGAATTCCGGCGTCACCATAGTGAAGCCTGCGCCGGGACGCGAGGACGGATCACTGACGGCCTGTCCCGCGAGGTTGAAGGGCATGCCAAAGTTCGTGCCGATGATGGGCATCCCCGTGGAAGCGGAAACAGCGGTGATTCCCGGAAGGGCGCCGACTTTTTCCAAGAGCAGGCGATAGAACGCGTTTATTTGTTCAGGCGTGGAAAACCGCTCATTGGTCACGGGTAGAAAAAAGGTGAGGATGTGGTCCTGGCGAAATCCGAGATCGACGCGGCTTAATTTCCAGAAGCTGTGAATCACAAGTCCGGCGCCTGCGAGGAGCGTCAGCGCCAGAGCAAATTCGATGACCACCAGAGTGCGGCGCAATCCATGGCGGCCCGCGCTGACCGCGGAGCGGCCGCTTTCCTTTAACACGTCATTCAGATTGAGCCGCGCCGTTTGCCACGCGGGAGCACAGCCAAACAGCACACCAGCCAGAAGCGTCGCTGCCAGGCTGAAGAAAAGAACCGGCAGGTTCACGCGAATGTCCGCTTCCGAGGGCAGGGTAAAGGGCGGAATGAAGGAAACAATTATTTTCAGAAGTCCCCAGGCGAGGCTCACGCCCAGGACTCCGCCGATCAGCGAAAGTGCGAGGCTTTCCGTCAGGAATTGCGCGAAAAGTTGTCCCCGCGTGGCGCCCAGAGAGGCCCGTTCGGCAATCTCTTTTTGGCGAACGGTGCCTCGTGCGAGAAGGAGATTGGCCACGTTGACGCAAGCGATCAACAGGATGAAGCCGACAGCGCCCATCAGCAGCCAGATATTCTTGATCAGGTCTTTGCTGATGAAGTCGTTCTTGAGGGGTTCGACGGCGGCGCTCCAGCCTTTGTTGGACTTTGGATAGACTTCGGCAATGTGGCGGGTGACGGAATCCATATTGGCGTTGGCCTGTTGCAAAGTGACGCCCGGTTTGAGGCGGCCCATCACCAGGACGAAATGAAAGTCGTGGTTGATCTGCTCCGGTTTGAAAGCCAGCGGGACAAAGAGCTGCGATTCGAGGCGGTCGGGCTGCCCGGCCGCGAGGACACCCACAACCGTGTAAGGCTCGCCGTTCAGGCGGATGGGCTTGCCGATGATTTCGCGATCGCTGCCGAAACGCTCCACCCAAAGTCGATGAGTCATGACGACGACGCGATCACGGCCCACGACACCTTCCTCGGGGAGAATGTCCCGCCCCAGGAAAAAAGGAGTGCCCACCATGTTGTTGAAGCCGGGGGTGGTCAGGCGGGTCTGGATCATTTCGGGGTGGTCGGAGGTGGAAAGACTGTAATTGCCGCCCGTCCATGCGCAAAGATCCTGGAATACGGTGCTCTGCTGCTTCCAATCCAAAAAGTCGCCGGCTGAAACGCCATTGCGATTTCCGTTGATCTTCGACCAGACGATGACGAGCTGGTCCGGATTGGGGTAAGGCAGGGGAGCGAGGAGGGTGGCGTAGACGACGGTGAAGATAGCGGTGTTGGCGCCGATGCCGAGGGTGAGCGCCAGGAGGGCGACGCAGGTGAAGCCGAAGTTCTTGGCGAGCAAACGCAAACCAAAACGGATGTTGCGCGCGAGATTCATCATGCGGCTACCCCCCAGATACACGAGTGAATCACCCGTTGGAGAGGTTAGACGTGGGGAGGGAGCGAGTGGTCACTGCCCGAGGTGAAAAAGGCGCGTGGGGGCGAAAGTTTCTCCGGCCGTCTAGCGATCTTCCTTGAATTGGCTGGAGAGGGACTTGGGAGCGGCAAGCAGCCACGCGGCGAGGAGCGCGCGGCACACGGTATGCTTTCTCGCGGCCTTGAGGCGGACGTGGTGGCCCCGCGCCGTCCCCAGGCACCGGCGCAGGGTTCAAAGACGCCCCGGTGGGCCCTCATGAACATCCCTTGCTCGATGGGCGTGAGTTTGACCATGCCCCAGCCGTCTTCGGGGTAGCCGAGGGTCGCAAAGATCTTTCCGGCGACACGAAAGTCGGGGTGATCCATGTGGGCTTGCTCGGAGGTTTCGGGGAAGGAGAGCGCGAGTCGGCGAAAGTCATTGGAGGTCATTGGCAAGGTCCAGTTTGTTTAGGGAGCCATGAAAGCACGAGAGGGAGCGGGGGAAGAAAGGGCTTGACAGGCGGCTGGCGATACTGTATGTTCTGTATATACAGAAATGAGCGACCAAACAAAAATGATACAAAACGCCTTAACGCCCGTAGCGCAGAAATTCATTTTGCACTGGGGGGAGATGGGCACCCGGTGGGGGATCAACCGCACCGTGGCGCAGGTGCACGCTCTGCTGTTTCTTTCGCCGCGGCCGGTGCCGGCGGACGAGATTTCGGCAACACTGGCGGTGGCGCGCTCGAATGTGAGCACCAGTCTGCGGGAGCTGCAAGGGTGGCGGATTGTGCGGGTGGTGCACGTGCTGGGCGACCGGCGCGACCATTTTGAATCCATCAAGGACGTGTGGGAAATTTTCCGGATCGTCTCTGAGGAACGGAAGCGGCGAGAGATCGATCCGACGCTGCATGTGCTGGCGGAATGCGTGCAGGAAGTGAAGGTCGATCCCAAGGGCGAAGCTTACACGCGAGAACGAATGGAGAGCATGTTGGAGTTTTTGACGGCGATGACGGGATTGTTCGAGGAGATTATCCGGATGCCGACGGGGGCATTGAAGGGCGTGGTGAAACTGCGTGGAAAAGTGATTACGCTGTTGGGAAAAAAGGCGGTTAATAGTTGAAAGTTTAGAGTTGAAAGTCTCGGAAAAAGCGGGAAAAAACTTAACACAGAGGTCACAGAGAAAAGAGCGCAGAGCGCACAGAGAGCAGAGGACGGCGATGATTTCGCTGGTGAGTGAGTATACGGACGGGAAGGGACGGCACGCGCGGGGGTGGTTTTTCTTTGACGCGGAGTGCCGGTTTTGCACGCGCGTCGCGCGATGGCTGGCGCCGATACTGGAGAAGCGGGGACTGGAGCTGGCGCCCTTGCAGGATCCGCGCGTGGGAGCGCTTCTTGGTCTGCGGCGGGAAGAATTGATGAGGGAGATGCAGTTTCTTTTGAGCGATGGTAGCCGGTACGGCGGGGCGGATGCGGCGGTGGCTCTGGCGCGCGAGATCTGGTGGTGGCGGCCCTTGCTTTGGGTGTCGAGGATTCCCGGGATGATGGAAGTTTTGCGCAAAGGATATCGCTGGATTGCGGGGCGACGGAGCTGCGTGGCGGTTTCTTGCCCGACCCAACAGTAGGGAGGTTCTGTGGCGAACCGTTTTGTTCAACTGTGGCGGTGGCAGGGGACGATTGATGCCAAGACGTATGCCATTGCCGGTTGCAGCGCTTTTGTCCTGAAATATTTCCTCGACAAATTTGTGGCGTTCGCGGTGTTTGGCCGGTCGTGGTTTTTGTGGAGTTACTGGCAGCCGTTGGGGGCGGGCGCCCGCTTGAATGCCATTCCATCGGATTCTCGCTCATTTGCAGGAACGCTTCTTATTTTGGCGATACCGTTCATCTGGCTGGGCGTGACGCTGACCGTCCAGCGGCTGCGTGACGCCGGAAAACCGCTCTGGCTGGTGGTGCTCTTTTTTGTTCCTGTAATCAACATTTTGTTCTTCCTCTTGCTGTGCGTAATGGGATCGCATTCGGTGACCGCGCAGCGCGAAGCAATGCCTTGGCCGGAGACCCGGAAGCTGGATCGATGGATTCCGCGAGGCGCGATAGGGGCGGCAGCCGCGGCGATCGGGATGACGATCGCGATTGGTTACCTGTTTACAGTATTGGGGACGCAAGTGCTTGAGTCCTACGGCTGGGGATTGTACGTTGCGTTGCCGTTTTGCCTGGGGCTGTTTTCGGTGCTGGTGTACAGCTACCACGAGCCACGATCGTATGGCAGTTGCATGAGCGTTGCGCTGATGCCCATAGCGTTGCTTGGCGGCGCGCTGATCCTTGTGGCGATCGAGGGACTGATTTGCATTTTGATGGTTGCGCCGTTTGCGCTGGGGCTTGCAGCGCTGGGCGGAATGCTGGGGTACGCGATTCAGGCGGGGTATTGGATGAGAAAAGATGCTCCCGTAATGATGGCGATCGTTTTGTTGTTCACGCCCGCGTTCCAGGGTGCGGAGCGTTGGGTGAAGCCGACGGCGGAGACGTATGAGGTGCGCACAGGGATTGAGGTGAATGCGTCACCGGAAAAAGTTTGGAATCAGGTGGTGGCGTTTGCGGAGATCCCGCCGCCCACAGAATTGTTGTTTCGGGCGGGGATTGCGTATCCGATTCGTGCGGAGATTTCCGGGCACGGCGTTGGCGCGGTGCGGCATTGTATTTTCTCGACGGGGCCGTTTGCCGAACCCATCGAAGTGTGGGATGAGCCGCGGCTTTTGAAGTTTGGCGTGACGGCGAATCCGGCGCCGTTGAGCGAGCTTAGCCCGTACGGGAATATTCAGCCGCCGCATTTGCACGGGTACTTTGTATCGAAGCAAGGGCAGTTCCTGCTGACGGCGCTGCCCGGCGGGCGGACGCGGCTCGAAGGAGCGACGTGGTTTCAGCACACTATGTGGCCGGCGGCGTACTGGCATTTGTGGTCGGACTACATCATTCATCGGATCCATCTGCGTGTGTTGGAACATATACGAGCTGAAGTCGAAATTGCGAACCAGTGACGGAGTGTAAGGGTGTAAGAGTCCGAGAGAGTTCCTTTAACTCGCTGGCGATATCGCGGCTGGTTTGTGGTTCGCACAGGCTAAAAGCCTGTGCCACTCGTTAAGGCAGGTCCCTCGTCGGGATGCTCCTCAGGACGGATTTCCTCATCGGACGAGTGGTTAACCATAACACCCCCCCGGCCCCTATGCTACTTGTAAGTATATCATTCTAAAGGGAGTTAAAGTCGTTTTTTTTGATAGACTTTTGAAAGAATATCAAACGAAACGACTTATAGATGGGCAATTCGCAAGTATTAGATAGCTGCGGAATCCAGGAAACGGCGCCGGAAAAAGAAAGCGCGGCAGTGGAACTGCCGCGCTTTGAAGTTCGCAAGAATACCTACAAGCTATTTTAAATAAGAAATAAAACAAGTCAAATGAAAACTGCGCCGTGGGTCAATAATCTCTACCCTGCTTCTCTGCTGTTCGCATACGATCTTGGCGATCGAACAGCCGAATGCCATGAACTGAACCAGGAGTGAGGCGGATATGAAAGCAAACGACTTTCGGCGGATTGCGCTTAGCCTGGAAGGAGCGGAAGAGAGTTCGCATATGGGTGCGGCGGATTTCCGGGTGGGCGGCAGGATTTTTGCGACGCTGGCGTCGGAGAAGCAGGGCTATGGCAACCTGATGCTGACAGTGGAGCAACAGAAGGCATTTGTGGACGAGCTGCCGGAAGTATTCCTTCCCATTGCGGGCGGATGGGGAAGGATGGGGATGACGCACATCCAGCTGGCAGCGGCGAATGAGGACGTGATGGCAGGAGCGTTACAGACAGCGTGGAAATTGCGCGTCGAGAAGAACGCAAAGTCGGGCAAGAAAACCAGCCTCAAGGCAAAGAAGATGCGGGTACCGAAGACCCGCCGCAAGAAGCGCTGACGCGCTAGATTCGTAACCGTGTCAACAAACAAAAAACTTGGGGCGAAGCGGGAGGAGCAACGCAGAAGCGGGGGAGAAACAAGGCGACGGGCGGTTGACGGGGAACAAGTCAAAACCGACAGCCTTTGATCCGCCGGAAAATCCTCCAGTACTGCTATTACTATTATGTATCATCGATACGATTCCTAAAACTGGATTTGTACGTAAATTCATATTCTGTAGTCTTAGCCTTTTGCCACCACACCTAACGCCTTCCTGAAAACACCCGAGTTAGCCACCGACTTCCCATATCGAGAGCGCCCATCTCACTTTGGCATGATGGTTGCAAAAACCGATCTACAGGTTTTCTCTCGTTATGACGAGTTCCTTGACTCAACTTAAATTGGACTAGCCCCACAGGTCTGAGGGGCTTGGGAAACCCAAGCCTACTCAGGGGTTGCAAAGGGGCATTCCAAAAACCTTGACGGAGGCCAGCCATGAAATTACCCAGAGTTTCCTCGCTCTTGTTAACTCTCGTCTCTACGTTCGTGTTGATGTTCGCCCCGACAGTCTCAGCTTCACCCACTGGAAGCATCAACGGTTTCGTAAAGGACCAAAGCGGTGCGATGATTTCAGGTGGAAAATTGACGCTCACCAACATGTCCACCAACGCCAAGCTCGAGGCGGAAAGCGACAGTAATGGCGGTTTTCAGTTCTTGCAACTGGCTCCGGCCATGTACTCCCTCCGAGTGGAGGCTGCCGGCTTCAAGAAAGTTGTGATTGACAACATTGTGGTCCAGGTCGACCAGATCACGCACTTGGAACCTTCCCTTCAAGTTGGCAGTGTCGCGGAAACCATAGAAGTTTCCGGCGGTGCAATCCCATTGCTGGAGTCCGATAGGAGCACTTTAAGCAACGTAGTCGATAGTCAGGTTATATCGAACATGCCGCTGAACGCGCGCCAGTACCTGGACTTGGCGCTGTTAACGCCGGGGGTCTTGCCGTCAGCCGCAGGTACGCAAGGTGGCGGCTTCAACGTGGCCGGAGCCCGCTCCCAGTCCAACGTCTTCCTGCTCGATGGTGTCAGCAACATCGACACACAAGTCAACTCAGCCCTGGGCAACTTCCGCATCACCGACGGTGTGCAGGAGTTTGCCGTGCAAACCAGCGTGGCCACCGCGGAGTTCGGGCGCGGCACCGGCGGACAGGTGAGCATTGTTACCAAGAGCGGCACCAACCAGTTTCACGGGACAGCGTTCGAGTACCTGCGCAATTCCGTGCTGGACGCCGCCGATTTTTTCACCAACAAGAACCACGGAAAGAAGAACCCACTGCATCGCAACCAGTATGGCGGAACTCTAGGCGGACCAATCCTCAAGAACAGAATGTTCTTTTTTCTGTCTTATGAGGGCTTCCGCCAGATAGCTCCGACGGTCAGCAGCACGCGCGTACCGACTGACGCCGAGCGCGCCTCGGTCACGGATCCCATCTCGCGGTCATTGCTACAATTCTGGCCGGCTCCGAACTTCACTCCGTCGTCGGGATCCAACAATTTCATCGCCAACGTTAGTGCCGCGACCTTCGACGAGACCGGCCTCGCGAAGGTGGATTACAACTTCAGCGAAAGAGATCACCTTACCGCCCGATGGACGCAGTATGGCGGTACGCTTCTTACGCCCGGTGCGCTCCCATCGTTGGGCGGCAATGGCAACTCGCCTGCCAGCGACTCCGGCGTCATTGACTACACGCACACTTTTTCGCCACGGTTGCTGAATGAAGTCCGTTTCGGCTTCTCCCGCAACAAGACCTTCATAACCGTTCAGGATTCGGGGTTTAATGCGGCGACGATCTTTGTCGACTCGAGTGGCAAGCCGCTCCCCGGCATCGTCGATGGCAGCAAAAATCAGCTCGATTCCGGCCTTCCGACAATCGGGATCAGTGGCGGTTTCGCGTCCTTGGGCAGCACCAGCAACCTACCGCAAGGCCGGATCACGAACACGTACGAGCTCTTTGACAATATGTCGTTGATCGCGCCGTTCGGCGCCTCAAGACATTCCTGGCGCTGGGGCGTCCACGCGCGGCGTGAAGATGCCCGCCGGTTCCTGGATGGATCTGCCCGTGGCCAGTTTAACTTTTCGAACTTCGCTGATTTTGCCGCCGGCAAGGTCAATACCGCGACATTGCTCTTTGGCTCTACCCTAGCCTATTGGCAGCGGTATCCCTGGGATCTCTATTGGCAGGATACCTACAAGGTGAAAGACAATTTCACACTGAACTACGGCGTCCGCTATGAATACCCTTCAGCCATTCACCAAGTGCGGAACCAAGCCACCAACTTCATCCCCGGCGTGGGCCCGGTTCTATTGGGCAGTAACAAGGTTCTTGCGATTGACACCACGAAGAAGGGGCCGGATTCGCTCTTCTTTACCCAGGCGCCTTTCACGCTTTCCGACACTGGCGTGAATCTGGATAAGAACAATTTCGCTCCCGTCGTCGGATTTGCCTACACGCCGCGCATCGCCAAGTCCCTGTTTGGAAACGACAAAACCGTAATCCGCGGTGGATTCCGGATGGGCTATGACGAGATTTTCAACAATATCCCTGCCAATATGGCCCTGAACGCGCCTTTTAACCTGACCACAACACAGAATAAGGCGACACAGGGCGGCAAGTTCTCCTATGCTGTCGGGCTGAATCAAAACGTTCCTCTGGTGAAGAACATCGGTCAGCCAAACCAGGTTGGCTTGGTGGGAATCAGCTCCGAAGACCAGAATCTGCGTAGCGCCTACATCTACCAGTACAGCCTGGGCATACAGCGCCAGCTTGGCAGCGCATTCTCCCTCGAAGTCGACTACCAGGGTTCGACGGGCCACAAGCTGGGTTTGTTCATCGACCAGAATCAGCCAAAGCTCGTCAATGGCGCACAGGTTTTCCCATACCCATTCTTCGGCTCGATTGGGACAGGCGTGGGCATAGGCAACTCGAACTACAACGGGGCGGTGGCGACAGCCAGATACCAGGGACGCCACGGCATCTATTTTGAAGGCTCGTACACCTTCGGGAAGTCCATTGATGACGGTTCCTCGTTCTTCGGCTCCTCTGGCGAACGCGCGGGGCTTGCCGACAGTACCAACCTCGCCGCGGACCGCGGCCCCTCGTCGTTCGACATTCGCCATCGCGCGGTATTCACCTTCGTGGTGGACTTGCCGGTTGGACCCGGCCACCGCCTCCTGGGGTGGAACAACGGCGTGAACCGTCAGGTGTTTGGCGGCTGGCAAATCTCCGGGATTACCTCGATCCAGTCCGGCACTCCCTTCACGGTGTTTAACAGTTCGCAGGACTTCAGCGGCTTCAACCAGTTCAATGACCGCCCCGATGTCGTTGGAACGGGGCCACTGCCCCAGGATAACCGGAATCCGGATGCCGCGTTCGACCCCGCGTATTTCGGTTGTGTGACTGCACCCAAACTTGATTGCACGAAGGCTGTGCCGCCGGTTGGGAGAGTTGGCACTTCGGGGCGCAACCAATATTACGGCCCGGGCCTGCAGAATTGGAATTTTGCCGTGGCCAAGGTCTTTCCGCTGGGCACGGAAAGAGTCCGTTTGCGGTTCCGTGCGGACTTCTTCAATCTCTTCAACCACACTAACTTCGCCAACCCGGTGGCGAGTCAGAGCAGCGGGAACTTCGGCAAGATCACGGCGACTGTGGGCAGTGCCACGGCCACGGCGGTTGGCACTACTGCAGGCGTGGTAGGCGGCGGACCGCGCGTGATTCAGGGCGCCCTCCGAGTTGAGTTTTAGTTCCGAAGGCGTGTTGGGGATTTGTGTTCTAGTGAGGTTTGGAAAGGTATTTGGCAAGGATGTTGGCGCAGGCTTCGACAAATTCCTGCTCTGAGTTGGTGAAGGTGCCGGCAAAATAGCTTTCGATATCGAGCTCGGCGGCAAGCTGCTTGTTCACGAAAATGGGAACAACGATTTCGGATTTCACCAAGGAGGAGCCTGCAAGATAGCGAGGATCTTTCGAGACATCCTGCACCACCACTACCTGCCCGCTGGTGGCTGCGGCGCCGCAGAGTCCGGTGGCGAGGGGGATGCGAGCGTTGGGCGTAAAGCTGCCGGCGTAAGGTCCGACGATCAGATAGCCGGGGTCCGCGGGGTCGATGAGATAAAAGCCTGTCCAGTTGTAGCGGGTCACCTTTTCGTGAAGGCGCTTGGCGATCAGCTCCATGAAGGACTGTGTCGAAGGAGCAGTCTGGGCAAAGTCTTGAAATTCACGGAGAAGCTCTCTGTGCGCTGGAGTCATGTTTTTGGCTTCGTGTGCGAGCCTACGCACCGGCTGCGGATGCCCGCTCGCCTGACTGGTTTGCCGGAGCCAGCACGATCAGGGCTAAACCGATGACACTAAATACAGCCGCGGTGCCCAGCAGACCTCCACGTTCGCTCGCAAGGCGGACTGTCATGACAGCCATAACAGCGGCATGCGCAAAACTCGACCATGCGGCGAAAGCGATCACGCTGCGATTCGCCGATGGGTCACGCGCTGCCAACAGCAAGAAAACCCCAAGCGTGACATAGAGACTGAGCATCATAGGCAAAGCTTCCTCCTTATTCGCTTCCCAACCACTCCGTACAGACGTCACCACGGGATAAATGCCAGCCGAAAAGAGCAATCCCACCAACACCAAGACAACCTTCAGCGCCCGTTCTCGATTCATAGTGCCCTCCTGCTGAAAAACTAAAATGGGGAAAGGTGCGTGCACGCTGATCATCGACGTGAATCTTACGTTGATGGCATGGACGGGTCAACGAAACCGGAGGCATCGACGGTCCAAGGATTTTGCCTTTCGGAAACGGTCTCAGGATTCGGCGAGGACGCGTTTGTAGTAGTTCTCGTAGGCGGGGATGACGTCGTTGGCGCAGTAGTTTTTCTTGGCGTTGATGCGGGCGATTTTGCCCATTTCGCGGCCGCGGTCGGCGCGGGAAAGGATTTCGATGGCGTAGCGCGCCGCTGCTTGCACATCGCCGGGCTCCACCAAAAATCCATCCACACCGTGCGTGACGACCTCGGGCACGCCGCCGACGTTTGTGGCGATAACGGGGACTTCGCAGGCCATGGCTTCAAGAGCGGCGAGGCCGAAGGATTCGAGTTGCGAGGGAAGCAGAAATAGATCGGCGGCGGACAGTCTCTCGTAGACGTTGTCCTGCTTGCCCAGAAAAAAGACATCCTTTTGCAGGCAGTGTTTGCGAACGAGAAATTCGGCGGCGCCGCGGTCCGGGCCGTCGCCGATGAGCACGAGTTTCGCGGGCATTTTGGCGCGGACGAGGGCGAAGATTTCCACGACGTCCGGGAGGCGCTTCACGGGGCGGAAATTCGAAAGATGCATAAGGATGGGTTCGCCGCCGGGAGCCCATGTCGCGCGGAGACCTTTGTCGGGGACGCGATTGTAGAGATCGCAATTCACGAAGTTGGGGATGACTTCGATGGGGCGCTTGATGTCGAAGTCCTTGAGAGTCTCCTTCAAAAGATAGTGCGAGATGGAGGTGACGCCGTCGCTTTGTTCGATGGAAAACTTGGTGATGGGAAGATAGCTGCGGTTGCTGCCGACGAGCGTGATGTCCGTGCCGTGAAGCGTGGTGATGAAGGGAAGGCGGCGCGGCGCGGCCATGGAACGCGCGAGCAGAGCGCTGACGGAATGCGGAATTGCGTAGTGCACGTGCAAGAGGTCCAGCGCTTCGGATTCGAAAACTTCGAGCATTTTTGTGGCAAGCGCCAGTGTGTAAGGCGGATGGTCGAAGAGCGGGTAGGAGGCGACTTCGACTTCGTGGAAATGGATGCGCGGGTCATTGGGATTCATGCGGATTGGCGGGGCGTAACTGATGAAATGGACGTCGTGGCCGCGGGCGGCCAGTTCCATGCCGAGCTCGGTGGCAACGACTCCGGAGCCGCCGTAGGTGGGATAACAAGTGATGCCGATGCGCATATGGGTTGCTCTGCATCTCCGCTTATGAGGCGGGCTCGTTACGATACAACAGTTTCAATTGCGGAAGCTCGTATCTGCGAAATTCAAAAGCACGGGTCTGAAGACCCGCCACTACAACTGCCGGGCTGAAGCCCGGCGGGTACAGCGGCCATTGCAACGACCACTACAACGGGCAAGACGGGCAAGGCGGCAGCTTGCGGGTCTGGAAATCGGATGCTAGAGTCGCGGCCACCCCGAGGCGCGGCAAATGACTCGCGCAGCATCCTATTAGACGCAGGAGCAGTGAAGAACGTGACACGGCTTGCAGGCAAGGTAGCGCTGATTACGGGTGGTGGCACGGGAATCGGGCGGTCGATTGCGCTGGCGTTTGCGTGCGAGGGCGCCGGGGTGGCGGTAGCGGGGCGACGGCTGGAGAAGATTCGAGAGGTGGCGCGCGAGATCCAGAAGGAAGGCGGCGCGGGATTCGCGATGGAGTGCGACGTGACGCAGGCCCGAGATGTCGAGCGCGCGGTGAAAGGAACCGTGGAGCGATTTGGGCGGCTGAACGTGCTGGTGAATTGCGCGGGTGCACTGCATGTTTCAACGGTCGAGGGCATCAGCGAAGAGGAGTGGGATCGGGTGATGACGGTCAATGTGAAGGGGCCATTTCTGATGTCGCGCGCGGTGCTGCCGGAGTTTCGAAAGGCAGGTGGCGGAGCGATTGTAAACGTAGGTTCCATTCTGGGGCTGATCGCGATGAAGGATCGAGCAGCGTATTGCGCGTCGAAGGGCGGCGTGACGATGCTGACGAAGGCGATGGCCATGGACCACGCCCACGAGAATGTACGCGTGAATTGCATCTGCCCGTCGATCGTGGAGACGGAGCTGGTGGCGGGGCTGTTCGACGAGAGCGAACGAGGGCAAGTGCTGCGCAAGGCGAGGGTCGCGAGTATTCCGCTGGGCCGGATCGGGCGCCCGGCAGACGTGGCGGAGATGGCGGTGTTCCTGGCGTCGGAAGAATCGTCGTGGGTCACCGGTGTGGCGATTCCTTTGGATGGGGGACTTTCGGCGTACTGAAAGATCGGCGAAACGCGATGACCAAGAGAATGTCCAAGGAAGAAAAGCGGGTCACCGAACTCGTGCGGCGGCGGATGAAAGAGAGCCGCTCGACGGAGCTTCTAGGTTTCGAAGTGGAGAGCGTGCACAAGGGCCGCGCGATTTTTCGATTGGATGTGCGGCCCAGCCACAAGCAGGTGCACGGGGTGGTACACGGAGGAATCCTGGCGGCGCTGGCGGACACCACGGCGGCCATCGCGGCGTACACCGCAGTGCCGAGAGGAACGGAAATCGTTACCGTGGAGCTGAAAATCAATTATCTGGAGCCGGTTCCCGGCGGACGAATCAAGGCAGATGGACGCGTTCTGCGCGCGGGGCGAAATTTTGTCGTAGCGGAATGCGAGATTTTCAACGAGGATGGGTCGCTGGCCGCAAAGGCGCTGCTCACGTTTGGAGCAGCCGCCGGGCATTCGATCCAAAAGTAGCGAACTTACTCGTCGCCACCCTGAGCGGATTCTTCACCATCTTTGTAAAGATACTTGATGACGCGCTTGAAGATGAGCAGATTGGGACTGCCCTGGCGGGTCAGCTTGATGCAATCGCGGTCATACCATTCGATCGTGCCGCGAAGCACTTCGCCATCCTGGAGCACGACGGCCATCGGGGTATGGGACTGCATCTGCTTGACCCAGTAAAAATTTTCCGCGTGGGTGGTCTCGGGTGGTGCGGGCTTCTTGCTGGGAATCGGACCATTGTGGGGCGCGCGGGGAATGCTCGGCTCCTTGACGTCCGGAAAGCCCGGACGGAACATGCGGCGGTTCACCATGACTACTCCTTCTAACCTAGAGGGGTGCAATATCTGTTCCTAGGATGCACGAAAAGGCTGGTGGGTTACAGTCTGGCCAAACATTTCTGCCGAGGCGCGGACGTGCCGGGATGGATCAGCCGCGCGAAACGAGAGGTTGCGATGGGTCCGGCGAAAGGGATGCCGCAAGGGCATCGAGACCCAACTGGCGGTTCAGATTGCGGCGCGCTCCAGCGTAAAGTTCATCGAATCCGGCAATCGCGCGGAGAACCCAGCCGGAATCCACAAACTTGCTTAGCGACTCGAGTTCCCTCACGAGCGGGGCGTTGCGGAGAACGGGCTCTTTGATCTTGGACGTGAGTTCAAGGAGATCGGTGAGCAAACCATAGAAAATGCCGAGATGTTCCTCGAAGGAAGAATCGCGATCTTTGGCGAGAGCCGACGTGTCGGCGAAAAGTTGGGCGAAACCCTGGCCGCGTGCGGCACGCTCCAGGATGCGAAGAGCATTCCTTCGGTTTTGCGAAGCCGCTTCCACATTTATTTCCATCGCAAGGCCGGGACTGCCTTCGGCAAGTTGCGCGGCGAGTTTGATTTCACCTGGCTTGCGATCCGTTTTGTCCTTCAGAATTTTCTCGACGGCGGCCGGAGGCAAAGGCGCAAAATGAAATTGAAGGCACCTGGATACGATGGTGGGCAGGAGAGCGTAGGGCGAAGGAGCCGTAAGGATGAGCGTGGCCGAGCCAGGCGGCTCCTCGAGAATTTTCAAGAAAACGTTGGCGACATCCCAGCGCATGGTTTCCGCGCCATCGAGAATGAAAACGCGGCGCCGGCCCATGGGCTGAAAGTAGGCGGCGCGCTGAACGGCGCGCAACTGGCCGACGCGCAGCATGGGACGCGCGACGGGGCTCTTTAGGCGGACGGGATCGGGCACAAGCGCCCAAACGTCGGGATGCGATTGCAGGATCAAGGGCACGCGCTCGACGGTGGCGGCGTCCGCGCTTTCGCCGCGTTCCACGAGGCCCTGCTCGATCAGTTCTTGCGGATCCGCGAGTTGGGAGATGCGCAGGCAGGTCGCACACTCGCCGCAGAAGTCGTCCTTCAAGCGTTCGCAATTGGCGGCCTGGGCGAACATGCGCGCGAGCGTGAATTTGCCGACACCGCGAGCCCCGGTAAAGAGCAACGCATGCGGGACGCGGCCGGCGCGGAGAGCGCCGCGGAGTGCCGTGACGATGCGTTCGTTGCCGAGAAAATCGGAAAAGGCCATTCGCTACCGCCCCTCGCCCGCGGAGGCGGAAGAAAGCACTTCTTCGACCGAGGCAAGGACGTCGATGGCTATTTCTTCGGGCTCGCGAATCGCATTGTGCGCCGCGTCAAAACATTGGATGGTTGCCCAAGGCGTGATCCGTGAGAGCGAATCGTACATCTCGGCAGCATCTTCCAAGTGGCGCAGGCTGGCTTCTTGCAAGTCCCTTTGCGCGGAGGTGTAGCTTCGCGCTGACTTCAGGGCGACCAGCCGCTGTGCCTCGCGCGGCGGGACACGGAGATAGAGGATGAGATTTTCGCGGGGGAGGCCGTAGATTTCGTATTCGAGGTGCTCGATCCATTGCAAGAATTCAGATCGTTGCGGGGGCGGAACGCGCGCGGTCTGATGCGCCAAATTGGAGGCGATGTAGCGATCCACGAGAACAATTTGGCCGCTGTCCAGCGCGGCTTCCAGCTTATATTTGGCTTCGAAGCGGTCCCCGGCATAGAGCATGGCCGAGAAGTGGGGATCGACGCTTTCGAGCGGACCGAGGTCCCCATTGAGAAATTTGCCGACCAGTTTGCCGAACCAGGAATCGTATTGCGGAAAGCCGGTGGAATAGACGGAGTGACCGCGCGCCTTGAGAGTGAGAGTGAGGATCTCGACTTGAGTGCGCTTGCCGCTGCCGTCGATGCCTTCGACGGCGATTAGTTTTCCGCTGCGGGTGGTCATAAGTTTGCGTGGCCCGAACTCACGGGGCAACCGTCGAAAATCAGTCTAACCGCAGACACTCTGCGCTGCAACGCTGCGCGTGCTAGGATTCGGATTCGAAAATGACGACAAATTCCGTGCGGGAACATTTGCTTCGAATTCAAGAGAAAATCGCCGGCGCCGCGGCGCGAGCGGGGCGAAATGCTGCTGAAATTACGTTGATCGGTGTATCCAAGACGCATCCGGCAAGCGCGATACGCGAGGCTTTTGAAGCGGGTGTGAGGCACTTTGGCGAAAACCGCGTCCAGGAGTGGGAAGGGAAGCGCACTGGAACAGAGGGGCTGGCGGCGACGTGGCACTTGATTGGCCATTTGCAGAGCAACAAGGCGGTGAGAGCGGCGAGACTTTTTCATAGCATTGATTCCGTGGATGATCTCGGGCTCGCGCAGCGGCTGGACCGGGCACGGGTCGAGGCGGGCATACCAGGAAAACTGAGAGTCTTAATCGAAGTAAGAGTGGCGCCGGAGGAGACGAAGAGCGGCGTGGAAACTCAGGACCTTTCAAGATTGGCGGAAGAGGTTGCGGGGCTGACTCGGCTGGAGCTTGCCGGGTTGCTGTGCATTCCGCCGTTTCTCGAACAAGCCGAACATGTGCGTCCTTATTTTAGGCGGCTGCGAGAATTGCGGGACGATCTGGGGAAAACACTCGGGCTGGCGCTGCCGGTGCTGTCGATGGGAATGTCGCACGATTTTGAGGTCGCCATCGAAGAAGGAGCAACTGAGGTGCGCGTTGGCACCGCCCTGTTTGGAACCCGGACCGCTGGATAGTTGTTCGTAGAAAACGAAATGGTGGAGACGCAAGAACGAGACGGGGCCGTGATTTTTGCTGTGCGGGTGCAGCCGCGCGCCAGTAAGGATGAGATTGCCGGCGAGATGGGAGGCGCGCTAAAGGTACGGCTCAGAGCTCCGGCCGTGGAAGACCGCGCGAACGAGGCTCTCGTCGAATTTCTGGCGGACCTTTTGAAAACGTCCCGGTCGGCTGTTAGTATTCTTAGCGGCGAACGAAGCCGCGTGAAGCGAATCGAGATTCGCGGCGTGACCCGGCAACAAGTCCTGAACCTCTTGGTGCACGAGGCTTGAAGTCACGGTGTTGATTCGTTTTTTGGCCATGGAGCGGATTCCCCGATGAGTGCAGATATTCCAGGTATCCAGCGCGATCTGCGGGCGGCAAAGCTGGACGGCTGGCTTTTCTACGATTTTCGCGGGCGCGATCCGATTGCGCAGCACACCCTGGATCTTCCGGAGGGAATGCGAACGCGAAGGTGGTTTTACTTCGTTCCCGCGAAGGGAACTCCGAAGAAGTTGGTGCACAAGATTGAGGCGCAATCTCTGGCGGCGTTGCCGGGCGACACGCTGTATTACGCAGGCCAGGACGAACTTCGCAAAAATATCGGGAAGATGCTCGGCCGCGCGAAGAATGTGGCGATGCAGTATTCGCCAAAGAATGCCATCCCGTACGTGGCGATGGTGGATGCGGGCACGGTTGAACAGGTGCGCGGCAGCGGCGTGAAGGTGGTTAGCTCGGCAGACCTGGTGCAGAAATACGAAGCCTGCTGGAGCGATGAGCAGCTTGAGTCTCATCAGTCTGCGGGCGCGGCGATTGACCGGATCGTGCGCGAGGCTTTTCAGCATGCGGCGAAAAATGTTCGCGAAAAAAAGACGATTACCGAATACGACTTGAAGGTTTGGATTCTCCAGGAATTTGAAAACGCTGGAATTTGGACGGAGGAAGGGCCCGACATAGCAGTCAACTCGAATGCGAGTGATCCGCACTACGGTCCCACGGCGGAATCCGCTGCTCCGATCCGCGAAGGCGATTTGCTCCTGTTGGATGTTTGGGGGAAAAAGAAAACGCCTGGCAGCGTCTACTACGACATCACGTGGGTGGGCTATCTCGGCGCCAAGGTGCCGGAAAAATACGCAAAGGTTTTTGGAATTGTCCGCGAAGCGCGCGACAAGGCTGTCGATTTGATTCTCAAGAATATTGCGGCAGGGAAGCCGCTGCAGGGCTGGCAGGTGGACAAGGCGGCGCGCGGCGTGATCGAAAAGGCGCGCTACGGAAAATATTTCTTTCACCGCACCGGTCACAGCATCGGAGAAAAAGTACACGGCAACGGCGCAAACATGGACGGACTGGAAACCCACGACGTGCGGCATTTGATTCCGCGGACTTGCACTTCGATCGAACCGGGCATCTACCTGCCGGAGTTCGGTATTCGCAGTGAAGTGAACGTGTACATTGACGAGCACGAAGCTCGAGTGACGGGACCGGTCCAGAAAGAGATTCTTCCGTTGTTGGCATAAGAAAGATTGAGAAAGGCGAGAGATGACCGACGAAGCAGCAGCGCCGGAAGCTCCCCAAGCCGATTCCAAGCGCGAAGCGTTTGCGCTCTTGATTGCAGTGGCGGGATGGATTGTGCCGGGCTTGGGCCACGCGCTCTTGAAAATGTGGGGCCGCGCGCTGGCTTGTTTCCTCACCGTGGGGCTGCTGGTGTTTTTCGGCGCGGGAATGCGCGGAAACGTTTTCACTTCGAATGCAAATGATGCGTTCGAGACGCTCGGTTATTTGGCGGATCTCGGCGCGGGAACCTTTTATTTCGTCGCGAGGGCTCTGGAAACCAACGGCCCGGACGTTTCTCGGGCGGACGGTGACTATGGAACGCGCTTCCTCGCGGCAGCGGGCGTGCTGAATCTGCTGGCGGCGCTGCACGCGTATGAAGCGGCGCGAGGACGGAAAGCGTGAGCGCGGCGATCGGATTCAGCCTGAGTCATTTGCAAGCGATGCTGCTGTTCGCGCTGGTGATTTCCATTGCGTTCGGCTTCTTGAGCCGCCGGCAGCCTGTCGAGCGCGTGAAATACATCGTGTGGTCGCTTTTCCTTTTCTTGTTGATCGGCGTGGGTATAGGCTGGGCCATGTACCCCTTCTCGCGGTGAGGGAACGCAAATTTTGCTGCTGAATTGACAGAAAATTTCTGCGGATGCTATTGTCCATAGAGCGGGCCGAGGTAGCTCAGTGGTAGAGCAGCCGATTCGTAACCGGAACCTGCACCAACGCGGCCAAACGGAACCTAACTATACCTAGCGGAATCAATAAGATAAATAATCGCTCTTATTGGTTCCGCTTTGCCTTATTAGCTGGTGTTTGGGTCTGTTGATGAATGTTTGATGAATGTTAGCGAGTAGCGTTTCTGCTCCATTTGGCGGCAATGCACACCCGCGGGGCGAAATCGCAGAAAGCCAAGAACTGCTGAATCCCTAACGCCAGAGGCGTCGCCGCAGGTAACAGCGAGGATCCCAAATTTTACTGAGTAGAGCCCGCATGAGACTCATCGCGGTTGACAAAGTAACACACCTTCGTGTATTCTAACTTGGTCAACTGAGGTGTTTTCATATGTGTGCCCAATCGACTACAATTCGCCCAAAGTCCGTTGATGAGATCCGGCAGGCCTTCACCAATTGGTGGGGGCAATACCACCGACGTCTCGCGCCAGATATTCGTTTTTCGCAGCCTTCCCACTCCGAAAACTGGTTGCGGATGTGGTCTCGACTCGCGCGTAACGTTCGGCTCCAATTGCACAACAAAGAGTTGTCCTGCGAGCTTGCTGGTGGACGGAAGTTTCATCTGGTCTTAGACGATTTCGATGTCAAAGCCGAAGTTGATGGGAATCTATTGCTTTTCGAGTTCAAATTATCCGAGGCTCCGGCGCGGCCTCTCAAGGAAAGACTCACGGCTATTGAGAAGACGAAGCACCCGGTATTCCTTTCTAGAGCTCTCAACGCGTTGACAGGACTGGCACAAGAGCTACCAAAAGAACGGATCGACGAGGCGAGTGCGGCTCGCACGGACTACATGGTGCTGGTAGAGGCTTTGACCGCTCCCTCCTTGGCCACTCAGCTTGCTGCCGAGGACCCTCTGACAGCGGCGAGACTGCGCGGGGTCGAGCGACAGCAGAGTCTTATAGAGAAGTCCGGTGGTGTGCTCAAGGGTGAGAAGGCCGCCGAGCTTCTAGGTATTTCGCGGCAAGCCGTAGACAAGCGACGCCGTCAAGGCCGGCTCATCGGCCTGACGCAAGGCCGGCGGGGATATGCCTATCCCGTCTGGCAGTTCGAAGGCGGGAAGACGCTCGCCAACTTGGAGAAGGTACTCGATCGTCTAAAGGATCACGATCCGTGGATGCAGCTGACGTTCTTCCTGAATGCGAACGATCGCCTAAACGGTAGCCGTCCACTCGACATGCTTCGGTCCGGGAAAGCGGAACCGGTCCTCGAAGCAGCAGCGAGCTATGGTGAGCACGGTGCGGCGTGACAGATTTTCCTGGCGAGCAGCCAGAACCACCCGGTGATCTTGCCGGTCGATCTCCCTTAGTTCTTAATCTAGTGGCAGGAAGTGTCTTCTCGCGTATCCATAATCGAAACAACGGGCCAGTGTTTTTCGGCAAAACGGGCCGAAACCGGTTTGACTCGCCGGACGGGAGTTTCGGCGCGCTGTACGTCGGGTTTGATGAACACTGCGCCTTTATCGAAACGTTTGGCCAATCGACCGGAATCCGTACCGTGACTCGACGAGCACTCGAGCAACGTAACCTTTCCTATCTACAGACGACCGAATCCCTGACTCTCATCGATCTCGCGAGCTCGGGTGGTCTGGCGCGCATCGGTGCAGACGCCCGTTTGTTCAGTGGTTCTCACGCTGTAGCGCAACGTTGGTCGGCGGCACTGCGCAAACATCCGGCAAAGCCAGCGGGACTTGTTTATGCTGCGCGGCACGATGCCGCGAGGAGATCTTGTGCTTTGTTTGATCTTCCGGATTCTGTTTTCACCGCGACGAACGCAGGATCGCTCCTCGAATCTCAACATGCGAAGCTCCTTGCAGCTATCCTGGATACTTACGATTTTGGTTTGATCGAGTAGACGGCTTCTTCTTCGCAGTTTTGAAGGCATTTAGGCATTTGTAGGATGCCGCGTTAAGTGAAATTGCGATTGTTGGAGCTAAACGACTTACAGGAATTCGCAGCAGAATTCCCGCTTGGTTCTCGCCAAAATCAAAAAATGCTTTAGAAATGAATAATATGTGGAGAGCCTGTAACATTGTTACCCGGACGAGATTTATGGCCTTGCGGAGTTTTGGCGAACGACAGGTCGTCGCCGGGGCTGGCCTGCCAGGAGCATCGGAAGTGCAAAAGCGGAATGGCTCGAAGTAAAGAGACTTCTGCATCAAGCGGACCTAAGATGCCACGGATGAAGAACAGCGAGGCAAGCTTCCCAAGCTTCCTCAAGCAATCCCTAACTCGCTGGAACGGCGGCACTTATATCCGACAGAGCAGCAGGTAATTGGAAAACGATGGAAAATGCATCGGACATACGCTCGCCACGAACGTTGGACATGCGGCATGACACTTGCCGGTGATAAATACTTTCAAGGACATTAAAGAGCACGGACGTTGCGAGAGCCCGTCGGGCCGCGCCGACTCGCTGCTCCGGCGTTCGTCTACTTAAGGCTGGAAAAAAGAGAATTGAGCCCTTCAGCCATGGTCGGGTGCGTGAGAATGGCGTCGCGCAGTGCTGTGTAAGGAAGTTCAGTAAGCATTGCCATCTGTACAACGGCCATCACTTCACCGGCCTCAGGCCCGATCATCGTAAAACCAAGAATGCGATCGCCATCCGCTTCGATCAGCGCTTTCATGAATCCGCAGCTTTCATCTATCGTTCGCGTCCTCAGTACGGCGGCCATGGGTAATTTGAGGACCCGAACGGCAATACCTTGGCGGCCCGCTTCGGTTTCGGTGAGGCCAATATGTGCGACCTGGGGATCGGTG
>WNFC01001661.1_pt1 | contig 23601 bp, 24 predicted proteins | sample 5400541 | NCBI WGS metagenome assembly WNFC01 (sample SAMN13153342, study PRJNA577476) | soil metagenome | isolation source: 120 cm saprolite under Douglas fir tree site 2 hole 2 replicate 1 | place: USA:California | collected 2015-04-18
CGGGAAACGCCGACCATGAAAAACGAAGGGACGAACACCGCCAGGACACAAAGCATCGCTAGTAACAGCGGGATCTGCACTTCTTTGCCTGCTTCCAGAACAGCTAAAGCCTTCCCTTGCCCCTGCCCCAAATGCGTATGAATGTTTTCAATCACGACTGTGGATTCATCAACAAGAATCCCGACCGCCAAAGCTAGTCCACCTAGCGTCATGATGTTAATCGTCTGCCCCATCGCCCACAACGCGACAACGGCTGTAAGCAGCGCGAAAGGAATAGTCGCCACAACAACAAGCGCGCTGCGCCCATCACGCAAGAACAGCAAAACCATCAAACCGGTCAGCAAAGCACCGAGTAATCCTTCGCTCATGACGGAAAGCAATGAATTCCGAACGTAAGAAGATTGGTCAAATTCGTAATCGATCTTGATGTCTATCGGAACAACCGACTGGAATCTGGCCAGGGTTGCTCTGACCTCATTTACAACAGCCAAGGTCGAGGCGTCCGCGCGTTTCGTGACCGGAATGTATACCGTTCGGCGTCCATTCACCTCAGCGTATCCAGCAATGATGTCGCTGCTGTCCTCCACCGTACCGATGTCGCGCAGAAAGACAGTTGGACCAGCGCCAGTCCGGATAGGTAGATTCTGCAAGTCGTTTATGTTTGACACCACGGAGTCGATCGGAGTAATCCGCAATAGCTCACCGGTTCGCACATTGCCTGCCGGTATGATCGCGTTCCCCGTATTGAGCGCCTGAATGACTTCCTCTGGCGACATCCGGTAGGCACGCAGACGATCCGGGTCGACACTGACGACAATCGTTCGTGCATTTCCTCCGAATGGGGGAGGAGCAGACACTCCAGGCAGAGTGGCGAACAGAGGGCGCACCCGGTTCAGTGCGAGGTCTTGAATCTCTCCAACGCTCCGCGTTGCGCTCGAGAAGACCAGGTAGCCCACGGGCACACTGCCGGCGTCAAAACGCAAAATGAAAGGCGAAACGGTTCCCGGCGGCATAAACGCGCGAGCACGGTCCACATACCCGACCGTTTGAGAGAGCGCTTGGCTCATATCCGTACCAGGATGAAAGGTCAGTTTGAGGAGACCGACGTTTTGAATCGATTTGGACTCGACCGACTCAATCCCCGTTATGTACAGGAAGTGATATTCGTAGTAGTAAACGAGATACCCTTCCATTTGCGCGGGCGACATGCCGCCGTAAGGCTGAGCCACATAGATAACCGGCAGGTTCAGGTTAGGAAAAATATCAATGGGCATTCGCAGTAGAGCAAGAATCGAGCAGAGAGCTACACTGATTACGAAGACGACGACACTGATTGGGTGCCTCAATGCAGCGCGCAGCAACCACATGGTTACGGCCCTCCCTGGGTCTTATCGTGGAGGAACTGTAGGAACGGCTGAAGATCGCCCTGCGATGCGGCGACCGCAGCCAGATTCTGCCAGACCGCCAGCCGAGCAAGAGCGTCGTCGGTTTCTGACTGCACTAAAAGGCTCTGCGCGTCCGCAACATCGACCAGCGTCGCAAGCCCCGCTTCGTAACGTGCTCGCACCTGCGTCTCCGTCGTGCGCGCCGCGTCCAGTTCTTGCGGAGTATTCTTGGCAACGTCGCGAGCGCCTTCGAGGGAAGCTTGTGCCTTCCGCAATTGCCCCGTTAGGTCTTGCAGGGCTTGATCGTAGCGAGCCGCCTCGGCGCGTTCACTTGCGGATTCAATCCCCTTTCGAGAACGAATCGCGAAGATGTCGAATACCGGGAACGTCACGCTGAAGCCAACCGCCCAATTCGAACGGTCTGGGCCCAGGCCCGTAGTTCCTCCCTCGAATTTGCCCGCAGGGTCCCAACCGCTGCCGCGTCCGTACACCGACGATTGAATGTAGAACTTCGGATAGTAGGAGCGATCCAGGATATGGACCTGCGCCTGCGCTTCTTCCACCCGTGCGTGCTGCACCTCCGCGACCGGATTCTTGGAAAGCGGGGTAGCCTGTGGAGATCCTTCGGGAGATGGCCCCAGGAGAGAGCTCTCGTCAACTTGCACCGCGGTATCAGGCAATCCGAGGATATCGGCCAACGTGGCCCGGCTGGTTTTCTCTTGCTGCCTTGCGCGGGCCAAGTTGACTCTGGCACGCGCCAATTCTGCGTCCGCACGGGAAGCATCCGCTCCCGCGCGAAGCTGGTTATCAACCAGCACATGGACAGTCTTGTTAAAAGTGTCGCGCCGCTCCACATCCGCCTCGGCCGCTTGCACGGTTCGCTGGGCCGCCAGCACCGTCAGGTAGGCGTTCACCGTAGCGACGGCCACGTCCAGGCGCGTCAGAGACGCTTCGGCAGTCGCTCGGTTTCGAATAGCACGCGCGACATCTACCTTTGCTCCTCGGTATCCAAAATCGAATGGCTCCCACGAGAACAGAAGCCCCGCCGCACTTCCCCACGCGCTTCGATTCGAAGGCGACAGTCGAACGGGCCCGGAAATCGGAGCGATGATCGATTGCGGAAGGAGCAAGCCCGTAATGTTGTTATCGGTCGCGCGATTGGTCTGCCAAACCACGTCCGCCCGGGGCAGATAGTTCGTTCGCGCCAAACCGATGCCCTCCTGGGCCGCGGTGACCCGCTCCAAGGAAGTCCGCACAGCCGGATAGTTCTTGAGAGCAAAATCAACCGCCTCCTCAAGCGTTAACAGCTTGCTCTTTGAATCGGTCGACGACTGCGCCAGCACTGCCTGGCAGACGGTCATCAGAAGAACTAAAGTGGTCATGGTAAACCCACAGCAAGTGCGAGAATTCGCTGACAAGGGTTTGTTCTCCTTTTTCCGAAAATTCCAGAGTGATGGTCGGACTTGTCCGGCGATTACTTTGCCACCACTCCCAGGTCGTCGAAATGCGTGACCGAATCTGCCTTTGTCCAGACACCGACTTTGCCCGCCTGCTTGAATGTATTATCCATGGCCTCGATTTTCTTCCCGCCGTCATAGTAACAAATAAACTTGCTGCCACGGGTTCCACGCGCAGCTCATGCCATTTGCTGGAAGTCACTTTGAAATTCGCGCCTGCAAACTGGCGACGCTTACCGTCCACGACATGGTCGAGGCGATGGTTGTCTTCGAGCTCGTTGGCGCGCCCGATGTACTAATTGTTAGCGTCACCTCACGCTTAGTTCGAGGGCTCTAAAACTCCACTCGCCCCCCTCGGACAGATCAGAGCAGGTTCATTCTCGGGCATTCAAAGTTTACGAATAGAGGTCGGACGAGCCTACTGAAGTTTTTCTGAAGATGTAGTCAGGATCGCCCAGAAAAAAAGTAGTCAGATCAGATCGCGGCGAATCCCGCAAAGCACAAGGACAAACACGATGCAGGCGAAGCAAGCCCACTCCTAGTCTTCGAGTGTCGGGAGAGTTTTCAACACTTCAGCGGCCCTCGGCCGATGGAGTACCGGATCGTCCTTGCGAATCTTTCCATCTCGGAACACCAGCACACGTTTGGCGAACTGCGCGATGTCGTGCTCGTGCGTAACGAGCACGATGGTCAATCCCTTGTCGTTCAGGTTCTGGAAGACTTCCATGATTTCAACCGAGGTACGACTGTCGAGATTGCCGGTGGGCTCGTCGGCTAGCAGGATCGATGGGCGGTTGACGAGAGCCCGGGCGATGGCCACTCGTTGTTGTTGTCCCCCAGACATCTGCGACGGAAAATGCTGGGCCCGGTCGGCAAGACCGACCAGTGCCAACGCTTCAGCTGCACGTTTTTCGCGCTCCGCCTTATCGATCTTGGTGTACAGCGTCGGGAGCTCTGTATTCTCCAACGCCGTCGTCCGGGCCAGCAGATTGAAACCCTGGAAGACAAATCCAATCTTCTGGTTTCGAATCAGGGCCAAGGCCTTTTTATCGTGCTCCGAAACATCGATCCCTTCGAGGAGGTATCGCCCCGAGCTGGGCCGATCAAGACACCCCAGCATGTTCATGAAGGTCGATTTGCCGCTGCCGCTCGCTCCCATGATCGCCAGAAACTCACCACGGTGAATTTCGACGCCGACGCCCCGCAGCGCGTGCACGCGTGTCTCGCCCAGTTCGTAATATTTGTGCGCGTCTTCGACGCGAATCACCGCGCTTGCCGCCGAGCTGCGTGGCGTCGCGTCGATCGACTTGGTTGTTGGCATCGATTCCATGGAGCCGCTTCGAGCTGCTGATCCCTATCGCCGTATTCCGCCGGGAGCCTGAGATTTGGAGACCACCGACCGGATAATGAGGTTGTCCCCTTCTTTCAGTTCCCCTTTGAGAATCGCGGTTCCTTCCGTATACGCATGGTCCGTAATTCCAAGAGAAACCTTGACCGGCTCCATCGTGTTGTCGGGACGGAGCTTCCAAACAACCGCCGTGTCTGCTTTCGGGGCGCGAGGGAGATTCTGCATCGCGGGACCAGCCTGCGCCCCACCGCCAGCTACCGCGGGGTCATCGGCGGCTTGTTTTCGCTCGCCTCCGTCGATCCCGTATTGTTTGTAAACCGACAGAATCTCCTCAGGGGTCATCGGCGGTTTGTACCGCAGAGCTGTATTGGGCACCTTCAGTGCATTCTGCACCGTGGCCACCGGGATGGTCACATAGGCCGTCATTCCCGGGAAAAGCTTCAACTCCGGATTCGCGAATTCGATGATGGTGTCGTAGGTGACGACGCTCTGGACGGTGGTAGCGTTCATCCGGACCTGGCTGACCACTCCGTGAAACGTGTCTTTCGGAAAGGCGTCCACCTTGAAGGTCACGGGCTTGCCGAGCTTGATGTTCCCGACATCCGACTCGTCGGTCTTGGCATACACCCACATCTTCTTGAGGTCCTGCGCGATCGTAAAAATCGTAGGCGCTTGCAAGGACGCGGCTACGGTCTGTCCCACGTCGACATTGCGCGCGACAACCGTCCCGTCAATCGGCGAACGAATCACCGTGTAGTTGAGATTCGTTTGCGCCACCGTTACGGCCGCGTCTTTTTGACTGACCTGTGCTTCGGCCTGCGTAACATTCGCCGCAGCCGCGTTCACCACCGCGTTCGCGGAGTCGTAGTTCGCTTTGGCAAGGTCGAGTTGCTGCTCGCTCAGGATGCCGCCGTTGAAGAGTCCTCCGGTGCGGTCATAGTCTGCTTTGGTCTGCACCAATCCGGCTCTTGCCTTTTCGAGATTGGCCCGCGCTGCCACGAGGTTGGCCTTGGCGTTCTCCAAATCCGCAACGGCCTGCAGGAGAGCCCCTTTGAACAATGCGGGATCGATGAGTGCGACCACATCACCCTTGTGAACCCGGGAATTGAAATCGACATTCAGCTTCGCGATCGTTCCCGAAACCTGCGATCCCACCTGGACCGTGATCACCGCGTTGATGGTTCCGGTGGCTTCGACGACGTCGTTGATCTCGCCTCGCTCCACTTTCGCGGTAAAGTGCTGCGCTTGCGTGCTGCGGTTCAGGCCGAAGGCGACGAATAGTCCAATCACGACCACAACGCCCGCCAAGATCAGCCACCGACTTCTGTTCTTCATGCACAGTCCCCGGAATCAAAACTCGAAGATGCCTCACTCGTAGCGCAGTGCTTCAATCGGGTCCAGCAGAGATGCTTTTCGCGCCGGGTAGTATCCGAAAAATACGCCGACAGCGATCGCGAACACGGCGGCAATCACCACGGATTCGACGGACATCTCCATCGGCCAATGCAGCGTCTGCCCAACCAAATAGGAGCCAAGGATCCCGAAGAGCACGCCGGCGGCACCCCCAACCAGGCTGAGCATGATGGATTCCCCCAAGAACTGGAGCTGGATCGCTTCTTCGGTCGCTCCCACCGCTACTCGCACTCCGATTTCGCGCGTGCGCTCCGTTACGGAAACAAGCATGACGTTCATGATGCCGATTCCCCCGACGATCAGGGAAACGGAGGCAATGGCGATCAGCAGAACCGTCAGAGTTTTGCTGGCATCGAGTTGCGCCTGGATGATGTCCTCGGGATTGCGGATATTGAAGTCATCCTCTTGTTCCGGGCGCAGATGATGGCGATCGCGGAGCACCGCGGTTGCTTCGTGCCCCGCCGTTTTTACCGCGTCTTGCGACACGGCCGAACACAGGATGTCGTCCAGCCAGGTAATCCCTTTGAGCTTTTTTTGGGCGGTCGTGTACGGGAGGACGATCGTATCGTCCTGGTCCTGGCCGGAAAGGGATAGACCCTTTGGATGAAGGATGGCCACCACCTTACAGGGAAGACTATTTACGCGTATCACTTTCCCAATGGGCTCCTCGACTCCAAAGAGCTGATCCCGAACGGTGCGGCCGATCGCACAGACGTCCGCCGCTCGATCCACGTCCTCCTGTGAAAAGATGGCACCCTGATCCACGTACCAGCGCTTGATCTCGAAGTATTCTGGCGAAACGCCGCGGTAGGACGTGTGCCAATTTTGATTGCCGTAAATCACCTGAACAGGATCGTCCACGTTCGGCGAAACGCTCTTGATGAGCGAAATCTGATTCTTGATGGCAATTGCATCGCCCATGACCAACGTTTTCGTATCGTGCGTGCCCGTGCGCACGCCGTTGACCGCACGGCCTCCGGCTTCAATCCAGACGAAATTATCCCCGAGATTGTTGAGCTGTTGCTCTACACGCGCTTGCCCCGCTTTGCCGATGGCGACGACGCAGATCACCGCGGCAATCCCGATGGTGATCCCCAGGACCGTCAGAACGCTTCGCATCTTGTTTCTGAGCAGCGCCACTAGCGCGGACCGAAAAAGTGCCGCGTAATTCACAACGCCTCCTGCTGGACGGACAGAGTCCGTAACTGTCCTATGCTACTGCAAGTGCCGGATCGAAAAGATGACAGCCGACCCGTAGCCTCGGCAACGCGCCGCTCCGCCGTCGGTCGCACCAGACACCGCGTAATCTCCTACTTTCGAACCTCCGCGCTAACACATCTTACGGGCCTCATGAAGAGGCACCTACTAAACTTTTCCTGAACGAATTGTCAGGTTTTTTCGGGGATTGCTTCTCGAACCTGGCCTGTTCACGTTTTCGGCTTCTTCCATGGATCCCCGGGCAACCGCGCAAGCAAACGGACCGAAAACGCGCCGAATAGCGTGTAACAACGTATACGTAAGTCGCAGAAGAACAAAGCAGGCCACATATCTTCCAAGACTCTGTCGCACTTTCTGAGCAGAGAGCCGCGCGTTACAAGTGTTTCGTGACACCCATTCTGCGGTTTTCGCGCAATGATGAAGGGCTAACGAATCCGGTTGTCACCCGTGCCGCCGAAACTAACTCACAAAAACCGGATCATTGGCCTTATCTGCCCCTTTTTGCCCCCGCGCGATTTGGATAAGTGTCCACCCATCAGGAGCATGGGTGGTAGGGGCGGTGGGGATCGAACCCACGACCTTCGGCTTAAAAGGCCGCTGCTCTACCACTGAGCTACGCCCCTAAAAAGTGGTCTCAACATCTTACATGAAAAGGACTTAGTGCACATGCGTCGGTTGAGGCTGAGGGCTAGAAAGCGCTCCGGTGTCGGTAGTGGTGTCGGTTGGTTTCACAGAACTGACCTCGGACGGTTGGGGAACTAACTTCTCCACCACATTCAGAAGGAAATCCGGCGCGAGGTGCGAGTACCGCACCGTCATGGCGATGCTCTTGTGTCCGAGTGCATCCTGAGTGGCCCGTAGACCGACCCCGGCCATCGTCAGACGGGACGCAAACGTGTGACGCAGATCGTGCCAATGGAAATCCGCAATTCCGGCCTTCCGAATAGCTTTCTCAAACCAGTAGCGCGGCCCGGCCAGCGGCTCGCCTTCAAGGTTGCGAATCACTGAACCCGTCCCGTCGCCGCGCTTCCGAAACTCAGTGAGGGCCTTGAGCGCCACTGAGTTAAGCCGGGCATATCGGCTTTCGCCGTTCTTGCCACGACGCACCAGCAGGAGCCTCCGGGCGAGGTCAACGTCCTGCCATTCCAGACCATACATCTCAGAGAGCCGCAGACCAGTATGCAGAGCGAGGTCCAATTCGGGGTCGTGCCCCGGCCAATCCTGATCGATCACGGCCCTCAACTTGGCTTCCTCTTCGGGCGCCAGATACCGCACGCGGCTGTTATCTTCTTTCCGGTGCCGTGTTGCACGCGCCGGATTGCTGGGAGCCTTGCCGTTGCGAATAGCAAGCCTGTAGGTGAGGGAAAGCAGCGAACGGTAGTGATTCACCGTCGAAGGTGCCCAGCCCTCTTCCTCGATGCACTGCTCGAAGTGGCGCTCAATCTCTTGCGGGGTGAGCGAGTCCGCCGAGCGGTCGCGAAACCAGCCAAGCATCCGCTCCATGCGCTGCAAATCGTCTTGATAGGTCCGCTTGTGGGCCTTTGAATAGGCCAAGGCGTCGCGGGCGATCTCAGCGAACGTCACGGTTGCCCGGCGCAGCTTTTCTGGGAGCTTCTTCCCTTCAAACGCTTGCGTCTTGCGTTTGTGGTAGAGATCACGCGCATTGCTCCAGGTGCCTACCTTTTCGCGCCGGAAACGACCCTGCGCGTCAATGTAGCGAATCCACCAGACGCCAGTGCCCGGAACTTTCTCGAACACTCCGCGCTCTTTGCGCCGCGACTTGCGTTCCGTCCTTTGTGTCCCGATTACCAGAGTTTCAGTTTCCATCGCGTTTCTCCCTCTTCGCTGGTCGCCCGCCAAGTCTGCCCCATGCACGCATTTTCCCCCGGAAGCCCTTTGCTCCCCACTTGCGGCGGCGAGCTGCAACACTCAGCCTTGCTAGTTCCCTTGCCGCCTCGTGTGCCTTACGCATGCCCGGATAATAACCTACCGTTAGGTTATTTGTCAACAGGCCCTTCACTCCCGAAGTCGCAGAAGCTTATGCATTGACGCGCACAGTGGCGCACGGCAGGCTATGGAAGCGGCCCAGAATGCACAATGCTGTTGGTGATCCATCAATCGGTAGAGTCGGAGGAAATGGCTGTGCATGACAGAGACTTGCGCGATATGACGAGGCGACCTCTCCTCGCTCAGATTCATAAGCGTTGTGTGGAATTACGGGAAGAGGAAAACGAAATATCACCAGGATCACCCGAGAAAAAGAAATACGAGAAATTGATTTCGGAGCTTGAGGAATACCGACTCCCCAAGCCTGATGCAAGTGATCTGCGGCGAAGCGCGGTGATTGTGGACGAACGGGGCCGGGCGATTGCCCATACTCAGAGCCTCAGGCTCCGCCATAAGGAAAAGCGCCGTGGACGTCCAGAGGAGTACCGCATCCAGGCGCGCGCTGCGCTTGAAGATTGGCTTGCTGACTCAGCAACCACTTGGCCGGTACTTACCGAGAAATATAAATTCGGGGATGTCGCAACGCTGGAGCGGGCAGTGCGTCGGCTAAAACGCCTTCTTGAGAGAGCAGGGATCGACTGGGCGGTCCTTAACACCCGCCCCCCCGGAATAAATCAGGTCGCGAATTATTCCGGGTAGGAAAGCTTGCCTGGAAGTGATTTCATCTCCCTAGCGCAGAAATGTTCATTTGCGCGCTAGGAGACGAAAAGAATGGAACCACTACTCATTTCACGTAGAGATTCGGCGACTATGCTGGGAATTTCCCTCAGAACCCTAGACAAGCTGGTCCAGGAAAAGCGGCTGCCTGTCCAAAGGGTGCGCTCGCGGGTTCTCATCTCGCGCCGGGCACTAGAGAAGTTCGTTGAAAGCTCTCGTGCTACTGCCGGAGCCTAAGTGTAGTTCGGTAAAAGAACTCAAATGAAAAAGCGAAAGAAAACAGGAATGCCGCCTTGCACGGATATGGGGAACGCGGAGTTCTTCGCGGAACTCTACAAGGATAAGCTTTGCTACGACCACAAAAATCAGCGATGGCTCGTGTGGCGTAAGCACTGGTGGAGTGAGGACAGCACCCAAGAAATAGTTCAGTTGGCGAAATATGCCACTCGGCATCGCTTCCGAAACACATTCGCAATTGATGATGACGATTTGCGCAAAGAGGAGTTAAATTGGGCCAGAACTAGCGAGATGAGAAGTCGTTTGGAGGCAACCGTAATTTTGGCGCGATCCGAGACGCACCTCGCGCGCCGGGGAACGGAATGGGACACAGATCCCTGGTTACTGGGAGTGGCAAATGGGGTCGTGGACCTCAAAACGGGGAGCTTGCGGAGGGGGCTTCCTTCCGACGGAATCACGATGCACACACGAGTTGCCTTTCAGCGATCAGCCAACGCCCCTCTATGGGACGAATTCTTAAAAGATGTTTTCGTCGATGACGAATTAATTGACTTCTTGCAACACGCGGTGGGTTACAGTCTCACTGGTCAAACATCCGAGCAGTGTTTCTTCGCTTGTTTCGGCGACGGGGCGAATGGAAAAAGCACATTTCTCGAAACAGTAAGATACGTTTTTGACGAGTATGCCCATAACACGCCATTTTCAACGCTGGAGTTATTGGGACGATCCTCAATTCCGGCTGACCTAGCAGAATTAGATGGCCGAAGGTTTGTGACCGCCATTGAAACTAACAATTCAGTTAGGCTAAACGAAGCTCGCTTGAAAGGTCTCACTGGTTCAGACGCGGTAACCGCGAGACGGCTCTATAAAGGGTTCTTCACATTCACGCCTGTTGCAAAATTCTGGCTTGCGTTCAATCACAAACCCTCCGTTCGTGATGACTCCTACGGCTTCTGGAGACGGAATCGCCTCATACCTTTCACTCAGATCTTTCTAGGCGACAGTCAGAATAAAGAACTCCTCGCGACTTTGCGAACTGAGGCGCCTGGCATCTTGGCGTGGGCGGTGCGTGGCTGTCTAAAATGGCAGGCTGAAGGGCTAGGATTGCCGTCCTCGGTCAGAGCTGCGACTGAACAATATCGAGAAGAGAGTGACCCGCTACGTGATTTTATCGACGAACTTTGCATTGTTCAGCCAGGGAAAAGTGTCGCGGCGAGCGCTCTGTGGGTTACGTATCTCAATTGGGTCAAAGACAATGGAGAGCCGTGGCCTTTAGATCGAGCCGCATTTGCCAGGCGTTTGGAAGCACGTGGTCTTCGCAAAACTCGGGTGGGCCATGCCCGGACCTGGACCTGGGAGGGTATTTGTCTGAAACAAGGTCACAAACTGGGGCTCCTTACTTCTCAGGCGGACGTGCGGACGGACGCGGACGGGCAAATCCAGTAATCTCCTATATATGGTCAATATAGGAAAATTGTGAGGAATGGACAGCCGCACACGTCCGCGCGGGCATCGGCCCGTGGGTCATTATCCAGGACAGCGCGGTAAGCGGTTTACGGTGTCCTAGCGGCGGAAGGCAGTGACACTTCCTCAATGCACTCCAGGATCTGCGGGTAGTTCGGGTCATCGTTGAACCGCACCCGGTAGCCGTGCTGCCTGTGAAGCTCTGCCGCCCCATCAATAGTAGTGAATGCATAGAAGCAAGCAACGTAGGTTTGTCCATCTTCTGACAACGTGTCGAACCGAAGTTTTTCTTCACCGGTGCGCATGATCTTTTTTCGATAAGGCCGAATCAAGGCTACTTGACCGCTCGCAGGGAATCGTTTCGCAGCACCTTTGACCATCGAACGTGAGACCGTGCCTGGCTGGTACCCCGCCTCTGCCACCCGGATTATCTATTGCAGAGCCATCCGTAAAAATCTGAACGGAACGGTCGTTAAGTCGCACGGTGCATCCCTTGAGTGATTGTACTCTCGTATTGATGCAACATATGCAGCGTCCAAGTGGGTGGAGCGCCGATGACACAACGGCAGGTCGCACGGATCGCCAGTGAATATTGGGCTTCTAGAGCGCCATTGCACCAACAGTGCATAAGCACGATACAGCCGCCTGTTTGCTTTCCCGTCGAATCTGACCGTCTTGCAAAAGCCAACTCGGAGGATCGGTTCCTCCGGTAAGCGCACCAATCATTGTCGCGAATCGCGGCGCGGTCACACCTAGTAAGGCTTCGAGATTCTTGGTTTCTTCATACCAGGAATGATTTATGATTGCGTTGAACCGGATGAGCGACGAGCCGATCACAAGCACATGGATTCCGCACCTCAAGGGGCAATTTGAGAGAGCCCTTCCAATTCTTTTTACTGGAGCGGGTTTCTCACTCTCAGCGAACAATATTAGTGGACAACCGTTGCCCACCGTCGAGCTTCTAAAAAAAGATCTGTGGGACCTGTGTTTTCCGTCAGATCCTTTTGAATCGAATACATCACTCCAAGATCTCTACGAACACGCACTCATTCGTCACAAAAAGAGTCTTGCAGAATTGATGGTGTCGCGCTTTACAGTTGATGCCAATTCACTTCCGGATTGGTATCAGAAAATCTTCGGCATGCCTTGGTCTAAGGTTTATACGCTCAACGTGGACGACCTCGCAGACGCTGCCACCCGAAAATTTGATTTTCCGCGCAATGTGAATACCATTTCCGCGATCACAGGAGCAATGGACAAGGGTTCGCCAGAAACCTCGCATAAGATTCTCGAAGTTGTTCACCTGAATGGCGTAGTGCATGACGGTCCCGAGAAGGTGACATTCTCAGTCACGCAATACGGCGAACGTTTGTCTCAATTTGATCCCTGGTACATGCGACTAACAGCAGAACTCCTAAGCCGCACATTTGTTTTCGTCGGAACCCGGCTTGATGAACCACCGCTTTGGCAACATTTGGAATTGCGTCGCGGACGTGGAAGACAACTGCGCGAACTTAGACCGCGATCCTACCTCGTGACCCCCTCTCTCGATCGTGCGCGCCAAGCGTTGCTTGCGGAATTCAATGTCGTATGGGTGCCAATGACGGGAGAGGAGTTCACAAAACAGATTCTGGAACAAATGGGGTCTGCTGCTAAGCAAGGGCTCGAAAAACTTTCTGTTCTGGGCGTTGGTGTAAAGAGCGAAGAGCCTGAGTTGCCAGAAGTAGCAAGACTTGCTACCAGCCCAATGCAGGGAACTGAGTTTCTGTCAGGCCAGGAGCCGATCTGGGCCGACTTGCAGTCTGGCCGTGCTATTGAACGTGAAAACGACGCTGCCATATGGGGTGGGATCAAAGGGCTTCTCAGTAAATCAGGGTGCAAAGGCCTCGTCATAATCACGGGCACGGCCGGGTCTGGCAAGAGTACAGCTTTGATGAGGGCATGCCTTCGCCTCATGGCAGAGGGCACTCGGGTGGGTTGGATAGATAAACTGACCGATTTGGCTCCGCGAGAAATTCGATCTAGTATGCGGAAGGATAATTCGCCGCACGTGCTTGCTATAGACGACGCAGACCTTTACGGAACCTATCTCGCATCTCTAGTTCGCGAGCTTGTGACTGATGATCGCAACCCATTGCTCATAATTGCTGTAAGAGCAGGAAGACTAGACCGCGTGCTTAATCCGGTCGTACTGGCTGGAATACCGATTACCGAGTTCGCGATTCCCCACCTGACGGACAACGATATCGATGCACTCTTGGATGTCTTGGACAAGGCAAACCGACTTGGAATTCTAAAGGGCAAACCGCGACAAGAGCAGGAACGTGCTTTTCGGGAATATGCTGGGCGACAATTGCTCGTCGCGATGCTTCAGGCGACATCCGGTGGGCGGTTTCACGAAAAGATTTTTACTGAACTCAGTGAACTGGAGAAGGAAGCATACATAATTTATTCTCTCGTAGCAGTCTCGACGTCTTTCCGCTTTGGGCTGTCCAAAGACGAAATCCTAATGGCCTCAGGGGATTACTCAAACACCCTGCTGAACAGCCTTGATGAATTACTTCGGCGACACGTCTTAGTATCCGCGGGTGATGGTACGGTCTGGGCTCGTCATCGTGTCATAGCGGATATCCTTCTAGAGGAAATTCAAAAAACCGGCAAACTCAGCGAAGTGCTGTCCGGTCTCACTTTTGTCGCCGGGACGAAAGTCACGCCGACGTTGCCGAGATCAGCCCGCCCCTGGCGGTTACTCCGTTCGATTCTCAATCATGAGTTTTTGATCCGGACCATTGGTAGAGAGTCCGCTAGAAATCTCTTCGGAGAGCTAGAGCCATTGCTGTCTTTCGATTCGCACTACTGGCTCCAGCGGGGCAGCTTGGAAGTTGAATTTGGTGATTTGGGGCTGGCCGAGAATTTCTTAAATCAGGCAAACAGCTTGGCTCCAGACGATGCCTTCATCCAGAACGAGTTGGCGTACCTTCTTTTCAGCAAAGCGACTGCCAATCCTAGTGCTCCTAACGCACAAGCTTTAGTGGATGAGGCGACAAAACTATTAGAGGATTTGATGTCGCTGTCAGACAGATGCGGTCCGTACCCGTATCACGTCCTGGGAAGTCAGGGTATATCTTGGGCAAGAAGAGGTATTAAGAGCGCTCTTGAGAAGGAGCGATATCTGCGGAGGATTGTCAGGCGTGTCGAAGAAGGTTGCAAAAAATACCCTCGGGAAGGCGATTTAGAGAAACTATTGGACGATCTGAAGAAAGAGTACATGGGCATCGCCACAGGCCCTCGTACAAGCTAGTACAGCCCCGTCCTCTTGGTTTACGGTGCATGCACCAGTTCTGCAACGACAGTTCTAATCCATTGAAAACAAGAACGCGAAACGCGAGTAGCCGAGAAGGAATCGGCGTGTCAACTTAGTGTTCGGGAATGTTCGGGCTTGTTCGGATTTCGCGCTACGGGGCTATCAGTGCTATCGATCTGTGCGAGATTCTTTATCCAAGCCGATGACAATTCGATCCAAGCGCACGTGAAACACGTCACAGATTCTTAGCAATGTCCGCACGGTTATGGGGCGGCCCGCTTCGATCTGTTGCCAGTGTCGGGCTGAAAATCCAAAAGAAATCATGTCTTCCTGGCTGTATTTCGCCCGCTTGCGCAACGCGCGAATCCTCTGGCCAAGAGCGCGGAAAAACTTCTCTTGATCTATCACGCATGAGTTTGTAGAGTTCCACGAGCAAAAACACCACGAGCAGATTAGCTGGTATGGTTGAAATGGCCTGCCTACTTGCGAGTGGTCTTCCTTCGTCCCCGACCGAGGTACCCATGTACTGTCCATCCTGTGGCACCGAAGTCAGCGATCCGCAGCAGTTCTGTCCGAAATGTGGGGCGAGTCTCGTCGCGAAGACTGGATTGCCCAAGGCGGGTGGGGAATTCAGAGGCCCCAGTGTGACCGCTTCCGGCAGAGTACTTAGTCTTCGCTTTGCGACACTCGGCGATATGAGGGGAAAGACAGAAGGGGAAATCATCGCCGTTGTCGGACCACCGTCATCCGTAAGTTCAATGGCATTCGGTCAATCACTCCTGCAATGGCAGGCAACCGGCTATCACATAGCGTTGCTCTTCGATGCAGGAGGGCGATTTGTCAAAATCACACACGAATATGCTCATCAGGCTCCAGCGCCATCTGGTTGTATGATCCTTCTGACTCTCATTTTCGTAGCTTTGGCAACGGTAACTCTTTCTTCATTCGCAATGCTGAGAGCGATTTCAAGGTAGCCCGCCCGGCAGAAATTCGTGGTGGTGCGTTTCGCATATTTTGCTTTCTTTGGGGAGAACGATGACCTCTCGAACGGTTCGACTGTGTGCGTTGATAATTTATGCGCTGTGCCTGACAAGCCCTGGAACAGCTCAACAAAACTCGGCAGGCGCTCGCAGCACTGCACCCCTGACGAATCAAGATATTGTCCTTATGACGAGATCGAAATTCGATGACGCTACGATTGTAAAAACGATTCAATCATTCAATACTAATTTCGATCTTTCAGTCGCCGCACTCATGAAGCTAAAGGATGCCGGGGTCACTCAAACGGTGATACAAGCGATGCTCGCCAAAACGACTGACGGAAGCAAAACACTCCCACCTGAACATTCGGGCTTTACGGTCACGCCGGTATCGCCAGTCACCCGAAATCTTCTGGAGGAAGTCGGCGTCTTTGTTCGCGAGCAGGGAAAGCTTGTTGCCATGGAACCAGAAATCGTGAACTGGCGCACTGGCGGAGTGCTCAAATCGATGGCTACCGTTGGACTCGACAAGGGCCATGTCAACGGGTCCATCTCGGGTGCGCACAGTAATCTGAAACTGGCTTCGCCCCGATACATGTCGCCCGATGTGCTCGAATTTTATGTTCATTGTGCCGAAGGCGGTTCAGCTACGGAATACCAGTTGCTCCATTTTTGGGAAAAGGGTGACCGACGAGAATTTAGGGCAGTGACGGGAGGGGTCTTGCACGCGGCTGGCGGTGCCAAAGACAACGTTGTCTCATTTGAGTACGAGAAAGTCGCGCCTCGGATCTACAAGATCACAGTCCCGAGGCTTGGCGTTGGCGAATATGGGTTCCTCGCGCCCGGTGCGGTGGCGTCTGCGAACGCCGCGTCACAAGGGAAGATTTATACCTTTCAGATCGTTGAATGATCGGAGTGATTGCTTTCCATTCCGTTGTGCCACAGGTGTTTTCGCTGATACGATTCCGATAGACAATGGCCACCATACCGGTCCTAGCCCTTCTTTTGTACGATCTGATCGTCTTCTCGGGTGGGGCTCACCGTTTCAAAAAATCGCCACGAAGGGGAGAAATTCTCTTGCTCAGTGGTTTGTTTTTTTGTTCCGGTATCCCTGCTTTGATTTACCAGATTGTCTGGCAGCGCGTCTTATTCTCCATCTACGGGGTCAATGCTGAATCTGTTGTTGTCGTCGTGAGTGCATTCATGCTCGGTTTGGGTGTGGGGAGTCTTGCGGGCGGCTGGGCATCCACATGCTATCCGCACCAAGCAGTTGCACTGTTTGGCGCCTTGGAGCTTGGAGCTGCACTGTTCGGCCTGGCTTCGCTGCACTTATTTCACTGGGCCGCAAAGTTCACCGCTGGCGCGAGCCTGCCGGGCGACGGTCGTTTTCAGTCTGTTGCTCCTAATTTTCCCCACGATGCTAATGGGGGCAACCTTGCCCTTGCTCGTGCAACACTTCGTGCGTCGTTCCGGCCGCGTCGGCTTCTCTGTCGCCATCCTGTACTTCGTAAATACCTTGGGCTCGGCCTTCGCTTGTTATCTCTGCGCCACTTTTCTGCTGCGTGATCTTGGCCAGCCCGGTTCTGTGTATGTCGCAGCAGGCATTAATGTGCTAGTCGGCATGACGGCATTTTTCTTTGGCCGCCACGAACTGGTGCAGATTACCCAAGAAGTTATGACTTCGTCAGCGCCAACGCCAAGCGAGCCGAAACTGCCGCTTTGGATCGCAATGCTGATTGCCGGGCTCTCCGGTTTCATCGCCCTGGGCTTTGAAATCACCTGGTTTCGAGTCTTCGCGTTGGCTTCGCAGGACCGGGCTCCAGCATTTGCACTCTTGCTCTCGACCTTCCTGGCAGGTATTGCAGCCGGTTCATACATTTCAGAAAAACTCACGGCACAAAAAAAGTCGGAAGAGGTAGTTCAAGTTATCGGCGCTTTGATACTCATCGCTGGGGCCATTTCGGTTTATTTGCCACCCCTTGTCGCACTGCTTCAGTGGAAGAGCGTTCCATTTCTCCTGAGTGCTCCCGTCTTCTTTGTGACTGCTGCGCTTCTTGGTTCCGTCCTGCCTCTTCTCTGTCAGCTCGCTGTGTCAGCGGGACACGAAGCAGGGAAGGGTGTCAGCTGGACCTACGTTTCAAACATTCTCGGTTCCACTCTCGTGATCGGTTTCATCATCATGCACCACTTCGGATTGAAGCAGGTGTCTCTGCAATTGGGATTCGCTGCAGTAATCACCGGTACTCTAGTTCTCTTCTTGAGTGAGGGGAAATTGCACCGCCCGCCGCGTTGGGTGCTTGCTATGGTTCTTGCTGGCTTCGTTGCAATGCCCATCGCGTCACAGTGTTATTCGAGCTTTTTTGAAAGATTGATCTTCGGCCCCCGAGCGGGAGCACTAGCGTCCTTGAGCCACGTGGTCGAGAATCGAAACGGGGTCATCGCGGTTACGGGCGACGGCGCGGTTTTTGGAAATGGCGTCTACGACGGTTATTTCAACGTAGACCCTATGCACGATGTCAACCTCATCGTGCGCGCATATGCTTTGAGTCTTTTCCATCCAGCGCCGAAACACATTCTTATGATCGGACTTTCATCTGGATCCTGGGCGCAGATCCTCGTGAATCATCCTCAGGCGGAATCGCTGGATGTAATCGAAATCAATCCAGGATATTTGCAACTGATACCCCAATATCCCGTTGTGGCTTCACTCCTCCGAAATCCCCGAGTGCATATCTATTGGGATGATGGCAGACGCTGGTTGCTCGCTCACCCAGAAGCGCACTACGACGCCATCGTTATGAACACCAGCTACTATTGGCGCGATCATTCCTCCGATCTTCTTTCGGTCGAGTTTCTAAAGATCATTCGGCAGCATCTAAGCCCTAGTGGCGTGTTTTACTACAATATGACCGGGTCCGAGGATGTGGTGGCAACCGGCCTGCGCGTTTTTCCGTATGGCTTGCGTGTGGTGAACTTTCTTGCCGTGAGTGATTCACCGATCAATTTCAGCGAAGCTCGGTGGATGTCGGTCTTACGACAATACAGAATCGACAATCAATTGGTGTTTGATCCCTCGAGCACGAAATCCCAAGAGACGTTGGTTACCTACGTCACTTTAGCAAGAGCTTTGGACAAATCGAAAGCGTTTCAGTCGCTGGAGACGTCTGAATCTCTAAACCGGCGGCTTGGAGACCGATTGATCATTACGGACGGCAACATGGGTTGGGAATGGCGAGACCCCCAGCCGTAATAGCTGCTTGTCGCTCCCTCAACTCACATTTCAGATCGAACTGAGTCTTGGGAAATTTGCCCGCGCGCGATTCGGAAGAACTTGGTCTTTGTCATTCCCTGTTCGCGAGCCAGAATCTGCAATAGCTCAACGTCGCTCAATTGTTCCAAGGGGCGACCGTCGAAGTCGAACTCGGGCTGCCGCGCCGTACGCTGCGCCACGGGTCCCCAGTGCAACCTGTGTAAGCGCTTATCCTCTGTACACCTGCGGGTATACGAGCTCATGCAACTCGATGACAGCACTTGACATGGCGAACTTCGCAGATTAGAGTATGCATGTACCCGAGGACGAGCATGCCACAGCAGATTGCCAACTTCAAGGCTGAGTTCTTCAAGGCGCTCGCGCACCCTATCCGCATCCGGATCTTGGACTGTCTTCGTGATGGCGAGAAGGGGGTCAATGAGCTCAGCGAAATTCTGCAAATTGAACCCGCGAATGTTTCTCAGCAGCTTGCAATTCTGCGAGTGCGCAACATTGTGATCGGACGCAAAGCTGGGAGCAATGTGTATTACTCCGTCTCCGACACGACTCTATTCCGGCTTCTTGACGTGGCCAAAGACATCTTTAACAACCATTTGGTGGGCGTGCGAGACATGCTTCAGCAGATGGAGGCAGTCCAGTAGGGAGAAAAAATTTTGTCCGCCATCTGCAAATGTTCGCATATGCAACAACGTTTCCAGGCTGCCGAGTTTCGTTGAGTCTGGGCGAGGAGATCGATAACCATGCCGGACTACTACACCTCTCAGCAGTTAGCCCAGACGTTAGGAATCGCTGAAGCCACCATCACGGCACTTCAGACGAAGGGTTTACTCCAGCCCACGGTAAAGGACGGTAGGTCCTTCTTTTCTTCCCGCCAAGCGCACTGCTTACGTGCCGCGCTTCGGTGGGCACGCAAAGACAAAATAGATTTGCAAGAGGCCTTCGCGAGGGTAGAAGAACGCTGGCTTGCGCACACGAGCGCGACGAAGGATTAGGTTATGGCAACAAGGAGTTGGCATTCGCGTGGCTTGCCAACCTGGCGCATTTGCCTCATCTCCCGCCTTGGTCGCTTGCGAAACATCAAGAACTTAGCCCCAGGGGAACTCCCGTTTGCTGGTGGATTAGTTCTTCTTTTGGCGGCTTCCACACTATGGCGAGCGTTACCGATGGCGGTGACCGGCGCAGGACTCGTCCTCATCCTGCAAGAGATTGCCGATCCATCTCCTCTCTTCTTGACGGTTCCTTGGGAAGCTCTGGAATTCGTGTTGAGCCGTAAGGTGCGCGCGAACCACTTCTGGCTCCATCGGACGCAAGGTCTGCTTCGAGAGTCTGGAGACTCGCTCGCCAAAATAGATGGCTGCGCGACCCGTGACGGTTTTTTCTTAATAGGAGCCACCTTTAACGAGACTCAGATTCAGTGGGCATCACAGTCTGCTTGGCGAGCCACGTGCCAAAAACCCTCCGCGAAGGATGCTGCGACCGGTTGCAAGACGATACAGTTTCTGCTTGCCTTATGGTTAATCGCTGGAGGGTTTGCCGCGCTAAGCCTTTTCCGGGGAGTTGATTTCAGCAGCGGATTGTTGCTGTGTGCATTTGTGTGGCGCTGCTGGCCGGCTCTTAGCTAGACCGGCTGAAAAGTTGTTGGGCGCGTGGGCTGGCCGCGTGGCTCGGTCCAACAAGGAAAGTTGGCCGAGCCGTTTGGAAGTGGAGAGTCTCGCGATCCCGCGGTTCCTGTGGTTCAAGAGGAGTCTGGTTTTCCATGTGCGGCGAATGCCCGGCGCAGGAGTCGATCGAAGGTTAAACCAGATGAGCGTGCGGTCGAGGCTCCTTGCGGAAGCGGAGAAACAGATCTCCAATCCCTTCCTCCTGTGCGCCTTAGTCTCGCTCCGGACGCGGCAACTCATGATGACAGGAAACGCGAACACAAGCACCGCACAACTGGTCGACTCCGCACTCAACGAACTGATAGCCGGTGTGCTCGAATTTGAGCGTGGCAAGCCAAGGCGTCCGCCTTTGATCCGAGCAGGATCTCGAAATGAAGAAAGCAACGGCGGACTCGAATCACCCGGAGTGCCGGCAGTGCCCCGCACTCTTTCCGCGGAGGCCCCATGAAAAGGCGTATCAGAGTCAGGGAATTGATGCAGAGGGAGGGGTTGCGCGGGGAGATTGTGCAGCTCTTTCATTCAGGAAGGACGGGGATGATTCATGGAGACGACGGATACGACATGACCTTCAACGAGGAATCGCTGGTCGTGGGCTTGAGCTACGGTGAGCTCAGCCTCGGCCTAAAAGTGTCTTACGGGATCTTTTTCGCCACGGGGGCGAAGCTTCCCACTGGCATCAATGTGCAGCCTGCGGTCGGGGGCCCAACCGCAACGACCGAGGATGCGGAGAACGTAATTTCGGCCAGGGCCGGTGGGACCGGGGTCGTGTAGCTCTGCGGGGCGTCGGGGCCGGAGGAAAGGTCCCTCGCTTTCTGAGTGCGGTGGGCCGGGCAGCGCGAAAGCAAAAGGGGCCATTCTCCGGACGAGCGAAAGGCAATGAAGTTTGCGCATTTCGGAACGAACAGGAATTAGAAGAATGAAGGGAGTGATCTGGCACATCTATCGCAACCAGCAAAAAGGCATGATTCGCGGTGATGACGGAGCACAAGTACCTTTCCGAAAATCGGCCTTGAGTGGAGCGGAGTTTCACACGCTTTCTTCGGGCCAGAGGGTCAGTTACCGGGTCCAGGACGGTTGGCTTGGCAAGGAGGCCATAGAAGTGCGTCCATTGCCGATGCAAAGAATCGCCCGGCCACGACTAAAACGAAGCGGGTGGCAAAGATGTGCCAAGAGAACGTTGAAACGGGACTGACGTCCCGGAATTCGAAGCAAAGGAGCTGAAATGCGTGGTTCGGTCACGCGGCTGAACAAGAAGATTGGTTGCGGGTTCATCCTTGGTGAGGACGGCTGTGAGGCGTACTTCGATCTCTCTTCATTGGAAGGAATGGACATCCGAGCGCTTTCGATCGGGAAAGCGGTGGAATACCAAGAACACTTTGGGCATGAGCGTTTGCGGGCCGCCAGTGTCAAGGTCTTACCGACTTCCCGAAGCGAATCCGCCAGTGCGAGTTGAGCTTCCTGTGGGCCATTGCCTGAAGGGCCCGGAGATCTCCCTGATGCAATGAGCCGGAGATTCGCGGCGAGCTTAGGAGCAAGAAATGAAGGCGAGAGGATCGATCACCCAATTGCTTAGAAATCGGCGTCCCGGCTATATCTTGGGTGAAGACGGGTGCCTGGTCGCCTTTGATGAATCCTCGCTCCAGGGGTTGGACCCCCAGGAGCTCGTCGTAGGGGATTGGGTGGAGTACGAGGAGCTGGACCCGAGGGAAGGAAGACGGGCGGCCAGAATCAAACCTCTGATTCAGCGAGCCGAGGAATAGCAAAGGGTCGTTTCCATGTTGTTCACATGCGGACGCTCGTATACTCCTCAAATGGGAGGAACGGATGTATCCAGGCTATCAGCCCAAACCGGACGATGTGTTTCATGCTGTGGGCTATACCACCCGAGACATTTCGGATAACACTCATTTCCACCTTCACGGTATTTCTGACCGCTTGAGGATGGAGAACGAAAACCTGTGGCGACAACTCGGTCCGCTCGTACAAGCGATGCAGTCGGGCCAGGTCAAGCGCGAGTTCGTCGAAGTGTTATCTGTTGACCCGTTTCTGGGCAATTACGAGATGCCCTACACAGGGCCGAATCAGGAGATGTTCCTGTCTATTGAGTACCTGAGCGATGCCGCTTTTCGCCTTTGCCGCGAGTATGGGATACGGCACCCGGCCGTCATCGAGAAGGTCAAAAGAGCCGACATTCCGGGGAACCACGGAATCACCCTGCGTACCGTCCATTACAGCCGAATTTGAAACCTGCGCTTTGGCCTAGCCTCACGTGCCAGTGCCCGATCAAGTCGGATAATCGGACATGTGGTTTCTGCGTCCACTCTTTGCGTTTACCAGCCCTTGGATCCACCTGACTGATTGTCATTACTTCAATTCACACTTCGGATGGTAGAGAGACTTCGGGACCGTTCCCGCGCGCGATTCGCAAGAACTTGGTCTTTGTCATTCCCTGACCGCGCGCGAGAATCAGCAAAAGCTCAACGTCGCTCAATTGTTCCAAGGGGCGACCGTCGAAATCGAACTCGGATGATGCCCGCTCCTGCACCTCCAGGGCAACGCGCATACCGAGTTCCGCGAGACGGCTCATTTCCCGCACCCCTGCCAGTGCCGTCCGGTAATCCTTCGCCTGCTCCGCTTTCTGCTTCAGCCGGGCCGCCTCAGCAGACAGGTGATTCAGGTGCTCCATCAAGCCATCCGCACGAAGAATTTCGGCTTCCTGGCGAGCATTCGATAGTGTTTTCGAGATGTGCTTGTTGTGGCGAAAGAGACTAGCGGAGGAGAGCGAAAACTGCTTCGCAATGTTCCGCAACGGAGCCCCTTCGAGCAGACGGCGGTCGATCTCGTCGCGGTGAGAGTGAGTGCAGGTAGTGCAAGTTCGAGGCATGGGGAGGCTCCTGACGCTACTAAGAGGGATTATAGAGGGCGGGAAAAAAATTGCGAGACCATAAGACGGTACGGAAGCAGATTTTTTCGGTCTGTCGAAACGAGATCGCGCTCAAATCTGGTGTCGGTAGTGGTGTCGGTTGGACTTTCTATCCCGTGCGCTGGGCTGCGCCGCTGTGCCTGGGGCAAATCCACGGAAGCCGCATGAATACAGGGGATTTTCGCCGTCCTGCGTTTTCTTGCTCGAGGCTGCGGAGTTCTCAGGATGGCTTAAAAGGCCGCTGCTCTACCACTGAGCTACGCCCCTAACGTGATG
>WNFC01006486.1_pt1 | contig 23586 bp, 22 predicted proteins | sample 5400541 | NCBI WGS metagenome assembly WNFC01 (sample SAMN13153342, study PRJNA577476) | soil metagenome | isolation source: 120 cm saprolite under Douglas fir tree site 2 hole 2 replicate 1 | place: USA:California | collected 2015-04-18
ATCGTTCGCGTGGGCCTTGCCGAAAGCTGGCGCCGGGGACTGCGCGTGGTCATGCGCCAATAGCTCCGGGCGGTGAATCACTAGAGCGCCTCGATATCAATAACGTTTCTCTTTGTTCCGGAAGTTTTCTGCACACGATCGCTATCGTGCTAAACCCACTTCACCAGAAACGTTTCACTGATCGGCGGAGTCCGGGCGCGATTTGTCCAACTCGGCATGGCCGAGTTCCTGGCGGATGGCCGCGAGGGCTTCCTTCGGGGGACCAATGTAGCGGTACTTCGAATAAAAAGTACGCTCGTGCACGGAGAACCCGGAAAATAATTTGCGGCCGTCGAAATCGTACTGCGAAAAGCTGGTGAGCCACAGTCCGGGCAGAAATTCGTAACGCTCCTGCATGAAGTGGCTGCCTTTGTAGATTTTTCCCAGAAACAGGCCGATGGAAATGTCTTCGGCGACATCGCCTTCGATGCGGGCGAGTTCGCCCGAAGCGTCGTCCGTCCAAACGAAGCCATGTACTTTGGTAAACACGGAAGCGAAGCGTGTATTGGGTTTGAAGGCGGGGTTGGGATTCATGGAGTATTTGGAGAGCATGCGGTCGCCGCGGGATTCGCGAGCGAGGAAAGTAAAGAAGAACGCGTTCCGCGTGGTTTCGATCAATTCGTTGCGGTCTTTCTTTTTCTTGGTGTATTTTTCGAAACCGTCGCGCTGAGAGCGGTCATTATTAGCGGCAAGGGCGAGAATCCGCTCCAGCTTTTCGAGCTCGGCACGGTAGGCGGCAGCATCGGCGGGCCGGCCATCAGGACCGACGGGAATCCGAACCATGCCCGTTCCCGAAGGAATGACGCGAGAGATTTTTATCGCCGCGGAAGAGGGATCGCTGGGATTCTTGCGGGTCTCGACGCGTTCGATGCGTTCGTAGAGATCCAGCGCGGCCTCGCCTTTCTTTTGGTTGGCGATGACGCGATTGAAGAAATCCGGTTTCGCCGGCCCAGTCGCGGGCGTGGAATCCGGTACGACGGATTGCGCGGCGGCGTCAGCAGCGAGAGCCAACGACAGCAGCGCCAGGGGAATGAAAGTACGATTGAGCATGATGCGAATCGGGGCGAAATCCGCCACAGTCTGCTCTGATTGGATTCCTCCGGGCACACAATTGTTGTACACCGCCAGTGCACTGAAATGCTCGGGTGGGTGTCAAAGCGTCAATGGCGGCTTGTCCCCCAGGATGGGTACGGCTTCGGCCAGGCGGGTGTAGCGCTGCTCGTAATCAGCGACCTCTTCAAGGAACTCGGCACGGGGCCTGAGGTTGGTATGACCGTGACAAAGCCTATGACCTGTACGTTGCCGGCGGGCTTTTCCTAAGCCCTGCTGGCGGTACAAAGTTCAGCGATTGTGCTAAAAATATAAGAAAATACAGACCGAGGCGGCGCATGGGGTCGTCGCTTGGATGCTGAGTCCCAGGGGCGTACTGCGCCATCTTCTCCCGCCACGGGCTGCGCAAGGCGGTACAATGAAGCGCGCGGCCGGTGAACCGTTGCGATTGGACCGGACCGGGCGTAAGGCTAACCCAAGAAACATCCTAAGCAAAATGCCGTTCCACACGTCTATAAAGCAAGGAACGAATCGACGGGCTCATTCGTCTTAGCTAGAGAGGGTTGGAGGTCTGTTTGGGCGTAACTCCCATCGATGGGCTTGGTGCAATCACGCACGTGGCGCCGCGGAGGCAAGTGTCCCTGAAACAAGGCCGGTTCCGGAGCGCGCTGATCACCATGCTGGAGACGCTGCGGCTCTCTCTTGACGCCCTTCGCGCCCATAAGCTGAGGAGCTTCCTGACTTTGCTCGGCGTGATCCTGGCGGTAACGACGCTGGTCGCGGTGATGAGCGTGGTCGCCGGCCTGAATTTCTACGTTGCCGACCGCATCGCCAATCTTGGCGCCAACGTCTACGTTCTGAACCGTATGGGCATCATCACCAGCGAAGACGCTTGGGTGAAAGCCCAGAAGCGGCCGCTGGTCACCCGGGAAGAACTCGGCAATCTGAAAACCGGCATGCGCACCGCCAGTCAGATCGCCGCGCTACTGGGCAACAATTCCGATGTGCGTTTTGGCAATGACCTGCTCGAAAACGTCAACATTCTTGGCGTGACCTCAAACTATTCCGAAGTCCGCAGCTTGAACATCGCGGCAGGCCGGTTCCTGACCGAAGCGGACCAGGAGCACCGCTCCCCGGTCTGCTTCATCGGCGCGGACGTGGTCAAGAAGTTTTTCTCCAACGTGGACCCCATCGGGAAATCCATCCGCGCCGGAACGCACAGCTATGAAATCGTCGGCGTTGCGGCGGTCATCGGCAGCGCACTCGGGCAATCGCAGGATAATTTCGTATTTATTCCGCTCGAAACCTACGGCAAGGAATGGGGCACGCAGCGGGACTCGCTCGTGTTATTTATCCAGGCGCAAAACGCGGAAATGATGTCGGCTTCCGAGGATGAAGCGCGTATGTTGCTCCGCGCGTGGCGCCACATTCCCTGGGACGGGCCGGACAATTTCGGCATCATCGGGTCGGATTCCATCATGGGGCTCTGGCAATCTTTGACCGGCAATCTGTTCATGGTGGCCGTGGGATTGACCGCGGTGTTCCTGGTGGTTGGCGGAATCGTGATCATGAACATCATGCTGGCCAGCGTGACCGAGCGGACGCGCGAGATTGGCTTGCGGCGATCGCTTGGCGCCAGGAAAAAACACATCGTCCTGCAATTCGTTACGGAATCGGCGGTGCTTGCGGCGACCGGCGGCCTGATCGGGATCGTTCTCGCCTACGCGGTGGTCGCCGTGGCGCGCGCCTTGACTTCGATTCCCATGCGCACGCCAATGAGCGCCGTCATTCTTTCGCTTGCCGTTTCCACAGGGGTCGGACTTTTCTTCGGCATCTACCCGGCGATGCGCGCGGCGAACCTTGATCCCATCGAAGCCCTTCGGGCAGACGGATAATAAAAATCGAGCTCGGCTTCGCCGGGCTCGCTTGAAACGACCATGGCACAACAGCACGGCGAAAATCTCAGGCAGGCGATGGACACGCTCCGCGCGCACAAACTGCGCAGCTTTCTCACCGTGTTCGGCGTCGTCCTCGGCGTCAGCGTCATCATGCTGGTCGCCGCGCTCATTACCGGCTTCGATCAACAAGTTCAGGAAAGCATCAAGCAGTACGGCGCCGATACCGCCTTCATCTCGCGTTTTGATCAGGGCCCGCACAATGGGCGGCGTCCGAAGGAAGAGCGCGAACGCAAGCCGCTGACGCTGGAAGACGGCGAAGCCATTAAAGAATTAAGTCCCGCGGTCAAGGACCTTACGGTTTGGGTCATCTGGTGGGAGCAACAGCATTCCGTACGTACCAAGGATGGCGAAGTCACCGCCATCGATTTCCGCGGTGTGCAGCCGAATTTCGGCCAGGTCTATGCCAATGCAGCGACGCTGGACGGCCGTTTCATCAGCGAAGGCGACGATCTGCACCGCGAAAAAGTGGTGATGCTCGGGGAAAATGCGGCGCCGGTCCTTTTTCCCAACGTATCGCCGGTCGGCAAGGACGTGATGATCGATGGCTCGGCGTTTCGTGTGATCGGCGTGGTGGAAAAGCCCAAGGGAATGTTTGGCCAGGACGATGAAGACCGCCGCGTGCTCATTCCGTACAATACATTCCGGAAAATTTATCCCGGCGCGTATGAAAACAGCATCCGCCTGCAAGCCTACCCGAATCTGCTGGACCAGGCGGTCGATCAGGCCACGGAAGTGCTGCGGCGCCGCCGCAACGTTCCCTACAAAGGCAAGGATAGTTTTTCAATCCAGACCTCCCAGCAGATCGTCGATGAATTTCACAACATCCTGGGGATGGTGGCGCTGGCCACATTCGTCCTGAGCGGAATCGGCTTGCTCATCGGCGGCGTCGGCGTGATGAACATTATGCTGGTCAGCGTGACGGAGCGAACGCGCGAGATCGGCATCCGCAAAGCCATCGGCGCAAAGAGCGGCGACATTATCTGGCAATTTTTGCTGGAGGCCATGGCGCTCACGGGAGTCGGCGGCGTGCTCGCGCTCGTGCTTGTGAATGGCCTCGTGCTGCTCGTAAGAGTCGGCTTGAAATGGCCGGGAAGCGTGCCGGTGTGGGCCGCGGTGACTGGAATTGTCGTGAGCGTGTGCGTAGGACTGGTGTTTGGCGTGTGGCCGGCGATGAAGGCGGCGAAGCTGGATCCCGTCGAAGCGCTGCGGTACGAATAGCGCGGCGAACTCTCTTCTTATCCAATCCCAAGCATTTTCAAGCGGAAATTACTTCATCAGAACAGAGGCTCTTGCAGTTGCGGCCGCGCGTGCGGAAGCCGGCACGGATGCGGCGGGCCAGGTGACATCGAGGGCCAAGTCGCGGCGTACGAGCAGCTTGGAGTGGTGATTCACATGGACGGCCAGCGTGTTTGCCAGGTCAGAACGAATTTCCGCCAGACCTTCCTTTTCCAAGCGGAGACTTTTGTCCGGTTTGTAAAGGGCCACACGGAATTGATGCGGTCCGGCGGGAAGCGGGTGCTCGAATTGAACCGGCTTGCCCGGGGCGAGCGTCTCCAAGTTTGCGGTGAAAAGTAATTCGCTATCCGCAAAGATGGCCAACGTGCCTTCGTTGACAGCGGAAATAATTTCGATGTGAAGGGTGGAGGCGGGAGCAGTCTGGGCCGCGGAGTCAGAAACAAGAGAGGCAGACGCAACGGAATTCGGCGACGAAATCTGTTTGGAAGCTGGTGAATCACCAAGTTGCTTCCTTCGAGCGGCCGCAAGCTTCGCGGGGCGAGTGACCTTCAGGCTAGGGCGTTCTTGCGCGGCTTGCGGGGGTACGTTACCTGCGGCGTCCGGTCGCGGGGCTTCGGTCACAGTTCGCAATGTGTAGTTGAAGGCCTCGGAGGGCACTTCCGGGAGAGAAAAATGGATTGCAGGGGCCGCGGGAACTAAGAAGCGAGGGCGCAAGGAACGGTAGACCGGAACAGAAGCAGCGAGAAGCAAACAAGCGGCTGCGGTAATCCAAACGTCGCGCTGTCCGCCCGGCCTCGACCACCAGAAAAGTTTCCTCGCCTTGGGCGCCGCGGATGCAGGGCGCGAACGGGCAAGAGGATAAAGAGCAGAAGCGACTTCCTCGCAGGAAGCAAAGCGATCTTTGGGGTTTTTTGCCAGGCACCTCGCGACGATGAGGTCGAGCGCTTGCGGCACCTCCGGATTGTGCCGTGAGGGAGGCGCAGGGGCGGCATTCAGAATCTGGGCGCAGACGGCGCCGAGAGAACTGCCATCGAAGGGTTTTACGCCGGTCAACATCTGATAGAGAACAATGCCGAGAGCAAACTGATCCGAGCGCGGATCTTGAGGTTCGCCCTGAATTTGCTCTGGCGCGAGATATGCCGGCGTGCCCATGAGGCGGCCGGAGCCTGAAATCTGAGATGCAAAGCGCGCAATACCGAAGTCGCCGAGTTTTACCTTGTTTTCCGCCGTGACAAGGATGTTGCCCGGCTTGACGTCGCCGTGAATGATTCCGGCGCGATGGGCAACCGCCAGCGCACCGGCCAGATCAGCAGCCCAGGCGCAGGCGCGCCGAGGCGTCGAAATGGACGGATCGAGATGCTGCTCCAGGGTTTTGCCGGCGATGTACTCCATCACGAGGAAGGGAGTTCCTTGCTCGTCGATTCCCACGTCGTAGAGATGCACGATGGAAGGATGGGAGAGCTGGCCGATGATTTGCGCCTCGCGCAGGAATTGCTGCTCGTGACCTTCCCCGAAGCCATTCACAAAAGTCTTGAGGGCGACGGTGCGGCCGATGACATTGTCTCGGGCCTTTTCAACCCGGCTCGTGGCGCCCGAGCCGAGGGGCTCGAGGGATTCGTAGCGGCCTTTTTGCAAGGTGATCATCAGGCGGAGCGCAGGAGGCGCGCAGCGCGGTCGCGCAGGCCATTGCCATTGGATTGCGGCACGGGAACCGGAGTGGTCTTGCGACGCGCGAGCGGATAGAGTTCCTCCGCGAGGGCCTCGGCCGTTGCATAACGGGCCGCGGGATCCTTAGCAAGGCAGCGCGCGATGACCGCGTCGAGACCCGCCGGCACGGAAGGATTGGCGTGCGAGGGCGGCAGCGGCGTCGAAGAGAGAACACGGCCGCAAATGCCCTGAAGTGAATCGGCGTCGAATGGACGCTTGCCCGTCACCATTTCGTAGAGAACGACGCCCAGGGAGAAGAGATCGGAGCGCGCGTCCTGGGGTTTGCCGACGATTTGCTCGGGGCACCAGTAAGCAGGTGTGCCGAGGAGCGGGGTTCCGGCGGAATCGCGGCTGGCGAGCCGCGCCATGCCGAAGTCCATCAGCTTGACGCGGCCATTATCGGTGATGAGCATATTCGCGGGCTTGACGTCACCGTGAATCACACCCTTGCGGTGCGCCACGCCGAGCGCGGAAGCCACTTCCGCAGCCCACGCGCAGGCTTTCGGGAAGGGCACGCTGCCTTTATCCAGAATGCGATCGAGCGGCTGACCTTCCAGAAACTCCATGACCAGATAGGGCGTTTGCGTGGCTTCGTCGATGCCCATGTCGTGGAGCGTGATGATGGAATGATGGGAGAGCTGGCCGACGACGCGCGCTTCCTGAAGGAAGCGCTGGCGCGCTGTGCCGCTGGCCAATTCCTTGGGGAACAGCTTGATGGCCACCAGGCGGCCGATCATGGGATCGTGGGCGCGTGCCACGCGGCCATGAGCGCCGGTGCCGATGATTTCGAGAATTTCGTAGCGTCCGACTTGCACGGGGACCTCTCCCTCAGACCGGTAAGCTCCGCGTCGATAGAATGATGGCGGAAGGGGGTTTTCTATTAAATGAAGCAAACGTCCCGTTTGAAAGGGTACGGAGGTACTAGGAGAAAAGAGGTTCTAAGTTCTTAGTTTTCAGTGTTTAGCCAGAAAGAAGAGCTTTCGCATTGAATGCTCTCAATCCCGAACGGGGAGATGGGTCGTATTCGTGGGGGGCCTCCTGGGTCCTCTTGAGTGGTTTGGAGAACTGCGAGGGGTACCCCCCACCCCCCTGTTTTTTGCAAAGAGTGCGGAATGGGCTGATTCTAAAAGAGTTGCCAAAAACACTTTGACAAAAGAGTGCGTAACCGACTGATTCTAAAGGGCCGAAAAAGTGCGCCAGGGCATGCTGACGGCAAAGAGTGCGCAAGTGCATCCAGTGAAAAGAGTCAAGGGCGAAGAGGAGAGACGAATCAGAGACCAGAACAAGAAGAGAAATTGCCTGGGCAAACGTCCACCGGAAGGCAAGTATACCATGAGATAACAGAATGTCAAGGAAAAAACCGGCTCGGTGGTGAAGAAATGGCCGGTCTGGCGGGTCAGGGCTGAGAAGACAGCGTGCGGAGCGGCGCCAGGGCTGGCGCAGAATTCAAGCGCGCAGGGAAATTGCGGATGAAAGATTTCATGGCGGGATGCCAGAAGCCGTTGAAGCCGAAGAAATACATCTCGTTCATGGCTTGTTCCGGAGACCACTTCTCATAGGCCATGCGATAGACGGCGGTGAAAACGCCGGTGCGATCTTCACCGTAGCGGCAGTGGACGAAAATTTTTTGCCCCGGTTCGCTGCGGAACAGAGACAAAAATTGAACGACCTGTTCGTCGGTTGGGGGAGACCAGCGGCCGACAGGGATGTGGACAACGCGCACACCCAGTGACTCGGCGAGCTTGCGCTCCCATGCGACTTTTTCGCGGTCCTCGCCGCGCAGATCGACGATGGTGGTGATGCCCAATTTTTTCAGCTCAGAAAGGCCAAACTCTTTGGGTTGTGCCCCGCGGTAGAGAACATCCGTGATTTTGCCGGCGTTGGGAATACCGGCGATACGCAGTTTCTGTCCGTAGGCGGGCTGGGCGATGGAAGGCGAGGAGGCTGACGCAGCGGTTTGCGCAAAAAGGGGAAGAGGAAGAACAAGAAGGATGGCAAGCGATGGGAGAGTGCGTTTCATTTTGAAGCCGACGTAAGAAGTGTAGCGTGAAGGACAACGACGCGAAAAGTGTTGATGGGGAAGTGGTTGAGTTGAAACGACACCACTACAAATAGACACAGTTCGGAAACGCCAACCACATTTTGCGTTTTTCTCTTGACAGGGAATTTACATCCGTTGATACTGCGAATCCAGATTCGGGGGACGTGGAAGCGCCAGGCGGACCGAGTCGGGGATGGATCAAGGTCCGTGTGAACCCACGAAGCCAGCCCGGGTTCTAAGCGAAAAAATCGAGCGCGAAGTACCTGCTCCGCGCCCGTATTTGAGGCGGAGCACCTGCTTTGGCGTTTTGCGCTGGAACTTAAGTGCGGCCGTTGAGCGGTCGGCTTTTTTTTCGCTGCCCGCTTGCACGATCCGATCGAATCAAAGTTGCGTTAACTTCAGCCCAGACCCTGAAGCGAAGCGCGGCACCTCTGTGGGACGCAGAGGAGTAAAATGGAGGGGTCACCCCGCGCGAGTGGGGACCCAAGAGCGCGGAGGGACGGATGGCGACAGTGAAACATGCATTGAGCGGGAATTCCCCAGCCACGGATGCGGCTGCAGAGAAAACAGCGAGCGGAGCGGGGAAAGGTCTGACCTTCCGGCGGTACTTTACGGACGGGAAGAAATCTCCCTTCGACGCGGTCGAATGGGAGAAGCGCACGGCGCTGATTGGGAACGAGAAGGGCGTGACGATCTTCCGCCAGGAAGACGTTGAGGTGCCAAAGAGCTGGTCGCAGACGGCGACGAACATCGTCACCAGCAAGTATTTCCACGGAAAGCCCGGGACGGCGCAGCGCGAAGGATCGGTACGGCAACTGATCGGCCGCGTGGTGAACACCATCGTGCAATGGGGCGAAGAGTGCGGGTACTTCGCAGATGCGGAGTCGCGCGACGCCTTCCGCGACGATCTGACCCACCTGCTGGTCGAGCAGAAGATGGCGTTCAATTCGCCGGTGTGGTTCAACGTGGGCGTGCAGCCGAAGCCGCAGTGCTCGGCGTGCTTCATCAACTCGGTTAGCGACAACATGGAATCGATCATGGGTTTGACGCGCACCGAAGGGATGCTTTTCAAGTGGGGCTCGGGCACGGGAACGAATTTTTCGACGCTGCGTGGAAGCAGGGAAACGCTGAGCGGCGGCGGGATTGCGTCCGGTCCGGTGAGCTTCATGAAGGGCTTCGATGCCTTCGCGGGCGTGATCAAGAGCGGCGGAAAAACGCGGCGCGCGGCGAAGATGGTGATCCTGAACATCGATCACCCGGACATCGTCGAGTTCATCGAATGCAAGATGAAGGAAGAACGCAAGGCGCATGTGCTCATCGAGCAGGGCTACGACAGCTCGATCGACGGCGACGCGTACGCTTCGATTTTCTTCCAGAACGCGAACCACTCGGTGCGCGTGACGGACGACTTCATGCGCGCGGTGGTCGAGGACAAGGATTGGTGGACGAAGAACGTGCTCGACGGGCAACCGAATGAAAAGCTGCGGGCGCGCGATTTGATGATGAAGATTGCGGATTCGACGTGGCACTGCGGCGATCCCGGGATGCAGTACGACACGACGGTCAACCGCTGGCACACATCGAAGAACACGGCGCGAATCAACGCAAGCAACCCGTGCTCGGAATACATGTTCTTGGATGACACGGCCTGCAACCTGGCTTCGCTGAACCTGATGAGGTACGTCAACGCCAGCGGGCAGTTCGACGTTGCGGCGTTCAAGCATGCGGTGGACGTGACGATCACGGCGCAGGAAATCCTGGTGGACAACGCGAGTTATCCGACGCCGAAGATTGAGGAGAATTCGCACAATTTCCGGCCGCTCGGGCTGGGCTACGCCAACCTGGGTGCGCTGCTGATGTCCATGGCGCTGCCGTACGACTCACCGGAGGGGCGGGACGTGGCCGGGGCGATTACGGCGCTGATGTGCGGCGAAGCGTACGCGCAGTCTTCGCGGGTTGCGGAGCGCATGGGGCCGTTCCCGGGCTACGAAGTGAACCGCGAGCCCATGCTGGACGTGATCCGCATGCACCGCGACGCGATGCGCGGGGTCAAGCCGGAACACGTGCAGACGGAATTGTTCATGGCCGCGCAGGAATCGTGGGACACCGCGCTGGAGCACGGCGAGAAGCACGGCTACAAAAATTCGCAGGTAACCGTGTTAGCTCCGACCGGTACCATTGGTTTCATGATGGACTGCGACACCACGGGAATCGAGCCGGACCTGGCGCTGGTGAAATACAAAAAGCTGGTGGGCGGCGGGTTGATCAAAATCGTAAACAACACCGTGCCGCAGGCGTTGATGAAGCTGGGCTACACGCCGGAGCAGACGAGCGAAATCGTTTCTTACATCGACAAGAACGGGAAGATCGAAGGCGCGCCATACCTGAAGATGGATGACTATCCGGTGTTCGATTGCTCGCTGGCGCCGCAAGGCGGCGGGCGGTCGATCACCTGGACCGGGCACGTGAAGATGATGGCGGCGGCGCAGCCGTTCCTCTCCGGGGCGATTTCGAAGACCATCAACATGCCTGAGGAATCGACTGTCGAAGACATCATGAACGCGTATATTGAATCGTGGAAGGTGGGGCTGAAGGCCGTGGCCATCTACCGCGACAATTCGAAGCGTTCGCAGCCGCTGAACGCGGGCGGCGGCAAGACGGAAGAAAAGAAAACGGAAGCAGCCGCTGCTGCGGAACCGATGCAACGTGAACTGTTTGCACGGCAACAGCGCGAGAAGATGCCCGTGGAACGCGCGTCGGTGACGCACAAGTTCAGCGTGGGCGGCCACGAAGGCTACATCACCGTGGGCATGTATGACGACGGGCGGCCCGGCGAGATCTTCATCAAGATGTCGAAAGAAGGCTCAACGCTTTCCGGCGTGATGGACGGACTGGCGCTGACCATTTCGCTGGGCTTGCAGTATGGCGTGCCGCTGAAAGTGTTCGTGGACAAGCTGCTGAATACACGTTTCGAGCCATCCGGCATCACCGCGAACGCGAACATCCGATTTGTTTCGTCGGTGCTGGACTACATCGCGCGGTGGCTGGGCGGGCGATTCATCTCCGCGGACTACTTGAAGCTGAATGCCGCCGCCCCGGCGGAGCACGCCGCTACTTCCTCTCCGGCGGCAACTCTTCCACCGATGAACAAAGCTGCGCTCGATGCCATGCAGATGGCGTTGTCCGCGCCAAAGTTGAGCAACGCTCACGAGGGCGCGCCCACGTGCAGCGAGTGCGGCATGCTGATGGTGCCGAACGGAGCGTGCTACAAGTGCGAAAACTGCGGCAGCACCAGCGGGTGCAGCTGAGACGCCAAGGACAGGTGAGAGCACACCAACGATGAGCTCCCTCTCCTCCGGCTCAGGAGTAGCAGCACGGCTCGCCCCGGCAAAGTCCAAGACGCACGGGTTCCTGCACATCGTGAGGCATGGTGCGGGACCCCACGCTATCTATGTCGTGACCTATCACCGGCTGGACCACGAAGGCCCTTCGGCTCCGGAAAACCATTCGGAGCGCAAAGAACGCGCATCGCTCGGGACAAGCATGTCGCCGAGGCCTGTGCTTGCGGAAGGCGCGCAGGCGCTGATCGAACTGCTGGAACGCATCGGCGTGGATTTCCATCTGGCGGAAGTGCGCGGTGCGCTGGAAGATATTCTTCGGCTGGGTTCAGCCAACATCCCGGATCTGTGGCTCAGCGACGAGGAGATGCTTGAGAAAGGACTCGTCGAGGGCTAGAATCAAACTGCAGATAAGCAAGAAAAGGCCAGAGCAGTGACTGCTCTGGCCTTCTTTGTTTTTGCGGAGATTGCAGTCCGGCTGGTTGCGCCAAGGAATCTTCCAACAGTCGGCACCTGACCTTAGCTGAAGGCGGGAACTGTCTTGCTGAAACGGTTTGCTAGCGGGGACGGGGGCGGAGGGGCGGACGCGCGGTGAGGGAGCGGGGGCGCATGCGGAAGCGCGGACCGAGCGGCGGGGGAACGTTGCGGAGGAAGTCGCCGCAGCAGGGGCAGCGGCCATCGCCGCCGAGGGGAGTGGTGATATCCGCGCGGAGCCAGTGACCGCGGGCTTCGCATTGCGGATTGATGCACTGCACCGTGAAGCCGGGCAAGTATTGCATTTTTTCTCCCTCAGAAGCCGCAAAGCTCCGAATCGAAGGAGCTCCCCTTGTCGGCCAAAAGCGTTCGCGGAAAAAACACCGGGAAAACCCTTCGCAAAAAATGCTCAGGGCGGACAAACGTGTTGGCGGGGATTGTTGCGCGAGAGACCAGTGGTGTCAAGCAAAAAGGGTACAAGATATTGTGGTGAGGTTGCGCTCGATGAAAACTACGGTTTCGGCGGGACGCTCACGGAGGCGTTCTGCGCCGCCTGCAATTCTGCCAGGCGGGCCTTCAGGCGCTCGAGTTCCTGTTGATTGTCCCTGACCTGCTGCTTCAGTGCGTCGAGCTTCGCTTTGCCTGCCTTATCGTGGGCGTAATCGGTATTCGAGTAGTAGTTGTCCTGTTCCAGCGATTGTTCGCGCTGAAGCAGATCGAGATCGCCCTGGGCTTGCTTGATCTGGGCCTTCAATTCGTTCACTTCCTTCGAACCCTTTTGATCCTTGGCGTCAGGGGCCGGAGAAGAGCTGGCGACGGGCGCGCTGACGGCACTTGCGCTTGACGACGCGGGCGGAGCGGGAGCGGCCGAGGCCGCTGTGGCGTCGGGCGAAGCCGGAGTTGCGGGAGTCGACTGCGCCGCCGGCTTCACATCGTCTTCCGTGATGACTTTGGCAGGTTTCGTCTGGGCTTTCTTCTGCTCGCGAGCGCGGCGGGCGGCCTCGGCAACGGACTGAGAATCCTGCGATTGGGCAAAGGCAGCGGCGGGAAGCAGCGTTGCCGACAGGACAACCGGCAGGGCAAGGCGCAATGTGATGCGGCGCAACATGGGGCCACTCCTCATGAAAATCCGAGCTGGGTCAAATCTCAAGATACGCCGGCTAGACGGGAATAACAATCCCAGGTAGAGGGTCGGTGTCCATCAGACTACCTTCTACGCAGCAATATTGATTCGCGCCGGATATACTCATTCGCGAAGAGAGACGGCTGTTTGACGGCCGCGCTTGGAGCGAAAAGAGAGTGCTGAATCAACGGAGGATCGCGCCGCTAGTTCTGATGGCTATGCTGGCTGCGAGCGAGACTCGCGCACAGGAGCCAGCGACGCCGAAGACGGAGTCATCCGTCGCCGTCGATTCCTTAAGCTCCGGTAAGCCGTCGGTGGACTTGCCGAGGCAGGAGCACCGCTTCTGGGACAAGAAGAATGATTGGTTGTTTGCAGGAGTCGGAGCGGCGCGGACGTTCGATTATTTTTCAACGTTGAACATGCGGCGGCGCGGAGACCAGGAAATCCTGGTTAGCAACGATCTGGTGGACAGTCACGCGGCGTTTGCGGTGGTCGAGGCGGCGGGAACGGGTGTTTCGATTGGGGCGTCGTATTTATTCCATCGTTACGGCCATCACAAACTGGAACGGTGGACTTCGATCGTGCATTTCGGACTGGCGACGACGGGCGCGGTGCGCAACTACTGTCTCAAAACGGCACATCCCAGGACCACTCCGTAGCCGTGCGCGCCGCGCACAAGGCGGAAACGCTCGCTCGTTCCCGCCGTCTAAATCAACAGGATGAAATCTTGCAGTGCGAATAGCGGTGCGGCATACTCGCGCCCCGTGCTGGCCTTGGTCGAAACCGCACGGAAAGCGGCGTTGGGAAATAGGCGAGGTGGTCTTATGAGACGGTGGGTCTCCCTTCACCGTTTCGTGCTGGTCCTTTGTGCGAGTCTATGTTTCGCGATAGCCTCGAGCGGCTCTGCAGGCTCCGTGCCATCCGCGCATCCGGATACGCCGGCGGCGCAAGCCTCGCTGCAGCAAGCCGGCTCCTCGCAGAGTGCGCCATCGGAATCGAAGAATCCGGAACAGACAAGAACTGAACAATACACGCTCTCGCATGAGCGGCAGGCGAAGGCGGTGGCGTACTCGCAGGCGGGTTACACGCTTTACTTCGTCTCTTATTTTCTTGGCGGACTATTCCTTTTTCTGATCCTTCGGCTGGGCTGGGCGGCAAAGTTTCGCGACATCGCCGAAAACACCAGCGACAAGAAGTGGGTTCAAGGGCTGGTATTCGTGCCGCTGCTTTTCCTGACCATCGACGTTCTGGACCTGCCCCTGCGGCTGTATTGGCATTCGCTTTCCTTGCATTATGAACAGTCCATTCAAGGTTGGGGCTCGTGGTTCTGGGATTGGACCAAGGGAGAGTTTCTCAGCACAGCGTTTGGAATCGTTCTGGTCCTGATCCTGTTCGCCGTCATGCGGCGCAGCCCGCGGCGCTGGTGGTTGTATTTCTGGTTTCCTGCGGTCTTGATTCTCCTTGGACTGATCGTGGTCACGCCGCTGGTGATCGATCCGCTGTTCAACAAGTTCGAGCCACTGAGCAAGGAGCATCCAAATCTGGTTGCTGCCATTGAAAAACTTACGAAACATGCGGGTGTTCCCATTGCGCCGGACCGCATGTTCCTGATGGCAGCGAGCGAGAAAACGAACGCCATCAACGCCTACGTGACCGGCTTGGGAGCGTCGAAGCGCGTGGTGATCTGGGATACCACGATTCAAAAGACGTCCAGCGATGAGTCACTCTTCGTCGTCGGGCATGAGCTCGGACACTATGTCCTCGGACACGTTCGCCAGGGTTTCTTACTGGGAGCGGCCGGGTTATTGCTGGCGCTGTATTTCCTCTTTCGAGGCTTGCACTGGGCGCTCGATCACTGGGCCAAGGACTGGAAGCTCTACGGTCAGGAAGATTGGGCTTCGCTTGCGGTGTTGCTTTTGCTCCTGCAAGCGCTGTTGTTCGTTTCTTCGCCGGTTATCAGCGGCTATAGCCGGATGCAGGAACATGCCGCGGACGTTTACGGATTGGAAGTCATCCACGGGCTGGTTCCGAATTCGGAGGAGGTCGCCGCGCACGCGTTTCAGGTTCTCGGTGAGCTGGATCTGTCGGACCCCAATCCGCCGCCGTTTATCACCTTTTGGCTCTATTCGCATCCGCCGCTGGCGGACCGCCTGGTGTTCGCGCATAGCTACGATCCCTGGTCAAAAGGGGAATCGCCGAAGTACGTGAAGTAGTCGTGCAGGAAGCCTGAGGTGAACCAGGGCCTGCTCGCTATGGCGTGTTGCGCGCCGATGCGTGCTTGCGGGCAAAAGCGGCTACTTTGCTACGGTTGCCGCAAACGGCCATCGAACACCAGCGGCGGCGGCGCGTGCGCGAGTTGTCGTAGAAGAACAGACCACAATGCGGATTGGCGCAAACCCGAAGGCGCGCTTGGGCTCCCTCGGCGATAATCTCCGCCCCGGATCGGGCGACCGCGGCAAGCAGCCAGTCGAGGCCTCCTTCACGCGCGACGAATTCGATCTTCCAGAGGCCTTCTTGAGCGGCGAGTTCATCGTGCCCTTCGGTGATTCGCAATATTTCGTTTACCGGCTCGATCCATTCCCCGGCTATTCTTTGCTTTCGGAGCATGGCCGCGAACACCTTGCGCAAGGCGGAACCGAGCCGCCGGGCCTTCGAGAGCAGGCCTTCCGCAGCCTGCGGGTCGGATTGTGGCAGGCTCAGAAGCTGCGCGCCGCGATCAGCGGAAACAATGCTCGTCGACTCCAGAAAGTCGATAAGACGTTCCCAGGACAGTTCCGCGTTTGGTGGGGCGGCGTTGATAAAATCGATGGAAAGCCGCCCACCCAGCGATGGCAGGCGTGACACGGTTGAAGGCATCGATAGAGTCTCCCCCCAAGGAGCAGAAAACGAAGTCTCTTGCTGCAAATAACCAGTTAAAGCTATCATAAGGGTTATCGAGGAAGAAGCGCTCTTTGGCCCTGCCTAGCGGTAACCTTTTGCAGGCAATGAAATCTGATGTGCTGGCAGGCGGGAAAAAATTACTATGAAACATCTATTGGCAGGCCTCACCCTCATTTCTCTTTCACTGGTAGCGGCTACGGCGTTGATTCGACCACGCGCGGAGGCCTATTCAAGGACGACGGAGACGGTCCGCACACCGGTAGTGGTCGAACTGTTCACCTCGGAAGGGTGCTCCAGCTGCCCGCCTGCGGATGCGTTGCTGGCCCGGTTAGCCGAAGTGCCACTTGCCGGGAACGTACAGTTGATCGCGCTGGAGGAGCACGTCGATTATTGGAACGATTTGGGTTGGGCTGACCCTTTCTCTTCGCGGGACTGGACCTCCCGGCAATACGTTTATTCCGGGGCTCTCAGAAACCGTAACCCATACACACCGCAAATGGTTGTGGACGGGACCGTGGAGTTCGTGGGCAGTCACGCGCAGAAAGCGCGGCAGGCAATTCTGGAAGCCGCAGGCAAGACCAAAATCCCGGTGACGCTGGAACAGCGCAACGCTAACAACGCAGGCACGGGAGAGTTTTCTGCGAAGGTGGGGAAACTGGAAGGAACAACCAGAGGCGATGCCGCGGAAGTGTGGCTGGCCATTACGGAAACCGGGTTGCACTCCGCGGTGACACGCGGCGAGAACGCCGGCGAAGACCTCCACCATGCCGCCGTTGTGCGTTCCATGCGCAAGATCGGCGAAGCGAAGGCTGACGGCGAAACTTCCTTCGCTGGAGATGCGAATGTTCCTCTACTGAAAGAATGGAAGCGAGAAAACCTGAGAGCCGTGCTGCTCGTACAAGAAAAAAAGAGCCGGCGGATTCTTGGCGCAGCCGAGATTCACATCGCGCAAGAATCACGCTAATAAACAAGCGACGAATTTCCTTTTGAGATGCGCGCTCGACGAGCAGTTCCATTCTGCGAATCGACTCTTTTGAGGTACTATCGAACGCGCCGTGGGGAAGAGCTTAATCCGCGCTGAGACTTTTCCCCTCGATAGCTCTGTATGATACAAATGGCAAGTGCGCTTACGGTAAACCAGCGAGCCCTTCTGACAGGGATAAGAGCCGGGTAGCTTTCCTCGAGGTGATCGTTGGACATTGGGCCGTTGACAGATTCTTCCACAGTACCACCCCTGACACCTCCGCCTCCCGCGGGTCTTCCCTCTAAGATTTTCTTGCATGATGGAGGATTGCGCGCGGGCTGGCGTCTCCTGATTTACGCGGCTTTCGTGGCGGGACTTGGATTCGGTGGTGGACTTGTCCTGCGGCAATTCGTTCACCCCGCACATGGTGTGCTCTCTCCCGGCTATTTTTTCATGCAGGAAGCGTTCAGTTTCAGCGTGATTTATGCGGCGGCGGTCATTATGGCGCAGATCGAACGCCGATCCGCCGGTGTTTACGGGCTGCCGCTGAGAGGCGCCTTCGGGAAATTGTTCTGGCAAGGCTGCGTCATCGGATTGGTCGAAGTTTCAGTATTGATTGGTTTGATCGCCGCCTTCGGCGGATATTCCTTTGGAGGCCTTGCGGTGCATGGCCGGGAACTATTGCGTTGGGGAATGTTCTGGGCGGTTTTCTTCGTTTTCGTTGGCTTGTTCGAAGAATTTTTGTTCCGTGGATACACGCAATACACGCTTGGGGACGGCATTGGTTTCTGGCCTACAGCCGTTCTGCTTTCTGGATTGTTTGGCTACGTACACTTGAAAAACCCGGGCGAAGGCTGGGTGGGTGCAGCGGGCGTTGTAGCGATCGGACTGATCTTCGCGTTTGCCTTGCGGCGCACCGGCAATCTCTGGTTGGTTGTGGGATGGCACGCGAGTTTTGATTTCGGCGAAACATTCCTTTACTCCGTGCCGAATAGCGGCATCGTCTTCGAGGGACATCTCTCCAATGCATCCTTGCACGGCGCCAAATGGCTCACTGGCGGCACGGTTGGCCCTGAAGGTAGCGTCTTCAGCTTTCTGACCATGGGGATTCTTGCCTTCGCCATTCATTTTCTTTTCCCGGCAAAGAAAACAGAGCCCGCGAAGAAGCAACGAAACCAAACTATTTAGTGGACGAGGTCGGAGGCGTGCACAAGGTGGACGCCTTGCGCTTGTGCTTGTGGCAGAATTTCGCGCAGAGCCTGGAGCGTCGCGGGGTGAGGATGGCCGATCGCCACGGCCTCGCCCTTTTCGCGGGCGCCGCGCAGGGCCAATTCGAGCTGCTTGCGGACCGCAGCCACTTCGGCGACGTCGTCGAGGAATGGGACGTTTCGGAAGGCAGAGCGAACTCCAAAGTCCTGCGCGGTATCGTAAGCCACTGTAGCGGCGGTTGTGCGGCTGTCCACGTAGAAGAGATGACGGTCGCGCAATACGGGCATCAACTCGTCCATCAGCGCGGTGTCGGCAGTCGCCTGTGATCCCTGATGATTATTGACGCCGGCGGCGTCCGGAACATTCTGCAGAAATTGATCGACCAGCGCCGCAACTTCAGGCGCGGACATGCCAGGGTGCAGTTCCTTCGCTTCAGGGGTTTCGTTGGCAACCGATTGCATCGGCAGATGAAGCATTACCTCAAATCCACGGCGATGCGCTTCCTTGGCGATGTCCGCGGAGTGGTCGTGATTGGGCAAAACGGAGATGGTGAGGGGATAACCCAGAGCAAAGACGGCTTCGGCTGCAGCGCGGTCGCTGCCGAGATCATCGATAATGATCGCGAACCGCGCGTTCGCAGCTTTTCCGCTGGAATTTTTCGTACCCACATTGGACGTGAGTGTGGCGCGCGTCACGATTTCGATTTCGAGTACCGGCACGCCTACACGTCGAAGCTCAAATTGAAGGAGATCTCCGGTTTGAACCGGAGGATCCTGCGTCAGATGATTCCGGGTCGCGACGGTATTGAGACTCTGAATGAGCTTTGCGACTACAGCACGGTTCGTATCTGCCGACGAATCATTCTTCAACACGATACGCAGGTAATCCGGGGTTCCGGGCTGGTGGCTGGAAGCGCCTTGCCGGAGCTTAATGGAGGTACCGGCAGGTACTGCGGAAGTGGCCGCAACTGCCAGATCGCGCGTGATTTGGTGAACTTGCGCGGGTGTGAGGCGGTTCTCTTCGCTCTTTTTGCAACCACTGCAAAGAACCGCGAGAAGGAAGCAAATTCCCCGCAGCGCGAATCTTGTTGGGAAGTTTATCTTGATTCGAAAGCAGTAGAGGTTTGATTGAACCGAGTCAGGCTGACTGACCACGGAAAACTAAGCAGCCTTTTTCACGGGGGCCCTCAACAGGTCGAGCGCTCGGTGAAAGATAGGGTCTTCGGGAGAAAGCGGGCGCGGACCGAGTCCGGGTTCCTTCTCGGTTTGCGGGGCTGGCGCCGCCTCTTCATCGGTCGTATCCGAATCGTCTTCCGGGACGGCGCGCACCACTTCCGTCGGGGTGACGCCTTCTTCCAGGATCGATTTGCCGCCGGGATTGTAGTAGTTCGCGACCGTGAGGATCAGTGCCGCACCATCATCCAGCGTAATAAGCTTCTGCTCGGAGGCGAGACCGAAAGTGCGCTCTCCAACCACATCCCCGCGATGGTTTGCAGCAATAGCGGAAGCCAGAACTTCCGCGGCTCCGGACGTGGTGGCGTCGACCAAGACGGAGACGGGATTCTTCCAAATCACTTGCTTGGGCTCGGCCGAAAAAACCTGCGTCGAGACCGTCTGGCCGCGCAGGGTTGTCAGAGTGCCCGTGGAAACGAAAAGCCGGGCGATCGAAATCGCCTCGGAGACTTGTCCGCGGCAGCATTCCCGCACATCCAGGATGACCTTGCGAAGGCCCTGTTTTTCCGCGTCGATGAGACGATTGCGAACTTCATCCGCGCGCCCCGCGTCGAGCGACGGAATGCGCAGAACCAAAATGTCGGGATCCACTTTCTGGGCGATAATCTTCGGCGCAGCCAGCTTCTCGCGAACGAGATCGACTTCCTCCGGCGTAGCCTTGCCGCGCCGGATTACCCCAACCTTGATGCCCGTGCCCGGCTGGCCATTGAGAAGATTCGTGGCCTGGCCCACTGACATGTCGCGAGTCGTGAATCCGCTGATGGACTCGAAAATGTCGCCGCTGCGAATTCCTGCCTTCGTGCCCGGGCTATCCGGCAGCACGGAGAGAACGATGATGTAACCGTAGCGCTTGCTGAGCGTCAGCCCGGTCTCCGCCGTGCCGGCATTCGCGAGCTTCTTCTTGTACTCGTCGTATTCGCGGGGCGTGAGGTAGCTGGACTGAGCGTCGAGGGATTCCAGCATACCGTGCAAGGAACCGGCGGTCACCGTCCGCATGTTCGGATCGTCGACGTAATCCTGCTGGACTTTCTGTAGGACCTCACCGTACACGGTGAGCGATTTGTAAGCTTTGTCGTCCGGCGTGCGGCCCAGGACGTGCCCTATGCCGGCGTAACAAAATATGGCTACCGATACACAAAGAATCCCGATGCGAGCCGCTCGATTCATGCCCCACCCTTCCACAAGAAGCTACAAAGTAAGAGTATACCACTCCAAAGGATTGGGACGCCGAACCAATCAAAAAGGAAGCCTAAGGTGGAGGGTGATAGAGTACACTGTCCCGAAATGAGACACGTGGAAACCGACAAATGTTGTTAAATTACCACGCCACTCGATTCGATGGCCTTAGAGTTGCTTATAAGTTATTGATAACACAGCACAAAGTCAAAAGGCATTGGCGAACAACATGCTACTATGGGTAGCGGAATATGTTCCAAACTACTATCGCCAATGAGTCATTTGCAGAAGGTGTGGGCCTCCACACTGGGGTGTACGGCCATGTCCGCCTGGTACCCGCTCCGGCCGAAACGGGCATCGTGTTTCGCCGCGTTGACCTGGACAATTTCCCCATCGAAGCGCAGGGGCACAACGTCGCTCGCGTCAGTTATGCCACCAGCCTCATGAAACAAGGCGTTTTGCTCTCCACCACCGAGCATCTGCTTGCAGCCATCTATTCTTGTGGCATCGACAACATTTATATCGACATCGACTCCATCGAAGTGCCCATTCTCGACGGCTCGGCAGAGCCGTTCATGCAGATGCTGGAGCGGAGACCGCCGGATCGGCATCTTTCCTGCCGATGAGTTTCGTGTGCGTTGCTACGTGGACTTTCCGCACCCCCTGGTGGGCCAGCAGGAAGTGGAGATGTTGGTCGGGCCGGATACTTTCCGCCACCTTCTGGCGCGTGCGCGAACTTTCTGTTTCGAGCGCGACATCGAGCCGCTCAAGGCCATGGGACTCATTCGCGGCGGCTCGCTCGAGAACGCCATCGTTCTCACCGACGACGGCGTGATGAACGGGCCGTTGCGCTTCCCCGACGAGTTTGGACGGCACAAAGCACTGGATCTGATTGGTGATCTCGCACTGGCGGGCTTGCCGCTTCTCGCCCGTGTCGAAGCCCACAAAGCTGGCCACGCCCTTCATACCCAGCTCGTCAGCCGCCTCTTGGCCGATCCCTCTCTCTGGACCATCACCACTGGCGAGGCCGCCCGCCCCGAAAGTGAAGCCTACCTGACCGCCCTTTCGCCCGCCCCTGCCACTGATTAGCGATTCGCCGCGTCGTAAACAACCCTCCGTTGCGAAATAGCCGCTGCTCCCGCAGAATGGGCTCAAAACCATGTCCAACAATGATCTAGCCATTGTGATTCTTGCGGCGGGCAAAGGCACGCGGTTGAAGTCGAGCCTGGCGAAGGTGCTGCACCGCGCCGGCGGACGCACGCTCGTCGAACAGATTGTGCGCTCCTGCGAACCGCTGAAGGCACGCGAGAGCGTGGTCGTAGTCGGCCACCAGGCGGAACAGGTCGCGGCGGTGGTCGAACCGCTCGGGGCACTTACCGTGCTACAGCAGCCGCAAAACGGTACCGGCCACGCCATGCAAGTCGCGAAGCGTGCCTTAGGCCGAGCGAAGTTTGCTGTTGTGCTCCCGGGCGACGCGCCCCTCGTGCGCACCGAAACCTTGAAGGCGCTGATTGCCGCGCATCACAACGGAAACGCGGCGGCAACCATTCTCTCCGCGGTGCTCGCCGATCCAGCGGGCTATGGCCGAATCTTGCGAAAGTCGGAGACGATGGTCTCGGCGATTATCGAGGAATCGCAGCTCACCGACGAGCAGCGCGAGATCAACGAAATCAATTCGGCGATTTATTGCTTCACGCTGGAGAAACTCTGGCCCGCGCTGGCACAGGTGAAGCCCAACAACAAGCATCGCGAGTTGTACCTGACTGACGCCATCGCCATGTTGAATGCCAAGGGCGGGACCGTGCTGGCGCAGGTGGCCGCCGATTCGCGTGAAGTGCTCGGTTGCAATACGCGTGCGGATTTGGCCGAAGTTGACCGCGTATTCCGGGAGCGGAAACGCAACGCGCTAATGGAAGACGGGGTCTCGATCCAATTGCCGGAGACGGTGCTGATCGATCCCGAAGTGACTGCGGGCGAAGACACCATCATCGAACCCGGCGTCCAGTTGCTGGGCAAAACGAAAATCGGCGCGCGCTGCACCATTCGAACAGGAAGCGTCCTGACCGATGCCACCCTCGGCGATGGGGTCACCGTCGAACCACATTGCGTCGTAGCAGAGAGCCGACTCGACGACGGCGTCATCATCGGACCCTTTGCGCGGCTTCGCCCGAACAATCACCTGAAAGCCGGCGCGCGTATCGGCAATTTCGTCGAACTCAAGAAGAGCACGATCGGCGAAGGCACGAAAGCCATGCACCTTTCGTACCTGGGCGACGCGAAGATCGGAACGAAGACCAACATCGGCGCGGGCACGATTACTTGCAATTATGACGGCTTCCACAAGTATCCGACATCGATCGGGAAGAAAGTTTTCATCGGCAGCGATACGGCTCTGGTGGCGCCCGTGCGCGTCGGTGACGGCGCCTACATCGCCGCAGGTTCGACAATCACGGAAAACGTGCCTTCTGACGGATTGGGAATTGCCCGCGGCCGTCAAGTGAACAAGCCCGGCTGGGCCGCGAAGAAACGCCGTGAACTTGCCGCTGCCGAGAAGCCAAAGAAGACGGCGAAGAAATCGAAGCGACGCAAAGCAACCAAGAAGCGAAAGTAGCGTTTCCTTACCAGGAGCGCAGCTATGAGAAGAAACGTATTTGCGTGGACTCTCTTTCTTGGGTCGCTGCTTCTTCTCAGTCTCGCCGCGACTCCGTATTCTCGAGCCGCCGATGCCGCACTGATTTCCGCGCGCCTCACCCTTCTGGTCGTCCTTTCGATTCTCGTGGTGCGCGAGCGATGGAGGAACCGGCATGGGCTACAGGGGAAAGCCGCTCCTACCCGTTCCGATGTCGGCGACCACTTTTTGCAACGCTGCCGCCGCTGGTATCACGGTGAAGAAAAGAAACCGGACTCCTCCAGCAGGTCCCTGTAGAGGCCGTTTTCTGAGGCGGACGTTTTTCTTTTCTCTGCGATTTCTTCGCGCTCTCTGCGTCTCTGCGTTCTCTTTCTTCTTGTTTTATCCTCTGCAGCCCGAACTCGGGCGTGTGTGCTAAAATAGGAGTTCCCGCAACGCTACAGGGAGCTGCCACCGCATGAAATTTGGAGTCGTAGTTTTTCCCGGGTCCAATTGCGACCATGACGCGTTTTACGCCATCGGCAACGTTC
>WNFC01002497.1_pt1 | contig 23581 bp, 27 predicted proteins | sample 5400541 | NCBI WGS metagenome assembly WNFC01 (sample SAMN13153342, study PRJNA577476) | soil metagenome | isolation source: 120 cm saprolite under Douglas fir tree site 2 hole 2 replicate 1 | place: USA:California | collected 2015-04-18
CGTCATCGAGCAGACGATCGCCAATTTCAAGACCTGGCGGATCATGCACACCGATTATCGGCGACCGCTCACAACATTCACTACAACTATCTCAACTGTAATCGCCTTGCACTTCTACGCGACCAGCTGAATAACCCTCGTGGTGAACGAATAGCCGCGAATAAGTAATCGAGATTAGAGGAGAACGTCATGGCGGTCTTGGATCCGCTGGTTAATTACAGCTTCTTCGTAGAGATCGGACAAGTGACCGTCGCCCAGTTCAAGGAGTGCAGCGGACTCAGCATGGTGGTCAGCGTCGTCGAGCACAGGTCGAACCAGATTGGCGGCCAGCCCCTGCTGCAGAAGCTGCCAGGCTCGGTGCACTACGACGACATCCACCTGTCCAGGGGCAAGGTGGCCGACCCCGCGTTCTGGGCGTGGATCAAGAAGGTACAGGACGGGCAGATCGATGCGGCCCGCACGGACGGCTCGATCGTCTTGTACGACTTGGCCCACGGCGAGGTCTCCCGGTTCAACTTCTTCAGTGGCTGGCCGACCCGGGTGGAGATCGGCAAGCTCGCTGCCGGCGGTGACCAGGTACTGATCGAGTCGGTGACGATCGCGGTCGAGCGCATCGAGCATGCCTGATGAACGCCACGGCAACCGCCGAGCCGAGCGTGCGCACTGAGTTCGCGTTCACGCTGCCCGTCGGATACCTCGACGACAGCGGCGCGCTGCACCGCGAAGGGCGGATGCGGCTAGCCACGGCGAGAGACGAGATCCTGCCCCTTCGGGATCCGCGGGTGCAGGACAACGAGGCATACCTCACTGTCATCCTGCTCAGCCGGGTGATCACCTCGCTCGGCACGCTCAGTGCCATCAACCCAGGCGTGGTCGAGGGCATGTTCGCCGCCGACCTCGCCTTCCTCCAGGACCTGTACCGGCAGGTCAACGCCGAAGGACACAGCCGCGCCGCCGTCAGCTGCCCCGGATGCGGCCACGAGTTCGCCGTCGACTTCTCGGCGGCAGCGCGGGGCCGCCAGGGGGGATCCTGACGTACGGCACGCAGCACCTGCTTGAGGAGGTGTCGTACGTGGCCTACCACTTCCACTGGCCGCTCCAGGAGATTCTCGACCTCGAGCACCCGCTCCGGCGGGCCTTCGTCGGCCAGATCGAGGGGATCAACGCCCGGCTTGCCGTGCACACCGGCGGCGAGCTGACCAGTGAATGGGCAGGTGAGTGAGAAATGCGCTGGCCGTTCCGCAGTCGCGGCACCGCCCAGGCCGACGGCAGCGGGCACGGTGACCAGGCCGTCCGTCCGTCCGGCCAGTGGCGCGAGCTGCCGGCGGCGGCCAGCGTGCTCCCCCCGCAGCCGACCGCGAACAGCCGTGCATTCGTGCGTACCCTGCCGAGCCGCTGGCAGCAGCCGGCGGTACTCGCGCTGCTCGGCCACGAGGTGACGGCGGACGCCCCTGGTGGGCTGGTGTCCGGCCTCGCGGTCGGCGTCGCGCCCCCGGCCGGTGTGGGCTCTCCGTCTGGCATGCCGCGACGTCGGTCGGCTAGCCCCGCAGATGAGGCGGCATTGGAACGGCCGGTCACTGGCCTGTCACGGGTAGTCGGCGGGCTGCCCGGCGTGTCACTCCTCAGGCGGGCACGGCAAGGGAGGGCCTCCGGAGGCTCGCTCCTCGATCCGGCGGGCCTTGACCAGGGATATCGCGCGATGCCAGGGTCTGTCCGGCCGATGGAGCTCCAGCCAAACCAGCTCCAGCCAAACCAGCTCCAGCCAAACGATGGCCAGCCGACCGTCGGCGATCCGACCGAGTTCCAGCCGGCCGATCCCCAGCCGCCGGTGTCACCCGGTTTGCCTCAGCAGGTGCGCGCCGCCCTCAGTGCGGCGCGGCCTCTCGGGCAGACGGCGCCGATCCGGGTCCTTGGCTCGGGCGCGGCGACGCCCGCGGAACCCGGCCCGGGCTCCTTGCCGCTGGCGCGGCCCGTCGGCGCGCAGGAAGCGGCACCGCCCCGGTCAGCCTGGCCCGGTCCGGGAACGCCGCAGGCGCAACAGGCCGGCGCCGCAACGGCCGAGCAACCCGGCGAAACGCCCGGGGCGGTAACGGCGCGATCCCCTCTCGCGGAAGCCGCGGTCGAAGCACCGCCCGCCGGCCAGCGTGGGACACCCACGGCTGGGCCTCCTCAGACCGGCCCGTCGGCGAACACGCCGACCGGGGAGGCAGCAGCGGCTCAACCGTGGTCGCGACCATCCGCCCTCGCCGCGCGAGATGCGGACCCGGGCGCTTACCCCAACAGGACGGACACGGCCGCGCGGGCCGCGCCGGGACGGCCCGCCGCCCAGGTTCGGCCCGCCGGCTCGGTCCTGCCCGCCGTTCCGGCTGTGCCTGCGGGCTCGGTTGTGTCTGCCGTTCCGGTCGCGCCCGCCGTTCCGGTCGCGCCCGCCGTTCCGGTCGCGCCCGTCGGCTCGGTCGCGCCCGCCGGCCCGGTCTCGCCTGCCGTTCCGGCTGCCCCGGCCCCACGAGCGCGAGCCGGGGGAGCCACCGGGATCTCGCCTGCCGGGATTGACGCCACGGTGCTGCCGGCCCGGCCGCAGGCCGGGCCACTGGCGGCCGATTCGGGGACAGAGGCAAGCTCTGGCGCGGCTGGCGCAGGATTGAGCCAGCCGGAGCGTCATGGGGGACCGGGTTCCGCGTTCGGCTCGGCGGACGTGGTCGGCACCGGATCGGGTCAGGCCGCGGAGCCTGCCGGATCTCCGATTTCGCCATCCAGACGCCTGCGCCGGCGCGCGCGGCTTGGCCCCCCGCTCACCGGGCTGGCCGCCAAGCGGATCAGCGACCGGGCCGCAGGGCTGACCGGCGACTGGGCCGCGAGCCTTCCCGGCGACGGGGGCGCGGGGCTGCCCGGTGACCGGACCGGGCAGGGCAGCGCGCCCCCTGCTTCACCGCCCGCCCAGGCGGCCAGCACCCGGACGAGTGTCGCGTCGGCGGACCCGCCGATCTCAAGAGGCGCTGGGCTCGGCGGGGCGCCAGGGCCAGGTCCGGCCGTCACCTTGGCCGCAGAAGCGGCGTTCGGCAGGGAACCCAGGGCGACCGCGCCCCTTCAGGCGGCGCAAGTCGCGGGCCTGCCTGTCGTTACGCCGCTGGCCCCCGCAGGCGCCGGCCGCCAGACTGCCCGGCGGGAATCCGCGCCGCTCACACCGATGCGCCTGCCGATCGGCTTCCGGGCCTCGCTCGCCAGCCGATTCGGCTCCCCGCCGGGGATCGAGACCGGCGGGCCCGGACCGGGCCAGGTCGGTCCCGGTACCGCCACCATGCTGGCGGCTGACGTGGCTCCGGGCCCGCCTCCCCGGCCCACCGCGGCCTTCCCGAACTCGGCCGACAGCGACTCAGCCGGGCGAGAGCCGGCCAGCATGGCGCCAGCGGACTCGGCCGCGGCCGGTGGGATCCCGGTGAGCGGCGTCCCGGGCAGCATGGCGGGCGGCGGGGCGGCAGGAGGCCACCTGGCCACCGAGCCCCTGACTGGGACGCGACAGCAGGCGGGTGCGGAGGCAAGCGACGCGACGCGCCAATCAATCGGGTCGGCTGGGTCCATCAGGCCGGGAGCGGCGCAGCGTGCTGTCTCGCCGGGGGTCACCCGTTCCTGGCGGCAGGCCGGGCTGGCCAGCCCGGCCCCGGATGGCGGACCTGGCTCCCCGGCGTCGGCTGGCCTCCAGGGCTCTGCCGGTGACGATGGTCCCTGGTCGCCATCCGGGCGCCTAGGAAACGGGCCGGGCGCGCGGCCTTCGGTTCTCGGCTCCGGAGGGCTCCTGCCTGGGGGCTCCGGCGAGGCGGGCAATCAGCCCGTGCCGAACGCGGCGTCGGGATCCCCGGCGCCACCTTTCCCCGCTGTCGGCCCAGCCACCAGCGGGTTGGGTCCGCTCAGCCCGCCGGCCACGGGCCCGGCTGTCAGCGGCCCGGCTGCCGGTGGCCCGGCTACCACCGGCCCGGTTCCCACAGGCCCGACCACGGTCGGCCCGGCCAGCACGGGCCAGGCCAGCACGGGCCAGGCCAGCACGGGCCAGGCCAGCACGGGCCAGGCCAGCACGGGCCAGGCCAGCACGGGCCAGGCCAGCACGGGCCAGGCCACCACGGGGCCGGCCGCGGCTGGCCCGTTCGGAGCCGACATCGCGGACCCGGCGTCGCTCGACCGGCTCGCTCAGCGGCTCTACGGGCGGCTGCGCGGCCACCTCGCCGCCGAGTTGCTTGCCGACCGGGAACACGCGCAGTTGCTCACCGACCTCTGACCGACCAGCGAGAACCCAGGAGGAGACATCGTGACAGATTCGAACGCACCGGGCCTGTCGCTCGCTTTCGACGTGCGGATCGACGGCGTCCCCGTCGCCACCTTCACCGGCTGCTCCGGCCTGGACCAGCAGTACGAGGTCCTGGAGTGGCAGGAAGGCGGCGACAACGGGACGGTGGCCAGGCTGCCCGGACGGCTCATGTACAGCAACGTCCTGCTCACCAGGTCAGTCGACGGTGACAGTGGGCAGCTCGCGGCGTGGTTCAGCCAGCAAGGGCGCAAGCCCGTCCGGCAGACCGCGATCATCACGCTCCGCAGCGGAAACCGCGCGACGGTGGTGTCCACGTGGACGCTGGTGGGCGCCTGGCCGGTCCGGTACGGCGGGCCCACGCTCAGCACCGGCCCCGAGGGAGAGGCCATCGCGATCGAGACCCTCGAACTCGCCCATCAGGGCTTCGCACCATGAGCCCGGCGGCGGTGATGGGCAGATGAGCGCCGACGCGATCGTCAGGGCAGTCCTGACCGGGTCGGACGGCCACGACCTGCCGTGCCAGTTCAACCCGTCCACGGTGCAGCTGAGCAAGACGTCCACCTGGTCGGCCCAGCCGACCAGGGGCTCGGCCAAGACCCCGCGTCCCCAGTTCGTCGGGACCGGACCGGAGATACTCACGGCCAAGCTGCTTTTCGATGACTTCGACACCATGGGCGGGACCACGAAGGGCGTACCTGCAACGGTCCGCCAGCTGTTCGACTGGACGTGCGTGCCGCTGGGTCATACGACCAGGGCACCCCGCAGCCGCCGACCGTCACCTTCAGCTGGGGCACTGGAGTCGGATTCACCGGATTCCTGCAGCATGTGCGGGCCGAGTACACCATGTTCGACACCGACGGCACGCCGCTGCGCGCCACTGCGGATATCTCGCTGCAGAAGGTGCCCGACGACCCGCAGGGCACCAACCCCACCTCGGGCGGCATCGCGGGTCGCCGCAGCGCCCTGCTCGCCGACTGTGATTCCCTGGCCGGCATCGCCTACCGGGAGTACGGCGACCCGGGGCTGTGGCGCGGCATCGCGGTCGCCAACGGGATCGAGGACCCGGCCCGGGTGCCGGTCGGCACGCGGCTGCTCGTGCCGCCGCGCACGCAGGCGGTCGAGTTCAGCCGGGGCGGAGGCGGTGGCGGCGATGGCAGCTGACCGGTCCCCGTATGGCAGCAGGCCGCAGGTGAGCGTGGATGGTTCGCCGCTGCCCGCCGACATCGTCCCCGCGCTGGTCCGTGTCATCGTACACACCAACGTCCATCTGCCCGGCATGTTCGTGCTGCACTTCCAGGACACCCAGCACGATGTGCTCAGCCGGGCCGGCATCAAGTTCGGTAGCAAGCTCACCGTGGCTGCGACTGCGGACGGGGACGGCACCCTGCTCCCGCTGGTGGCCGGCGAGGTGACCGCGCTGGAGCAGGAATCGGACGGGACGGGTACCTGGACCGTCGTGCGCGGCTACGACCCGCTGCACCGGCTCTGCCGCGGCCGGCGCAGCCGGACCTTCGCTGGCGTCACCGACGCGGACATCGTGCGGCAGGTCGCTGCGGACGCCCAGCTCAGCCTGGGCGACCTGGACCCGGGCGGGCCGGTCTATGACCACGTCAGCCAGGCCAACCTCACCGACTGGGAGTTCCTGCGCGGGCGGGCGCACGAGACCGGTCACGATCTCGCGGTGGCGGATGGCAAGCTGCACTGGCGTGTGCCGCGGCCCAGCGGAGACGCCCCGGCAGGCGGCGACGACCTGGCCGCGCCCGCCCAGCCGTACCAGCTCCTGCTCGGCGGCAACCTGCGCCGGTTCCGGCCCCGGGTAACCGCGGCCGAGCAGGTGGCCGAGGTCCAGGTCCGCGGCTGGGATCCGGCGGGCAAGCAGGCGGTGCTGGGCAGCGCCCCGGCGGCGGCCTCGAACACCAGCGTCGGGGTGTCGCCCGCTGATCTCGCCGCCGCGTTCGGGGCGCGGCCTTACGTCGTGGTGGACCGGCCGGTCACCAGCCAGGCCGAGGCCGACACGATGGCCAACGCGGTCGCGGACCAGATCGCCGGGACGCATGCCGAGGCCGAGGGAACAGCCGTGGGCGAACCGCGGCTCGTTCCTGGCGCCGCGGTCCAGGTCGGGTGCGTTGGCTGGCCGCACGACGGCAGCTATGTGCTGACCTCGGCCCGGCACTGCTACGACGAATCCGGCTACCGGACCGAGTTCACGGTCAGCGGCCGGCAGGAGCGCTCCTTGCTCGGGCTCGCGTCAGTGGGCGCCACCAAGGGCAGCCACCGGGCATCAGGCCCGCCCATCTTCGGCCTGGTGGTGGGTCAGGTTACCGACATCGGCGACCCCGACGGCATGTTCCGGGTCAAGGTGTCCTTTCCCTGGCTGTCCGACGACTACGAATCGTGGTGGGCGCGGGTTGCGCAGCCAGGGGCGGGGAACGGGCGTGGTCTGGCGTGGCTGCCCGAGGTCGGCGACGAGGTGCTTGTCGCGTTCGGCCATGGCGACGTGCGCGCTCCCTACGTCATCGGCGGCCTGTACAACGGCGTGGACCCGCCGCCCCTCGGCGGCCAGCTCATCGACACGGCGACCGGCCAGGTCGTGCGCCGGGTGTGCGTCTCGCGCACCGGCCACCGCCTGGTGCTCTGCGACGACGACGGCGGCCCCCAGGTCCTGCTGGCCACCGGCGACGACAACCTGAAGATCACCCTCGACGCCGCCCAGACCTCGATCACCATCGACAGCTCCGGCTCGGTAACGATCAGCGGCAGCAACCAGGTCCAGATCACCAGCGACGGCGACGTGAGCATCCAGGCCTCGGGCCGCCTCTCGCTGGCCGGCCAGACCGGGGTCACGATCGACGGCGGTCCCTCGGTCAGGGTCTCCGGTGACGTGATCCAACTCAACTGAGAACAGCAGAAGGAGCCAGAACGCGATGGGTACCCCAGCGGCCGTAGCCAGCGACCAGGTGACCGGCACGTGCCCGATGCACCTGATACCCAACCCGGCCAGCGGCGCGCCGCAGCCCGCCCCGCCGCTGCCGTTCGCCGCGCCCGTCACCCTCGGCGTGTGCCAGAGCGTGCTGATCGGCGGCACGCCCGTGGTGGTCGTCGGGGCCACCGGCTATAACACTCCGCCGCATGTCGGGCTGCATCCGGCTGACCCGTTCTTCGCGCCCCCCACGCAGCAGGCCGTGATCGTCCAGGGCAGCACGACCGTGCTGTTCGGCGGGGTACCAGCCGCCCGCACCGGGTCGCAGGCGACCTGCTGCGCCCAGCCCGTGGGCACTCTGGCCGGCAGCGCCGCTTCAGTGCTGATCGGCGGCTGAGATGCCATCGGTGAGCGACTTCACCGGCCGGGGCTGGGCGTTCCCGCTCCGCCTGGACAGCGCGGGCTCGTTCGCGCTTTCCGGGGGGGAGCAGGAGATCGAGGAAGCGATCAGGCTCATCCTCGGCACCTCCTACGGTGAGCGGCCGCTGCGCCCCGAGTACGGCTGCGGTATCCACGACCTGGTCTTCGACACCGTGGACGCCGGGCTGGCCGGGAAGGTCGCCGCCGAGGTGCGCGCCTCGCTGACCCGGTGGGAGCCACGGATCGACGTCACGGAAGTCGCCGCCGCCCCGCTGCCCGACCAGCCGCATGTGCTCGGGATCGCCGTCACCTACCGGATCAAGGCCACCAACGACCGGCGCAACCTGGTCTTCCCCTTCTATTCGATCCCTGAGGAGTGAGCACATGCCGCCGCTCCCCGCGCCCAACCTGGACGACCGGCGATTCCAGGACTTCGTAGATGACGCCAAACGCCTCATCCAGCGCCGCATCCCGGCCTGGACGGATCACAACGTCCACGATCCGGGGGTAACCCTGATCGAGGCGGTGGCCACCGTTGCCGACCAGCTCAGCTACCGGCTGAACCAGGTCCCGGAGCGGCACTACCGCAAATTCCTCGACCTCCTGGGAATCACGCTGCGACCGCCAGCGGCGGCCAGGGCCGACCTGACGTTCCGGCTCTCAGCGCCGCGGCCCGAGCCGGTCAGGGTGCCGGCGGGCACGCAGGTCGCGACCCGGCGGCTGCCCGGCGAGGAGCAGGTTTCCTTCAGCACCATCGCCGACCTTGAGATCGCGGCGGTATCGCTCACCGAGGTGCGCGCCGCCCCTTCGGTGGCCGACGGGCCGAGTGAACTCGCGGACCTCGGCCCGGCCCTGGCCCGGGGCGAGCGTGTGGCCTGCTTCTCCGACGTGCCGCGGCCAGGTGACCGGCTCTACGCGGGACTGTCGGCCCCGGCACCGCGCTGCATCGTGCTGCTGCGGACCGACAGCGAGATCGTGGGCATCGGCGTCGACCCCCGTCACCCGCCGCTGCGCTGGGAGGCGTTCACCGGTTCCGGCTGGACCGGGTGCGAGGTGGAGCAGGACAGCACCGGCGGCTTGAACAGGCCGGGCGATATCCTCCTGCACTTGCCGGCCGGGCACGTCCCCTCCCTGATCAACGGCATCCGGGCCGCGTGGGTGCGGGCCGTGGTGACGGAGTCGGCGCAGGACTATCCCGCCTACAGCCGCAGCCCGGTTCTGTCCCGGCTCTCCGCCGCGTGCCTGGGCGGCACCGTGGCGGCGATCCATGCCGATCGCGTCCGCGGCGACGTGCTTGGCGAGGCGGACGGATCAGCGGGCCAGTGCTTCCCACTGGCCAGGAAACCGGTGCTGGATACCGCCGACGCGCCCGTCCTCGAGGTCTCGTCGGACGAAGGCTGGCAGGAGTGGCACAACGTCCCCGATTTCGCCGGCAGTGGCCGGGACGATCCGCATTTCCGGCTGGACAAGGCGGCCGGGGTGATCGAGCTTGGGCCGACGGTGCGGCTCGCCGACGGTTTGATGCGCAGTCACGGCCGGGTGCCCCCCGAGGGCGCCACGCTGCGCCTGCGCGAGTACTGGACCGGCGGCGGTGCCGCGGGAAACGTCGGCGCGGGCGCCCTGTGCGTACTGCGTACTCCGATCCCTTACGTAAAGTCGGCGGGCAACCGCCGTCCGGCCGGTGGCGGCCGGGATGGTGAGACGGTCGACGAGGCGAAGCTGCGGGCCGGGCGCGCCTTGCGCACCGGCGACCGGGCCGTCACCGCCGAGGACTACGAGGTGATCGCGGGCGAAGCGGCTGGCACGGCGGTGCGAGTTCACTGCGTTCCGCCCGCGGCGCCCGCCGATCCTGTCCGGGTCCTCGTGCTGCCTGATGTGGTCGGCTATGGCCCTGGGCGGCTGCCCTTCGCCGCGCTGACCCCGGACAAGGACTTGCTCGGGCGGATCGCCGATGCGCTTGACAGGCGCCGGATGGTGGGCATGCGGATCGTGGTGGAGCCGCCACGCTACCGCGGCGTCACTGTCGCGGTGCGGCTGCGCGCCCGGCGCGACCATGACTGCGATCGGCTCGCCGCGGATGCGCTCGCCGCCCTGTACCGGTGGCTGCACCCACGCGACGGCGGGCCGGCCGGATCGGGCTGGCCGTTCGGGCGGCCGGTCACGCTCGGCGACGTGCACGGGGCGCTGGCCGCCCTGCCCGACCTGGACTACGTGGAGGACGCGCGGCTCTACCCCGCCGATCCCCTCACCGGTGCCCGCGCCGAGGCGTCGCAGCACGTCGAGGTGGCCGCCGACGAGCTTCCGTTCTCCTTCGACCACCAGGTGCAGGTGCGGCCATGAGCGCGCCGAAGGGGCGCGGCGCTGCCTGGACTGAGGAGCGAGGAGCGAGGAACGAGCAACGAGCAACGAGGGAAGGCGGCGCAGTGAAGGGGGAAGGGGAGGCGGGCGGGGCCCCGGAGGCGCATAGGAAGCAGAGCACCAGCGCGGCATACCGGGTCAGCGGGCCGGTTCCCGCGCTCTTCCACGAGGACCCGCTCTTCCTTGGACTCTGCGCCGCGTTTGACGAACTGCTCGGCCCGGTCGTCACGGCGCTTGACTGTTTCGCCGCCTACCTCGACCCGTGGCTGGCGCCCGACGACTTCCTGGCCTGGCTCGGCACACTGGTCGGCGTCGGCGCTGACATCGGCGTTGACGTCGGCGCCGAGGCCGATGCGAGCGACCGGCAGCGGGCGCTCATCGCGGGCGCAGTGCGCGCGTACCGGGTCCGGGGCACGGCCGCGGGCCTGCGCGACGTCGTCGCCACCGCTGCCTACGTACCAGCCGAACAGGTCAGCGTGGCCGAGTCCGGCTCGGTGACCTGGTCGGACAAGCCGGGTGCGGCGATCGCGCCGTCGTTCGACCCGGTGGTCACGATCACCGTAGTGGTTCCTGCTGGCCGGGATCCGGCCAGCGTGGCGGCTTGCGCCCGCAGCGCGGCGCAGCCCGCCCTGTCCGTTTTCAGTCAGCTTCGGATCGAAGTGGTGGAGTCATGATCGTATGCAGTGAATGTGGAAATGCCGCCGTGTCGGGAGACGCTTTCTGTGCATCGTGCGGCGTCCTGCTCGAATGGTCGGGTCAGCCGGTCGAAGCCGCGGCGGGCGCGGTGGATGGCAGGCAGCCGCCCGCCCGCAAGCCCGTCGCCGAGCGAGACCGGCCCGGACCCGTCCCGGTGATGACCGAGCAGGTCTATGCGGGCCCCTACTGCTCGGCCTGCGGTGTGCGCAATCCTGAGGGCCGCACGTTCTGCCGGTCCTGCGGCGAGTCGCTGCGGCCAGGCGCAGCGGCGCAAGGGCCCGCCCCGGGCTGGTGGCGGCGCATGCTGGACCGGCTGCGCGGGCGCCGTCCCTACGCGGCCGGAGACCGGCCGCGCGGCTTCCTGAGCCACGATGCGGTACCAGGGCAGCCCGCCGCCACGGCGACCGCGGCCGGCGGCCCGAGGCTCGGCACGCCAGGCCCCGGCTCCCAGCTCGGCGTGCCGGCCCACGGCTCCCAGCTCGGTCCGCCAGCCCACGGCTCCCAGCTCAGCACGCCAGCCGTCGGCCCGCGCGGGCTGGGTGCCATGGCGGACACCGCCCGGCAGCGCATCCGCCACCCCAAGACGCCCGTGCGGCGGGCACTGAGCAGGTACGCGCCGCTGCTGATGGTGGTCGGCCTGCTCGGGGTTGGCCTGGGCCCGGCGCGGGTCTGGATTACCACCCACGTCTTCGGCCTGGCTCACCGGGCGCAATCCCAGCTGAGCCAGCGCTACGCCAACGTCGTGCCGGTCAGCGCCAGCGCCTCATCCTCGGCACCCGGTCATCCGGCCCAGCTCGCGATCGACGGCGTACAGCAGACGTACTGGCTGAGCGGTGGTGCCACCGGCGCCGGCGCCACTTTCACCGTCCGGTTCGCCAGCCCGCAGAAGATCGACCGGGTCGGGGTGCTTTCCGGAGAGCCCGGCGGTGACTACCGGACCCAGGCGCGCCCGCAGGCGATCGAGTTCATCGTCGGCGGCCACCCGCCCGTCAGGTTGTCATTCGACGACACGCTCAGCTTCCAGAATCGCTCAGTCAGCCTGCGTGGCGTCACGGCCATCACCGTCGTGATCGGCCACGTGTACCCGGGCCAGCGGGGGCAGGCGGTGGCGCTGCGCGAGCTTGAGTTCTTTACCCAGATCTGATTCCGGCTCCCAAGGCGTGTCTCGCAGATCTTCTGCCTCCTGCGCCAAGAGCTACGAGACACGCCCAGTTGGCCCAGCAGAGACGGATGCACGGCCTGCCTGGCCGGCTGTGGTTGCCGGAACTCAGCTGCCGGTGGCCACGATCACGTCTGATGCTTTGATCACCGCGGTGACCTCGCTCCCCTCGGCCAGGCCGAGTTGGCGGACTGCCTCCACGGTGATCGAGGCCACCAGGCGCACCCCGCCCGCGTCCAGTTCAATGTTGGCGATCGCCTCCCCGGTGTTGATGCTGGTGATCCGGGCTGGAATCTGGTTCCGCGCACTTAGCTGCATTTTCAGGCTCTCCATGTTGATCAACGGCGTTGTGATGCTCACGCTAGCCCTGGCCGGCCGGGAAGGCCGCATCGCGCGTCCGAGTGGCGGGTCATCGGCACGCCGGCCGACGCCGTGCCGCTGGTGAATGTGGCATTACGTGGGTTGTAACCCGTGCAATGGCACATTCACCGGATCGGAACGGGCTGCGTTGGGCCCGGTGCGGCTGAACGTGTGTCCCGGGCATGCCGGCGAAGCCACGACTGTGGCTGCCCGGACTCCGCCGATATGGCGCCCCAGGTCCAGTCCGCGGTCCTGCGGTGGCTGACGTAGTCAGCGATGGCGTCGAAGCCGAGGTGGGCGGCGACCTGCGCCGCGCGCAGGTCAGCTTCATGGCGCTTGGCGGCGTGAGCCACCCGGGCCAGCCCGTGACGGCGTAGCGCGGACTCGACGGCGTGATGAGTCAGGCCGACCTCGGCGGCGATTGAGTTGATAGTCCGATGCTGCACGATGTGGCGTTCGTGCAAGTAGCTGGGCACGTCGGGGAAGCCCAGCCGGCTCAGCACCAGCCGCCACCGGGTGTCCCACCGGTCGGTATGCCGCTGCCGTACGGCTTCGGCCGCCGCCGGGTCGATGTCGCCGAGGTGACGCGACAGCCAGTCCTTGTGCAGTCCGGCCTCGCGGCTGATAGCCGCCAGGCTGGCACCGTCGGCGACCCGCGCGAGAACGAACGTGGGGGGTTAACCGAAATCCCTTGGCCTGCTGGCGGACCTCAGCTGACGTGGCCGCCGATGAGGCTGCCGACGGCGAATGTCACCGCGACGGCGACCCCGCCCAGGACGAGCTGGCGCAGGCCCGAGCGCAGCCATGGCCGGCCGGTGAGCCGGCCCACCACCATTCCGCCAGCAAGGAGGGCCACCGCTGTGATGCCCAGGGCGGCTGCGAGGCTAGACAGGCCGACCAGGTAGGGCAGGAGCGGCACAAGCGCCCCGAGAGAGAAGGCGACCAGCGACGAGAGGCCCGCCAGCACCGCGGAGGGCAACTCGAATGGGTCGACGCCCAGTTCCTCGCGGGTATGCACACGCAGTGCGGTGTCCGGGTCCTGCGACACGGCGGCCGCCATCCTGGCCGCGGTTTCCGGGTCGGCGCCATAGCCGCGGAACGTGTCGGCGAGTTCGGCCTGCTCGGCTGCCGGGAACCGGGCGTGCATTGTGCGTTCGATGGCGACCTCCGCATGCACCAGCTCGTTCTGGTTGGTCACCGAGACGTACTCCCCGGTGCCCATCGAAAACGCCCCGGCAACTAGCGCGGCAACGCCGGTAAGCACGATGGTGTGCGACGACACCCCGCCGCCGCCGAGCCCGGCGATCAGCGAGGCGTTGGTGACCAGCCCGTCCACCGCCCCGAATACGGTGGGCCGCAACCAGCCGCCGGACACGTCGCGATGCCGATGCGACCACCCGGCCGCGAGCGCCGCCGCACCCACGACGTGAATCGGCTCCCGCATCTCCTCGCCCACTTTGCTGGATTATCCTCCACCGCGGCCCGATCCCGCCAAGCTGCCCCGGCAGCTCAGGACCCGAAGTAGCGCAGGACGGCGAGCACCCGGCGGTTATCCGCCTCTGACGGCGGAAGGCCAAGTTTGCCGAAGATGCTGGCCACGTGCTTCTCGACCGCCCCCGCCGAGACGACCAGGGCGGCGGCGATCCCCGCGTTGGACCGGCCCTCGGCCATCAGGGCGAGCACGTCGCGCTCCCGGGCGGTCAGCCCAGCCAGGCCATCGGCGTGGCCGCTGGCGCGCACGAGGTGGCTGACGACCTCGGGGTCGAGCGCGGTGCCGCCCCGGGCGACCCGGGCCAGCGCGTCGGCGAACTCAGCCACGTCGGCGACCCGGTCCTTGAGCAGGTAGCCGACGCCAGCCGCGTTGCCCCCGAGCAATCGTGCCGCGTACCTGGTCTCGATGTACTGCGAGAGCACGATCACCCCGGTTCCTGGATGGTCGCGGCGGATCTCGATGGCGGCCCGCAGCCCCTCGTCGGTGTGCGTCGGCGGCATCCGGATGTCCGCCACCACGACATCGGGATGATGCCGCGCGACGGCGGCGAGCAGCGCATCACCGTCGGCCACCGCGGCGACCACCTGGTGGCCGCGATCGGCGAGCAGCCGGGTAAGGCCCTCGCGGAAGAGGGCGGCGTCCTCGGCGATCACGACACGCAATGCGCGGTCCTCAGCCGTCCCGGCGCGCACGCGATGCGATGCTGTCATGCCGCCCAGCCTCAGGCGCGTAGCGGCAGCCGGACGATGATCCGCGTCGGCCCGCCCGGCGGGCTCACGATGTCCATCCGGCCGTCCACCGTGCTCACCCGCTGCTCCAGCCCGGACAGGCCGCTGCCGCGCACCGGGTCCGCTCCGCCGCGGCCGTCATCCGTCATGTCCAGCACCAGCATCCCGTCCCGTCCGGCCACGTCGGCCTTGATTGTGCCTGCGTCACTGTGCTTGACCGCATTGGCCAGCAGTTCGGCGGCACAGAAATAGGCGATCGTCTCGATGGCCGGCGTGGGCCGCCTCGGGATACTGGTGGTGAGCTCGACCGGGATGGCGCTGCCCGCCGCCAGCGTGGCCAAAGCGTCCGCCAGGCCGTTGTCGAGCACCGGCGGGTGGATGCCCCGGGCCAGGTCACGAAGCTCGACGAGGGCGTCCTTGGCGGCCTGGTGGGCGGAGGTGACCAGCTCGCGGACCGCCGCGGGGTCCAGCACTTCGCCGTCGTCGCCGAGTTTCTCCTTGGCCATGCCGAGATCCATCGCCAGGGTGGCCAGCCGTATCTGCGCGCCGTCGTGCAGGTTGCGCTCCACGCGGCGCAGCAGCGCGGCGGAATCATCGACCGCCAGCGCCCGGGTGTGCTCCAGGTCGCGGAGCCGCTGCGCCAGCCTGCCCGGGCCAAGCAGACCCCTCATCAGCCAGCGATCCGCCGAGACGGCCGCCCTGGTCACCCACGGAGCGGCGAGCAGCATGCCAGCGCCCGCCGCGAAGGCACCGAACGTGCCTGGGAAGGTGGCGACATGGAAGGTGCCCTGGCCGAACCAGCCGAACGGGGTGAAAACCGGCACCGGGCGCAGCTGCACCCCCGGCGCGTGGTTACGGAACGTCAGCCACCAGAACGGGTAGGTCAGGTTGATCAGGCCGACCCCCCAGAAGAGCACGACGGCGTAGCACCCAAACAGCGCGACCGGGAGTTTCAGCAGCAGGTATGCCACCGCCCGCCAGCCGGGGGCGTCGCGGAGCCTGGCGTCAAGCCCGCCGAGCAGGCCGGGGCGAGGGCGCCGCGGTGGTGGTGCCGCGATCCGCTCGCCGAGCAGCCGGGCCGCCAGCCTGCGGCAGGCCGCGCCGATCCCGCGTGCGGCGCCGGTCGCCACCAGGAGCAGCAACACTAGCCCGACGACGGTCCCGGCGGCGGCCACATCCCGCCAGGACAGGTTCGGCGGCCGAGCCGGCGTGGGCCGCCAGAACAGCCACAGCAGTACCGCGGTGACCTGGAAGACCGTTACCGGATTGACCAGGACGAATGGGAGCCCGCTGAGGCAGAACAGGACTTCACGCCGGGCCCGGCCGGTGAACGGCGCACGCACGGCGGCATGCAGGATGGCGAGCCCGGCGGCCGGCCCGCCAGCGGCCCGGCCGGCCAGCGACCGGCCGCCGCCGGGCAGCGGGGACGCGGTCACCGTGCGCACCGGACCAGTGATGCCCATGCTCTCATTGTCCGCTCACGCTCTGCTTCCTATGCGCCTCCGGGGCGCTTAGCGCGCCGCCTTCCCTCGTCGCTCGTCGCTCCAGGCAGCGCCGCGCCCCTTCGGCGCGTCAGTCCAGGCGGCGCGCGCCCCTCCGGCTCGCTCACTCGCGCCTCCCGTTGTCCCGCCACCGGGCCCCGAGCGAGTCAGGCGTCCCGGCGGACGAGCAGCCACCCGCCGATGAGCAGCGCCACCGCGGCATACAGGCAGAGCACGCCAAGGCCCGCCCACGCCGACAGAAGGCGCGGGCACTGCGCGGCATTTCCTCCGCAGGACACCGGCTTGGTCGTGCTCAGCGAGTTCCCGATGATCAATATCGGCATATAGCCCGCCACAGCGTGCGCGACCGCGCCGACTATCTGCGCGATGAGGTACACACCGCCGACGAACACCGCGATGGCGGCCGGGGTGTGCCGGATGATGGCGCCCAGTCCCAGGCCGAGCAGCGCGAGCAGGCAGAAACCGGCCCCGGACAGCACCACCGCGCGAAGCACCCCGGGCTGGCTGAGTGTCGGAGCGGGTATGCCATGTCGCAGGGCGGCCCCGCCCGCGAGGAAGGAGATGAACGCGGCGGCCTCCCCGACGGCCAGCGCCACCAGGCCGAACACCGCTGCCTTCGCGGCCAGCAGCAACGGCCGGTTGGGGATCGCGGCCAGCGTGGCCCGGATCATCCCGGAGGTGTACTCGCTGGTCATCATGAGAACGCCGAGCACCCCAATGAGCAGCAGGCCCGGAATCATGCCAGCCAATGCGTTGTTCGTCAGGTCGCCTGCGGTGTTCTTCGTGTTGACCCCGATGGCGATGGCCATGGCGATCGCCCCCGCCGCTGTGATCGCCAGGGTCCACCAGGTGGAACGAAGGCTCCGTAGCTTGATCCACTCCATCCGGGCCACCTGTGCGAACCGGTAGTGCGGGCCGGATACCGGAGCAGTTCTGGCCGTCATGACGTCGCCCCCGCGGACGTTAGCTCCAGGAAAGCGTCTTCCAGCGACGCCGACCGGGCGGACATCTCGGCGACCGAGGTGTCGGCCAGCAGCCGCCCGGCGCCGATCACCACCAGGTGCTCGGCCATCAGCGCCATCTCACTGATCAGGTGACTGGATACGAACACCGTGCGGCCCTCTGCGGCCAGCGACTTCAGCAGGTCACGGATCCATCGGATGCCCTCCGGATCCAGGCCGTTGACCGGCTCGTCCAGCAGCAGTATCCGAGGGTCGCCCAGCAGTGCCGCGGCGATGCCCAGCCGCTGGGTCATGCCGAGGGAGAACTTCCCGGCCCGCCTGCGTGCCACTGCCTCCAGGCCGACGATGCCGAGCACTTCGTCCACCCGGGTACGCGGGATGGCGTTGCTGGCGGCCAGCGCGGCCAGGTGGGCACGGGCGGACCGGCCGGGGTGGAACGCCTTGGCCTCCAGAAGTGCCCCGACCTCGCGCAGCGGCCAGGGCAGCTTCCGGTAGGGCCGCCCGCCGATCCGAGCCTGCCCGGCATCCGGCGCGTCCAGCCCCAGGATCATCCGCATGGTGGTGGATTTGCCCGACCCGTTCGGGCCGAGGAAACCAGTCACCATCCCTGGCCGCACGTCGAAACTCAGGCCATCCACCGCCACGGTGGAGCCGTAGTGTTTGGCCAGGCCACGGGCCTCTATCACGGGATCTCCCTTCTTCGCCCCGGCACGGCCGCCGGAACCCCGGACGGCCGGCACACCGGGTGCGTACCTTCGGAAATCACGTTACGAGCGGGTTGTGCCCGGCGGACCGTGGCTAGCGCCCGTCTTCACGGGGGGGATTTCCCCCAGGTAACAGCGGCTGTGATCATCTAGGCTCGGGCTCATGAGCGCCTGGCCGTCGTTGTCGCTGGCGGAGTGGACGGTGCTCGCGGTGCTCAACGAGCAGCCTGCCCATGGGTTCGCCATCGCCCAGCTCACCGCACCCGGCGGTGAGCTGGGCCGGATCTGGCGACCACAGCGGCGACCATCGGCTTCCTCGACGACATCACCGAGCCTGACGCCCGGCGGCCCTGACCGCACGCGAGTCCTGGCCCCTGGCCGCCGGTTCCGCGACGCGCTGACGTCAGCTGTGGGCGCCGTGGATCGTCAAGGGAATCTCCCGTACCACCCATGGTGGGTGATGACGGGACCGGTCGCTGCTCGCCAGCATCGGGACCAACCAGCCCGCTCCCGCTGGGGGAGGTTGGTGCCAGGCCGCGGGATGCCGAAGCAAAGCCGAAGCAGAGCCGAAGCGGAGTGGTCCCGATCGAGGAGTTGCTGACCATGGCATTGCACGAGCGAGACACCGTCCGCGAGCAGCTGGAGGACTCGGTGTTCGCCGGGCACAACCTGACCAGGCCCGTGCCCAAGTATCGGTTCCCCCGGAACGAGACGCAGTCGAGGGAAGCGTTCCAGGTGGTGTCGGATGAGGTGATGCTCGACGGCAACGCCCGCCAGAACCTGGCCACGTTCTGCCAGACGTGGGCGGAGCCGGAACTCCTCGCGCTGATGGCGCTGTCGGTCAACAAGAACTTGATGGACAAGGATGAGTACCCGCAGACCGCTGAGATAGAGGCGCGCTGCGTGCACATGCTGGCCGACCTGTGGAATGCGCCGGGGGCGGCCAACACCGTGGGCGCCTCGGCCATCGGATCCTCGGAGGCCTGCATGCTGGCGGGCATGGCGGCCAAGTGGCGGTGGCGGGCCAAGCGGCGAGCCGAAGGCAAGCCGACGGACAACCCGAACATGGTGTGCGGTCCGGTGCAGGTGGTATGGCACAAGTTCGCCCGCTACTGGGACATCGAGATGCGCGAGGTCCCGATGTCCCATGGCCACTACGCCATGGATCCAGCCTCGATGCTGGAACGGGTGGACGAGAACACGATCATGGTCGTGCCTACGTTCGGCGTCACCTACACCGGCGCCTACGAGCCGGTGGAGGCCATGTCCAAAGCCCTCGACCAGTTGCAGGCCGATACCGGCCTTGATATCGACATCCACGTGGACGGGGCCAGCGGCGCCTTTCTCGCCCCGTTCTGCGCGGCCGACGTGGTGTTCGACTTCCGCCTCCCCCGGGTCAAGTCGATAAGCACCTCGGGGCACAAGTTCGGGCTGGCCCCGCTGGGCGTCGGCTGGGTCATCTGGCGGGACCGCCAGGAACTCCCCGAGGAACTGGTGTTCCACTGCAACTACCTGGGCGGCGACATGCCGACCTTCCAGATCAACTTCTCCCGGCCGGCCGGTCAGGTCATCGCGCAGTATTACAACTTCCTGCGCCTGGGCCATGAGGGGTACAAGCGCATCCACGACGCGTCCTATGAGATCGGCCGGTACCTGGCCACCGAGATCGTCAAGCTGGGCCCCTTCGAGCTGCTCTGTGACAGCAACCCGGCCACCGGGATCCCGACGGTCACCTGGCGGATCCGTGAAGGCGAGAACCCGGGCTATACCCTGTTCGACCTGGCCGACCGGCTGCGCACCCGGGGGTGGCTGGTGCCTGCCTACACCCTCACCGGAACGGCCTCCGACATCGCTGTCCAGCGCATCCTGGTCCGCCTCGGGGTGAGCCAGGACTTGGCCTCCCTGCTCCTCGACGATTTCCGGAACGCCGTGGGCCACTTCTCGAAGCATCCGGTCACGGTGTCCATGTCGAAGGAGGAATCGGGCGGGTTCAGCCACCTGTAACCCGCGACTCCGCTCCTCCTCGGGACCTTTGTCGGCGCCGGCGACCGCGGCTATTTCGTCGAACCCACCGTGCTGACCAACACCCGCCCCGAGATGAAGGTCGTCCGCGAGGAAATCTTCGGCCCGGTCCTGGTCGCGGCGCCGTTCAGCGACCTGGATGAGATCGCCGCTGTTGCCCGGCCCGGTCCTGGTCGCGGCGCCGTTCAGCGACCTGGATGAGATCGCCGCTGTTGCCAACGACAGCGAGTACGGACTCGGGGCAGGTATCTGGACCAAGGACATCTCCAAGGCCCATGCGCTGGCGAAGAAGATCAGGGCTGGCACAATCTGGATCAATTGCTACAACGTGTTCGACGCGGCACTGCCGTTCGGCGGATATAAGCAGTCCGGCTGGGGACGCGAGATGGGCCGCGAGGTCCTTAACAACTACACCGAGGTCAAGGCCGTCACCGCTCAACTGTGAGCCAACCGCGGTACGCAGGGGCCGGACCCAGCGGGTCCGGCCCCTGCCCAGCCCATAGCTGCATCCCAGACTGCTTCTGATTCGCATCCCGAACTGATACCATAATGGTATGAGCAAGCAGATCGCCGTCAGACTGCCCGACGACATCGTTGACTTCGTTGACCGGCTCGTCGCTGACGGCCAGGCCAACAGCAGGGCGGTCGTCGTCGCACGCGCCCTGGACCGGGAACGGCGTCGGCAAATCGCAGCCCGGGACGCGGCCATCCTGGCTGAGGCGGGCGCCGACCCCGACTTTGACAGTCTTGCTGAATATGTCACTCACGCCCCTCTAGACCTCGACTAATGCGCTCGATCTACATGGCCCACCTCGACAAGGCCCGGCCGGTTCTGGTCCTGACACGCGAACTGGTGCGACCCCACCTAGCACGGGTAACGGTCGCGCCGATCACCACTACCGTCCGTGGCCTGTCTACCGAAGTCCCCGTGGGCCCAGCGAACGGCCTGGATCACGCCTGCGTAGTAAGCTGCGACAACATCGTGACCGTCCTCAAAAGCGCCCTGGGCCGCCAGATCGGCTACCTGTTGCCAGCGCAGGAGGACGCCTTGACCGCCGCCATTCTCTCCGGCATCCTCAGAATGAAGTACTCCCAGTTCGTGGTCTGGAACTTCGTCGTCGGCGCGGTGTATGTGCTGTCGGTCGGGCCCGCCGCCTACGCCGCGGGCAAGGTCGCGGCCGACGAGCAGGACGGGGCCAGCCTGGGCGCACTGGTGGCTGGGCTGGCGATCGCGGCCGGGTGCACCGTGCTCGCGGCCAGGCGAGGACGACCTGCTCGAGCCGGCGGGAGATCTCGCGGTCCATCATGGCGGCCAAGCAGGGAGCGCCGTCGAGGATGGTGACGGGCACGCCGAGCGCGGAGAAGATGGTGGCGTACTCGACCCCGATCGCGCCGCCGCCCACGATCAGCAGCTCGCGTGGCTTGCGGGCGATGTCCATGAGGGTCTCGGAGTCGAAGACGCAGGGATCGTCGAAGGGCACGCCGGCCGGGCGCAGCGGGCTTGACCCGGTCGCGATGATGACCCGGTCGGCGTGCACCCGGACCGGCCCGGGGCCGCGTATGCCCTTGGCCGCCACCCACCCTTGCCGGGTGATGTCCGTGGCGGCCGGAGAGCGAGACGCTCTACGGCGGGAAGGGCGAAGCTCACCTGCAGCGCTGCCGCCGGTCCGGGAGGTTATATGAAGGCCGTGACAGTGGCGCCCGGGACCGCGGGGTCGGTGCGACTGGAGGACGTTCCCGAACCGGACGCGGCCCTGGGGTCGGTGGTAGTCGAGGCGCTGGCCGCCGGGATCTGCGGCACCGACGCGGAGATCGCCAGCGGCGGCTACGGGTGGGCGCCTCCGGGACGTGACCGGCTGATCCTGGGCCACGAGTCACTCGGCCGGGTCGTCGACCCCGGTCCGAGCGGCTTCATGGCCGGTGAGCACGTCGTGGGCATCGTCCGCCGGCCCGACCCGGCGCCATGCCCGAACTGCGCCGGAACGCTGGCGGATCGAACCCGACTACGCGGTGCGGGTGGACAAGGACCTCGGGTACCTCGGCGTGCTGCTGGAACCCGCCACCGTGGTCGCCAAGGCGTGGGAGCACATCGCCGCCATCGGACGGCGCACCTTCTGGGATCCGCACACGGTCCTGGTCGTCGGCGCCGGTCCCATCGGGCTGCTAGCAGCCCTGATCGGCGTGCAGCAGGGCGCCGACGTCCACGTTCTCGACCGGGTCACCGCTGGCCCGAAACCGGCCCTGGTCAAGGAGCCTGGGACTGCGCCCGCACATCGTGGTCGAGTGCACCGGCGTGGTCGAGCTGGTCCGGCAGGCGATGGAGACGGTCTCGCCGGGCGGCATCGTCTGCCTGACCGGAGTCGGCTCCCCCACGGCGCCCGGAACGGTATCGGCAACCGCGCTGGCGACCGACGTGGTGCTCAAAAACATCGCCGTGTTCGGCTCGGTGAACGCCAACCGGCGGCACTACTACCGCGCGGCGAAGGTGCTCGCCGCGGCGGACCGGCCGTGGCTCGAACGGCTAGTGACCCGCCGCGTCCGCCCCGACGAAGCCCAGCAAGCGCTGCAGCGGGCACCCGACGACATCAAGGTCGTCATGGAATTCGCGCAGCCATGACTGACCCTGGGCGACGCGGCCCGCGCCCGGTGACGGATTCCGCCGGGAACTCGTGGACGGTGACGCCCTGCTCGGCCGAGCCGGGGCGGCTCAGCGAGGGACCGCGCTGGGACGCCGGCCGCAGCGAGCTGCTGTGGGTGGATGTCCTCGCCGGGCGGCTGCTACGGCTCGATTCTCCCGGGATCACCGGCCCGCCCTGCGTCCCCTACCGCGGGGAGCTGGCAGCGACCTGAGACTCCGGGTTCCCGGAGCCGCTGTGGGAATACGTCTCTGACCGGGAATGGCGGAGCGCAGGATCAGCTCGCAGGTTGAAGCTCAGTGAAGGAAGGTGCGGTCATGGCGGGAATCTCGGCCAGCGGGGCACAGCCCGGGCTGTCCGCCAGGGCCCCCTTGCGGCGGCGCGCAGCCGGCATCTACGGCACGATCATCACCGCGGCGGTCCTCGCCGCCGCCGGAGACCACGTGCCTACCCTTCCGCTGGTGGTCTCCATCCTGGTCACGCTGCTGGTGTACTGGGTCGCCGAGGAATACGCCGAACTTCTGGGCGAGCAGCTGGAAGGCGGGCAGGTGCCGACCTGGCCGGATGTCCGCGCGGCGCTGGCCGCCACCTGGCCGATGGTCAGCGCCTCCTACATTCCGCTGCTGGCGCTCGTGCTGGCGCGGCTGCTCGGGGCCTCGCCCCCGGATGCTGCCAACGCCGGGCTAGTGACCGCCATCGTGCTCCTGATGATCTACGGATGGTCCTCCGGTCGTGCCGCCCATCTGCGGGGCAAGCAGCAACTTGCCATCACGTCGATCGCTGCCGCCCTGGGGCTGCTGATGATCATCCTCAAGGACGTGGTCCTCATCCACTTGCACTGAGAACCGATCATTAAACGCTGATCAGCCGGAGAGGTCCACCTCGTCGACCCAGAACGCAACACGCGCGCGGGCGTCCCTCGGCAGCGCCGCTTTGCCTGCGACCGGACGGATACGGCGCGGCGTGCCCCGATATGGCCGTCACTGTCTGTAATGGCATGTCAACGCCCTCAGGGTGGATCTCTCGCCCGGACCGGACGCGCAATGGCGCCTCACCCGTGATGGGTGATGCCGCTGATTCGTTGTCTGGCGATGCTGGGCCTGCGCGAAGGTATGCCGGCACCGCAACCAGGTGCCTAACGGCAACCGCCCTGGTGATAAGGAGAAGGAATGTTTCTTGCCGCTTCGTCGTCCTACCCGCTGCTGAACATCTTCTGGTCGATGTTCGAGTTCTTCCTGTGGGTGATCTGGATCTGGATCCTGATCTGGGTGTTCATCGACATCTTCCGCAGCCGCGATCTGTCCGGCTGGGCCAAGGCCCTG
>WNFC01001664.1_pt1 | contig 23580 bp, 12 predicted proteins | sample 5400541 | NCBI WGS metagenome assembly WNFC01 (sample SAMN13153342, study PRJNA577476) | soil metagenome | isolation source: 120 cm saprolite under Douglas fir tree site 2 hole 2 replicate 1 | place: USA:California | collected 2015-04-18
CCCCGCGAACCGCCCGAGCTGGTCGAGCAGCACCGCGGTCTTCGCCGGGGCGGCGATCGCCCATGCCCGGCCGGCCAGGTCCTCCCAGCCGATCTTGGCCAGCGTGGGCGCGGCTGCGGCAGGACTCGACCCGGCCAGCTTCGCCACGCTGCGCAACGCGAGCCGCCGCGCCTGGGTGGCCGCCCTACCCTCGGCGCGTACCCGCGCGGTGAGGTCGGAGTACCAGTCGCGTTCCTCCCCGGATGGCTCGACGCGGAGCGTCTCTGCCAGGCGCTGCGGGAGCAGCACGCTCACCTCGCTGCGCCGGTGCCTGATCATCACCTCGGCGGTCCGTTTCCGCAGCGCCGCGACGTTCCTCGGTTCGTGGCCCGGTGCCCCCGAGCCGGCGCCATGCGCCGCCCGGAACTGCGCCGCGGTCCCCAGCAGCCCGGGCGCGACCAGGCTCACCATCTCATACAGGTCCTGCAGCCGGTTCTCCACCGGCGTGGCGGTGAGCAGCAGCAGATGCCGCGACCGGAGTTCGCGGATCAGCTTTCCCGAAGCGCTGCGCGGCGCGCGCACCCGGTGCGCCTCGTCCACGATGATCAGGTCCCACTGGTCACGGATCAGCGCGGACTTGAGCGGATCGCGGCGCGCGGCGGCCAGCGAGGCGAGCACGACCGGCCGATCTACGCTCCCGGCTCCCGGCTGGCGGCCCGGGGTATCCCGCTCCCGGCCGGCCAGCACCGTCGGCACGCCGAACTTGCGCTCGAGTTCCTCCTGCCACTGCGTCACCAACCCGGCCGGGGTGATGACCAGGGTGCGGTCGGCCAGCCCGCGCGGCCGCAACTCGGCGAGGATCAGGCCGGCCTCAATGGTCTTGCCGAGCCCGACCTCGTCGGCGAGGATCGCCCGGCCCCGCATCCGGCGCAACGCGCTACGCGCCGCCTGCAACTGGTAGTCGAACGGGGTGAACCGGAGCGACGCAACGGCCAGGAACGTGTCGAACCCCGGCCTGCTCCATACCCCTACGGCCTCGTCCACCAGCAGCGACACCCGCCGGTCCACCGGAGCAGCCGAGCGGAGCCCGGCGAGCAGCGGTGCATAGAGTGCGAAGACATCCTGTAGCCCAGCATCCTGGCCGACTGGCTGCCCGGTCCGGATATCCGTCACGCCCGACCCTCCTCCGCGTACCCGACAGGCACTCATGGTGTCACGAACCGCCGTCATCCCGCGTGGCACCACACCGGAGAAATCCCGATCTTTCCGGAAGGGGTCGCGGGCGAGGTCCCGGCTGACGCCGGACATCGTCCCAAATGGGCAGTGGTTGCCGCCGAAGCGACGACGCCGCGCTACCGTGACTTCTGGCACTGTTGACTTGAGATCGCGCTTCCGAGAGGCAGAGATGAGCCGTTTGACCTTCCCCGCGATCATCCCGGTGCGGAATGCGACGGAAGAGGAACTCGCCGCGGCGGCGCGCGCGTCCGCGACGCTCCAGGCCGGGCGACGGCTGGCCGACTGGTTCGGGGATGACCCGGTGGACGCCGAGTCTGGCTGGCGTTCGGCGCACGCGCAGCGGGACGCGGCCATGACGCTAGGCCTCGTCGCTCGCGGCGATGCGATGACCGACGAGACAGCCAGCCGGCTGCACTGGATCTATGAGGTCGCCTACCACGCCGAATACGTGCGCACGAGCGAGGACCACCAGTTGATACACCGGGCAGAAGCGCTCCGCGCCGCCGCGGAGCGCACCGACGCGGAGATCATCGCCGACTGGAGCCATGCGCTCGATGCCCTGTACGCGCATGCTGTGGAGCACGCGCTGCCCGTGGGCGCCGATCCGGCACCGCTTGACTTCGACGGCATCGGCAGCTTCCCGATCTTCAAGCTTCTCGAGCAGCATGGCACCGCGACCACGGAGATTCTTTCGGCAGAAATCGCCGAGGGAGCCACCGAAGGGATGACGCCCTCATACGGCCGCCAGCGGTGGACGGCGTGGACGGCCAGGCACGGTGACCCCACTGCGGCGTTCCTGCGGCTGGCCGCGGAGTTCGGTGCGGTTACGGTTGACGGCCGCGATGTCTCGCTCACCCCGCTGGGTGCCTGGGCGGTCATCCAGCAACTGGGGGCGACGATAGAGGTGCTGCCTGCGGCCGCGGAACTGACGCCGCTTCAGCTGATCATCTGCCAGCTCGGCATGTCGGGCGAGGCGTTCGAGCAGGAATTGCAGGCCTGGCTGGCGGCGCGGGAACCCGCCGGAGCGGTGACCGCCTTGCTCGCGGCGGCGGCAGAAGCCGACGACGTCTACCTGGCGACCGGTGTGCAGATCGCGGCGGGCATCGAGGGCGACAGCGAGGCCGCTTGGCTATCGGCGATGTCGCTGCCAGCAATACGGCCCTACGCCGTTGCGGAGCTTAACCGGCGGGCCGGGCGGGACGCGCTGCACGACCCGCTGCCTGGCCTTGAGCCATTCGAATGCGACGCCGTGGTCACGGCGTCGCGGGCCATCCTGGCCGGGTACGCGACCGGCGGCCCTGACGGCGTGGCCGCGGCGGTCCGGCAGGCGGCCGCGCCGGGTCCGGAGACTGTCCTCTTCGAGCAGATGTGGCGCTCCCGCCACGTCGTCGCCGAGCAGGCCCTGAGGGCAGCCGGGAAGCTGCATCCGGACAAGAAGATCGCGAAGGCCGCACGGACGGCCTCGGTGAAGGCGGCCTCGGCCCGGAACTCATCCGGGTGAATACCTCATCGTCCGGGCGTGCGAGGCCGATCCTGACCTGAGCGACACCCAGGCCGGCTTCGCTACCGCGAACATGCTCGTGTCCGCAGCGGGAACCACGGCCCGTTCGGGCCAAAGGAAATTTACGGCGAGATCCGGCGCGGACGGCCGGGGAGCAGGAGACTGGTCACTGGACACGCTGCGCGCCGTCGGCAGGACAGGCCGTAGGTGGCGGCGCAGCGCTGCGACGTAATCGGGTTGTTCGATTTGCCTCGCCGGCGGCCAGTCGGCATCACCTAGGATAATGATCTGATCGCATTAAGTGGCGGAATGGTAGTGGGATCCCTGGAACCGCGGTCCGGGCCGGAGGGGCCTAACCAGCTCGGCCACCGGCCGGGCCGGGCTGGCTCGCCGACACGCAATTGCGTCGAACGTTTCCGCGGAAACGCGTCGCCGCCAGCACAGCAGCCAGCCGACTCGCAGGACTTCCACAAGATCCGCCGGATTGTCAGATACTGCGCCTAGAGTCAAGACGCAACACAAAGGGCGCGAGGCGCCGACTGAAGGGAGGCGGCGAGTCATGGCGACGCCCGACGTCGACGCGTGGGAACTCGCGGGGTTCCCGGGGCGCCTCGATGTCGCCGCTTATCTCACGGCGGATCAGCACGCGGCGCAGTACCGCGTCCTGGTTGACGTCCTGCTCGACGCGCAAGAGCATTCGCTCACCGGGGTCGGCCGCGATGAGCTGCTGACGAGCGTACGGGACCGGATCGCGGCCGCGGCGGGCCCGGCTGCGGCGGAGCGCCTCACCGCGCCGGACTCCCTCGACATCGACGCCCGGATGAAGGCCCTGCAGCACTGGGGCGCCGTCATCCGCTGGCAGGACAAGGCCAAGACCGAAGCGGACTTCGTCCGCACCCGCGACCGCTACCAGCTGACCAGCGAGGCCGCCGACCTGCACCGCTGGCTTCGGCGGAAGATCGACGAGGACGCCGTGGCGACCAGCGCCGCCGCCTTCGCGCCCGCGGTGATCGCGGACCGGCTCGATGACACCCTGCTGGCCCTGGCGGAGCGGGACCATACCAGCGCCGCTCGGGCCTGGGCGCAGGTCCGCACCACGCTGAAGGACATGGCCGAAGCCGCCTCGATCTGGCAGTCACGGATGGCATCCGCGCTGGCCGGATCGCCGGACGAGGAGAAGATGCGCCGCCTGCGGGAAACCCTCATGGCCTACGTCACGGTCTGGGGCGCCGGGGTGGATACCTACAGCCCGAGAATCCGGGACGCGGTCGGCAAGCTCACCCAGACCACAGATGACGACTGGCGCGCCATCGCCCTGGCTGGCGTGGATCCCGACGCGGCGGAGGAGATCGTGCAGGCCATCACGCAGGGGCACAAGGACGCCGCGCAGACCCTGGACGCCTGGTTCCGGCCCGGTTCCGGTCAGGCGCCGCGGCTGCGCCGACAGGTCCGGGACGCCGTCACGCCGCTGCTGCGCGGATCCCGGGCCCTGCTGGCGACCGGGGGCCGGGTGACGCGCCGCGCCGAGCTGCTGCGCATCGCCGCCGCGATCGAGTCGGCCGGCAGCGACTGCGATGCCTGGCGGGTGTGGTGCGCGGCCACCGGCCTGTGGGGTGCCCGCCACCTGTCCGGCACGCCGGCCGAGCCGGATGCGCCGGCCCGCACGTCGTTCTGGGAGGCGCCAGCGGTACCCGTCGATGTGACCTTGCGCAAGCGCGGCACCCAGTCGGTGAAGGGGCGCCCCGCCCACGTGCCGAACCATCGCGCGGCACGCCAGGCCGCACGGCAGGCCGCCGAGGCCCAGCGGGCCGCGGCGGAGCACGCCGAGCAGGTCATCGCCAGCCGGTCCGGCGCCTACCTGGCCGAGTGGCCGGAGATCGCCAGCGGCGCGGAAGCCGCCATCGTCTGGGACCTGCTGTCTGCCGTGCTGCGCACGGCCTCCGATGCCAGCGGGGTCCGGGCCGCGCTCACCGGAGACGACCGGTGGATCGTGCTGGCCCACCCCGCTCCGCCCGCTCGGCCGTCGGCGCTGCTGGTCATGCCCGACGGATTCCTGGCCTGCGAGAACTGGCGGATCGAGGTCAGCCGGGCATGACCACCATCGGGCGCGACAGCGCGCGGGCGCAGGCGCAGGAGGCATTCGTCGGCCTGCTCGGCACGCCGCTGCTCGCCGCCCGCATCCAGCCGGCGCTGTTCGCCGGCGTCCTCCGGCACCGCGCTCTCGTGAGCGACTGGGCGGCCAGGCTCGGATACCGTCTGGTCATCGCGGGCAGTGTCGCCCGGCTGCACCGCGACCCGGCCGGTCCCGCCCGCACTGCGGCGCCGCCGCCATGGGATCCGCCCGCCCGCCGGGACCTGGTCCTGCTGGCGCTGGCCGCCGCCGCATGCGAGGACACCGACTCCAGCACGACCGTGCAGGAGCTCTCCGACGAGGTCCGGGCGCTGTCGGCGGGCAGCCGCGTCACCGCCTATGATCCTGACCGCAGGGCCGAACGGCAGGCCTTCGTGCGCGCCCTGGACCGGCTCGCCGGGCTCGGCATCCTCATCCGCCGCACCTCCGATGACACCCTGCTGCGGCAGTGGGAGGAGGAAGGCACCGGCGTGGGAGCCGGCTTCGAAGTCGACCGGGACGCGCTGCTGCAGTTCACCGACCCTTACACGGTGGAACTGGCGCTCGCGCCCGGCGCGGGCAGCCCCGGTGAAGGCGACGAGGACGAGAGTTCCCGGATTCACACCCGCAGCCAGCGACTGCTCCGCGTCCTGGTCGAGGACACCGCGCTGCTCTACGCCGACCTGCATCCGCTCGACGCCGAGTACGCCCGGGGGCAGCGCTCCTGGCTGGCCGGGCAGGCTGCAGACATGACCGGCGGGATCGTGGAGATCCGGGCCGAGGGCATGCTGCTGCGGCTGCCCGAAGACAGGCTGACGACCTCCGCCGTGACGCCGACGTTCCCGGCCGCAACCGCCGGGCGCTGGTTCGCCCTCAAGGTTCTCGACGCCTGCGCCGCCGAAGGCGGCCCGGACGAGTCCGGCCGGATCACGCTCAGCAGCGCGCAGGTCGACCGGGTTACCGAACGCGTCTACACCGCCAACTTCCGGGCGCTGACCATGGAAGTGAAGGAATCCCCGGCCCGGCTGCGGTCAGTCGTGGGGCGCATCCTGGCCGGGCTGGGGCTGATCAGGACGAGCGGCGACGGCTGGATCATCCTGCCGGTGGCCGGCCGCTACCGCGATCCGAAGGCGGTATGGGAACCGGCGCTGGAGGGCGTCCCGTGACCGCGGCGTTCGACCTCACATCCTGGCGGGACACGATCATACGGGGCGGCCTGCCCGCTCCCGCCAGGACCGAACGGTGGCAGCCGCTGCGGGCCGGCGTGGTCAACCTGTGGGAGTATGACGCCGCCGAGGTCTGGTACGCCGACGGGCGGCTGCAGCTCCAGGGCGCGAACGAGTCGGGCAAGTCGACCCTGATGACGCTGACGACCCTGCTGCTGATAGCGGGCGACATCTCCAGCCACAACATCGACACGCTCGGCCAGAGCGAGAAGCGATTCCGCTACTACGTGGAACCCACCGGTCACGCGCTGGACCGGCGCGACGCGACCCAGGCGAAGAACCGCGGCTGGGCGTGGCTGGAGTTCGGCAGTGTCGGCGGCGGCGGGGCCGGGGGCGGCGGTCCCGCCGAGTACTTCACCCTCCTGCTGTTCGCCGAGTCCCGCCGGGCCGATCGCGTGCTGAAGGTGCAGTGGTGCACCGCGCACGGCCCGGCGCGGGTCCGCGACGGGCTCGCGCTGGCCAGGGCCGGGGTGGTGGCCGAGCCCGGGCAGTTCCGCGACGTGCCGGGATTCAGCGTGCACCGCTCGGGCACCGCCTACCGCGAGGACATCGCCCGCACGCTGTACTGCAGCAGCGTCGCCTGGCTGGATCAGGTCATCCGCATCCTGCGGGTGGTACGGACCCCGCAGATCGGCCACCGCCTCGACCTGAGGTTCCTGACCGACGCGTTCCGGGTGGCCCTGCCGCCGATCGCCGAGGACGAGATCAACCAGCTTGCCGACGGGTGGGAGCAGCTGCAGCGGCTGCGCGACGAGCGTGACACCACCGAGCAGGCGCTCGCCGCCGTCACCGAGTTCACCCGGCAGCGTTGGCGGCCGTGGGCTGACTCGGTCGTCCGCGCGGCTGCCGACCCGGTGGCGGCCGTGACGAGCAGGCTGACCCAGATCACCCGCGAGTCCAAGAGCGCCGCCGACGCCGTGCGGGAACTCGACGGCGAGGTCACGGCCCTGCAGGAGCGCATCGAGGGCGTGGAGAGGACCAGCGCGCTGGCCGCGGCCCAGCGCGAGGCGCTGCGCGACAGCCAGTCCTACCAGGACGCCGTTTCCGCCAGCCTGAATGCGCAGCAGCTCGCCGAGCGTGCCGATGCCGCCGAGACGACCGCCCAGCGGTCCCGCCGACGGGCCGACGAGGCGCAGGAGGTCATCGAACCGGCCGAGGCCCGCTTGGCCGCGGCCGGGGAAAATCTGGATGATGCCGAACGCGCCGTGGTGACTGCCGCTGGCAACGTGGCACGACACGCGGACGACGCGGGCCTGGTGGAGGTCACCGCGCGATTCCTGCCGGACCGTGACACGGAACGGCTGCGGCAGGCCGCGCGGCTCCGCGGCACGGCCGCGGACGAGGCACGGCGGAGGATCGCGGTACACGCCAAGGCCCTGGCGGACCACGACACGGCGGCGACCAGGGCCCGCGAGGCCCGCGATCTGGCCGCCAAGGCCCAGCGCGTGGCCGAGGAGCGCGAGCGTGCCGTGGAAGACGCCATCACCGCGGTCGCAGAGCTGCTTTCCGACTGGGCCCGGACCCTCGATGAGCGGATACGCCCCGCCGCCGAGCTCCTCGAAGCCTGGACCCGGCGGGTGTCTGACTTGATTGCCGTGGATAAGCCCGCGCCGGTACTCGCGACAGCGGTCAGCCGCGATCACCTGCGGCCGACCCGGCGGCCCCTCGACCAGCGACACGCCGAGGTGCAACGCGCCCTGCGGGACAACGCGGAAGATCATGCGGACGCCGAGGCGGCACTGGCGGCGGTGGAGGCCGAACGGGACCCCCGGCCCCGCGACCCGGAATTCTGGCAGCGGCGGGAACGGCCCGAGGGGGTCAGCGCGGACGGCGCGCCGCTGTGGAGGCTGGTCGAGAAGGTCGAGCCGGATGCGCCCGTCGAGCAGCTCGAGGCCGCCCTGGACGCCGCCGGCCTGCTGCAGGCCTGGGTCACCCCGGACGGGGCCTATGTGGCCGGCCGCGACGGAGGCGATGTCATCTGGACTGCGCCGTCCGGCCTTGACCCGACCGATGCTGCTCCGCCGGGCGCGGCGGTCTCCGGGTTCTCGGGGCCCTCGGGGGCCTTGGGATCCTTGGGGGCCTTGGGGTCGCGGTCGCTGCAGGCCGTCCTGCGCCCCGCCGATGACGCGGGTGCTCTCGCCGGAGTCGTGGCCGGGCTGCTCGCCTCGGTCAGCTACGGCGACGACCTCGCCGCCGAGGGCACGGCGATCAGCAACGACGGCCAGTGGCGCCATGGCGGGCTCACCGGAGCGGCTGCGCCGCGGCCGGAGGGGGCGCGCCTGCTCGGGGCGGCGGCACGAGCGGCCGACCGGGCCCGCCGTATCGCTGACCTGCGTGCGCGCCTCGGCGAGCTAACCGCCGGACGCGACCGCCTCACCGCCGAGCTGGCCGGGCTTGACGAACTGCTCGGCGCGCTCGACGCGGCCGCGGAACGGCTTCCCGGCGACTCGGAAGTGGTCTCGGCGGTACTCCGGGCCCGAGACGCCGCCGAGGCCGCCGAGCAGGCCGCCGGCCAGGCCGGGGTGGCCGCCCGGGCCGAGGATAAAGCCAGATCAGCTGCTGACGCAGCCGCCACGGACGTCGCCCGCCACTGCGCCGAACATGACCTGCCGCGAGCTTCCGGGGACGTCGAGCTGGTCCTGAGAGCGCTGGCCGAGTACCAGTCCGCAATCAGCGGCCTGGTCGGCGCGATGAGCCTGGTTCCGCCGCTGCGCACTGCAGCCGGGCAGGCGGCCGAGGTTGCCGCGCAATGCCGCGCCACGTACGAGCGCGCCGAGGAAGACGCGGCCAGCGACGGCGAGGCGGCCCTCAGCCTGCGCGCCAAGGCAGATGCCGCGCGGGCCGCGCTCACCAAGGAGGCACAGGAGATCATCGAGGAGGTCGGGCGGCTTGGGCGGCGGATACGCGACGCCCAGGAGTCGCTGAAGGTGCTGGCTAAGGATCAGGCCGGGCTGACCGGCCGCAAGTCCAAGGCCGAGGCGACCCTGGAGCAGGTCGAGGAGCGGCGTGAGCAGGCCGAGGCAGACCGCAAGCGTTGCGTGGACCGGTGGCTCGGCTGCGTCGACTCGGGCCTGCCCCGGTTGCGCGGGCTCGATGACCCCCCGGCCCGGCACGTCACGGCCGCGCTCGAATCCGTCCGGGCCGCCCGCGCGAAGATCAGCATCCGTGACTGGCCGGATGATCCCGACGCAGCGGCCCACCGGGTCCAGGGCCAGTGGGTCCGGATGACCGAGGCGGTGGCCATGCTCCGTTCCCGGCTGGAGACCCTGGCCGGCCGGACTATCCGTACGGTCACTCCCGGCGACGGTGATGAGGATTTCCCTGGCGCCGTGGAGGTCGTGGTCGACGCCACCGGAGCCGCGCTGGCTCCGCCGACCGCGGTGGAGACGCTGTCGGCACTGCTCCGGCGGCTGCAGACCGATTACGACGAGGAGCTCACGAAGACTATCAACGAACTTCTGGGCAGCACCTTCATCGAGCATCTGCGTGACCGGCTGGCCGAAGCGGAGCGGCTGCGATCGGACATCAACGCCAAGCTCGCACAGAATCCCACGTCGGTCTCGGGTCTTACCCTACGGCTCATCCGGGTGCCGGTATCCACCGAACGCGCGGCCAATGACGTGCTCGCCGCGCTGGAACGCGACTTCAGCCTGCTGCCCGGATCGACTCAGGAGCAGCTGCGAGGTTTCCTGGCCGGCCGGGTCAGCGACGCGCAGGAGAAGGCGCGGGCCGCGGGGGATCCCGACTGGAGATCCGGGCTCGCGGAGATACTCGACTACCGCCGCTGGTTCGAGCTGCGGATGGAGTACCGCACGCCACGTTCGGGCCTGGAGGACGGATCCGCGGGCGGCTGGCGCGCGCTCGACCGCGGAGACCACGGCCTGCTGTCCGGCGGCGCCAAGGTCGTCACCCTGATGCAGCCGTTCATCGCGGCGCTGCACGCCATGTACGACCAGTCAGGCATCGGGCCGCGGATGATCTGGCTCGACGAGGCATTCGGAGGCGTGGACTCGGCGAACAAGGCCGCCATGTTCCGGCTGCTGACGTCCTGCGACCTGGACTGGCTGATCGCGGGCCCGGCCATCATCGCCAACTCCTCCACCGTTCCCCTGGCCTCGATTTACGAGGTAGCCGCGCGCCTCAGCCGCTGCCCGGGGTCTCGCTGGAACTCGCGGTCTGGACCGGGAACGAGCTCACCCATATCGCCACCCCGGACCCCGCGGACCTGCCTGACCTCGCGGCCGATGAACCCTCAGAAGCCGCCGACGACCTGTTCTCCGCGCTGTGACCGATCCTCGTCTGCTGGAGTGGGCCCGCTTGCCCGGGCCGTCGAAGGTACTCGCGGCGGCCAGGCATCGGATCGAAGCAGGGCACAGCATGGCCGGCCGCCCGCTGCGGGTATCGCTGACAACAGAGGAACGCGACCAGGTAGGGAAGCTGCTCGGCACCCAATGGGTACTATCCGGGCGCCAGGTCGGCGCAAAGGCCCTAGCCGAAGCAGTCCGGAGCCTCGGCGCCGACCTGGAGACGCTGCTGACCTCGTCCGGCGGCCCGCTCCGGAACCGGCCCGCGGAAAGAGCGGCCTCGCTTCGCGGCGCCGAACAGGAGCGGGCACGTGCCACGGACGTCCTGGCGGCCGCCGGGGTGCCGTCCCAGTCGGCCGCAGCCTGGGTGGCCCGGCGCGGGCTGCCGCGGGCCGGGACCGGGCAGCTGCTCGAACTCGCGACACGGTGCGCTCGGGTCTGGCAGAGGCTTCCAGGCCCGACCGTTCTGCTCGCCGTGCTCGCGGCGGAAGCGCTCGGCGATCCGCACGCCCTGGACCGGGGAAGCCCTGTCGCGGCCGGCGTGCTGCGGCTGCTCGGGTATGACGTGCCCGCCGCCGCCGAGTCCTGGCGCGCCACCTGGGATGAGATCGGTGTCGTCTGCGACCCGGTTTCTTCCCGGGTGCTCGTCCTGAACCTGGTCCTGCGCGGCGACGCTGCGGCCGGCCGGCTGACCGGCGCGGCGGGCGCGGAACCGCTGTGGCTGACCTGGCGGTCGCTCACAGGTGCGTTTGCCTCGGATGCCCCGGACGTCTACGTGTGCGAGAACCCGTCCGTGCTCATCGCCGCGGCTGACCGGCTCGGGTCACAGTGTCTGCCGTTGGTGTGCACGAACGGCCGTCCATCGGCGGCGGCGCGGCGGCTCCTCGCGGGCCTGGCGCGCGGTGGCGCGGTCCTGCACGTCCGCGCCGACGATGACGCCGCGGGCCGTGAGATCGTGTCCGGGCTGAACGCCGCGATGCCGGGGATGCGCTTGTGGCGCTACTCCCTCGAGCCCTCCCCGCGCCCCAGGTACGAGGAACAGGACCTGGAACTCCTCTTGCACGACCTGGACCGCGCGGCCGAAGCTGAGTGACGGGCCGTTGACAGGCCGCCCAGACGGCGAGGACGCGGGCAACAGCGATGGCGTGTCATGTCAACTCACCTCCCGATCGTAACCATGCGCCGGGCCATGCCCGGTCTCGCAGGCATGCTGCGCGCGCAACGCCCACGTCACCTCGGATGGCGTCAGACGAGCTGGCTGAGCCTGGCGTTCACCTCGTCGAGACGGAAGAGCGCGGGGTCGAAGTCCGCGGCGGAGTCGAGGCCCAGCCAGCCGAGCAGATCCTCGTGTTCCTCGTGATCCGGGTCGGCCAGGACTTCCTTCAGGCTGGCGTACCCCCACGCCCCGCCGCAGTCCTCGGGCGGGCACGCGCCCTTGCCAGCCAGGCACGACACGCGGGCGACGCGATCGGGCGGGAGGACTTTCTCCAGCACGACGTCGTGTTCCCAGTCGTCCCCGAAGTCATAGGTGTAGCGCATCCTGGCGCCGGGTTCGGCGAGTACCTCGGCCAGCGTGACCTTGCCCTCGTCGGCGTGCCCGAGGTCGGAGTCAGGTGTTCCGTAGTCCCGCCGGGGCGTGCTGAACACGTGCATGTGCCCGTCCTCCCAGCCCATGGCCTGCTGGATAACCTCGTGCAGCAGGTCGAGCGTCAGGGCCGCCGGGACGGCGATCCGTCGCCAGACGGGAGGCTTGGAAACGCCGCGCAAGGTGATCTTGAGCTGGTAGACGTCTCCGCCGGGGAGGACGGCGGGCCGCGCCGGACGGACGGCGGGCGACCGCATTCCGGTAACCGCCGTGACGGACTCGATGAACTGCGCCGCGGCGGGGTGACCAGAGCCGCTCAGCAGCGACAGCGCCTCGGCCGTCTCGTCGGCGTCCGCGTTCCCGAGCGCCGCGGCGAACACCAGCGGCGTGAGTTCCGGGGGAATCGCGGCCCCGGCGGCGCTGAGCGCCTCGACCGTCAGCCAGGCTTGATCTCCGGGGTGTTCGGCCACATCCTCACCCTGCTCGGCGAGCCACATCCGCGCGTAGGCGCCGAAGCCGGGCCGGTCCGCCCACTCCCGCCAGGCCGGCGCGCCCTCGTGTCCGACGCCCGTGGCGAAGGCTATCGCGGTCATGCGCTGAGCGGGGTCGGCATGCTCGGCGTAGGCCAGCAGTTCTCTGACCGCCGCGACCGGGGAGCGCGCCGCCAGCCAGGGCGCCGCCATCTGCGCGGCGATCTTCGGCGGCACGGCGCCGAGCACGTCCGTCAGCGTGGCGGCGTCCGCGTCGGCCGACGGGGCACAGCCTGCAAAGACCGATTCGGCCAGCATCCGGCCGAGCGGCGTGAGCCGGACCCTGGCCTCGCCGGAGGCGCCCGGGGCCGCGACCGCCAGGGCCCTGACCGCGCCGTAGCTCACCAGGCAGGCGACCGTGCTCTCCGCGTGCTCCAGGCTGTCGCCGAGTTCCTCGTCTTCGTCGTAGCCGACCATGGCGGCCAGGTCCGGCGCGCCGTGGACCTCGCCACAGCCGGGACATGGCGCTTCCCCGTCCTCAGGCTGCTCCGGCGGTCGCACCGCCTCCGCGAGCCCGGCCAGGCCCAGCGGCCCGGCGGCAGTACTCAGCTCGTGGAGCACGGTCAGGCAGCCGGCGCACGGCTCGTCGGGCAGTCCCAGCTCCGCCGACGCGGCGTTCAGCCAGGACTGCAGCACATTCCGCGGCGACGTATCGGCCAGGCACCCGGTCGCGCGCACGCTTCTGGCGTCGGGAACGATGTACCCGGCGAAACAAGCCACGTCCCAGGCATGCATGAGCTCGTCCACGTCCAGGGCGGTGCGAAGCCGCCCAGGCGGCAGCTCGATGCCGAGCGCACGGCACGCCTCGACGGCCAGCGCGGGTTTCAGTACCCCGCTGCCGGTCAGCTGCCTGCTCGCTCCGATCCATTCGGCCAGTTTCCGCGCCTGAGTGAGGGAGGCGCAGGTCAGCGCCGCTTCGGCGAGTTCCGGGGTGACAGTGGAAGGCCGGGGGATCATGTCATCCCACGCTACTCGCGTCCGGCGCCCGGCTGAAACGGTTCCAGGCCGGCCGACCCGGCGCAGTGCCGGGTGCGGGAAGCATTCCCGCCGACCATTCCCGCCGGCCACTCCCCCGGCGGGCCTCGACCGCTTCCCGGCCGAGCTCACGGCCATCTGGCGAATTCCGGCGAGTCTGGCAACGGAACCGGTATCGTACGGTGCCGTGCTGGACGGCGAGCTAATCTTCGTACCGGGCGAGATTCCCCGGCGTGGCGTGTTCGCGGCACTGGGGTCGCGGCACCGGGTCCGCCAAACTAGAGCTGGTCTTCCCCGGTGGCACGTACGGCATACGCAAGCGCCTGGTCTCCGCGGATCTCATCCCGGTCGCCGAGGCGCTGCCTGCGCTGCTCGCCGCGGCCGCCGGCGACCGGATGCGGCTGAGCGGCCAGGCCTGGGCCGCGGCCGCGACGGCGGGCGTGGGACTCATCGCCCGGGGCCGCCTTCTGCCGACCGTCGGGGCCGACGGCACGGACGTCTGGCGGGCGGGGCCGCTCGATCCGGCCGACCTCAGCTGGATGCGTCAGCTCGCCGCGGCCTTCCCGCCGACCGCGCACGCACTGGCGGTTCCCGGCTCGCGCCCGATGCGGCTCCGGTCGCCCGAGGCGCTGATCCGCGATCTCTGGGACGCGATCGCCGACCTGCTCGCGCGCTCGCCCGCCGCGCCGCGGACGACCGCGTCGCCCGCGTTCGCCGCGGCCGACCCGACACCGGTCGGCGATCTGGCCGAATGGCTGGCCGACACCACCGATGGCCTGGCCGCCGGAGCGCGTCTCGGGCTGCGGATCGAGGCTGTCCAGTCGCCGGCTATGGGCGTCGGCGACGTCATGGACGACGAGGACGAGGCGGATGGGTTCGAGCCTGCCTTCCGGCTGGTGCTGCAGCTGCGCAGCAACGGCGATCCGAGCCTGATCGTCGACGCCGCGGCACTGTGGAGCCAGCCCGAGACGGTACTATCCAGGTTCGGCGCGCAGGCGGAGACAGACCTGCTGCTGGCAGTGCGGCGCGGAGCGCCGATATGGCCCCCGCTGGCTGAGGTGCTGAGGCAGGCTGGCCCGTCGGTGATCGACCTGGACGATGACGCGCTCACCAGCCTGCTCGGCCCGGCGGCCGAGGAACTGGCCGGCGCCGGCATCGAGGTGCTGTGGCCTTCCAGCCTGCTCGGTGACGGCCTGGCGCTGAGAGCCGTAGCCACGCCTGCGCCGGAGAAGCTGACAGAGGCCGGCTTCGGGCTCGAGGCGCTACTGGACTTCCGCTGGCAGCTTACGCTCGGCGGCGCGCTGCTCGACGCCGACGAGATCGCCGCCCTGGCCGAGGCCAAGCGACCGCTGATCAGGCTGCGGGGCCGCTGGGTGATCCTCGACCCCGCGCTGCTGGACCGGCTGCGCCGCCCGCCCAGGACACGGATGCGCACGTCCGAAGCGCTCGGCGCCGTGCTGGCGGGTTCGGCGGAAATCGACGGCGAGACGGTCCCGGTGGTCGCGGAAGGCCCGCTCGCCGACCTGGCCGCGCGGGTGGCCGGCATCGCCTCCGCCCCGGCACCGGCCGGGCCGCCGCCGGGGCTCGAGGCGGCGCTGCGGCCGTACCAGCAGCGCGGCCTGGCCTGGCTGGCCGGGATGTGCGACGCCGGGCTCGGCGGCTGCCTGGCCGACGACATGGGACTCGGCAAGACGATCCAGGTGATCGCGCTGCACCTGCACCGGCGGGAGGCGAAATCCGGTCCCACGCTGGTGGTGTGCCCGGCGTCGCTGCTCGGCACCTGGGAGCACGAGGTGCGCAGGTTCGCCCCGGAGATCCCGGTCCGCCGGTATCACGGGGGCGGGCGGCACCTGGAGGACCTGGCCGTCGATGAGATCGTCCTGGTCACCTACGGTGTAGTGCTGCGCGACTCCGCGCGGCTCGCCGGGGCCGGCTGGGGCCTGGTCGTCGCCGACGAGGCCCAGCACGCGAAGAACCCGCTGTCGCGGACGGCCCCGGAGCTGCGTGCGCTGCCGGCATCGGCCAGGATCGCGCTGACCGGAACGCCGGTGGAGAACCGCCTGTCGGACCTGTGGGCGATCCTCGACTGGACGACACCGGGGCTGCTTGGGCACCTGGAAACGTTCACCAGCCGGGTGGCGATGCCGGTCGAGCGGTACCGCGACGCCGAGGCAACCGCCAGGTTCGCCGCCCTGATCCGGCCGTTCCTGCTGCGGCGGAAGAAGACCGACCCAGGCATCGCACCCGAACTGCCGCCCAAGACCGAAACGGACCTGTTCGTGCCGCTGACCGCCGAACAGGTCACCCTGTACGAGGCGATCGTGCGGGAGACGATGGAGGCGATCGCCACGAGACAGGGCATCGAGCGGGCAGGCCTGGTGTTCAAGCTGCTCACTGCGCTGAAGCAGATCTGCAACCACCCGGCCCAGTACCTCAAGCAGGCCGGGCCGCTGGCCCGGCGGTCCGGCAAGCTGGCTGCCTTCGACGAGCTGACCGACCTGATCATGGCCGGCGGGGAATCGATGCTCGTCTTCACCCAGTACACGCAGATGGCGACCTTGCTGCAGCAGCATCTCGACGCCCGCGGTATCGGCTCGGTGTTCCTGCACGGCGGGGTGCCCGTGCCACGCCGGGAGGAGATGGTGGCCAGGTTCCAGGCCGGCGAGGTGCCGGTGTTCCTGCTCTCGCTCAAGGCGGGCGGCACCGGCCTGACGCTGACGCGGGCCACGCACGTGCTGCACTACGACCGCTGGTGGAACCCGGCCGTGGAGGATCAGGCGACGGACCGGGCGTACCGGATCGGCCAGGACCGCCCCGTGCAGGTGCACCGGCTGATCGCCGAGGGGACGCTCGAGGACCGCATCGCGGCCCTGCTGGAGACCAAGCGCGAGCTCGCCGACGCCGTGATCGGCTCCGGTGAGGGCTGGATCGCCGAGCTGTCCGACGCCGAACTCGCCGAACTCGTCAGCCTGCGAGCGGCCTCGTGAGCGGCCCCTTGAACGTGACCGGCCCGGCGAGTTCCGGGCCGCCGGAGTTCGGCCGGACCTGGTGGGGCCGGGCCTGGCTGGAAGCGCTGGAGCAGCGGGCGCGGCTGGATCCCGACCGGCTGCCCCGCGGCCGGGAGTACGCGCGCTCCGGCGCGGTGGGTGACCTGACTCTCGCGTCGGGCGAGGCGAGGGCCAGGGTGCGGGGCCGGAAGACCGAGCCGTACCAGGTCAGGATCCGGGTGCGGCCCTTCACCGACGACGAATGGGACCGGGTGCTCGAGGCCATAGCGGCCCGGCTCGGGCACGCGGCGGCGCTGCTGGACGGCGAGCTGCCGCCGGAGATCGCCGACGACGCGGCCGGCGCCGGGCTCGATCTGCTTCCCGGCGGCGGCGAGGTCGGGCCGCGGTGCGACTGCCCGGACGACGCCGACCCGTGCAAGCATTCGGCGGCGGCCTGCTACCTCATCGCCGATGCGCTCGACGCTGACCCGTTCGCCCTGTTCCTCCTGCGCGGCCGTACCCGTGATCAGGTGCTGGCCGGGATCCGGGCCCGCCGGCGCGGCGCGGCGCCCGGGGCGGCCGGAGCCGGCCCCAGCCCGTCCTCCGCGGAGGATGCCGGACGGACGGAAGGCGACGCGGGCGTGGACGCCAGGGCGGCGTTCCGCACGCCGGTTCCATCGGCGCCGATCCCGGCCGTGCCGTTGCCGCCGGCCCGGCCCGGGGCCCCGGCGGCGCTTCCGGTGGATCCGCCGCCCTGGCGTCCCGGCTTGCGGGAAGACCTGGTCGTGCTGGCCGCGGATGCCGCCAGCCGGGCGTGGGAGCTGGCGTCCGGGCTGTCCGGCGATGCCGGGCTGACCCTCGACCCCGGCGCCGACCTGGTCCGGCGGGCCGCCCGGGCGCTGGGCACGCCCACGTTCGCGGCGATCGCGGCGCGGGCCGCGGTGCCCCCGCGCGACCTCGCCCGGCAGGCGCTCGCCTGGCGGCAGGGCGGCCTCGCGGGCCTCGAACTGCTGAGCGCAGAGTGGGAGCCGGCTGCCGAGGATCTGGATGCGACCGGGCTGCTGGAGGCGGCGCGGGCCGTGCTGCGCGCCAAGACCGGCGCGGCGGAAGCCATCCGGGGCAACCGGATCACCGCCGGGCGCCTGCAGCTTCGGCTGGGCCGGGACCTGCGCTGGTATCCGTATACGCGATCGGACCAGGACTGGGAACCCAGCGGCCCGGCCCAAGCCGATCCGGCCCTGGCCGTGGCGGATCTATAACGTCATCGGATCGTTCGTTCTGCGGCGCTTACGGGGAGCCATCCTTACTTAGGATGATAAGCCGATCGCGGCCGAGGATGCCGAGGACGGCGAGCAGATCGAGGAGGCCGACCTCGATGTCCTGCTGGACCGCCTGAGCGTGTATGGCGGCGCGTCCTATTCCGCCGACCGCCTGATCCGGCCGAGGATGCGGCCCGCCCGCGCCTCGAATTCATCCTCGCCGTGCCGACCTGGCACGAACGCGGCGTTCAGCGTTCCGATCACCTGCTCGCGGCGGCTGCCCTCCCGGAGTAGTCGCTTGCGGGCGGCTAAACCGGATAGACGGTGGGGGTGGTGGTGTAGGTGCGGCCCGCCGGAGTCCGCCATTTCAGGACGCCGGGTTCCGGCTGCTCCAGCCACCATCCTTCGGCCTGCTTACACCGGTGGTGGTGACGGCAGAGAGGGGCCAGGTTGCAGGGGCAGGTCCGGCCGCCTCGGTGCCATGGTTCGGTGTGGTCCAGGTCGCAGCGGCCAGCCGCCCGTCCGCATCCGGGGGCGGTGCAGGTGGCGTTGCGGACTTTGACCAGGTGCTGCAGGCTCCGGCCGGGCCGGTACCGGCTCTGCGCCTGGGCGTGGTTGCAGGGCCCGCGGATGACGCTGTTGAGTTGGATTTTCAGCGTGTCCATGAGCTCTTGGGGTTTGAGGTGCAGGGGCGGCCCGGGCCCTGCGCTGGTGTCTGAGCCGGGAGACCAGGGGCAGGGACCGGCGGCGCAGCCGTGGGCGGCGGCGGTCCCGTCGGGGTTCAAGACGGTGACGCACCAGCGGGTGGCGGGGTGCCGCGCGGCGGCGGCGGCCAGGTCGCGGGTGTCGTGGTGGTCGACCAGCCCGAACCCGGCGACCTCGCCGGGCGGACCGGTGTCGCCTTCCAGAGCGCTGGCTGGGATGGTGATGTTGACCAGCGCCGCAATGCTCGGGCCCCGTCCCTGGGCGGCGGCCTGGCTGTGGCCGCTGAGGCCGGTCCCGGCCGGGCCGGACGCAGGTCCAGGGCCGCCCTTGCCGCCGGGACCGCCGCCGCCGGGACCGCCGCCGCCGGGGTCATCGGGGTCGCCGGGACCAGCGTTGCCGTCGGGACCGTTCCCGCCGCGGCCATCGCCTGCCGCGGCGGGCCGGCCCGGGTCCGGGTCGGCCGGGGCCGGGGCCGGGGCCGGGCGGGAGTCCCGTTCTTGCAATAGGTCCAGATAGGCGCGGGCCTTCAGCTCCTCTAGCGTCCCGGGCACCCCGGCGTCGCGCAGGTCCAGGGCGCGCTGCTCCACATGCTGCATCGAGGCCAGGATCTCCGCCGAGGGCATCTCCCGGGCGATCATCCCCGCGTTCCCTGAGGCCTCCCGGAACCGGCGCACGTGCGCCTCGCCCTGCGCCTTCTCCTTCCGCCTGCGCACCGCCTCAGGATCCAGCTTGATCACCAGCCGGTGCGCGGCCGACCGCAGTTCGCCGAACGTCTTGGACTGGGCCGCCTCGGCCAGCTTCTCATCGGCGGTGGCCGCGTCGGCGGCTGAGAGGATGCTGGTCTCGTCCTCGATGATCCGAACATGGACCGGGTAGATCTTCCCCGCGGCCAGCGCGGCGAAGGTCTTGGGGAGCCGGGTGGCGACGTCGCGGGCGTAGCCGATCTGCCCGGCCGCGGCCTGCCAGGTCAGCCGGAACGCGCTGGCCACCTCATCGGCGGCGAACTCACTGATCCCGGCCGGGTCGCCAGGGGCGAGGTGGCGGCCGGCGAACTCGGCCAGCGCGGCCATCTGGGTCCAGGCCGTCAGCGACTCCATCCGCCGCGCGCCGGACAAGAACCCGATCAGCTGGTTATCGGACAGCTCCGCCAGGCCCTTGCCGTCCTCCCCAGCGACAGCGGACAAGATCACCGCGAGCAGAGGGCCGGGGGCCATGGTGTCGGCGCGGCCGTCCTCGGCGAACCCTTCCAGGGTCAGCTCCTCCGCCGGCAGCGTCACGTATAGGCCCTGCTGAAGACCTTCCTCCTCGTCCCAGTCTTCGTCCTCGGCGGGCAGCGGGGCGGAGCCTTCTGGCTCGCCGCCGTCGGGCCCGCGCTCGGGGAACGGTGCTGCAGACATGGGTCACCTGGGTGGTGGTCGGGGAGGGAGGGCGCGGAGACTTCCGCTAGGGAACAATTTATCACCTCCCAAGATCAACATCTATTGGTATCGAACTTATTTTCAAGATTCTTCGTGATGCCAGCGAGGTGGTGCGCACGGTACGCTCCCGCTCGACGCGACGCGTTTGAGCCTCACGGCAGGCGGGCCAGGGCTTGCCCGATCGCGGCGAAGCCGATGCGTTCCTGCTCCAGGCGGACCGAGGGACTCAGAGTGCCGTCCACGAGATCGCGGTAGAGTTCCGCCTCGTCGGGGTCGAGGAGGTCCAGGCGGGCGAACGCGCGCCGCGGTTCGGTCACCCACTGATCGCGGTGGGCGAGCAGGGTCGCGCGGTCCATCAGCATGGAGCGGGCGCGCCCGAACCGTTGCCGTAGTCGGCTCAGGATGACGAACCCGTGGGCGTCGATGTCGCCCCAGTAGACGAGGTCCAGGTCCGTGAGCCAGCCGAGCGATTCCAGCACGTCGACCGCGTAGCCGCCGCCGAAGATGACGATGGCGTCGCCGGGAGGCGGGAAGGCGAGGTAGGTGATCTCGTTCTCGATCACATAGGCCCGCTTGGCTTCCGGCGGCGGTGCGGCGAACTCGTCGGCGCGGACGGAAGTTCGGTGAAACCGGCGAAACCCGGCGAACGGAACCGTACATAGCTCGGCTTGCGGCGAAACCGGTATCTGGCGGCGAGGCCGGTCGCGTTGGCGTCGATCCGGTCCGGGGTGAGCTGCAGGTCGAGCAGTTCGGCGAGCACGCCGCGGTGACCCTCGATGAACTTGGTGTCCACGCCGGGCACGTCGACCTGGCGCAGGTACATCCCGGGCGACTGCCGCTCGTCGATCCACCGTGCAGTAGCCGTTCGGCCGCGCCCTCCCACTCGGCCTCCACGGGACGCACGCGGGTCGCGGCCTCGTTCTCCTCGAGCAGGCGGTCGATCTCGGTCAGCCGGTTCCCGCCGTGGCCGGCGAGCTCGATATCGAGCGAGCGTTCCCGCGCACGCAGGTCTTTCAGCCGGGTAGCGAGATCGGTGAGCTGAGCGTGCAAGCCGGTCCGTTCGGTGGAAAGATCGGCGAGCAACCGGTCTACCAGCCCGGCCTTGAGGTCGGCGAAGTAGAATCTCAAGGCCGTGCGCTGGGCGGTCAGCGCCGCTATCTCGGCGGCGACCTTGTCGTGGGCCTCGCACTCGGCGAGCAGCGGGCCGAGCGCCGCGGGCTGGGGCCCGGGCGCGCTGGACCGCCTCGTGCGCCTGGGTGAGATCCTTGAAGTGCGCCACGATGTTCGCGGTCCATTTCGCGGCGTCGAACGGCTCCAGCATGTGGTCACGGACGAAATCGGTGAGGTTGCCGACCGATTTCATGGAAACGGTCTGATGGAACAGCTCCATCGCCTGTTCGGACTCGATGCCGAGGCGGCGGCGGAAATCCTTGCCGTAGTCGGGGAAGCTGTCGTAGATCTGCGCGCCGCCTGCCCGGAGCCGCCTGCGCAACGCGGTCATGTCGGAGCCGAAGTCCGCGAAGTCACCGGCCACCGACAGCGGCTTGTCCGAGGTCAGGTAGAACCGGTCCGGCTGCCCGCCGGCGTCGGCACTGACTCCGTGCCGACGAACTCGCGTTCTTTGAGGCTGCCGATCCACTGCAGCGCCTTCTCGACGGCGGGCGTCGCGTCGACGTGGGGTTCGTCGGTGCCCTCCGGATAGTACTTGCGGAGCCAGCCGGCCTCCGGCGCAGCCCAGTCGTCCAGGTAGGCCTTGGCGGCCTTGGGGAACTTCCTCGGCTCGTTCGGCCCGGCGCGCTCGTTGAGCGCGTACAGCACGTCGTCCAGGCGGCTCGCCAGCTCGGCCGCCGGGATCGACCTGACGTTCTCGGTGACGAAGACCCGGTGCAGAAAACTGAGCACGAGCGGCGCGTGGTCGGCGCGCAGCAGCCGCCAGGCGGGACTGTTGTCGCGCAGCCAGGCCACCTCATCGAAGCTCGCTGCGCTGTCTGGCGAGCTCGTATCTGCCACGCTGGACCATCGTAGGGGCGGGACTGACATTCTGGCCCGACGGCCTTGGTCAGAACGGCGGCTCTTCCGGTGGCGGGCCTAGGTCGTCATCGGGCGACCGGTCGGCGGGAGGAAGCGGTACCTCGGAACGGGGTTTGGCGCGGTCGGTGGCGAAGATCCACTGCGACCCGTCCCGCTGCTCGGAACGCCAGCCGCCCTCGCCGAGGATCTGGTCGAGAGCCCGCTTGACCAGTCCCTGCCGGTAGACCCAGCCAGACCGCTCCTCGTGCTGCTGACCGAACGTCTCGGGCAGGTGATCCGCCAGCAGGTGCTGGATGTGCCCCCACTTGATACCGCGATCGCTGCGTACAGCTGACTGGAACTTGTTGTGCCTGGCGAGCTGATGGATGGCCGCGAACTTGAATGTCTCCGTGGCGTCGACGGTCCGGTTGGCCGTGACCGGGTTGCCGCCGGAGGCTGCCGCCGCCGCGCTGAGCGCGTTATCCAGCTGAGCCCGCAGGCCCGACGCGTAGCAGTCGGCGCGCGGGCGGCTGTAGTACGGGTCGGCCGGGGTGAAGGCCCTCTCGAACAGCAGCGCGCGGGTCGGGATGGGATACGGCGTCTCGCTCACGCTCGACCAGAAGACTCCGTGCCCGGGAAGGGGCTCGTTGAGCAGGGACGAGAGCAGATCGTCTGAGAAATGGGCATTCGCCTTCTGGAGTGCGCGCAGGTCACCCTCGGCCAGCAGGTGGAAGATGAACCAGTTGTCGCCCTGGGACAGGATCTCGGCGGGGATGCTTCCTGGCTGCTGCGTCACCAGGACCGCCCCGAGGTCGTACTTGCGCCCCTCTTTCACCCAGGAGATGAAGGGGCCCTCCCCCTGGTTAGCCGAGGTGCCCAGAACCGACTGCGCCTCCTCGACGACGGCGATCACCGGCACGCTGCGCGAGTTTGCCTTGGTGAACTCGCCCTGGTTGTGCTCGAAGATGCGCTGCAGGATCACTCCGGCCAGCGCGAGACCCTGGGCGCCGCGCATCTGCGAGATGTCCACGACGCAGAGCTTGCCGTCGGACAGCGCCCTGATCAGCGCACGCAGCAGCTGGCTGGACGGATCGTGCAGCGCGGAGACGACCCGCACCATGTTGGACCTGGCGGCGAGCGCCTCGTTTTCCTGCTGCCTGGGGTCGAGCTGCAGGGCCTGGTAGAAGTGCTTGAGGTCCGTTCCTCCCCTTTCCAGCCAGACCTCGTCGACCAGCCTGCTCCACTCCGGCGCCCGGAGCTGCTTGAGCTTGGCGATGTTCTGGTGTTCCTGGCGTTCGGCCGATATCACCAGCGAGATGACCTTGGCGGGCTCGAGCTCTCTGATGTCGAGTCTGACTTTGTCGACGGAGAACGACCGGTAGAACTCGCTTGGCCCCTCCTTGTCGGTGAACACGACCAGCCGGTCTTGCAGCGCCGGAACGTCGCATAGTCCTGGCCGGCCCTTGTCGTCGGGCCAGTAGTACTCGCCGTCGGGATCGAAGATGACGGTGCCGACCGGCACCTCGCGGCCGCTTCTCTTCTCCACAACGGGCCCCATGGCGCCGCCGTACAGGTTCGCGAACAGGAGCTTGACCAGGTTGGACTTGCCGAAGCCTGCCCGGGCGAAGACGAACGAGCGGCGGCTCACCAGATGCAGGATGTCAAAGCGCGGCAGGACCGCGGGATCGCGGACCTGCAGCCGTTCGTCGTCTCCGACGCGGGAATCCTGCCCCGCGTAGACGAATTCGCCGAAGG
>WNFC01010550.1_pt1 | contig 23575 bp, 22 predicted proteins | sample 5400541 | NCBI WGS metagenome assembly WNFC01 (sample SAMN13153342, study PRJNA577476) | soil metagenome | isolation source: 120 cm saprolite under Douglas fir tree site 2 hole 2 replicate 1 | place: USA:California | collected 2015-04-18
CGCGGGAGCGCGCGGACGCTCGTTCGCCCGGGTCTCGACAGGCGGCCGGGAATCGGTTGCCGGAGGCCAGGAGCGGCCGCGTGGACGATCCTCGAAGACGTCATCCTCCGCGTCCTCGGCAAGCACCTGGTCGTCCAAATCGTCGCGCTGAGATACCAACGGAGGCTCGCGGCGAGGCGGAGGCGGCTCGCGCCTCGCCATCGGGCGGCCTGCCGGCACCGGTGCGGCGGGACGAGAGGCGACGGGGCCGGATACAGCCAAGTCGATGCGGCCCGACAGATCCTGCAGCGCGCGCAGCACAAACCCGATTCCCACCAGCAAAAATCCGCCGACCAAGCCGATCGAGCCGCTCTGAATGAGAGAACTGCCGAGTCCGAGCCCGAGCGCCCATGACGGCGCGCCGGCGGCGATCGCGCCGACCCCGATCAACGCGAGAAAGATGCCCAGAAAGATGATGACTCGATACATTAAGGGTTCACTTCCCAGCCAATTCTATCGACGCGCCAGGTCCAGGCCCAAGCTGCAAAACGCCCTACAAGTGTTTTCGTTCCATGCAAGCCTAGCACAACACCGCACCTTGTATGATTGGGTTTGCGAGCTTAGTTTTAATGATGTTTTTCGCCTTTCGTAAAGCGCACCGGCCCTTGGGCTTTGGCGCCTGCGAACGTTGATTTATCAAAGGAGCCGACCATGTCTTTCTCATTGCCCGACTTGCCTTATCCGCATGATGCGCTCGCGCCTTATATGTCGCGCGAGACGCTAGAATATCACCACGACAAACATCACCTCGCCTACGTCAATACCGGCAATAATCTTCTGAAAGGCAGCGGCCTCGAGGGCAAGCCGCTCGAGGAAGTCGTGAAGGCTTCCTTTGGCAAGAATGCCGGGCTGTTCAACAATGCCGGCCAGCATTACAATCATCTTCACTTCTGGAAATGGATGAAACCCAAGGGCGGCGGGAAAATTCCCGGCGAGCTCGAGAAGCGGATCGCTTCCGACCTTGGCTCGGTCGACAAGATGAAGGAGGAGTTCATCCAGGCGGGCGTGACCCAATTCGGCTCCGGCTGGTGCTGGCTCGCCGTCAAAGGCGGCAAGATCACGGTCATGAAGACGCCGAACGGCGAGAGCCCGCTGGTACACGGCGCCACCCCGATCCTCGGCTGCGACGTGTGGGAGCATTCCTATTACATCGACTATCGCAATCGCCGTCCGGACTATCTGAAGGCTTTCGTCGAAAACTTGGTGAATTGGGATTCCGTCGCCGAGCTAGCGGCAAAGGCTAAATAAGCGCCAATCGAGGCGCATGCCTATCGGCGCGGCAGCGCCGGTTACCTTAGTTTTTCCTCGGGAAAATCGAGATATTGCGGCGCAACTTCACTGTTGCGCCGCATGGGAACCCTCTTGCGCAGAGCGCATTGAAGCTGCGAAATCCGGCCACAAACGTTGACTAGATAACGTGCAACGGGTGCGGCGGAATTCAGCAACCGGCAAATCCGAGTCCTACATTCACAGGCCTGTCGAGTCCGTCACTTTCATGCACCCCATTCTGACGATCGCGCGGTCCCGTTTGGCGCCGGCTGACATCTTGGCGCTCGCCATTCTCGCAGCGCTTTTGATCATCGCCTTCTTCACCTTCGATGATTACGGCCTCGGCTGGGACGACTACACGCACTCGCAATACGGCGAGATGCTGTTCTCCTACTACGCCTCGGGCTTCAAGGATCTGCGCGCCTTCTCCTTCGTCAATCTCTTCTATTACGGCGGCGGCTTCGACCTTGCGGCGCACGCGCTGGAAAAAATTCTCCCCTTCGACATATTCGACACCCGCCGGCTGCTTGGCGCGCTCCTTGGCATCGCCGGGCTTGCGATCGTCTGGCGTACCGGGCGCCGCCTGGGCGGCCCTATCGCGGGTGTCGCCGCGCTCGCGCTGCTCGCAACCACGCCGCTCTATTACGGGCACATGTTCATCAACGCGAAGGATGCGCCGTTCGCGGTGGCGATGGTGTTCTTGCTGTTCACCTTTGTCCGCGCGTTCGACGAATATCCGCGGCCGCGGCCCTCGACCATCCTTCTGTTCGGGCTTGCGCTCGGCCTCACGATCGGCACTCGCGTGATCGGCGGCATTGCGCTCGCCTTCGCCGGAATCGCCGCCCTCTTTCTCCTCGTGGGCGAGGCCTATGCGACGAATTGGCGCGAAAGTATTGCGCGCATGGCGATCTTCGCCGGAAAAATGGCGATGGCACTTCCGCTCGCTTACGTCGTGATGGGCATCATCTGGCCGTGGTCGGTATTGGCGCCGCTCAATCCGATCCGTGCGATCGAATATTACTCGCATTTCTGGGAGAACCCCTGGAAGGAAATGTACGACGGCATCGCCATGCTCATTCCGAACATGCCGCGAAGCTACGTGCCGAAGCTTTGCCTGCTGAAATTCCCCGAAATCTTCCTCGGACTTGCGCTTGCCGGCACCGCCGGCGCCGTGGTCGCCTCGGTGCGCGGCGAGGTCGATCCGAAGCGGCGCGCATCGCTGATGCTGTTGGTCTCGGCCGCCGTGCTGCCGATCGCGCTCACCGTCATCACCAAGCCGGTGATGTACAACGGCATCCGTCATTTCGTATTCGTGACGCCGCCGTTCGCGATCCTCGGCGGGCTCGCGGCGGCCTACATCTATCGCCGCCTTGAATCCTACCGCCACCGCTTCGCCATGGCCGCGGTCGGGGTTTTCGCGCTACTGATCGGCTGGACGACCGTGGACCTCGTCCGCATCCATCCTTATCAGTACGCGCTCTTCAACCACATCGCCGGCGGTGAGCGCGGCGCGGCCCAGCGCTACATGACCGACTACTGGGGCCTCGCCTTCAAGGAAACCGCCGAGGCGTTGCTCGGTCAACTCGATGAGCGCAAAATCGCGCCGCCGCAGGGGCGCAAATGGAAGGTTGTGGTCTGCGGGCCGGCGCACACCGCGTCGATCGAGCTCGGTCCCAATTTCGAGACAACCTACAACGCCAGCGGAGCCGACTTCGCGCTTTCGCTCGGCACGTTCTACTGCGCCCAGCTCGACGCACCGGTGCTTGCCGAATCCGAGCGCGAAGGCGTCGTGTTCGCGCGCGCCTACGATCTGCGCGGGAATTCCTACGTGACCACCTATGCCTATCCGCCGCTCGGCGAGACGCCGAAGGACATTTCCAAGGCGGATCATCAGGTCAATACGTTCTGGCAGTAGGCGCGGCTTAGAACCGGTCGCGGTTATCCGCGGCCTCGCCGAAGTCGCCGACCTTTCCCGCTAGTTCCGGCCCGCCAGCGCGGCGAGAATGCGCGCCCAACTGCGCGCGCCCTTGTGAAACGAGACAAGGTCGTATTTCTCGTTCGGGGAATGGATGCGATCGTCGTCGAGGCCGAAGCCGACGAGCAAGGAATCCATGCCGAGATCGCGCTTGAAAGCGCCGACGATCGGGATCGATCCGCCCGAGCCCTTGAGCACGGGCGCGCGCTGCCATTCGGCTTCCAGGGCTTCACGCGTCTTCGCGAGATAGGACGAGGACAACGGCAGTTGCAGCGCGGGGCTCGCGCCGTGCGAAAGAAACTCCGCCTTGCAATCGACGGGCAGCCGCGCGCGCACGAAGGTGCGGAAACCTTCGCGCACCGCCGCCGGATCCTGCTGGCCGACGAGACGGAAGGAAAGTTTGGCGGAGGCCCTCGCCGGGATCACCGTCTTTGAGCCCGCGCCGGTATAGCCGCCGATGATGCCGTTCGCGTCGCAGGTGGGCCGCGCCCAGATTTGCTCGAGCACGCTTCTCCCCGCCTCGCCAGCGGGCGCCTTCAATCCCAGATCGCCGAGGAAGCGGCGCTCGTCGAAATCGAGCGCGCGCCATTGCGCACTAATCTCGGGGTCGAGTTCGCCGGCGCCGTCATAAAAGCCCGGGATGACGATGCGTCCATCGCGGTCGTGGATATCGGCCAGGATGCGCGCAAGCACGCGGATCGGGTTGATCGCGGCGCCGCCGAACAACCCGGAATGAAGATCGCGGTTGGCGCCCTCGACGATCACTTCCTCAAGCACGAGGCCACGCAGCATGGTGATGATGGCGGGCGTGCTTGCGTCCCACATGTCGGTGTCGCAGACGAGCGCGACGTCGGCGGCAAGTTCTTCTTTGTGGGCGTCGAGGAAGGGCGGCAGCGACGGGCTACCGGTTTCCTCCTCGCCTTCCAACAGCACGGTGACCGGGAGCGGCAGCTTGCCTTCCGCCGTAATGAAGGCGCGGCAGGCTTCGACGAAGGTCATCAGCTGGCCTTTGTCGTCGGCGACGCCGCGGGCGACGATGCGGCGGTTGCCGTTCGCGCCGACGAGACGCGGCTCGAAGGGCGGCGTCCGCCACAATTCGAGCGGGTCGGGCGGCTGCACGTCGTAATGGCCATAGAATAATACATGCGGACCGCCGTCTTTCGGGCCGCCAACCTTAGAACCATAATGCGCGACCACCATCGGGTGGCCGTTGGTCGCGCGCACATCGGCCGCGAACCCCAGCATCGAGAGTTCGCGCGCGAGCCAGTCGGCGGCCTTGCGGCACTCCCCGCGATAGGCGGGGTCGGTGGAGATGCTCGGGATGCGCAACAGCGCGAACAAGCGCTCGATGCTCTGATCGAGATCGCGATCGATGGTGGCGAGCACCGGATCGAGAGCCATGCCACTTCTCCAAGGGTCGCAAGCTAGCAAGCCGACGCGGCGCCGAGAAGAAGCGGCGCAACCTCGCGGATGAGCATGCTCAGTTTCGTGGCTGGCGATCTGCGGAGAGGCCGGTCGCGCTGGGGTCGGTCCGCTCCTCGGAAGCGAAACGCCCCGCCCGCCGCGCCTTTTGCAGGATCGAGCCGATCCGCCGGTAGAGGATCCTCGGCACCACCGGCAATCCGACGACGGCACGGTAGCCGGCCTCGGCCGCGGCCGCGATCATCGCGGGCGAGATATCGGCGGAGAGCAAGACCGCCGAAGTTCCATCCTGCCGAAAAGGGTTGGCGATGACCTTCTTTCCCTCCGCCTTGGCCAGCGCCTCGAAGCCGCGCGGATCGACGACACAAAGATCGGCGGGCTGCTTGTCGGCGATCTCGCGCGCTTCGGGAAGCGTCGCCGCCGGCAACACCTGCAGCAAGCCGAGCTCACCGAGTGAAGCGCAGATAAAGGCACGATGGTCTCGATCCGCGTCGAGGACAACAATTCGAGCGGCCGGCAGAAATCTCATGGGTGCCCTTGGGTCCGGTGGACGAAAGGACTCGCAGCCGCCCGCACGCAACATATGTCCGGGCTTCGGAACGCCGGGAACGCAAACGAGGATTAACAAATTCCGTCGACGGCGCAACCGCGATTATAAGAATGGGAGCGGGCGCGTTTGCCTGGGCTAGCGGCGCAGTTATAGTGGTTCCCGGCACTGCTTTCCACCAATAGGATGTTGCGTGTTGCTCCGCGGCCACTATGAAGGTTTTTCGAAGAAATATTTTCTTTTCCGCTTGAGTTCTCGAAAAATGATGCGCCATAATCTTTGCCCGGCGAGGCTGCGGTCTTCGGACCGAACGGTTTCAACGTCTCGACCGGCTCGTTCGAGTAACCGTCGCAAAAGCTCAGTCGTTTGAATGCGCCGCGCCGTGCGCGGCAATTCAATTGCGCAAGGAATGCCATGTCCTATCCGATCAGCGAGATCCAGGAGATTGGGCCCGCGATGGCGGAGAAGCTGAAAGCACAGCGCATCCGCACGACCGCGAAGCTCTTGGAGAGAGCGAAAAACCTGCGCGGCCGTCAGAAGCTCGCCGCGAAGATCGGCGTTCCGGAAACCACGCTGTTGCGATGGGCGAACCTTTCCGACCGCATGCGGATCAAGGGCGTGGGCGAGGACTACGCGCTCCTGCTCTCCGCCGCCGGCGTCGACACCGTGAGGGAACTCAAATACCGCAATCCGAAAAAACTGGCCGAGGCGATGGCGGCGCAAAACGCCAAACGCAAGCTTGTCCACCTGTTGCCGAGCGAAAAAGCCGTCACGAAATGGGTCGAGTATGCAAAGGGCTTGCCGCTGATGATTTCGTACTAACCCGCGAATGCCCATCTAAGCCATTGCGGAAGCTATATTTTTTTCTTATTCTGGCGGCTTAAAGCGGCGCGGGCTCGATCGCGGGCGCCGGCCGCGGGCGGCAGCGCATGCTCGATCTCTCAGCGGCCCGGATCCTCGATGCGCGCGGCACGGCGCTGCCGCTCGGCAAGCGCCCATTGATCATGGCCGTGGTCAACGTCACCCCGGATTCCTTTTTCGAAGAAAGCCGCCATCCGCGATTGTCCGACGCGGTCGCAACGGCTTCGCGCTTCGTTGCCGAGGGCGCCGACATTATCGACGTCGGCGGCGAATCCACCCGCCCCGGTCATGTGCCGGTCGACGCCGAGGAAGAGCTCGGCCGCGCATTGCCGGTCGTCAACGAGCTTTCCCAGAGCATCGCGGTCCCCATTTCCATCGACACCTACAAGGCCAAGGTCGCCGAACGGGCGCTCGCCGCCGGCGCCAAGATCGTGAACGACGTATGGGGTCTTTCGCGCGACCCGGCGATGGCGGCGACCGTCGCCGCGCACGATGCCGCCGTCGTCATCATGCACAATCGCGAAAAAGCCGATCCTTCGCTCGACATCGTCGAGGCGCTGCAAGGTTTCTTCGCGAAAGCGCTCGATCGGGCGGCGGCTGCCGGCATTCGCAAGGATCGCATTGTGCTCGATCCCGGCATCGGCTTCGGCAAGACATTCGAACAGAACCTCGCGATCCTGGCCCGGCTCGAGGAAATCGTCGGATTGGGGTTTCCCATCCTCCTCGGCGTCTCCCGCAAATCCTTCATCGGCAAGCTCGTGCCGAGCGGTCCGGGCGAGCGACTGCCCGCAACGATCGCCGCGAACATCATCGGCATGCTGGCGGGCGTTTCCATCATTCGCGTCCACGATGTCGCCGCGCACGTCCAGGCGTTGAAGATCGCCGAGGCAATCAGAGGCGCATCGTGATGAAGGGAACGATCGAAATCGTAGGGCTCGTGCTGTTCGCGAAACACGGCGTCGCCGAGGAGGAGGCGAGGCTCGGCCAGCGCTTCTCGCTCGATCTCGAACTCGAGATCGACGCGACAGAAGCGGTGAAGAGCGACCGCCTGGATGCGACCGTCGATTATGGCGAGGTGATCGCGGTCGCCGCCGCCGCCTTTCGTGCCAAGCGATTTTATCTGATCGAGGCGGCCGCCGCGCACGTCGCCAATACGTTGCTGGCGCATTTCTCGCGCGTAAGAAGCGTGCGCGTGAAGGTCAAAAAGCCGTCGGCGCCCGTGGCCGCGGCGATCGACTACGTGGCGGCGGCGGTAGAACGAAAGCGCGATGGCTGAGGTTTTCATCGCCCTCGGCGGCAATGTCGGCGACCGGCAAAAAAACATGCAGACGGCGCTCGCGGCACTCGCGCAAGGCCCGATTCATCTCGTCGCACGCTCGCGCATTTACGAGGCGGAGTCCTGGGGCCCGGTGCCGCAAGGAAGATATTACGATTGCGTCGCGTTCGGAAAAACCGCGCTCTCGCCGCGCGCGCTTCTGCACGAACTCAACAAGATCGAGGCGAGGCTTGGCCGCATCCGCACGCGCGAGATCCGCTACGGCCCGCGCACGATCGATCTCGACATTCTGCTCTATGACCGATTGCAGCTTAAGACCGCCGACCTCGAAATTCCGCACCGGCTGATGCTGAAACGCGCCTTTGTGCTGGTACCGCTCGCCGAGATCGCTCCCCAGCTCGTGGTGAAGGGGGTCAAAATTGGCGACGCGCTGGCGCGGCTAAAATCGGAGGCAAAGGGCGTCGTGCCATTGCCCGATGACGGCCAAAGCCCGGTACATTGAGCCATTGGAGATTTTGCCGCGAGCGTGGCAAATTCGGCGGGCCGGACCCGAATGCCATGACCGAACTGCCGCTTGCCGCCGAGTTTCCGCCCGCAAGCCGCGAGCAGTGGCTCGCGCTGGTGGAAAAATCGCTACAGGGAACTCCTTTCGACCCGAAGCTCGTTTCCAGGACCTATGACGGACTGGGGATCGAGCCCGTTTATCCGAGAGCCGAGCGTTCTCGACCCGTCGCGGGGCGAGCTCCTTCGGCGCGTTGGGGCGTGGTCCAGCGTCTCGATCATCCGGATCCCGCGGCGGCCAACGTAGAAGCGCTGCACGACCTCGAAAACGGCGCGACCGGGCTCGCGATTCTTTCCGCCGGCGCGCCTTCGGCGAACGGCTACGGCTTGCGCGACGTTTCGCAACCGACGCTCGCCCGCGCGCTCGACAATGTCTGGCTCGACGCGGCAGCACTGCGCCTCGACGCGGGTTCGCGCGATCTGCAAGCGGCGGAGGCGTTGATCGCGATCGCTGCCAAGCGGAAGATCGATTTCACGAAGCTCGATATCGCGCTCGGCCTCGATCCGTTGGGCACGCTCGCGACGCGCGGATTGCTCGATGCAACGCCGAAGGCGGCAATCGAGCGGCGCGCCCAATTCGCCGCCGATCTCGTCCGGCGCGGATTCCGCGGACAAGCCTTCCTCGCCGATGCGCGTCCCGTTCACGACGCCGGCGGATCGGAGGCGCAGGAACTCGCCTATGCGCTCGCCTGCTCGCTTGCCTATTGGCGCGCGCTGGAGGGCGCCGGCCTTGCGCTCGACGCCGCGCGCAAGCAGATCGCCTTCCTATTTGCCGCCGATGCCGATCAATTCCTCACCACCGCCAAATTCCGCGCGCTGCGCAAGCTGTGGACGCGGATCGAAGAGGCTTGCGGACTGACGCCGGCTCCGGTCCGCCTCGACGCCGAGACCGCGTGGCGGATGACGACGCAGCGCGAGCCTTCCGTGAACTGGCTGCGGACGACGATTGCCTCCTTCGCAGCGGGCATAGCCGGCGCCAACAACGTGACCGTGCTGCCGCACACGGCGGCACTTGGGCTCCCCGACCGCTTCGCGCGGCGGGTCGCGCGCAACATCTCGCTCATCTTGATGGACGAGTCCAACATTCATCGCGTCTCCGATCCCGCCGCGGGCTCGGGCGCCGTCGAAGATTTGACCGCGAAGCTCGCTGCCGCCGCCTGGAAGCTCTTTCAGGAAATCGAGGCGGCGGGCGGTGCCGCGGACGCGCTTACCTCTTGCCTCATCCAGCGCAAGGTGGCGGAGGTGCGACAAGTTCGTGAAGCAAACATCGCCACGCGCCGCGACGCGCTCACCGGCACCAGCGAGTTCCCGAACGTAAGCGAAGCCGCGATCGCCGTGCTCGACGTTGCGAAGCCCGAACGGCCGGAGATCGATGCAAAAATGCGAAGCGAGGCGTTGCCGCGTCTGCGCCTTTCCGAGCCGTTCGAGGCGCTGCGCGATGCCGCCGACCGAGGAGCGGCGGGCAAGAAAAAACGTCCGGCGGTGTTTCTCGCCAATCTCGGGCCCGCTTCCGCGTTTTCGGAGCGCGCCGCCTTCGCCAAGAATTTTTTCGAGGCGGGCGGCATCGAAGCGCATTCGAGCGATGGATTATTGAAGTCCTCCGCTCTGCCCGACGCGTTCAAAGCTTCGGGCGCTCCGATCGCTTGTCTTTGTTCGTCGAACGAAATCTATGCGCGGGAAGCCGAAGCCGCCACGGCCGCCTTGAAAAAAGCCGGCGCCAAGGCCGTCTTCCTCGCCGGCCGCGGGGGCAATCGCGAGGCGGCCTGGCGCAAGGCGGGCATCGATGACTTCATCTTCGCGGGCTGCAATGTGCTCGCCGCATTGCAGCAAGTTCATGCTACACTCGGGCTCAAGTAATCGGAGAGAAGGTCGCAGCGATGAGCCGGCTGCCCGATTTCACCAAGCTCGATTGGCAAGAGCCGAAGGCCGCGCCTGCGCTCGCGGCAGGCGAGCCGTGGCTCACGCCCGAGGGAATCGCCGTGAAATCCGCCTATGGCGAGGCCGACCTGAACGGCGTCGACTTCCTCGACACCTGGCCGGGCCTGCCGCCGTATCTGCGCGGCCCCTATCCCACCATGTACGTCACCCAGCCGTGGACGATCCGGCAATATGCCGGCTTCTCCACCGCCGAGGATTCCAACGCTTTCTACCGGCGCAACCTCGCCGCCGGCCAGAAGGGCCTCTCGGTCGCCTTCGATCTCGCCACTCACCGCGGCTACGATTCCGACCACCCGCGCGTCGCGGGCGACGTCGGCATGGCGGGAGTGGCAATCGATTCAATCTACGACATGCGCACGCTGTTCGCAAAACTTTCGGGCACGATCCAGAACGACATCCTGAAGGAGTTCATGGTCCGCAACACCTATATCTATCCGCCCCTGCCCTCGATGCGGATCGTGTCGGATATCTTCGCCTACACATCTGCGCACATGCCGAAGTTCAATTCGATCTCGATCTCCGGCTATCACATGCAGGAGGCGGGGGCGACGCAAGATCTGGAGCTTGCCTATACGCTCGCCGACGGCGTCGAATATGTGCGCGCCGGGCTGAAAGCGGGACTCGACATCGATCGCTTCGCGCCGCGGCTCTCCTTCTTCTGGGCGATCGGCATGAATTTCTTCATGGAAGTCGCCAAGATGCGCGCCGCGCGCCTGTTGTGGGCGAAGCTGATGAAGCCGTTCAGCCCGAAGGACGCGCGCTCGCTGTCGCTCCGCACCCACTGCCAGACTTCCGGCTGGTCGCTGACTGCACAAGACATCTACAACAACGTGATCCGCACCGCGATCGAGGCGATGGCGGCAACGCAAGGCCACACGCAATCGCTGCACACCAACGCCCTCGACGAGGCGCTGGCGCTGCCGACCGATTTCTCGGCGCGGATCGCGCGCAACACGCAAATCTTCCTGCAACAGGAATCCGGCACCTGTCGCGTGGTCGACCCCTGGGGCGGCTCGTATTTCGTCGAGCGGCTGACCTACGAGCTTGCCAAGGCGGCCTGGGCGCATATCGAGGAGGTCGAAGCGCTCGGCGGCATGGCGAAGGCGATCGAAGCCGGCATTCCGAAGCTGCGCATCGAGGAGGCGGCCGCCAAGACGCAGGCGCGGATCGATTCCGGCCATCAGATCGTGGTCGGCGTCAATCGCTACCGGCCGCAGACCGAGAGCGAGATCGAAATCCTGAAAGTGGACAATTCGGCGGTGCGCACGCGCCAGGTCGAGAAATTGACCGCGCTGCGGGTCGAGCGCGACCCGAAGAAGCTCGAAGCCGCGCTTGCCGCGCTCTCCGACGCGGCCAAAACGGGCGAAGGCAATTTGCTCGCGCTCGCGATCGAGGCCGGGCGCGCCAAGGCAAGCGTCGGCGAAATTTCCGGCGCGCTCGAAAAAGTCTGGGGCCGCCACCGGGCCGAAACCCGTGCTATATCGGGCGTCTACAAGCGGGAGGTCGGAGCCATGGCCGACGCCGTGCAGCGCGTGCAGCACCTGGTCGAAGCCTTCGAAGCCGAGGAAGGCCGCAGGCCGCGCATTCTCGTCGCCAAGGTCGGCCAGGACGGGCACGACCGCGGGCAGAAGGTGATCGCGTCTGCCTTCGCCGATCTCGGCTTCGACGTCGATATCGGCCCCCTGTTCGCCACCCCCGCCGAGGCCGCTCGCCAGGCGGTTGAGAACGACGTCCACATCGTCGGCGTCTCCTCGCTCGCCGCGGGTCATCTTACGCTCGTGCCGGAGATCAAGCGCGCGCTCACCGAGCAGGGACGCGGCGACATCATGATCGTGGTCGGCGGCGTGGTGCCTCCGCAGGATTACGACGCGCTGAAGAAGGCCGGGGCCGAGGCGATTTTCCCGCCCGGCACCGTGATCGCGGAGGCGGCGGAAGATTTGTTGCGCAAACTCGCGGGCCGGCTCGGCCATGACCGGGTGGCGGCGGAATAAGCCGCCGGTGATCGCAATTTCAAGAATCGTCTTTTTCGCGTGCGCTGCCGCGCTTTTTTTGCTGTCGCCATCCTTGGCGCGGGGTGAGGAGGAGAAGCCCGTCCTTTCCGTCAAGACTTCCTACGTCGAAATCGAAGTCAGCATCGCGAAGGAATTACGTTCGTATCCGCAGCTCTATTCGACGCTCCTTGCCGATGCCAAGAACTACGCCGAGCAAAACCGCAAAGGGGCCGATGCCGCCTGGCAGACGGATCGTCTTTTGTTCCGTAATCATCCCTGGACCTTCGATCGCAGCTATCGCCTGCGCGCCGCCGCCGGCCCCTATGTCAGCGTCTTGATCGACAGCGGTGAATATACCGGCGGCGCCCATCCCAACAGCCTGAGCGATACGCTCCTATGGGACAGCGGGCCAAACGGTCGCGCGGACATGCAAATGCTTTTCCGCGAAACGGCGAAAGGCGGGCCGGCGACGACCGCGCTCGCCAAGCTCGTGCGCGACGCCATCGTCGCGGAAAAGAAGAAGCGCGACATCCCGGTGGGCGATCCCGCGACGGATAGCTGGCTCGAGCCGATCGAACCCGATTTCTCGACGCTGGGCGCGCCGAGCCTTGCGCCCTCCACCGTCACCGGCCGCGCGTCGGGGATGACGTTTCATTTCTCCCCTTACGGGGTCGGTCCCTATGTCGAGGGACCCTATACCGCCTTCCTGCCTTTTTCCGCGATTGAACCCTACCTCACCGACGAGGCGAAGGCTGCTTTCGCCGGCGAGCGCCCCAAATCCGACGAGGACGAATAGGGCTTGCGCCCTCTTTCCGCGCGCGCGAAGAGACGTATAGAGGACTTCCGCCGCGCGACGATTCCCGCTCGATGAACAAGACCGACGCCACCCTTGCCAAGAAGATCCGCGCCGGAGACCGCGCCGCGCTCGCGCGCGCGATCACGCTGGTGGAATCGAAAAAGCCCCAACACCGCGCCGAGGCGCAGGAATTGTTGCGCGCCTTGTTGCCCTTCACGGGCAAGGCGATCCGCGTCGGGATCACCGGCTCGCCCGGCGTCGGCAAGTCGACGACCATCGACGCGCTCGGAACTTTTTTGACCGAGCGCGGCAAACGCGTCGCGGTGCTCGCCGTCGATCCTTCCTCCGTGCGCACGGGCGGCTCGATTCTCGGCGACAAGACCCGCATGCAGAAGCTCGCCGCCGAGGAGCGCGCTTTCGTGCGTCCCTCGCCCGCCGCCGGCACGCTCGGCGGCGTCGCCGCACGCACGCGCGAGACGATGCTTCTGTGCGAAGCGGCGGGCTACGACGTCATACTCGTGGAGACCGTCGGCATCGGCCAGTCGGAAATGACGGTCGCCGGCATGACCGACACCTTCCTCGCGCTCATGCTGCCGGGCGCCGGCGACGAGCTGCAAGGCATCAAGAAGGGCCTCTTGGAACTCGTCGATGTGGTGGCGGTGAACAAGGCCGACGGCGACAATCTTGTGCGCGCTAGAGCCGCGGCTTCGTCGTTGAAGGCCGCGCTCCATATTCTGGCGAGCGGCGCGGGAGCGGAGGCGCCGCCGGTCTTGACATACTCCGCACTCACCGGCGAAGGCATCGTGGAACTCTGGCAGGCGGTCGAAGCGCATCGCGAACGGCTTGCGAAGAAAGGCGAATTCGAGAGCAAGCGCCGCGAGCAGCAGGTGCGCTGGATGTGGTCCTTGATCGAGACGCGGATCCAGGAACGTCTGCGCAGCGATCCCAAGCTCAAGGCGAAGTTGCCGGCGCTGGAGAGCGCGGTGAAGGAGGGAAAACTCCCGCCCGCGCTCGCGGCCGATGAAATTTCCAAGCTGCTCGGACTCTGATGGCAAGGCTGAAGGTTCTCGTCGCGGGTTTTGGGCCGTTTCCCGGTGCCGCGAAAAACCCAAGCGGGCAGCTCGCGCTCGCGGTCGCGCATTCGAGAAGGGCCCGTTCGAGCGGCGCGGAGGTCATCGGCGCCGTTATTCCGACGGTCTATCAAGAAGTCTCTGCGACCCTTTCGCATTTGCTGAAGGCCGAAAAACCCGACGCCGTGCTGATGTTCGGCCTCGCCGGGCGCACGCCCTTCATGCGCATCGAGACGCGCGCGGCCAATGTCGCAAGCGGTGTTCATCCGGACGCCGCCGGCAAAAAGCCGGCGCGTCCTTCGTTGGTCGCAGGCAGCGCACAATTCCTGAACGCGCGCGCGCCGGTACACCGCCTGCTTGCGGCCGCGCGCGGAGCGGGCGCGAAGGCGAAATTATCCGCCGATGCCGGCGGCTACATCTGCAACGCCGCGTTTTTTCATGCCCTCGACGCCGCGCAGAGAACGGATGCGCCGAAATGGGTCGCCTTCGTGCATATTCCGTGGCCACGCGGACAGCGTCCCCGCAAGCCGCCGACGCGAAAGAACCAATTTCCGTCGACGAGAATTCTCAATCGCGCGGGGGAAGAGATTCTCCTGACGCTGATCGCCGCCATGCGGAAACATTAAAGATTCATCTGGCGCGATTTTTTGCACCGCTCGATCAGACTTCGAAGAAGACGGTTTCGTCCGGCCCTTGCAGCCTGATGTCGAAGATGTAGACGGCGTTCTTGCCGTTTCCACGTTTCGCGATCAAGGTCTGGCGGCGCTCCGGCACGCCGACGAGGCCGAGGATCGGATCGTCGGTGTTGAGCGCCTCGCCTTCGAAATAGATGCGGGTGACGAGCTGCTTCAGCATGCCGCGGGCGAACACCGCAACGTTGATGTGCGGTGCTTGCAGCGCATTGCCCGGTCCGGGAACCGGGCCCGGCCGGATGGTGCGGAAGTGGAATCGCCCGCTTTCGTCGGTGGGGCAACGGCCAAAGCCGTGGAAGGCGGGATCGAGCGGCTTCTCCTGCCGATCGTCCGGATGATCGTAACGGCCGGCTGCGTTCGCTTGCCAGATTTCGATCAAGGCGTCGCCCAAGGGCGCGCCGTCGCCGTCGAGCACCCTGCCCTCGATCGCGATCCGCTCTCCGACCGTGGCATCGGTAATGAGCACCTCGTGGCCTTCGCGCGGGAGTGCGAGGCCGAAAAAAGGACCGACTGTTTGCGAGGGAGTTTGGCCGGACACGTTCAGCGCTCCATCGGGGTCGCTTCGCGTCCGCGCAGCACGATGTCGAAGCGGAAACCGAGCGCCCATTCGGGCACGGCCGTCTCTAGATCGAAGCGGGAAACCATGCGCGCGGCGGCTTTGTTGTCGAGAACGCTGTTGTAGATCGGGTCGATCGGGATCAGCGGGTCGCCAGGAAAATACATCTGCGTCACGAGCCGCGTGAGAAAGCTCGGCCCGAACAGCGAAAAATGAATGTGCGCGGGACGCCAGGCGTTGGGATGATTGCGCCACGGATAGGCGCCGGGTTTCACGGTAACGAACTTGTAGCGGCCCTCGGCGTCGGTCATGGCGCGGCCGGCGCCGGAGAAGTTCGGGTCGAGCGGCGCCGGATGCCGGTCGCCGTGACCGGCGGCGTTCGCCTGCCAGATCTCGACCAGGGTGCGCGGCACGGGACGGCCGGACTCATCAAGCACGCGGCCGGAGACGACGATGCGCTCGCCCAGCGGCTCGCCCTTATGCTGGCGGGTGAGGTCCGAATCCTCGGGCAATACATCGTGTCCGTAGACCGGGCCCGTCACTTCCGAAAGCGTGTGCGGCATGAGAACGAGCGGCTGCCGCGGCGCGCGTTTCTGCGTCGACACATAAGGAGGATAGAAGCTCGGCGGTTGGGCGCCCGTTTCCTCGCGGCGGTAGGGAATTGGATCGGACAAAGCGGCCTCCCGTTGCTTCACGCAAACAAATCGCGGCGAATTTTTACCCTATATAGGCGCGCTCGCTTTTGCGACCTATACCCCTTGGCCGGATCGGCTGGAACTTCTTGCCGCGCGGCTCACGCGGACTTTGCCGCCGCGAGGCGCAGCGGCACAGGGTCGATGCAAGCATAAACATCGCCGGAATTGGCCTGCGGCGGCAGGTTTTCGATCCAGCGGGAAATTCCCTGCGAATCGAGCGGCTCGGCGTGGACGAACTCCTGGGTTTCGCCCAGCACGGCATTGAACGCATAGGGCGCCCCGCGAACGAGACGCTCGATCGCGGCATAAGCGATCTCGCGCTGGATCGTGGTGAACTCGAAGGAAAGCGCCGGCAGCGGCCGGGTGAGGCCGGCGAGCACTTCGTCCTCGAAACCCTCGACATCGATCTTCACGAAACGCGGCAGGCCGTGGCGCGCGATCAGCGCGTCGAGTGTCGTCAACGGCACAGTCACGTTTTTCGTCCAACGTTGATCTTCCCAACCGACCGCGCCCTCCGCGGCGGCGACGAATTCGTTCGACGCGGTTGCGACCGTGGGGTTCGGCGGATTGAGCTTGAGTTCGACCGTTCCGGTTTTGCGTCCGAGCGCGACCGGCTCGATCACCACCTTCGGATCGAGGCCATAGAGCAGGCGCAGCGTGAATACGAGCGCGGGCTGCGGTTCGACGGCGACGACGCGGGCGTCAAGGCGGCGAAACGAAGCGACGCGGTCGCCGACATGGGCTCCGACATCGAAGGCAAGGTCGCCGGACCCGAGAAAGCGGCGATAGAGCGCATCCATCGCGCGCCGCCGCGCGCGGTTGCCATAGTAGATGCGAAGCGAGCGCAGGACACCGAAGAGGGTGCGAAACGCCTCGCGCATCGCAAAGGCTCAATGTTCCGCGTCGGGGGCGAGCAGCGCCGAGATTTCAGCGGGTGTTTCGAATTCCTCGGGGATCGCGCAAAGCCGCCAATGCACCGCGGCGGCGCCGACCTCGGGCAATGACGTAAGCACGGCGAACGGAATCGAAAGCACGAGCCCGGCGAGGAAAGGCAAAAACCAGGGAATGGCGGCGGGCGCCGTGAATGCGAGGAAGCCGAGCACAAGAAGCCCGAACAAGGTCGCGGGCCAGAGGCCGCGCACGGCGGCCGTCCACGGCACGCGATAACCGTCGCGCTGCTGCACGTCCCATCCGGCGTTGCGGCCGAACAGCAAGCCGGTCATGAACAGGGTTTGATTGAAAATCGATATCGGCAACAGCAGAAACGTGAAAATCGTCTCGACCAGGGCCCCGATGAGGATTCTCCCGACGCCGCCGTAGCGCCGCGGCGAGCGAAGAAGCGCGTCGACGACGCCGAAGAGTTTCGGCGACAGATACATCACAATGAAGGCGATATAGAAGGCAAGCGCCGATGCCGCCGAAAAGGCGGCGCCGGGTGGAAACAGCGCGGCGGCGAGCGCCGCGCAGATCAGGAACAAAACGATCGCGGGCGAGACGAGAAACATCTGGATCGCCATTGCGATCTGCATGCGGCTCGTCGGAAACAGTGCAGGCAATCCGATGAGATTCAGATATTGAAGATTGCCTTGGCACCAGCGCAGGTCGCGCCGCGCGAAATCCGGCAGCGCCGGCGGATTTTCCTCGTAGCTGCCGCCCTCCTCCGTCAGCACGCGGACCTCGAAGCCGGCGCGGCGCATCAGCACCGCCTCGATCTGGTCGTGCGACATGATGGGACCGCCAAACGGAGGCCCGCCCGAAAGCTCGGGCAGCCGGCAATAATCGGTGAACGGCGCGATCCGCACCGCCGCGTTATGTCCCCAAAACGGCCCGCAATCGGCATGCCACCAGGCGCTGCCCGCGGTGAACGAGCGCATGCCGTGCCGCATGCCGAATTGAAAGGTGCGCGCGAAGAAACTCGAGCTCGGCATGCCGACGACAAGACTCTGCAGGATTCCAAGCTGCGGGTTCGCCTGCATGATGCGCACGAGCCGCACGATCGCGGCACCCGTCATCAGGCTATCGGCGTCGAGCGGCACCATGATCTCGTAATTCCTGCCCCAGCGCTCGCAGAAATCGCGCAGGTTGCCGGCCTTGAAGCCGGCATTGTTCTCGCGCCGGCGATAGATAAGCCGGTTGGGATCGGAAAATTCCGCCCGCCACGCCTCGAAGGCCGCGCGCTCAGCGGCGATGACATCGGCGCGCGAGGAATCGCTCAGCACGAAATAATCGAATTGACCGCCGAAACCGGTGGCATCGAGACTGGTCTTGACCGTGCGCAGGCGCCTGAAAGAGCGTTTCGGATCTTCGTTGCGAACCGTCACCAAAACCGCGACCCGCACGAAGATCGGATCATTGTCGCGCGCTTTTAGCGCGGCCGGCAGAATGATCTCATTCGGGTCGCGCGCGAGCTGCAGGATCGCGAACCCGATCGCCGCGTTGCAGAATCCGATCACGAACCAGGGCGCGGTAATGAGGAAAGCGGCGAGCATCAGATAGTCGCGCAAGCCAAAACCATCCGCGGCGAGAATCGTGCCGAGCCAAATTCCCATCGAAATCAGCATGAAGAGACAGAGCGCGCTGAACATCCGCCGGCGGCGGCCGAGCGCCGCCATCGCTTGCGTCGCGGTCGGGGTCAGTTCGCCCGTCTGCGCAACGAGCGTTTCCGGCGCATCGGTAATCGTCGGTTCGAGAGACAAGGAATTGGCCTTTCCAGCACCACCGCGTTCCGCGGCCATTCAATCGCCAACGAAGGGCAAAGTTGCGCCGTCTAAAGCAGATTTTCCCCGTTCCGCCCATAGGCCAAGCGGTCTTTTGCCGCAGGATACGCCCGGCCGTGGCCCAATCATGGTGCCGGTTGGCGTAAGCCGCCCCGCCATGCCAAGAAAGCGTCCCGTGAAGGCACCCGACCATCGCCTCGATACCGTGGAAGCCCGCGCCCTTTGGTATGTGGCGCCGGGGGCGGCCGAGCTTCGCACGGTCACCCATCCCCTGCCCGGCCCCGGCGAGGTGCAGGTGCGCACCCTTTATTCGGGATTGAGCCGGGGGACCGAACGGCTCGTATTCGAGGGGCGCGTGCCGAAAAGCGAATGGGAACGCATGCGCGCCCCGGCGCAGGCGGGCGATTTTCCCTTTCCCGTCAAATACGGCTACGCGGCGGTCGGCGAGGTCGAGGCCGGTCCCCAGCCACTCCTCAAGCGACACGTATTCGCGCTTTATCCCCACCAGGACCGTTTTGTGGTTCCCGCGGACGAGGTGGTCGCGATTCCGCAAGGGGTGCCCGCGCGGCGGGCGGTGCTGACGGCCAATTTGGAGACGGCCTTGAATATCTTGTGGGACGGCAATGCCGCGCCCGGCGACCGGATCGTGATTATCGGCAGCGGTATTGTCGGCCTCTTGGTGGCGGCGCTGGCCGCGCGTCTGCCGGGCGCGGAGGTGACCGCCGTCGACGTCGACGCCGCGCGACGCCCGCTCGCCGAACGGCTCGGCGTTAACTTCGCCGGTCCGAATTCCCCTCCGCGTGACGCCGATCTCGTGATCCACACCAGCGCCAGCGCAGCCGGCTTGTCGCTTGCCCTCGAATGCGCCGGCGACGAGGCGACGGTCGTCGAAGCGAGCTGGCACGGCGAAGATGCTTGCGAAGTATCGCTGGGCGGAGCGTTCCACTCCCGCCGTCTGAAACTCGTTTCCAGCCAGGTCGGCGACATCGCCTGCGCGCGACGGCCGCGTTGGACCAAGCGCCGGCGATTGGAGACCGCCGTGCGCCTCCTTGCCGATGAGCGGCTCGATGTCCTGCTCGGAGAGGAAATTCCATTCGCCGAATTGCCGCGACATCTTCCCCGCTTGTTCGCGCGTGGGGCCGCCGGCATCGGCGCGCTCGTGCGCTATTGAAATAGCCAAAGCCCATCGAGGTTATTTGCCATGTACGCCGTCGAGGTCCGCGACCACATCATGATCGCCCATAGTCTTCGGGGCGAATTCTTTGGCCCGGCGCAACAACTGCACGGAGCGACGTTCATCGTCGATGTCGCGTTCTTTTGCGAGAAGCTCGGCGCCCACGACGTCGTCGTCGACATCGGCGCCGCCCACGACGCGCTGAAGGCCGCGCTCGGCCCGCTTAATTACCGCAATCTCGATGATTTGCCGGAATTCGCCGGCAAACGCAGCACGACCGAAGCGCTCTGCCGCCACATCTTCGACCGGCTGCACGAGAGCGTGCGCAAGGGCAAACTCGGCGCCGACTCTGAAGCGGTCACGCGCATTCGCGTCACGCTTAACGAATCGCATGTGGCGCGCGCCTGGTACGAGGGACCGGTTGCTCGTGCGTGAAGCCGTCTTTGCGATTCCGGGCGATCTTGCGACTCCCACCGGCGGCTATCGCTACGATCGCCGCGTCATTGAAGAGCTGGGACAACTCGGCTGGAACATGCGCGTGCTCGCGTTGCCGGGAGATTTTCCTTCGCCCTCCGGAGCGAGTTTGCGGAAAACCGAGGAATTGCTCGCCGCGACTTCCGAACAAGCACCGGTTTTTTTCGACGGCCTTGCGTTCGGCGCGATTCCCTCGGAAATCCTTGTTCGCGTGCCACGGCGCTATGTGGCGCTGGTGCACCATCCGCTTGCCTTCGAGACCGGGTTGTCAGCCGAGCGCGTTTCCTATTTTCGGCGCTCCGAGCGCGCGGCGCTGGTGCATGCGGTGAATGTCGTGGTGACGAGCGCGGCGACAAGAGATTTGCTCGTGTTGGATTTCGACGTCGCCATCGAATGCATTACCGTCGCCGAACCCGGCACCGAGCCCGCGCCGCGCGCGCGCGGCAGCGAGGGGGCGCCGCGGCTGTTGAGCGTCGGCGCCGTCTCGCCGCGCAAGGGCTTTCGCATCCTCGTCGAAGCGCTTTCCGGAATCGCCGAACTCGACTGGGTCTGCCGCATCGCCGGTAGCCTCGATCGCGACGAGAATGAAACAGCGGCGCTGCGAAAATGCATCCTGCAGGCCAAGTTCGAAGAGCGCGTCATCCTGCTGGGCACGCTCGAGGAAGACCGTCTAGCGGCCGAGTATGATCGCGCCACGCTCTTCGTCTTGCCTTCATATTTCGAAGGTTACGGCATGGCCTTCGCCGAGGCGCTGGCGCGTGGGCTGCCGATCGTGGCCTGCAGCGGAAGTGCTGCCGTTTCCACCGTGCCGGCGGCCGCCGGGGTCTTCGTGCCGGCCGGCGATTCGGTACGACTCGCCGCCGCCTTGCGCCGCCTGCTCTCCAATCCGGCCGAGCTCGAAAAGCGGTCGGATGCGGCATGGGAACATGCGAAGAGCCTCCCGCGCTGGCGGGATACCGCCGCCAAGATCGCCGCCGCGCTTGAACAGGCGGCGGCATGAGCGGATTCTCGTCCGACTGGTTGGCGCTACGCGAGGCCGTCGATCATCGCTCGCGAAATCCGGCGCTGCGTTCGAAACTCGCCGCCCGTTTCGCCGACCGCGAAGATATCTTCGTCGTCGATCTCGGTGCCGGCACCGGCTCCAATTTACGCGCGGTCGCACCCGTGCTGCCCGCCCGCCAGCAGTGGATTTTGATCGATCACGATCCAGCGCTGCTGACCACCGCCTTTGAAACCATCGCGCAATGGGCCGACTCCTCGCACGCCGTAGCGACAGGGCTGGAAATCTCCACGGGCGGGAAATCGCTGTTGATCGAATTCCGCCAGGCCGATCTTGCGGCCGAGCCTGCGGCCTGGGGTGACGCAGCGCCGGACCTGGTGACGGCGGCCGCCTTGTTCGATCTCGTGTCCGAGGCATGGATCGATCGCTTTGTCGTCGCGCTCGCGCGCGCGAGGCTTCCGCTCTACACCGCCCTCAATCACGACGGCGTCGCCGAATGGGCTCCGCCGCATCCCGCCGACCGCGGGATGAAAGACGCGTTTGAGCGGCATTTCGGCGGCGACAAAGGCTTCGGCCCTTCAGTCGGATCGCGCGCCTCAAAGCTGATGGCCGATCGGCTCGCTTCAGCGGGCTACGGGATCGAGCGGGGCCGCAGCGATTGGCGGCTCGGGCCGACGGACCAGAAATTGATCGCGATGCTGGCTGAAGGCTGGGCCGAGGCGGTGGGCGAAACCGGCGAGGTGCCCGCCGCTATAATCGCGGATTGGCTCGCAGTGCGGAAAGCCGCCGGTGTTTCCTGCCTGGTCCTCCATGAGGATTTTCTGGCCTCGCCTCCCCGCTAAACGCCGCCCCATGCCTTTGGACAGCATCCGCCGATTCTCATCGGTTGTTCAAGAATTCGCCAATTGCCGCGAGGAACGCCTGCGGTTGTTCGAGCGGCGGGCAATGCCCGCACCCGGGGAGTTCGATGAAACGTGCGCCGGGCGCGTGCGCAGCGATCAACTTGTTCAGCGCCGGCGGCGTCGCCTGATCGAGTTCACCGTAAACCACGAGCGCCGGAACCTTCAGTTTTTCCAGCGCCGGCACGAGATCGGCTTCGACCAGGCTCGTGCAAGCGGCGCGGAAAGCCGCGGGGTCGATCTGCAACAGAACGGCCTTTCGTTCGCTCACGGCTGTGGGTTGCGCCGCGAGATACGCCGCGTGAAACACCCGGTTTGCCGCGATCTCCGCGATCGTTCCCATACCGCCTTCGGCGACTTTGGCCGCCATGACGCGGAATGCTTGTTTGCCTTCCTCGGGAAAGCCCGGTGCCACGTCGCAAAGAACGAGCTTGGCCAGCCGGTCGCCATGCGCGAGCGCGAAGGCAAGGGCAACCGTGCCGCCGAAGCCGTTTCCCATCAGGATCGCGTCGCGGCCGATCTCAAAAGCATCGAAAGCCGCGCGCACCCATTCCCCATAGGCATCGATCGAGGCCGCAACCGGCTTCGAGCCGTGAAAGCCGGGTAGATTGAGCATCGTCACGCGAAAGCGCGCCGATAAATCGGGAAGCACCGGGTCGAAGGCATGCCGGTCGGTCAACAAGGAATGAATGACGACCAAATCGCGCCCGGCGCCCGCGCGAGCCGCGGTCGTTTTCGCTGAGGTCAGCGGCTCCATGTTCATCGGCGGTTTGCCCCGTTTCAGGTCAAGGACTTCCTTTTGCCTATTCTCCGTTCAATCGGTGTCGCAGTCCATGCGGCGAAGAAACAAGTTGCGTTGCGGAATAAATGTTAGGTCCGATTTTTTGCGTTCGCCTTGCCGGACTTCCGCGCCGACCCTATGCTGCTGGGCAGGGGCGGCAACGGCTATCGTCAGGCGCTCAAGCGGAACAAGCACGGCCATGACGGGTTCGGATCAAACATAATCGTTTTTTGATGGGGGGAATTCGATGGCTCGTACCGTGAACGCCGGCGCACGCCTTGACCGGCTGCCGATCTCGTCTTTTCACAAACGCATCTTCTGGCTCGTCGGCGCCGGCATGTTCTTCGACGGCTACGACCTCTATGTCGGCACCAATGTGCTGCCCTCGCTGTTGCAGTCCGGCTTCTCGACGCCGCCTCTTGTCGCCGATTTCATCTCGAAGACGTTTATCGGCATGACCATCGGCGCGCTCGTCACCGGCTTCCTCGGCGACAAGTATGGCCGCCGTTTCACCTATCAGGTGAACCTTCTCATTTTCGGGCTTGCTTCGTTGGCGGCCGCCGCCGCGCAAGACATGACGCAGCTCAATTGGGCGCGTTTCGTGATGGGCCTGGGGCTCGGCGCTGAAATCGTCGTCGGCTATTCGACGCTGACGGAATTCGTGCCGCCGAAATCGCGCGGGCGCTGGTTGGCGTTCATGGCCTTTCTCGTCGTTTGCGGTCTGCCCGCCACCGCGCTCATCGCGTATTTCGTTATTCCAAATTTCGGCTGGCGTCCGATGTTCGTCGTCGCCGGCATCGGCGCGTTGATCGTCTGGTATCTGCGCAAGAATCTGCCGGAAT
>WNFC01001670.1_pt1 | contig 23565 bp, 27 predicted proteins | sample 5400541 | NCBI WGS metagenome assembly WNFC01 (sample SAMN13153342, study PRJNA577476) | soil metagenome | isolation source: 120 cm saprolite under Douglas fir tree site 2 hole 2 replicate 1 | place: USA:California | collected 2015-04-18
CGCGCAGCGGGTTGGTCAGGCCCGTCGAGGTCTCGTTGTGGGTCAGGAGCACCACCTTCGCCTTCGGGTGCCGCTCCAGGACCACGCGTAGGTCGTCCGGGTCGACGGGCTGGCCCCACTCGAACTCGAGCCGGTGGACATCGGCGCCGTACGCCGCGGCGAGGGCCGCGAAGCGCTCGCCAAAGTTTCCGCAGAGCGCGGCCACGACCTCGTCGCCCGGGGAGACGAGGTTGGCCACCGCCGATTCCAGGCCGCCAGTCCCCGATGACGTGAGCAGCAGCAGGTCGTGCCTGGTCTTGAAGACGCGCTTGGCCCCGGCGGTGATCTCCCCGAGGATGGCCGCGAACTCCGCTCCGCGGTGGTCGATCATCGGCCGGCTCATGCTCCGAACGACCCGCTCGGGGAGCGGCGTCGGGCCGGGGATCCGCAGCTGCGTGTTAAAGGTCATGGGCGCGCTCCATCACGGGGTTTCGGCGGCGCAGTGATTTTGACCTAATGCTGCTCCGTCGTGTAGGGCAAGAGCGCGATCGCGCGGGCGCGCTCGAGCGCGGTGGTCAGCGGCCGCTGGTGGCGGGCGCAGGTCCCGGTGACGCGCCGCGGGAGGATCTTGCCGCGGTCGCTGATGAAGCGGCGCAGGCGCGAGATCTCCTTGTAGTCGATGTAGTCGATCTTCTCGACGCAGAACGTGCAGACCTTGCGGTGCTGGCGCTTCGGTCCGCGCGGACCGCCTCCTGTACCCGAACCGGTGTGCTCGCGAGATGGTGGACGGCTGACTGCCATGGGTGGTTACTCCTAAAAGGGAATTTCGTCCGGGTCGACGTCGCGCGGCGCGTCGTCCGGAGCGGGAATGTCATCGGTTGTCGCCGGGCGGCGGGGGGCCGCGGCGGTCCCGTCGGATGGGCCGGAGCTCCGGCTGTCGAGGAACTGCACGTCGTTGGCGATGATCTCGGTGGTCCGCCGCTTCTGGCCGTCCTGGCCTTCCCACGAACGCGTCTGGATGCGCCCTTCGACGAACACGAGCGCGCCCTTGCGCGTGTACTGAGCCACGATCTCGGCCAGGTTTCGCTTGCCGGCGTTGTAGGCGACGATGTTGTGGTAGTCGGTGAACTCTTTGCGCTCGCCGTCAGCCCCGCTCGACCAGCGGTTGGTGGCGATGCTGAAGTTGGTCACCGCGGTGCCGCTTGGCGTGTAGCGCATCTCCGGATCCTTGGTCAGGCGACCGATGAGCAGCGCCTTGTTCAAGTTCGACATTTATGTTTCCTCCTCTCGATCAGCCCGGCCCACTCGCCCCGCCGCCTCGTCGGTTTCCGCTGCGACCGGCTCCACGACGACCTCCGGCGGCGGCGGCGCCACGGCGGTCACTGGAGCTGCTGCTTTTTCGGGCTTGCGCACGATCAGGTGGCGCAAGACCTCTTCGGTGATCTTCAGGCTGGCCTCGAGCTCGGGCACGCGGTTGGGGTCGAGCAGAAAGTCCTGGAGCACGTAGGACCCATCCTTCTGGTGCTTGACCTCGTACGCGAGCTTGCGCTTGCCCCAGAGATTGGTCTGCTCGATGGTGCCGCCGGACCGCTCGATCAGCGTGTTGACCCGCTTGACCGCGTCCTGGACCTTGTCGTCGTCAAGGTCGGCGCGAACTATGTAGAGAACCTCGTAATCCCGCAATGGGGAACCTCCTTCCTATGGGTGGAGGCCCCGGTCGAACGGGGCACTGCGCCACCGGCCGAGGCCAGAAAGGTCAGGCCGGTATTCTACCAGTCGGAGTCATGGCACCCAAATCCCGAGCGAACGCTGCCGCGGGTCCCGTGAGAGGCAAGACCGGCCGCAGGTCACCGGTCCGGTCGAAGAGCGCCGGCGTGCCGCTCCTCCCGATAGTGGTCGGCGGCATACTCGGCGTGCTCGTCATCGCGATGATCGTCGCGATCGTCTACTTCGGGCGGCCGGCACCCGCCCCGCAGAGCGTGGGCGCGATCAAGTGCGACCAGCTCGAGCACACGCAGGTGCACTACCACGCCGCGGTTCAGATCATGTACCAGGGCAACGTGGTCAACATCCCGGACAACGTGGGCATCCAGACCAACTCCGCAGGCACCGCCGTCAACTGCTATTACTGGCTGCACGTCCACGCGGCAAACAAGAACGTCATCCACATCGAGTCGCCGGCGAGCGACACCTTCACCCTCGGCCAGTTCTTCGACGTGTGGGACGCGTGGAGCAAGGCCAGCGGCGGCCAGTCCCAGAAGCTGGACGCCAAGCACGTGTCGACCTTCACCCTGGGACCCGACGACAAGATCGTCGTGTACATCGACCTGGGGGACGGCAAGGGCGCCCAACCCTACACCGGCGACCCGCGCGCCATCGTGCTCAAATCGCACGAGGTGATCACGATCGAGATCGCGCCGCCGGACGTGAACCCGCCTCCGTCCTTTAGCTTCCCGTCGGGGCTTTAGCCCCTCCGGCGGCTTCGCGCCCTCCCGCGCTCGGCGCGGGGGCCCCAAATGAGTGGGGAGGATTCACCTCGAGGAGGATCCGGGCCGCGCGGTAGTGCTCCAGCTCGTCATGAGTGTTGCCGTGGCGCGCCGCCCGGTCGGCAAGCTGAAGGTGCTCCTCGACCGCGTCGCCCTCGAAATGAAACTCCTCACCGCGCTCCACGGCGCGAAGGCGGTCGAGGCGGTGGCGGTCATTGTGCAGCTCGATCGTCTTCTGCTCCCGGGCCAGGACCTCGTCGGCCTCGTCCTTGCGACCCAGGACGAGCAGCGCCTGCGCCCGGCACACCCGCGCGTCGGAGCCGAGCGGCCAGTCATACGAAGCGACCGCCGGCTTGAGCGCGAGCATCGCGCGCCGCGTCTCGCCACGGGCGAGCAGCACACGGCCCTTCTCGAGGGCGAGCTCGCGCTCGATGCCCGCCTCGTGTCCTTCGAGGATGTACTCGACCTCGGTTCCCAACCGGTCGGCGATGATCCTCAAGACGCGGATCGACGGCCTCGCCTTGCCCAGCTCGACCTGGTTGAGGAAGGCGCGGCTGAAATCGTCGCGCACGACCTTGGCCAGGCTCATGCCGCGCTCGGTGCGGATGCGCTTGATGCGCTGGCCCAACGTCTCGTTTTGCGGCATGGCCCGCGGCTAGAGGTAGTCGCGCGGGTCGAGGCTGCGGGTCAGCGTGGTGAAGTTCTCGAAACCGTGCCCTGTCACCATCCCCGTGTCCTCGACTCGAACCCCGCCAAGCCCCAGCAGGTACAGGCCCGGTTCGACCGTCACCACGTCGCCTTCCTGGAGCGGATCGCGGACAGTGTCGCGCAGCGACGGCGCCTCGTGCACGTCGAGTCCCACGCCGTGGCCGGTGCTGTGGTTCATCCGGGCGACGCCGTCCGGACCCTCGTAGCCCCTGGTCGTGGTGCCGAAACCGCGGTCGACCAGCACGTGGCACACCGCGTGGTGAGGATCCTGGCCGGCAACGCCCGGCGCGATGGACTCGATTCCGGCGTCGATCGCCTGGAGAACCGCGGCGTGCATCGTGCGGACCTCCTCACTGATCTCGCCGACCACCACCGTTCTCGTCAGGTCGCCGTTGTAGTGAGTGGTGCGGCCGGTCGGAAAGATGTCGATGATCACGGGCGAATTCGCCTTGATCGGGCCCTCACCGCGGTAGTGCGGAAGCGCGTTGTCGGGCGAGCCGGCGACGATCATGTCCGGGCACGTGAAGCCCTTCTCGCCCAGCACGTTTTGGGCGCGGGCGTACAGGTGCTCCGAGGTCAGCGGCGTTCCGTTTGACCACAGGATCCCGTCTCTGATCTGCGCCTGAGCAAGCTCCCGCACGACCGCGACCACGGCGGACTCGGCCGCCTGCTGGGCCTGCCGGATGGCGGTCGCCTCCTCGGTCGACTTGCGCCGGCGGTCGGCGACGAACAGCGCCCTTTCGACCTCGACGTCCAGCCCAGCCGCGCGCAGGTCCTCGAGATAGACGGCGCGCAGGGTCGGCGCGACACGCGCGCGTGAGATGCCTTTTTCGCGGAGCATGGTCGCGGCGAGGCCCGCCCACGCGTCGTGGACGTACGCCTCGCGGTCCTCGTGGACGCTCCTCACGCGTGACTGGGCCCGGGCCCGGTCGACCTCGAGCGCGCTGGTGACCAGGACGTCATCGTTTTCGCCGAATCGGATGTAGAGACCGGTTTCGAGGCCCATCCCGGTCGCATACCTGAAGTCGGTGTCCTCCTCGCCGCCGGGGATCATGACGAGCGCGGCCGGCCCCGATCCACGCGATTTGCTCCGCCTTGGGACGACCACCTCCGCGTGGTCGGTGTCACGCCAGAGGCCCGCGGTCTCCACGGCCTGGGCGACGGCCTGGAGCAGCGCGTCGTCGCCGCGACCGCGCGGCCGGCGCCTCGCTCGGCCGTCGAGATTCAGCTTCTCCTGGACCTCGTAGCCGCTCGTGTAGGCGACCTCGTAACCCAGCTCGCGCAGGTGGGCCAGGTCGCGCCGCAGGGTTCGCTCGGAGACGCCGGCGCGGTCGGCCAGCTCGATGGGGTTCAGCCCGGGCTCCGCGATGATGGCGGCCAGGACTCTCAGGAGCCGAGCCAGCCGCTCCGCGCGGTTCATCTGGCGGCGGTGCTAGCTGATCTCTTCCCAGGAAGTCGCGTTGCCCTCGAACGGGTCGGGCTCGGCCTCCTCCTGGTTCCCCACCTTCTGGTGGAACCTGCTGGCGATCATCTGGTAAGCCATCGCCTTGGGGATGCCGAGCTTGGTGAGCGACTTCACCTCGTCCGCCATCACCTTGTCGCGCGCCGCGTCGATGGAGGCGAGCACCTCTTCGATCGATGCCGTCTTCTTGACCATGCGCCAGTGATTCTACCGGGTGAGATTTAACCCCGCCTTAGACTTGTGTCGTAAACCACAAGGCTGCTTCTGGTGGGGGTTTGGATGGCGACTGAGTACGCTTGGGACAAGATCAGAAACGTGGTCCTGCTGGGCCACTCGCACGACGGCAAGACCACGCTGGCCGAGGCGATGCTCTTCGCCTCCGGCGCCATCGCCCGGATCGGCTCGACCGACCAGGCGACGGCGACCATGGACTTCGAGGCCGAGGAACAGAAAAGGAAGATCTCGATCAACCTGGGCGTCGGTTTCGCCGAGCATGGCGGCTACAAGATCAACATCCTGGACGCCCCTGGATTCTTCGATTTCGCCGGGCAGGTGCTCAGCGGGCTGCGCGTGGCGGAGGGCGCTGTCGTGGTGGTCGGGCCCAGCTCTCAGCTCGCGGTGGGGACCGAGATCGCGTGGGAGCTCTGCAACCGAACCAGCAAGCCGCGCGTGGTGGTGGTCAATAAGCTCGACAAGGAGAACTCCGACTTCTACGGCGCGGTCGGCGCAATGCGTGAGCGCCTCTCGCCGCGACCGTTTCCGCTGCATCTGCCCATCGGCACCGAGCAAGACTTCCGCGGCATCGTCGACCTGCTCCACCTCAAGGCATTCGTGACCACGCCCGATGGCAAGGGCGGTGAGGTCGCCATCCCGGACGACATGCAGAAGCTGGTCGACGAATACCGCGGGCAGCTGATCGAGGCCGCCGCCGAGAGCGACGACTCGCTCCTCGAGAAGTACCTGGACGCGGGCACGCTGAGCGAAGAAGAGATCCAGCGCGGCCTGCGGGAGGGGATTCTCGAAGGCAAAGTCGCCCCGGTCGTGTGCTGCTCGGCGACCAAGCTGCTCGGCGTGCGCACCTTGATGTCGACCATCGCGGAGCTGATGCCGCCGCCGGAGGTGGAGCCCGATAAGCCGGTCAAGGCGTTCGTGTTCAGCACGGGTGGCGACCAGTTCGGCCGGGTGAGCTACTTCAAGGTGGTCGCCGGCAGCGTGAAGGCCGATGCTCATCTGCCCAACCTGAGCCGCGGCGGTGAGGAGCGGCTCGCCCAGATCTTCTACCCGCGAGGCAAGGAGCACGTCGCGGCGACCGAGGTGCGCGCCGGTGACATCGGCGCCGCGACCAAGCTCGCCCACACTCTCACGGGCGACACGCTGGGCCTCAAGGACGGAGGCCCCCTGCCTCCGCTCGAGCTTCCGGGCCCCGCTTACAGCCTGGCCATCACCCCGAAGGCCCGGGGCGACGAGGAGAAGATCTCGAGCGGCCTTGCCCGGCTCAGCGAGGAAGACCCGACGTTGCACGTGGAACGCGTCGAGGAGACCAAGCAGCTGGTCATAGCGGGGCTGGGCGACGTGCACCTCGACGTCGTCCTGGAGAAGCTGAAGCGCAAGTACGGCGTGGACGCCACGACCCAGACCCCGCGAGTCGCCTACCGCGAGACCGTTTCGAGCCACAGCCGAGCCGAGGGCCGGCATGTCAAGCAGTCAGGTGGTCACGGACAGTACGGAATATGCGTCATCGAGGTGTCACCCACCAAGCGGGGCGAGGGTTTCGTCTGGGAGGACAAGATCTTCGGCGGCGCGATCCCCCAAAACTTCCGCGCTTCGGTCCAGAAGGGCATCGTCGACAACATGGGCAAGGGTGTGGTCGCGGGTTACCCGATGGTCGACGTCAAGGTGACTCTCGTCGACGGCAAGTTCCACGCGGTGGACTCCAACGACATGGCGTTCCAGATCGCGGGCTCGCTGGCCATCCGCAGGGGAGCGCTGGACGCCGGGCCTGTCCTTCTCGAGCCGGTCGTGGAAGCGGACATCCGCGTGCCCGAGAAGAACCTGGGCGACATCATGTCCGACGTCAATGGCCGTCGGGGCAAGATCCTAGGCACCGAGCCAGACGACGGATATCAGAAGGTGCGCGCGACGGTGCCCGCGCACGAGATGCTCCGTTTCGCCCTCGACCTGCGCTCGATCACGCAGGGCCGCGGCAGCTTCCAGCAGAAGTTCTCCCACTACGAGGAGATGCCCGCGCACCTGGCGAAGGGGATCATCGAAGAGTTCCAGAAGGAGCACGAGGCGGCCAGCGCCGCGCACTAGTATCCGATCGTGACCGCGCCGAGCGCGCATGACGTGGTGGTCATCGGCGGCGGCGTGACCGGCGCCGGCATCGCGCGCGACCTTTCACTCCGCGGCGTGTCGGTCCTGCTTCTCGAGAAAGGCGACTGGGGCGCCGGCACGAGCGGGGCTTCGAGCTGGATGATCCACGGCGGCCCGCGCTACCTCGAGTACGACTGGGACACGACTCGCCTGTCGTGCATCGACGCCGGGCACATCGTGACCATTGCGCGCAACCTCGTTTATCGAGTCGTCTTCATCATCCCGGTCCTGCCCCACGACCGGAACAACATCGAGCGCATGGAGACGGCGATGGAGGTCTACGACCGATTCCAGCCGCTGAAGAAAGCACACCCGCACAGGCGCCTCACCGCAGAGGAGGCGCGCCAGGCCGAACCCGGCCTGTCGCCCGACGTGATCGGCGCGGTGACGATGGAGGAGTGGGGCGTGGACCCGCACCGGCTCGTTTTCGCCAACGTCCAGGACGCGGTCGCGCACGGCGCGCGCGCCCTCAACCACACGCGCGTGACCGAGCTGATCCGCGACGGCGGCAAGGTCATCGGTGTGCGCTATCGCGGGCCCGATGGCGCGATCTCGGAGGCGCGCGCGCGCGTGGTCGTCAACGCGAGCGGCCCGTGGTCGCCCAAGGTGGCGGCGCTGGCCGGCGCCGAAGTCCACCTGCGACCTGCCAAGGGCATCCACATCGTCTACCCGCACCGGATCTCGAATTTCTCGATCAGCGCGGAGTCGATCGACGGCCGCGACCTTCTGATGGTGGCGCACGCCGGGTTCACGTTGCTCGGCACCACCGACGACGACTTCTACGGCGACCTCGACTCGGTCGACGTGCTCGAGGACGAGGTCGAATATCTGCTGCAGGCATTCGAACGCGTCTTTCCTTCTATCCGCGACTACCGGCCGGTGCGGACCACGACCGGGGTGAGGCCCACCCTTTTCAAGTGGCGCCGGTATGAGGACGAGCTCTCCCGGCGCTACGAGGTGATCGACCACTCGACAACAGGCGTCGACGGCTTCATCACCATTGCGGGCGGCAAGCTCTCGATGTACCGGCTGATGGCCGAGGAGACATCGGACGCGGTGTGCGGCAAGCTCGGGGTGCAGGTGCCGTCCACGACCGCGACCCAGCCCCTGCCGGGAAACGAATCCGACCCTGAGCCCGCTGCCGAGCTGGCGTCGCGCTGCGGCGTGCCCGCCCTCGCCGTCGTCAAGCTGCAGGGCCGGCATGGTTCGAATGCGGAGAAGGTGCTCGACGAGGGCGGCGCAGCGCGCATCCTCTGCCGGTGCGAGCCCGTCACCGAGGCAGAGCTGGTCTTCGCGGCGCGACATGAGCAGGTACGTACCCTTGCGGACGCCTTTCGGCGCGTCGGGGTGGCCGCAGGACCGTGCGCGGGCGCCGCGTGCGTCCTGCGCGCGGCCGAGGTCGTCGGAAGAGAGCTCGGCTGGAGCGCCTCGCAGAGGTTCGACGCGGCGCGCGAATTCGTCCGAGGCGCGTGGCTCGGGCGCGCGCCGGTGCTTCCCCATGCCGGATGGGCGCAGGAAGAGCTCGCGCAAGGCGCGATGCGTGGCCTGATGCTGGGCGAGCGATAGCGTGGCGCGCGCCGACTCGCTGGCCAAGCTCGCGTGGGCCTACGGCCTTCATCTCGCACGCCGGCGGGTGCGGCGCCCGAGGCCGCAGCTCCGCGAACTGCTGGAGACCTATTCCCCGGACGGCATCCGAGCGATCACGCCGGCCGAGCGCGAGCGCCACCCCCGGCTGGTCACCTGCATCAACTGTGGCCTGTGTGCGCTCGCGGCCGGTCGCATCGGCACGACCCGGCTGCCCGACCTCGCCTCCACTTACATGCGCCTTTACGCACGGATCGGCGAGGCGTCCTCCGACGTCGCGGGCGACCTGCCGGACCTCGCAGCGGCTTCGGCCGTCTGCCCGGTGGGGCTGCCGCTCGACGAGGTCGCGGCGGTCGTGCGGCGCATGACCATGCGCTGAGGGCGAGGGCTCACCCGCCAGGCGGCGATCCCGATCCTGATCACCTTTTCAGCCTTGCCCGCACCGCGATGATCCACGTGCCCGACCAGCGCTTGGGTGTTCCGCAACCCGGCCGAGAGCGCCTTCCCACGACCCTTCTGGCCAGCCTTTTGGCGCAGGCCCGACCGCGCGAGGACTTGCGAGTTATCCACATTATGTATACAGTCTGGGGAGATCACACAACATCTAGCCCCAATGGTCAAGAGAATATTTCGACCGCTCAGGCGCTGGCCGGTCGTGGAAGCGTTTTTTCTGCGCCTCGCCGGCCAGTTCACGACCTGGCCGGCCGACGACTTCGGCCGGTTCGTCAGCGCGTCGGTCGGCACGGGGATTGCGGGCGCATTCGCGGCGCTCCCGCCGCCGGTGGAGCCGCTTCGACCTCCCCCGCCGGCCTCGGCCGCCCCGGCAACAATCGAGATGCGGTTCATGAAGCTGCACGCCGAGGGACGCTTCGACGAGATGTGGGAGATGCTCGCCGAGGATGCGCAGCTCGCATGGGGCGGCCTGCAGAACTTCATCCGAGAGATGCCGAGGCTTGACGAGTGGCTCGAGATCCTTGACATGCAGGTGGCGAGCGTCACGGTGCTCGAGAGCTGGACCGACAATCTGCATCAGCGCACGTACAACAACGTGGCGCGTCTTGTGATGCGCTATCGAGTTCGACAGCAGTGGAAAGAGTGGACCTTCGACCGCCAGGTTCACCTCGTTCCCGCGGCCGGCGGATGGCGAACACTTTGCTATCCATCAAGAGCAAGGACTGCGGTAGGTCACTGATATAGTGGGTTGCAGCCCATGCTTCAGCAGACCATCGAGGAGCAGGAGCGTTATCGGCGGTGGCATCGACGGCGCACACACGCAATGACACCGCGACGCTTGCTGCAGGAATCGGATGAGCTGCTCTTCTGGGTCGAAGAGTGCCTCGTGCAGCAAGTCAGAATCGTGCCGGGCTGGTTGGTGCCGCGATTGATGACTGTGCTTCGCCAGGCGCATCCGCAACTGCCGGCCCGTCTTGGTCGCGAGCGGCGCCCCGAGCAGGTGATGGAGATCATCTACGACGCGCAGGCGGCGCTCATGGAGCAGGCGTGCATCAGCCGCGGACCTGCGCAGGTGATTCCGCTTTTCGCACACTCCCGCGAGAGAATGCTGAAAGAAGCCGCGCTCTAAGCGCGGATGCTTCGCGTCGACCTTCACCTCCACTCGCATTTTTCGCATGACGGACGAAGCTCTCTTCAGCAGCTGCTGGATCGCGCGCGCGAATCAGGTCTCAATCGCCTGGCGCTGACGGACCACAACACAGTCGAAGGAGCGTTCAACTTCGTCCGCATGGCGCCTGACCTCGCCATCGCAGGCGAAGAGATAAAGACCATGGAAGGCGAGGTCATCGGCCTGTTCATCACTGCCCGCATCCGGCCGTATCTCGCGCCGGAGGAGGCGATGGATTTGATCCATGGGATGGGCGGGCTGACCTACATTCCTCATCCGCTGGATCGACACCGGGCCAACTTTCGACCCGAGCGCATCGTCGACCTGGCGGCGCGGATCGACATCATCGAGACGTACAACCCGTGGTGCGATGCGGCGGCGAATCAAGCGGCGGCGCAGCTGGCCGACGACCTCGACAAGGTGACCGCGACCGGATCGGACTCGCATTCGGCCGAGGAGCTGGGGCGCAGCTGGATGGAGATGGAAGATTATTCAGGTATCGCGGACTTTCTCGAGAAGCTGCGCTACGCGCGACATGTCGTGACCGCGAGCAGCGGCACCGGGCGGCGTGCCTGACGCACCCGAGCTGCTCGTAGTCGGGTCGATCGCGCTCGACACACGCGACGGACCGTTCGGCAAGATCAAAGACGAGCTCGGTGGTTCCGCGCTCTACTTCGCGCTCGCGGCGAGTCTCGTCGTGCCCGTCAAGCTTTCCGCCCCGGTCGGACGCGACGCCGTGGAGCGCGTGTCAGCAGCGTTCGAGGGTCGGCCGATCGACACGGCGCTGCTCGACGTCTTCGACGCCCCAACGTATCGCTGGACCGCGCACCAGGAGCACGGACGCAACGTCGACCTGGGAAGCAAGGACGACATATACGACAGGTGGGAGCCGCGTGTCCCGCCGGGTTTTTCCGGCTGGGCCTTCGTCGGCTCGATGCGCCCGGACCGCCAGGCACAGGCGGTGAAGGCTCTGCACTCGGCGCGCCTCCTGGCCGCCGACGCGATGCTGTCCTATGTCACGCAGCAGATGACCGAGGCGAAGGATGTGCTGCGGCGCGCGCAGTGGTACTTCTGCAATGGGGACGAGTTCGCGGCGCTGGGCGGCGGGATTCCGGAGGAATTTCGCCGCCAGTGGTGGCTCGACGGCCTCGTCTTGAAGGCCGGCGCGGGCGGGGTCACCGCGCACACCGCCGACGGCCCGGTCCACGTCCCAGCCCTTGCGAAACATCCGGCGTTTGATACAACTGGAGCGGGGGACGCGGTGGCTGGTGGGATGCTGGCCCGATGGGTGAGTACCGGAGCCCAACGTGCGGGACTGCAGGACGCCCTGGTGTGGGGTGTGGCGTGCGCCTCGCTGACCATCGAGTCGATCGGCATTCGCGGCATCGCGAGCGCGACGCCGAAACTGCTCGACCAGCGCGTCGCGGAGGTATGGGAATGGATGAAACGCGAGTCCTGATCATCACGGGCGACCTGGTCGAGCAAGAGGTCGACGCAATCGTCAACGCAGCGAACAACTCCCTGCAGCTAGGAGGCGGAGTCGCAGGCGCGATTCGCATGGCGGGTGGCCCCGCGATCCAGGACGAATGCGACGCGCACGGGCCAGTGCGCGTCGGCGAGGCCGCAATCACAGGCGCTGGAAAATTGCGCGCGCGTTACGTGGTCCACGCTGCGAGCATGGCCCTCGGCGGACGCACGGACAGGGACTCGCTCAAGTCGTCGATGGACCATGTGTTTCGTCTTGCTCAGAAGCACCAGGTCCGGACTATGGCCGTGCCGGCGGTCGGCACGGGCATCGCTGGATTTCCGCTTGATGAGTGCGGGCGCGTGATGGCTGAGTCCCTGGATGCCGCGTTAAGTCGGGGCTGGCGAGCGACCGAGATTCGTTTTGTAATTTTTGGGGAGGAGTCAAAACCGCCTTTCGAGGTCGCCTTCTGGCAGGTTTTTCGGCCCTCGCGCGTGAATTCGGATTGAATTGGGTTGTATTGAACAAATACACGCCCCTAGAATGGGCGAGTCCGCCCCCACGACAGAATCTCTAATAAGGACGGTGAGTTTGTGGAAGGCTACTGTTTGAAGGACAAAAGAAAGGTCGAGATGAAAGACCCTCAGCCGATCACGATGAAGAACGGCAAGCCCGCAACAGTCGGCACGTGCCCCTACTGCGGCACCAAGATCTATAAGATCGGCAAGGCCTTATAAGGACATCGACGAAAGGGCCGCTCTTGAAGAGCGGCCTTTTTTTGTTGCTCAGGTTGTGAGCGGGGGCTCGAGTGCCCCGAGCAGGACCTCAGTCGCCGACACCGCCTCGTCCACGCCGAGCGTCTTGAAGATCTCGACGTTGGTCGGGTTGTTCACGCGAGCGATCGTCTTCTTGACGCGGAAATGTCGCTTCGCCATCTGCAACGCGATCAGGTTGTCCTCGTCGTCGGCCGTTACCGCGATGATCGCGTCAGCTCGCTCGATGCCGGTTTGCGCGAGAAACCGCACCTCGCAGCCGTCGCCGCGCATGACGATGCTGCCCAGCTGCGTCTCGAGCCAGTCCGCGCGCTTGGCATCCTTCTCGATCAGGGTCACCTCATGACCACGCTCGACGAGGTCGCGCGACATGTAGTAGCCAACCGTTCCGCCACCCACGACGATCACATACACGTCGCTATTTGCTCTCCCGCTCCAGCAAGACCCTCTGGATGTGATGCGCGCCCTCAAGGGTAGGGCAGATCGTGTGCAGGCCGAGCTTTTCATAGGCTTCGGCCCGCTCGGGGTCGTAGATGCGAGCCACGACGTGGGGTACCTTGAAAACGTGCTTGGCGATCTGCGACGCCATGATGTTTCGGTTGTCGCCCTCGGTCACGGCGACAAACCCGTCCGCATGCTCGATGCCGGCCCTGCGCAGGACGTCGGCGTCGGTGCCGTTGCCGACGACCTGGTCGCCTTTGAACTCCCTGGTGAGCACGCCGCGCGTCGAGGCGCGGGAGAACGCATTCGGATCGCGATCGACGATGACGACCTCATGGCCCGAGCGATCCATGTCGGACGCGATCTGTGAGCCGACCCTTCCACACCCGACTATGACCAGCTTCAACGCCGGTTGATTATAGGGAGGCCCATGAACCCCCCTCCGGCGAGCCTGACGGAGGTTGCTAGGATTTGGACGCTTGCGTTTTCCATTCACATTCATGGGCGTCATGGCGCTCGCGATCGGGATCTGGGTGATTGCCTACCTGGCCGCGCACAAGGCTTTTGATCCGGTGTCGCAGGACCTGGCCGGCGGCACGGCGGTGGTCTGCTTCGGCTTCGCGGCGTACGTCTTGATCCGCCGCGTCAGGCGCGGGCCCGAGCACTGATGGCGGACCGAAGCGCGCACACGCATCCGACGACCTCGCGCAAGGTGCTGGTGGCTGTGGGCGGGCAGGACATCGACGCCGAGACGGTGCGGCTGGCGTGCCGGATGACCGATCCGCAGGGCGGACGGCTGTACGGCGTGCACATCATCGAGGTGAACCGGTCGCTGCCTCTCGGCGCGGTGCTCGACGACGTCGTGGAGCGCGGGGAGAAGATCCTGGACGAGGTGGAGAAGCTCGCCGCGGCGTCAAACCTGCCGGTGGAGACCGAGCTGGTACAGGCCCGCGACACGGGACCGGCCCTGGTCGACGAGGCGGTCGAGTGGGGGGCGGACCTGATCGTGATGGGGCTGCCGTACAAGAGGCGGTTCGGGGAGTTCAACCTGGGCAAGACGGTGCCATACGTGCTGAAGAACGCAAACTGCCGCGTGATGTTGTTCCGGGAGCACAGGGAACACCCCGAAGACGGGACGGTCTAATCCCCGCCGGGCCTAAAACCGGACCCTTCGCGGGCCCTCCCTCTCCCGGCGGCGCCCTCCCCCAGCCTGCCGAGCCTTACATTGACCGTAACCCTCGCCAAGCCCGTTAACAACCCTGCTTGTTAAGGTCAATCGCGATGGCGAAGATCACCGCGCCGCGCCGGCACTATCTGGCCCGCCTGTGGCACGAGCTCGGCACCATCGGCGGCGAGCACGACGCGTTCATCAAGGTCATCATCGTCGAGCGAATCGTCAAGGCGACCGTGCTGGTCGCGCTCGCCATCGGCCTCCTCGTCGCCGGCCACAAAGGCTGGCTCGACAACTGGGCGGACTACGCGGAGAACCAGCTCAACCTCAACGTCGGCCGCGGCATCATCATGCAGCTGCTGCTCCGAGGCCTCGTCTACGTCGGGGCATTCACCCACATCAACCTGCTTGCGGTCAGCGCGATCGCGTACGCCGGACTCGAGGCAACGGAAGGCATCGGGCTCGCCATGCGACGACGCTGGGCGGAGTACCTGACCGTGATCGCGACCGGGATCCTGATTCCATATGAGGTATACGAAGTGGTCACGCACCCGACCCTGTTCAAGGTCGGCGCGCTGCTCTTAAACCTGGCTGTGGTGGGCTACCTGGCTTACCGCAAGCGCCTGTTTGTCGGTATCTGAGGTCGGCGTGAGCCAGCTGGATCGAAAGCCCGCCCGATGAAGCACATATGTGACGAGGGCGCCTAACGTCTTCAACCCGTAGATCGTCGACGTCTTGAAGCTGGTCGAGCTCGCGTCTGCGTGGTAGCGGCCGATCGCCGGCACCTCACCGATCTTGAAGCCGAAGGTCGCGGCCTGGACAAGGACCTGGGTGTCGAAAACGAAGTCGTTGCTGTTCTCGAGGAACGGAATCGCCTCGAGAAACCGCCGTGAGTACGCGCGGTAGCCGGTGTGGTACTCGGAAAGATTCAGGCCGAGCACGCGGTTCTCCGATGCGGTCAGAAAACGGTTGCCCAACCTCTTCCACCAGGGCATGCCGGCCTTGGCGGGATCCAGACCCAGCCACCGGGACCCGAGCACGATGTCAGCTTCTCCGCTCTCGATGACGCGACAGAGGTTCGGCACCAGAGCCGGGTCGTACTGGCCATCCGGATGCAACATGACGATGACGTCGGCGCCCATCGCCAGCGCCTGGCGGTAGCAGGTCTTCTGGTTTCCGCCGTAGCCGAGGTTGCGTTGATGCCGGATCACGTCAAGCCTCAGCGCGGTGGCGACGCTGACCGTCGCGTCTGCGCTGGCGTCATCGACGAGCAGGATCCGTTCGGCCGAGCCCTGCGGAATATCGGCCACCACTTCGACCAGAGTCTTGGCCGCACGATAGGCGGGAAGCACGATGACACGTCGAGGGCGTGGTCCGCTCCACTCCAGCTCGCCAAGAGGGATCGGGTCCGGGCGCACGGCCATCCGCTCCACTGTCAGGTAGGCGGCGACCGCCAGCGCGCCAACGGCGGCCGACCAGAAATTGATCGCCAGCGTCAGGTCGATCGCGGCGTACGCGAAGAACAGCACGGCCGCTGCCACATGCGGCCAGCGCAACTGGCCGGCCAGCGCCAGGTCCGCCAGCGCAAAGCCAGGAATGACCAGCAGCGCGAGGTCGTGCACGTTCTGGTGGGGGCTCAACACAAGCGACGCCACGATCGCAAGAGCGAAGTCGAGGCGCGGTTTGTCCGGCCGCCAGCTGAGGGACAGGGCGACCAGTGCAAGCAGAAGCACGAGGATGATGAAGGCAACGATCTTGCCGCCCCCTGGAACGGCCTCGAGGATGTTGCGCAACGAATAGACCGCCGGGTCGGTGTAGACAAGCTGACCCGTGTTGGGCAGATGGCCGGTCACGGCCCACGTCCCGACCGACGTCAGGTATGTCATCACCGGGCCGAACCCGAATCCCGCAACGGAAATTAGGCCGAGTGCGAGCAGCACGCCGGCGAACGCCGCCAGGGCGCGCCACGCGCGACGGGCGAGGAACAGGATCGGTATCAGGAGCAGAAGCTGGGGTTTGGAGAGAGCGAGGGCGCTGAGCGCACCGGCGAGACCGTACTTGCCCTTCGCCCACGCGGCGTACGCTCCGGCCAGCGGCACCAGCACCACCAGGTCGGACTGGCCCTGCAGCACCGTCACGAACAGTGGAAAGAATCCGGCGATCATCGCGGCGGCAACCAGCCAGCCCCGGCCCCGCACTCGCAGGCTGCTCTTGGCCAGGATCGCGACCAGCGCAACGACAAGGAGGGCGTTGAAGGCGGCCATCGCGTAGTAGGCGTTGCGATAGTCGAGGTAGGCGAGGGGCGCGATCAGCAGCGTGTAGTAGGGCGGGTGAAAGTAGGGCAGAACGATGAACCTGGATGGATCGGCGCCCGTGATCTGGAGCTCGACCTGCCGCTGCATCGCGATGTCGTACACCGCCGATCCACCGCTTGTGATGTAGAGCTTCGCCGCCGCGTAGAAGTTGAAGAAGTCCGGGCCACGCAGGTTGCCGCGGACAAACGTGAACCAATAGACGGTCCAGAACGCGAACGAACCGATGCCGGCGCCTGCGGCCGCAGCGTAACCGAGCCTCGTCAACCGCATGGCGAGCCGCTGGTTCATCGTCCGCTTTCGAGTCGAAGGGCGAACCGCTCGGGAAGTTTGGCTTTCCGGATCGCGCGCTGCGCTCCCTTGATGTCGTATCGCACGCGGCGGAACTCGAAGGTATTCTGCTCGACGTCCCACACGCCGTAGCTGGCCGTGGGCAGGCCATCGCGCGGCTGGCCGACGCTTCCGGGGTTCACGAGCGCCGGCCCCTCGAGCTGGAACGTGTCGACGCGGTACTCATGCGTCACTGCGCCGTTCGTCATACCGAAGATGCCGGGCACGTGCGTGTGTCCGTGGAAGCACACTCCACCGTCGAGCAGCTCGAGGTTGGCATGAGCCACCGCGGTGTCCAGGACGTATTCGTAGATGTGGTCGCGCGGGCTGGCGTGGACGAGCAACACGTCGTGCTCAACGTGACTGTCCGGCAACTCTCGCAACCATTCCAGCCTTTCCGCTCCGATCACTTCAATTGTCCAACGCACAACAGCGGCCGCGTCGTCGTTGAACCATTCGAGTATCTCCGGGTCGGTGCAAGCGCGATCGTGGTTGCCGACCAGGGTCAGCCACTTCCGACGCATGACCTCATCGACGCAACGCTTCGGATCGCCGCCGTAACCGACGACGTCCCCCAGACACAGCGTCTCGTCGACAGGTGGACAGTCTCGCAGGACCGCATCCAGCGCCTGCCAGTTGGCGTGGATGTCGGACAGGAGCGCGATCTTCACGCCGGCCTCTCATACAGACGCGGATAGATGTGGTCGAAAAGGATCCGCAGAGTAGCCGCGATGGGCACGGCGACGAACATACCGAGAATGCCGCCCCAGCTGAACCCCGCGATCAGGGCGACGATGACGAGGATCGGTGGCAGGCGGACCGCATCTCCCATCACCTTCGGATAGACGATGTTCAGGATCACGTTGGAGATCAACAGGTACAGAAGCGCGATCAGCAAGGCGGTGCCCGGCGACAGACTCAGGCCGACCAGGATGGCAGGCACCGCGCCGATGAATGGACCGAAGTAAGGGATGAGGGCGGTGACGCCGGCAATCAACCCGAGGGCGACAGGGTCCGGCAAGCCGATGGCCCAGCACGCGACACCAGAACAGATCCCGATGAGCCCGGCGATGATGAGCTGGCCGCGGACGTAGGCGTAAAGCATCCTGCGCACCTGCCGCCAGATCTGATCGAAGTCGCTCCGATAGTCGTTGGGCACGAAGCGGCGAAGGTCACGACGCACCGCGGGCGCTTCGATGGCCAGGAGGAACGCCACGATGAACATGAGCAAGAGCTGGAGGGCGGTGGTCAGTGCGGTCAGACCGAGCGTTACCGCGTTGCCGAACTGGCCGAGCAGATACTCACGCAGGTGCGAGTTGATGGTCGAGGTCAAACCCTTCAGATCGATATCCATGCCAAACACGCGGACCGGCTGAAGTCCGTTGAGACTCTTCTGCGCGGCGGCGGCGAGGCTCGGCGCCTGGACCTGAAGCTGATTCACCTCGCTGACGCCAAGCGGAACGATCAAGAGAACGAGGCCCGCCAGGATGATGATGACCACGACGAAGACCAGGGCGATCGCGAGCATTCGCGGCACACCGGCAGCGTGGAGGCGCGTGACCGCCGGCTGGATCAGGAAGGCGATCGCGGATCCAAGGACAAAAGCGCCGAGGAAGTCCCGGAGCAGGAAGAGGACGATGATCGCGACGACCAGGGCCGCGATACCGAAGGCGATCTGCAGATAGCGACGCCTTCGTTTTGGATCGAACGTGCGCGCAGCAATCGCCACCCCGCTGATCGGGGGTGGGCTCTCGAGTTCTGTCTTCTCGGGGGGCGCTCCCGGCTGCGGGTTTGGTCGCACGTTATGCAATCACGCGCAGTATGACGAGAGGAACCTGGAGCGCAGCCGGGTTAGGTCTTGGCCTGCTGGAGGGCCGCTTCCTCGTAAGCCGCGCCGTGCAGCGGATTCGTGGTGCTCCGCCCGGCGGCCAGTGCATACAGGGCCAGGATGACCAAACCCAGGCCGAGAACGCCGAACGCCCGGTACGGGCTGTAGAACTTGGTGATCAGACCCCCGACGGCCATGCCGATGATCCCAGCGGTTTGAGCAAGTCCAAATCGGGTCGCCATCACGCTCCCGCGGTTGGATGCATCGGCAGTCTCGATCAGTGCGGTCTGATTGGCAACCGTGTAGATCGGATTGCCTACTGACGCGATAAATAGCAGCGCAACGATTGCCGAGAGATCGTGACTCATTGCCAGGGCTACCGAAAATGCCCCGGTCAAGAGGAGGCCGGCTCCGACTGTGCGCATCGAGCCAATCGCTCCCAGGCGACTCACCACGAGCGACCCGGCGAAGATACCGACCGCAGTGACGAGCTCCAGGATCGAATACGTCTCGCCGCCTGTCGACGAGACCTGGTACGCGAGGGCAAGCACGGCCGGGAGACTGATTGGGATCAGGAATGCGGCCAGCGTGCTGATCGCGAGATGAGGTCGCGCTTCACGCAGGGACCAGGCGCGACGCAGTGCGCCAGATACGGAGCTGCTGACCAGGCCTCCGCCAAGATTCGGAATGCCGAGGATGATCACAGCGGCGAAAGCGAAGGTCAGTGCGTCGGCGATGAACAGGGCGTTGATGCTGGTGGGGAATTTGCTGAGGATGGCAGCCGCAAGCCCGAAGCCGACAGCGCCCGCGAGCATCGTCGTCGCCGCGACGATCGCGTTGGCCTTCCCGACCTGACCCGTTGGAACGAGGCTTGGTATTGCGGCTTGCTTGGCAGGCTGGACGATCCCGTTGATCGCCGCCAGCAAGAACAGGATCGGAAGAATCAGGCGCCAGTCCCGACCGATCAGAAATGCCGTTGCGACGAGCGTCGCAGCGCGGAGTATCTCCAGTCCAACAACCAATCCGCGACGGGGAAGTCTGTCCACGATGCCGCCGGCGATGCTGGTGACGGCAATAGTCGCAACGGCCTGGATGATGAAACCAAGGGCGACCAGGCGCGCGTCGTGGGTGTTCGCGTAAATCGCGATCAGTGAGGCGACCTGTGTGAGCGGATCACCCAGTGACGAGATGCCTATCGCAGCGACCAGGGAGCTGAAGCTCGGATTCGACCGGAGCACTCGCAGCGTCGTGATGCGACGCGGCACCTCGGGCCGGTTCACGACCTCCATCGGAGGAAGTCCATGCAAGTCGCGAAGGGCGTCGACAACGTTGGGGTCGTACCACTGGTTTGCCCGGCGGCTGATGTCCTCGACGCCTTCGATCGGGGTCATCAGAGACCGTCTGTAGAGACGCGCACCGGTGATGGTGTCAAACGAATCCGCAACGGAGAGAATGCGTGCGCCGAAAGGAATCACGTCACCCTTGAGGCCCGCGGGGTAGCCCGATCCGTCCCAGCGCTCGTGATGGTGGCGCACCAGCGGGGACACCTCGGCCAGGGCGGAGTGTTGGGCAATCATGTCGGCCCCGATGTCCGGGTGTTTGCGCATGATCTCCCACTCTTCTTCGGTCAGCGGCCCCGGTTTGTTGAGGATGTCGTCACGAACGCCGATCTTGCCGAGGTCGTGAAGGGCCGCGGCGGTGCGAATCAACTCCACCTCGCGATCACCGAGCTCTAGCCGCTCCCCGAGGTTGCCGGCCAGCTCGGCGACGCGAATTGAATGTGACTCGGTGTAGCGATCGCGTGCGTCAAGCGCCTGGGCCGCAAGCTCTAGCGTCTGATCCTTGAGGAGGGTTTGACGCTGCGCATCGGCGAGGTTGCCTCGCACGGCCAGGACGAAACCGAAAAGACCTGGCGCCATGATGTACCCGAGCGGGAGCTGAATCGGGCCCAGCACCACGTAGATCGGGCTCTGAAGAAGAAGAACAATGATGCCGCCTGAGAAACTTACAGCCGCGGTCCCGAGCACGGCCGTGACACCGACGTTTTCGAAGAGCGTGGCAACGAGCGACGCTCGTGCCACGAAGGCCCAGCCGAGCGCGGTAAGGGTGTAGTTGAGGCCCAGTGCGGTCACCACGTACAGGAGAGTCTTTGCCGGCAGCCATTCCGGGCCGTGACCGAGTGATGCGACCGCTATGGAGGGAACCGTGTAGGCCGTGGCAAGCATCGCCCGGTTAAACAGAAACGCCCACCACGTGATCGTGCGCCCAGGCACGCGGCCGTCAAATACGGCTAACCAGGCGACGGTTGCTACCCCTGCTCCCGGTGCAATCAGCCCTGTCGCGATCAAGAGCGGATCCACAACCCACTGGCGACCACGTCTCCAGGGAATGGGTCTGAGCGCGGCGATTTGGGTCCCTATTCCCAGGTAGACGAGTGTGGCAAATCCAGACGGCGGGGCCGGGCTGACAACCCAACCAAGAACAACGGCCATGACGCCCGTCGCGACTACGCCGACGATGTAGATCCGCGCAGCACGAGATAACGAAGCAAAAGGGGTCAAGACGGTCGAATTCTAGACCCCGTCTTTGGCGCCCAGTACCTCCTAACCGAGGTACCTAAGCCTGAGTGATCCCCCGGCTAAAAGACCCAGGCGCCGGCAACACGCTGCCTGCTACCACCACGAAGTAGTCGCCGGAACATGCGGACCATGTGTCCCTCCTATCCCCTTAGATTCCAGTCGTTTGCTGTGGCGTATTCCAAGTCACTTGAGTGAGCCCTAGTCTCACCGCTGCGACGTCGGCCGGGAATCGTCAATTTCCATGAGCGGGGGCCATTGAAATCCCTGAGCCACCGGGCCGGGAATTGATGACCTACAGGTCGGCGAGCGTAATAAGCCCGAGTTTGAGCGCCGCGCTGACCGCTTCCCCACGATTGTTTGCGCCCAGCTTCTTGAAGATGTTTCGAAGATGGGTTTCGATGGAGGGCGCCGCAAGTCCCAGATCCCTTGCCAGCCGCTTGGTCGTGTGGCCTTTGGCGACACCTCTGAGCACCTGTATCTCGCGGGACGTCAGGTTCACCTTTCCGCCGTCTGAGAGGGGCGTCGATTCGGCGACCCTGCGCAACACCTCCGGGATCATCCGCCGAGGAACCGGACTCTCGCTGCGCATAGCCGCCAGGAGCGCGCGCTGCAGCTCGGTTGGACCGACGTCCTTGAGCACGTAGCCGGAGCAACCCACCTTCATCATCCGGAGGAGATCGTCGCTCGATTCGGATACAGTCCATGCGACGATCTTGGTCGCTGGGTATTTGGCCAGGAGGGCCTTCGCAGTTGTCGGTCCATCCATGACAGGCATATGGACATCCATGAGAACGAGATCTGGTCTTAGGTTTTCCATTGCCGTGAGGGCTTCGGCGCCTGAAGATGCTTCGCCGACGAACCTGAGTTCGGGCGTCGAGCCAAGCATCGCGCGGGCCGCCGTTCGCGGCACGATGCTGTCGTCCACGACGAAGACGCGATATCTCTGATGATCCTGCGCAGGCTTCGTGATGGCGCGCAGCTTATCAACAAGCCACGGATGCGGAGTGCAGCCACCTACGTGTACCTCGCGCTCTTGGCCGGCTGGACACTTGGAGCCAACTACCTGTTCGGCAACTTATCGGTGCCCCGCAAAGATGAGGCCATCGAGGTGCTCTATCTCGTGGGTGCTGTCGTCGTTCTAAGCTCAATTGAAGTTCGGATCGAGCGAGGTCGGCTAACCCTCTCAGCCATAGCAATCGGTACTGCGGCGATCCGACTCAATCCGCTCGATGCCACCCTCATAGGCCTTGCTCTGGCAATCCCAATGGCCCGTCGAGGTCGGTGGCCAATCTTGGGCAATTCCGTCACAGCGGCGGCCTACGCGTGCCTAGGCGCAATCCTTGCGGCGCACTTGCGAACCACCGGGATGCTATCCCTTGAGTCTCGTGCCTTCGTACTCGTTGTGATTAACCTCACCAGCTGGGTCCTCATTGGAGTTGGCTTGTCGCTACGAACTGGCGAGTCAATTGCGAGCATTGTCAAGCACAACTTCGGTACCCAGTTCTACCTGGCTTACGGCTACTTCGCTCTCGCATCACTACTCACCAGCTACGTTCTCGATGGGTCGCCGCGCGGCTACCTCCTGGCCACGATCGTCTTCGTCCTGGCCCTCGCCCTGACCGATACGATCGCCGGCCGCCGGATACGGCGGGTGCTCGAGTCCGAGCTCTCCGACGCGGATCGTCACCTCTTCCACAGTCGGGCTATTGAAGGCGTCGTCCATAACCTGCGCAACCATATGGCCACGGCCGTCGGCTATCTCAAGGAGATCGATCCACGCCGACTTGATCCCATCGACCGCGAAGCCATCGAGACCGCCACCGTCGCGGCGAACGACGCGGTAACCGTGCTGCGGACCTTGTCGCAGGGTGCCACACCGCGAGTGAGCTACGCGCCTGAGCCCATCGACCTGAACGAGCTGCTCACACGGGCGGTGGGCATGGCGCGTCCGAGGGCACGAACCAAGGAAGTCGAGCTCGGTCTACGCGAATCGACCGGTGACGTCAACGTCAAGGCAGATCCGCTACTGCTTCGCGAAGTCGCCACGAACCTCATCAACAACGCGATCGACGCGGTGCCCGAGCGGGGACATGTAGAGCTCACCACGGGTCGGCGTGCCAATGGATGGCCGTACTTCAGCGTCGCCGACAACGGGCCTGGCGTCCCGGACGAGAATCGCCATCACCTGTTCGAGCCTCACTTCACAACGAAAGAGACCGGGACGGGACTCGGCCTCTTCATGTCTTATGGGATTGTGCGTGAGCATCAAGGCCAGTTAATTTACGAAGGAAATCGGCACGGGGCGATCTTCACGGTCGTCCTTCCGCCATTCGGCCGTTGAGTGTGCCCATAGCCTCGAGTGATCATTCGTGCTGGCTGAAAGGGAGGGACGATTCTTTCGGAACTGCCCCTCCCCGTATGGCGTTAGCCGCAGGTCGGCTTGTCGAAGCTGA
>WNFC01001673.1_pt1 | contig 23537 bp, 19 predicted proteins | sample 5400541 | NCBI WGS metagenome assembly WNFC01 (sample SAMN13153342, study PRJNA577476) | soil metagenome | isolation source: 120 cm saprolite under Douglas fir tree site 2 hole 2 replicate 1 | place: USA:California | collected 2015-04-18
TCTTCCCCGAGCCGCTGCGCCCGAGCAGCACGAGTGTTTCTCCGGCGCCCACGGTGAACGAAACGCCGTCGACGAGCGCTCGTCCGTCTCCCGACAATTCGTAGCGTAAGTCCTGGACCGCGAGGACGGGGTTCACTCCACGATAATGTATACTGTCGCGGTGACTCCTTCCCTCTGCGCCCTCCTGGTGGCCAACGCATTCCCAACCGTGGGAGTGTTCGAGCCGGCGACAGCGACGCGGTAGTCGACCAAGAAGAGAAAAGCCCCACCGCTGATCTGGCGGTGGGGCTTTTTGTTCTCAAACGTCAGCTCCTAGGCGCTTTTCGGCTTCGGCTGACGCTCCTCGCGGAGCTGCGTCACGGCGGCTCGCACCTTGTCCGTGATTTCCCGCTCCTGACGCAGGGAGGCGATCACCGCCTCCGCCTGCTTCGTTTGGAATCCGAGCGAGCTCGCTTGCGTCACCGCTTGATCGAGCAGCGCCTTTTGACCGTGCAAGCTCTCCAGCCCCGCCTGGATCTCCGAGAGCATTGCTTCCGCGCGCGCCAGCCGTTCCTCGGCTTGCTCGACCTGCCGTTTGCGGTGGTCCAACCCGTTGGCGGCGTCGTGGACGTGCGTCACCATGCTGAGCACGGTCTCCAACAGCGCGCGCGTCTGGCTGACATCCTCCTTCGCCGACGCGATCGAGCGGACATCATCCGTCGTGCGCTCGGCGACCTCATACAGCCGATGCATGTCCGCCTGGAGCGCATCCACCGTGGCCTGGCGCTGGTTGACCTGCTCGAGCGCCCGCGTGAGTTGTGACTCGACGGCCTCCCACTTGGCGAGCCGTTCCTCGAACTGCGCCATCCGCTTCTGCGCGAACCGCAGCCCACCGGCCCGATTATCCAGCTCGTCGAGCGTCGCCGTCAGCTCGATCAACCGGCTGCCCGCCGTCGCCACCGCGTCGCCGAGCTGTCCGGAGCGCTCTTCAAGTTGCTGTGCCGCGGACGCCGCCTGCTCACGCAGTTGAGCGACGCGCTCCAGGTGCTCCGTCGCTTTGTTGAGCGCCGCTTGACGCAGCTCCAGCTCCTGGCCGAGGGCGCGGGTGCGGTCGGCGAGTCCCTCGAGATTCTGCGCGCGCCCCTCGAGCACCGTGACGGCCGTATCGACTTCGGCGACTCGGCGCTCCGCGCGATCTACAGTGGCCACGGCCGTCGGCACCATCTTCTCGATGCGGGCCGCCTCGTCGGCGTGGGCAGCGAGCGCCGCGAAGCGCTCGTCGGCCCCAGCCATGCGCGAGTGCAGCTCGCGACTGCGCTCGTCGAGCTGGGTGCCGAGCGTGTTGAGGTCGGAAAGACGCTTGTTCAAGTCCTCGACCATGCGACCGCGCGCGTCGATCTGCGCCATCGCTTTCGACAGCCGATCCGCTTCGCCCCGCACTGATTCGACCGTCGGCTTCAGCTCTTCGACGGCGGCCAACTCGGTTCGCAGGGCGTCGATCTGATCCGTCACGCCGGTCAGCCACGCTTTCGTTCCTGACTGAGCCTCGCGCACGCGCGCGATCTCGCCGGCAGCCGCCTGCATCTGCTCCATCGCCCCTTTCACCGCCTCGTGCGTCCCCGCGAGGCTCGCGACATCCTGCAAGACTGCTTGCACCCCGGGTTGCGCATGTTCCAGCCGCGCGACGCGCTGAGTCATCTCCTCAACTGTGGTCCCCAGCCGGCCGGTGCTCGTCTCCATTGCGCGCACGCGCTCGGCCTGCGTTCCGAGCAGCGCCACATTTTCGGCGATGCTCTCGACCTGAGCCACCAAGCCGTCCGCGCGAGACCGGACGTCGGTGATACTGCGGCTCGACTCTTCCAGTGACTTGAAGCGCGCTTCCATTGCGGTGAGCGCGCCGCGAAGATCGACGATGCGTTGCCCGACTGCGTCGAGCCCCTGGTTCTCCAGCTCGAACCGCTTCACCGCGCGCTGCACGTCGTCACGCAGGGCCGTTAGCCGACCGCGCAGCTCTTCATCGGCGCGCTTTACGGCGTCATGGTGTGCCGTGATCTCGGTCGAGCGTTGCAGCACTTCGCCGTGCAGCTCTTTGAGATCGGCGACTTTCGACTCCAGCTCGCCGAGGCCCTTCGCGCTCTGCTCGTGGCGACGGATCTTCTCATCCACCTCGCCCATCAACTCGTGGAGGCGGGTGACCTCACTCGTGGCACGCTCCACGACGTCGCGCTGCTGCTCGAGCGCCGCGACTTTTTGCGTGACGCCGTCGGCGAGCGCCTTGAGGGTCGTGAGCTGGCGTTTGGTCTGCGCCGCGTCGGCGGCAGCCTGGCTCAGATCTTTGAGCGTCTGGCCGACGGTCGCGGCGCGCGACTCGGTTTCCGTGACGCTGCGTTGCACGTCCTGCTGCCGGTCCTCGAACGCGGTGAACCGCGTCGCCACTGCCTCGCTCGTCTTGCGCAGCTCTTCCTGGCGCTCTCGCACGCGCTCGAATCCTTGCATGAGCTCGCGCACCTCGGTGCTCAGCGTGTCGGCGTCCATCCGTAGCGCTTTGAAGCCGCCGCCCAGCTCGAGGAAGCCGGCTACTTCATTCTTCAGCGCCAGCGCCTGTTCGAGGACACCGCGCAGCTCGTCGATCTCGGTGCGCAGCTGCTTGGCGCTGTCGGAGTTCTGGGTGAGCTGCGTCTCGGTACGGCGCTGAACCTTGGCGACGTTCTCGGTCTGTTCGTCGAGTGTCGCGAGGACCGGGACGAGCCGCTCCAGCGATTTGACGCGCGCCTGCAGCTCGCTCACTACCTTTTGCGCTTCGCTGACGGGCTGCGTGAGCTGGGCGAGGTTCTGACTGGAGTCTCGAGCGGCGTTGGCGAGCGCCTCGAACGCCACCCGCTCGCGCTTCATCTCCGCAAGGATCGCGCGCAGCTCGGCGGGAAGCTTCTCAGTGGTGGTTTCGTGTCCGAAGATATTCCAGGCGGCCATGATCCGATCCCTCGAAAAGAGGGCTCCGGGAACAAGCGCGGGAGCCGTGTGCGCGGCACCTCTGGATCAACAGCGAGATGGGGGCGGGAGGGCACGGCCCGTCCTGGAACGGCGTGAGTGCTGGGGCAAATGTAGAGGAAGCGGCCCGGCGAGGGGTGATGGACGTCACCAGGAGAAGCGCTACCGCGAAGTCGAGTCGGGGCTCAGCGGCACCCGATCTTCCCCCCTCCGCTCCCGCGGCTCACGCCGCCGACAAAGGTCGATTTGAGACGCCGGGACGGCGATGCCAGGCTGACCGGCGACGTGCCGGCAAACACTCTCCCGATCCCGATCGACAGCGCCCACTTGGGCGACGCCGCCGAGAGCCCCACGCCTGCGTCCACCGTGAGGGTGAGCGTCCCCGCGAGCGCATGGGTTATCCCCGCACCTAGTGTGCGGCTCAGGGCCTGTGTGGAGTCCGACTGGCCCACGTCGGCGCCGAGCGAGACGCTGGTGGTCCAGCTGGGCGCGACGTCGTAGCTCGCCTCGCCCCGAAGCGACGTCGCGTGGGGTGCGCTTAGACTGGATTGGGCCGAGAGGCCGCTGATGCTGCGGCTCGCATCCGCCGAGAGGTGGAGGCGCGGGCTTGGCGAAACACCGGCCCCGAGGTCGAGGCCGAACGACGTCTCGCCGCTCCCGAGTCCGCATGCCGCGTTTCCTGTCGGAAACACCACCGTGAGCGCCGACGCCAGGACCGGCGAACCGGCCGTCGCGAACGAGTGAGACGCATCGGCGGACAGCGGCAGGTCGCCCATCCCGCTGCTCGACACCGACTGGCCGCTCACGATGTCGGAGACGTGGACGAACGACGGCGTCGCCGACACGCTGAGCCATGGTGCCGCCTGGAGTTGCACGACGCCCGTCAATGCCTGTTCGGAGCGCTGAGAGGTAAGCTTTACGGTGCCGGCCGTGGCACCCACCGCAGCCGTCTGGGCTCGAAGGGGTGCGCCGCCGAGCACCGCGAACAGCACACCGAGATAGCGAAGGGAAATGCGCACGCCTTAACACCCCGCTCCGCCGTCCGGCGTCACAGCCTCCACCCCCCAGCGTGACGTTTGGCGCCTTCGGGCGGTCCTAAGGCGCGAGGACCCAAACCGGAGGAAACGTTCATGAATGTGACATCGAGATTGTGCACGAGCACGGCGCTCGTCTGCGGGCTCGCGCTCGCTATGTACACGGTTGCCGTCGCGCAGAAGCCCGCGCAGCCGCCGAGGAGCCATCGGGCGGCGCACCCATCGGCGACCGCGCCAACGCCCAAGGACCATGATTCGTTCAAGGGGATCGCGGCAAAGCTCGGCATGACGCCCGACGCCCTCGAGAGCGCTTATGCAACGGCGAAGCAGGCGAACCCCAACCTGAAGCGCGGGCAGTTCGTTGCCGCAAACATGGTGGCGCACAACCTGAGCGCGAAGAACCCGAACATCACCACGCAAGCGATCCTCGATGGCTTGAAGAGCGGCAAGAGCCTCGGGCAGACGCTCCAGGGCCTGGGGCTGTCGGCTGCGGAGGCGCGCGAAGCGCAACATCAGGCCGCGCGGGACGCCAAGGAAGCGGAACAGGCAAGCTAAACGGTCTCGGGTAGCGGGACGAAACAAAGCCCCACTGCGGCACTCGCAGTGGGGCTTGCTGTTTTCAGTCAGTCGGGACGGCGGTTAGTGGCCGCTCTCTTGGTGATCGTCCATGCCGTCGTGGTTGTCGTCTTCGAACGCGCTGAGCGACGCGCGAATCGCCTGCTCGATCGCCGACTGGTTCGCGGCGTTCGTAGGATCGATCGCGGCGCCCGCCGCGCCCGTGAACCAGCTACCCACGTTCACGTCGATCGTGAGGTTCGACGTGCTGGCGCCGACCGTGACGGGGGCCGGAAAGTCGACCGCGATCTCCGCTTCGACGCCTGAAGTAAAGGTGAACGGATGATCAACCCCGGCTGCGTCGGTGAACACGCCGCCGACCTTCACGCTGACGCCCTGAAATTCGGGGTGGGCGGTGAGAAACGCGCTCGCGCCGTCGTCATCGCCCTCGACGGCCTCGAGCTTCGCCCGCAACCCGGTGTAGGTGCCCGCCGGGACGACGGCGTCGAGGATCACCTTGGTTGATCCGTCGAGTGGCAGGCTGATCAGCACGGGCGCGATATCCATGGACTCGCAGTCGTGCTCGTCGTTGTTGTTGGCGTCGGGCTCGCTGGCGTCGGGCGACTCGCTCGCCCCGCTCGCCTCGGCGGTCTCGCCGTCAGAGCTGCTCGAGCACGCCGCATCGCCCGCCAGCTTGAGGTGAGACAGCACCATTTGCGCCGACGTGATGCGCACCTTGCCACCGCTCCCACCGACGATGACGTCCGCAGCGATGCCCGACGCAGCGGAATGCGCGGCCGAGCCGATTGTCGCCGAGAGACTGATTCGTTGTGATGGGTGGGGTGCGGTTGGACTGCAAGCGGTGAAGACCAGCGCCGCGGGAGCGAGGAGCAGTAAAGATCGTGTTCCGTGCATCGAACCTCCGGTGATTGCGACCAGTGCTGAACGTGACCGCCGAATACTATAAAGACTAATGACGCTCCGCTCGGTCACGCTCGTTACTCGCGTCGTCGTGCGAACCAACGGAGTGTGACTCGCGTCACGCGAGAAAGAGACAGATTCGCAACGTAGACAACTCCTCGACTCACTGATACCTTCGCCGCCTCATGTCACCTTTTCTCGCCGAGCTCGTCGGCACCATGCTGCTCATCATCCTGGGCGACGGCGTGGTCGCCAACGTGGTGCTCAGTCAAACCAAAGGTCAGAACTCCGGCTGGATCGTCATCACTACGGGCTGGGCATTCGCTGTGACGGTCGCCGTCTATGCCGTCGGCACATTCAGCGGCGCGCACATCAATCCCGCCGTCACGATCGCCCTCGCATCCATCGGCAAATTCGCGTGGTCGAAGGTGCCGCTCTATATCGCGGCACAAATGCTGGGAGCTGTACTCGGCGCTACGGTCGTATGGCTTGCCTACCTGCCGCACTGGCGCGTCACCGAGAGTCAGGCCCTGAAGCTCGCCGTCTTCTGCACCGCCCCCGCCATCCGCAACTCGATCTCCAACCTCGTGACCGAGATCATCGGGACCGCGGTGCTCGTGCTCGGCGTGCTGACCATCCTGACGCCAAAGAATCTCAACCCGGCTTATAGCTGGGACGTGGGTCTCGGACCGGCACTGGTCGGGATCATCGTGTGGTCCATCGGCCTGTCGCTCGGCGGGCCGACGGGCTACGCGATCAATCCGGCGCGCGATCTGGGTCCCCGGATCGCCCACGCGATACTTCCGATTCCGGGCAAGGGACACTCCGATTGGGGCTATGCGTGGATCCCAATCACCGGGCCGATCATCGGCGGCCTGATCGCCGCCTTCCTTTATAGGGTGGCTTGGTCGGCGACATGAAGCACATCCTGGCCCTCGACCAAGGCACGACCAGCTCGCGCACGATCGTATTCGATCATGGCGGCAACGTCGTGTCATCGGCGCAGAGAGAATTCCGTCAAATCTTTCCGAAGCCGGGCTGGGTGGAGCACGATGCGACCGAGATCTGGGCGTCGCAGCTACACACGGCGTCGGAAGCGATTGGCAAAGCGCGACTGACTGCAGGCGATATCGCCGCCATCGGGATCACGAATCAGCGCGAAACGACCGTGGTGTGGGACCGGGAAACCGGCACGCCAGTGCACCACGCCATCGTCTGGCAGGATCGTCGCACGGCAGCGGCGTGCGATCGGCTGAAAGCGCGCGGGCTCGCACCACTGATCAAGCGCAAGACCGGCCTCGTCGTGGACGCCTACTTCTCCGGCACGAAGCTCGAGTGGATTCTGCGCAACGTTCCCGGCGCGCGCGCCAAGGCGAAAGCCGGCAGGCTCGCGTTCGGCACTGTGGATACCTGGCTCCTCTGGAATCTCACGGGTGGCCGAGTGCATGCGACCGATCCGAGCAACGCGTCGAGGACGATGCTGTTCAACGTGCGGACCGGAGATTGGGACGATGAGCTGCTGAGACTGTTCGGCGTACCGCGCTCGGTGTTGCCAACGGTGCGCTCCTCGAGCGAAGTCTACGGGGAGACCACCTTGTTCGGCGGCGCGATCCCGATCGCGGGCATCGCGGGCGACCAGCAGGCGGCGCTGTTCGGCCAGGCGTGCACCGAGCCCGGAATGGTGAAGAACACCTACGGCACCGGCTGCTTCATGTTGATGAATACCGGCACCAAGCCGATCGTGTCGAAGCACAATCTCCTGACGACGGTGGCGTGGCGCATCGGCAAGCGCACCGAGTACGCGCTCGAAGGCAGCATCTTCATCGCGGGCGCTGTCGTGCAGTGGCTGCGCGATGGGCTAGGCATCATCAAGTCGTCGTCGGAAGTCGAAGCCTTGGCGTCGCAGGTCACGGACCCGGAGGGTGTGTATCTCGTCCCCGCGTTCGCCGGTTTGGGCGCGCCGCATTGGGACCAATACGCGCGCGGTCTGGTCGCCGGCATCACGCGCGGCACGACCGCGGCCCACATCGCGCGCGCCGCGCTCGAGGGAATCGCGTTTCAGGTGGCCGACGTACTGCGGGCGATGGAAGCCGACGCCAAGATCAAGCTGAAAGAGCTGCGCGTGGACGGCGGCGCATCAGCAAACAATCTGCTGATGCAATTCCAGTCGAACCTGCTCGGCGTCCCCGTGGTGCGGCCCAAAGTCACCGAGACCACAGCACTCGGCGCGGCGTATCTGGCTGGATTGGCGGTCGGCTATTGGAAGGATCAAAAGCAGATTGCCGCGCAGTGGCAGGTGGATCGCCGGTTCACACCAGCGATGAAATCAGCGCAGCGCAAGCAGCTCGAGTCGGGCTGGCGGAAGGCGCTCGATCGGTCGAGGCGGTGGGAAGAGGCATGACCGGTTCATGAAGCAACTCCTGCAGCCGCACTAACCTAGGTGCCCGGGTGATAACGGCTTACGCGGCAACGTGACGACCCACACGGCCTTCCCGGCTACAGGTATTGTAGGATAAATCGTCCAATTACCGGGACTTGGCCGTTACGCGCCCCGCGAGCTTGTTCGACACGATCCTGATGTATGCTCAGCCCGCCGCCATTGATTTGGCGACGGGCTCCTTGCTCTTGGTGCTCGTGATGTCGGTCGCCACGTGCCGCATCGACAAGCTCGTGCAGCCGGGGGTCCACGACCGCTTGGTGGTAAGTCCGGTCTCAGTCCTCGACTCAGCGCACGCCGGCTCGCGTGTCGGTGTCATCGCGACGCTGCGGCTGACGAGCGCGGACGGCGCAACCCTCGTGTGGAACGCGACCGCGACGGCCCCCTGGCTGACACTCTCGACCGGTTCCGGCGGTGCGCCGGACAGTGTGGTCGCCACGCTGCGGGCCGACACATTGTCGCAGGTCATCCACCACGACACGATCGTTTTCACTGCCATGCAGTCTCCAGGCGACACGCTCAAAGTGCCCGTCGCGTTTGCCATTCTCGCGCCCGCGGCCGAACTCACCGTGTCTCCGCAATCGCGCCTGGATTCGGCGTTCGCCGGCAGCGCGCAGCCGCACACATTCGTCGTGCGGATCGACAATACCGGAGGACTACCGCTCAAATGGAAGGGCGGCGTCGATAGTCCATGGCTCACGCTGTCCGCGGACAGCGGTGGCGCGCCGCCACAGGACTCGACCACTGTTTCGCTGACGCCGAGCGCGCTCGGTCAGGGCATGCAGACGGGAACCGTGACGATCACGGCACCCGGAGCCATCGGCTCACCGAGAACCGTCACGGTCAGCTTCAAAATCAAGCCGTGTGCCGAGCCGGCGATCACCGCTGATACGGTGGTCAACGCCTCGATTGCGTTGGCGGACTGCGGCGCGCCCGATCGAGCGGGCAGTCTTGCGAAACGGTACAGCCTGACGGCGAACGCCGGAGATACACTCTCCTTCCGGCTCTCGAGCCCGAGCTTCAATGCCTACCTCACACTGCATGACAGTCTCGGCACGCTGCTGAGTCAGAACGACGACTGCCCCGGCTACACGGGCCCTTCCTGTATCCTGGAATTTCCGGCTCCCGCGAGTGGCCGTTACGTCATCGAGGCCACGTCGGTTGGGACGCCCGACACGGGTGCATTCGTCCTCTCTGTGGTTCGGGAACGTGCGCCCAGTCTGCCGCAATCGATCGGGCAGTTCCGCAGCGACAGCACCACGTCGATTGGCATCGGCGCGACGACGCCGGAGAGCGTGGCCGTGTTCAAGGGGACACTCAACGATCCCAATCTGCGTGACTCCGTGCGGCTCGAGCTCGAACTCGTCCAGTCGTCGAGTCCGTTCAGCGGCTCCGCGACTCACCAAAGCAGTTTCGTTGGCGTGGGCCAGTCGGCGTGGATTCGCACAACCGGATTGGTCGAAAATGCGGGGTATCACTGGCGCGCCCGTACCTGCGATAAAACATTGCGCTGTAGCGCCTGGTTGAGTTTTGGGGGGAACCCCGACGCCGCGTCCGATTTCTTCGTCAACGCTATCCCGGAAGATCCGGCGATCGACGCCTTCTCCCTGAATCAGTTCAACGGCGCCGTCGCGATTCCGGTCGGCGGGGGAACGGGTGGCGGGTTGGGCAGCGCCCAGACGGTGACGTTTAAAGCGACGGTGACCGACCCCGATCCCGGCGACGTCGTGGTGCTCGAAGTCGAGTCCCAGACGACCAACACCGCGTTCGATGGTTCCACGAACCTGTATCGCGGCACGGGCGTCGCGTCGGGTAGTACCGCCACTGCCGCCGCGGGATACTCGGTCGGCTTACTCGGCGCCAACTACCATTGGCGAGCCCGCGCGTGTGACCAAACGTCGCGCTGTAGCCCATGGGTCTCCTTCGGCGGCAATTCCGACGTCGTCACTGCGGCGACGGATTTCCATGTCCCCTAAAGACGACGATGTCCTCGACGCCACAACGAACGCGGCGGCCGGCGAGAGTATCCCCGCCGAGCTGTTGAGTGCACTCCGGCGCGATCTCGCCAGCCAGTACCAGATCACGGATCTCCTCGGGCGGGGCGGCATGTCGCTCGTCTATTTGGCGCAGGAAATGGAGCTCAACCGCCAGGTGGCGATCAAGGTGCTGCCGCTCCAGCTCCTCCACGGCGCCGATGCGGCCGAGCGATTCGAGCGCGAGGGCAAGATCTCGGCGTCGTTGGATCACCCCCACATCGTGCCGATCTTCCGCGTGGGTTCGACGAGCACGTTCCTCTGGTACACGATGAAACGCATCCGCGGCCGGTCGCTCGAGCAAATCATCGGTGAGCGCGGTGCCCTGGCTCTCGCGGACGTGCTCAGCATCGTCCAGCAGGTCGGCGACGCGCTGCAGTACGCGCACCGGCAGGGCGTGGTGCATCGCGACGTGAAGCCGGCGAACGTGATGATCGAGGAGTCGGGCTGGGCGTACGTGTGCGACTTCGGCGTCGCGCGCGCCTTTGGCAGTGTCTCGCTCACGCAGACAGGCGCGTCGCTCGGCACGCCGCGCTATATGGCTCCGGAGCAGGTTGAAGGAAAACCCGTGGACGGTCGCTGCGACCAGTACTCGCTCGCGATCCTGGTGTGGGAAGCGCTCACCGGCGCACTTCCCTTCACCGGCGAGTCGGTCGGTGAGCTGATCCGCAAACACCTGCTCGAGCCCGCCCCGCGCCTCAGCGATGCGCGGCCCGACATTGCGGCCAATGTTTCGGACGCCGTGGGGCGCGCGATGAGCAAGAATCCCTCCGAGCGGTTCCCCGACGTCGCGGCGTTCATACGCGCGCTGGGAGGCGACGCGGACCGGCGGGTCTCCGCCGCGTTCAGGAGCGCGAGTGCGGCCGTGACATCGCGCCGCGCGCTGGCAGATGCCCTGACGGTCCGCCTTTCCCAACCGCGGCGCCGCGCGATCGTCTACTCCGTTGTTGCCGGGATCGTGCTCCTCGGAGGCGGTATCTGGGCAGCGCTGCGACCGAGTGGGCCGGCGAACGGCGCCACGCCACATCGCATTGCGGACTCGGTCCCGCAAGTTGCTGCGCCTCTGCGAACCCGCGCGCCAGCTGCCGCGCGCGCCCGGCTGTCACTGAGTACGCAGCCGCCCGGATTGGTCTTCGTCGACGGCAAGCCGATTCGCAGCACGCCGGTCATCGGGCTGGAGATTGCGCCGGGTCGTCACCATGTGCAGGTGAAGCGTGACGGCTTCGCGCCGTTTGATAGCGTGTTCACCGCCGCGCCCGGCCAGGAGATCAAGTGGACGCGCAAAACGCTCAAGCCGATCGCCTCATGAGACCCGCGCTGCTGTTGCTCCTCGGACTCTGCGGTGGCACGCTGGCTGTGCCTCGTCTCGCTGCCGCTCAGGCGGCGGGCGCCGCGCTCACACAAGGCGTTCGGGCCTACGACGACCTCGAGTTCGAGCAGGCCGCGGGTCTGCTGCGCCACGCGCTCGCCGTTCAAGGCGGCGGTGCTCTATCCGGCGCCGACGTTTCGCGGGCGCTGATCTATCTGACGGCGACCGAGCTGCTCCGCGATCGCCGCGATTCGGCGCGAGCGATCGCGCGCCGGCTCGTCCTCACGAACCCGCGGTTTCGCCCCGACGAGCTCGTGTTTCCGCCGCAGCTGCTGCTGCTCTACGAGGTCGTCCGGCGCGCAACGCCAACGGTCATCGGTGAAGCGTCCGCGGACACGGCGATCCGGCCGGGCAGCGAGGCGATGGTGGTGAGACTCTACGCCAGTTCCGTCCACGACATCGCCGCGACTCTCGTCGCGTTGGATGGACATGTGGTACGCACGCTGTATCGAGGCCCGATCGGGGACAGCCTCGTCGTCCCCTGGAACGGCCTCGACTCGGCCGGCACGAATCCGCCGCCGACCGGCGGATACGCGCTGACCGTGTCGTCCTTCGATCGCGATGGGCGCGTCGTGCGCATCCTGCGCATGCCGGTCGAGGTGCTTCCGGGTCCGACTGATACGCTCCCCCACCCGCCGCCGCCCGCCGACTCGGCGTTGCTGCCCGAACGGCAACCGATCGGACCGGCGTTGCGAGTTCTGGCTCCCGGCGTCCTCGCGGGCGTAGGCGTGGCGGTCCTGCCGGGCCTCGTCGCTCGCGGAGAGCAGCCGAGTGGCGCGCGCTTCGCAGTGGGAGGCACGGTCACACTCGCGAGCATCGCGGCATTCCTGTCCCACCGACCTGGGCGGCAGATCCCCGCGAACGTGGCTCATAACCGAGTGATTCGTGATTGGCGCCGCGCAGTCGCGGACGTGGCTCGCCGCAATGCCGAGCAAGGACGTGGCTTGATCGGCGTGCGCACCGGTGTGCCGGTGATCCTGACCCCCGGGGGGACCGGGCCGTGACGCGCCAGCTCAGGTTTGCATGCGCCGCGCTATTCAGCGCGCTCACGCTCACCCCGCAACTACGCGCACAGTCGCCCTGGACGGTGTCGTTCGGCGCGACCGGTGCGAGCGAAATCCTCCATTCCCGTCTTGGGACTGCGCAAGCCCGGCTGAGTGGATCGCAGTTCGGCGGGGAGGCGCTCGCCACGCGGGGCCGGTTCGCCGCACGACTGCGCTACGGGCAAGGGCACGTCACGAGTGACACCGCGGCGCGCGATGTCGTCCAAGGGGAGGCACTCGTGGGGTACAAGGCCCGCTCCTGGCTGGGCCTATGGCTGGGGCCTCGCGCACGCACGTTCGTCGCGCCCGGCCTCAGTGACCGGCGCTGGTTGTTTTGGTCGGGCGGCGTCAGCGCGCGGGGCGCGATCTTCCCCGGGTACCTCGACACTTTCGTCGAGATGTGGGACGGGTTCAGCGGCACGCTCAACCGACCGGCCTCGTCTGCCAGCGGCCGAGGCGTGGACCTCGGCGTCGAGGCGAGACTCCCCAAGCGCCGTTGGTGGGTGCGGCTCGCCTATCGCATTGACCAAGGTCGCGCGAACGACAGTCACAGAGATACCGTCGAGGGACTCGCGCTGACGGTTGGAAGAGGCGACCTGAACTAGTTCGGCCGCGGTCCAGCCGTCCCGAGCATACCCACCGAGGTCGGAATCACCGTGCGCTGAGGGTGCGGGAAGACACGCGCAATGAGCTGGGCGGCCGTTTCGCCGTCCAAGCGTGGCGGAACGCCGGGATGGTGAACGCCATACGCCGACAGCCGGGCGAGCGGCCCGAGCAATCCCATCCTCACGGCCTCATCCAGCACCGACCATCCCGGAGCGACTGAATCATCGGCGCTGGACGCCACCGCCTCATCGAACAGACGCACCTCCAGCGCGTCGACCAGCGAGTCAAACATGGCGATGCGCGCGCGCGGGCCGATCGATTTCAAGGCTTCGCCTCGAGTCGCCCAGAGGAACTGATGCTGCAGTCGCTCGTAGACCCCGCCGTCCGGCAGTAGATGCGAGCGATCTCCGGTGATGCGTGCTGCTTCCTCAACGAGCGGCCAGGCCAACGCGGGCTGACCTTTGCTGAGTTGGAGGTCCGCACGTGCCATCAGCGCGCTCACTTTGTGGCGCCAGAGTCCCGATCGCCGCGCACCGTCGTCGCAACGTTCCACTGCCAGTTCCGCTTCTGACGCGTTGCCCAGGACCAGAGCCAATCGTGCGATGTTGGAATACGCCTCGGCCCATGCGCGCGGCGTGGTGAGCGTTTCGAGCGCGGCAACCACGACCCCCATGCTGTCGACCGCAGCGCCGAAGCAACCGAGATCGTGATACACGTTCCCGAGAATCAAACGGCTCTGGAGCGCTGCTCCTTGATGTCCGGACCGTTCGGAGACCACGACGTTCTCGCGAAACACTCTGGTCGCGTCCGCGAATCGACCCAGGCCTCGATAGGAAATGCCCAGCGTGTTCAACACACGGCGCAACTCCAGCAGCAGCCCCAGCGATTCCAGCACGGGCGCTGCTAGCGTGAGCCGCTCCACGGCTGCAGCAAACTCGCCGCTCGCGAGCGCACACTGCCCCAGGGTGAGGTTGGCCAGGGCGACGCACTCGGGGCTCGCAGGTGACGCGGCAATTTTCGCCGCCAACGCCTCGGCGTCCGCCCGCGCGGCAACGTCTCCCGCATCGATCGCAACTTCCAAGCGGGTGTAGTTCGCGCGGAGCAAGAACGGCGTGGCGTCCGCTTGTTCGGCTAGCGCAATCGCCTGCTGCGCCGCCCGCATGATCGCCTCATCCCCGCCCAAACGCGCTCGCTGCAGCGCATCGGCACGAATCAGCGCGGCAAGCGCCCGATCCGTCGGGGATGCGGCCTCGTCCCGCCAGTCGTCCAACGCGTCCAGCGCGCGTTGATACTGAGCGGCCGCCGCCAAGGCATGGGCCAACAGCAACCGGAGCCGTGACTCCGGCGGCACGGCGTAGGCCCTGAGCAACCAGGTCAGCAGTCGCTCCGCCTCGCGCGGCGCGCCGTGCTCGATCGCCATCTCGGCGGCGACGAGCCCGGTCTGCATGGCCTCCTGCTCCAGACCCGCGCCGATGCAGTGATGAACGAGCTCGAGCGGATTTCCTTCCCTCAGGCGTTGCGCGAATTGCGCGTGGTGGTACATGCGCCGGTCGGTTCCCATCGCGTGATACACATACGCCCGGTACAGCTCATTCTTGAATGACAGCCGGCCTTCCTCCACGCGGCCGACGCCCCGATCCAGCATCTCGAGCACCACGCGCTCGCTCGCACCGTCGGTCAATCCGAGGAGACTCAAGACGTCGTGCGGTGACATCGCCTTGCCCGCGACCGCGAGTACCTGGAGTACGTGTTGCGCGTCGGTCGACAGGCCACCGTATTGTCGCGCGAAGGCGGCGCGCAAATCCTCCGGCGGCGCCCAGGATAACGCCACGCCATCGCCGATGCTCTCGGCCGCAACCAGTGAGTCTTCCTGGTGCATTCGCCAATCGGCCAGGAGCACCTCGATGTGATACGGATTTCCCTGCGACAGTCGCACGATCGCATCGCGAATCCCGGGGTCCGGCGGTTTGGTGTCTGTCGAGAGATCGCGGATGAGCGTCAGGGCTTGCGAACGATCGAGCGGGTGGAGCTCCACTGTTTCCGTCCAGGGCAACCCGCTCACCTCGCCCGGGCGGGCGCCAGCGAGGATGAATGCGAGCACGCGCCCGCCCCCCCCGCCAGCTGGTCGGCGTGTCACCAGGAACAGCACTTCCTGGCTCGCAGGATCGAGAAACTGGAGATCGTCGAACGCGAGCAACACGGGGCCGTTGTCCGCCACGGCTTCGATCATCCGAAGCACGGCTTCAGCAACTCGCAGACGAATCGAGTCGGTTGGCGCTTCGGGGGCTTCGGGTATGCCAGGGTAGATCGCGCGCAGACCCGGACAGACGCGTGTCGCCTCGGCAAGCGAGTGCGGGTCGGTACCGCCGGCCGCCGGATCTCGACCCAGAGCGAGGATGAGCTCTGAAATTCCCGCGTAAGGAATGCCTTGGCCGATTTCCTGACACGAGACAATCAACACCGGCCAAGCCCGCGCTTGAAGCGACGTGGCGAAGCGGCGGATCAGCGAGCTCTTCCCGATGCCCGGAGTGCCGCTGATGAGGCACGTCTCGTAGTCGGGGCGCGCGCTGTCGACCACGCGATTCGCAATCGCTTCCAGTCTACCCAGCTCGGCCTCGCGACCGATGAGTGCGTGCGGCGGAATGCGTCCCTCGTCCAACACGGCCGTTGCGGCGGCAACGGCAGGTCGCTCGCCGCGTTCCAGACGGCGGAGCAGCCGCGCGATCTCGGGATTCGGATTGGTGCCGAGCTCGGCTCGGGCCCGCTCGACGTGATGCTTGAGCAGCCGCACCGCGGTTACGGTATCGCGGTCGAGCAAGGATCGCTCCGCGAGCGCGTACACGGCCTCCGCACACAGCGGGTCGATCTCGTAGAGCGCTGCCGCGAGCCGTTGCGTCTCTGCCGTATCGCCGCGAGCGCGCGATGGCTGAAGTGCCGCGCGCAGCGCGTCACGCGCCTGGATTCTCAGCCGGGCGCGCGCACCGTCGACCCAGTGCGAGAACTCCGCGCTGCCACAGTCTTCGAGGCCTCGCAGCGGTTCTGCCGCCATGGTCGCGCTGGCGCCGTGGTGTAGGCCGGACAGCTCGGACGACAACTCCGCCAGCATCTGCACATCGTCTTCGCCACCGATCACCGCTTGCCGGCCCAGGCGGGAGCGAATGGCGAGCAAGGCCTGCGAGAGCGAATGCCGGCCCTTCGCGGCAGACACGCCTGGCCAGAGCAAATCGACCAGACGATCACGCGGGATGGGGCGCGCGCGTCCCTCGAAATGCAGGTACAGCAGGACGGCGAGGTGTTTCTTGGTCCGGAACCGAACGGGCGAGCCGGGCCCCGGCGTCCCCCCGCGAACGAGCTCGGGCGGTCCGAAAACGTTGAGCTGAAGCTGAGCAGTCACAATGTGTTGAGACTTGGATGAGGACGGGCGGCCAGCTTGCCTGCGTTTAAGGTACCGCACGCTCCCCATAGCGCTAGGAAGGGGGTGACGTTCGATGACGCTGTTTACGCTGCTGGTTGAGGCTCTCTCCGATTACGTGATTGCCTGGTGAACGAGACCGCTTAGGGGGCTACCCCGCTTGGCGGCGGCGCCGAACGAGCCTCCAGAACTGACGATCACCAATGACCGTCACGGGGTGCCCCTTCGCGGCAAGGCGGCCGATCTCCATGAGCTTCGTGCCGCCGCCCGCACCGGCGATCTGTAGCGGGTTGGGTCGGCCGCGGACGAGGACATCGGTGGCGCGGCCGGGTTTGGTTTGCACAATGGCGCCCGCTCTGCGCGCGGCGGCGATCGCTTCGCTTCGCGGGCGGCTCAGGAAGCCGGTGAACGACAGCCGCTTACCCTTGAGACTCTGCACCCGGCCGAATTGCGGCGCCGTGCGCGCGTGCTGGAGCGCGGTCATCAACTCCCCCGCCGCCTCGTAGCGCCTGCCGCGCACACCGAGGCAGCGGTGAATGACTTCCTTGAGGTGATCGCTGCACGGCAACTTGCGGACATCACGGCTGCGAATCGGGCTGGCGATGTCGCCGCGGAGCAGCATGACGGCGATCAGCCCGACTTGGTAGATGTCGTCGCGCTGCTGCCAGCGCCGCACCTTTCCCCAGGCGATCTCGGTCGGCGCGTTGAGCACGTTGAACGCGTCGGCAGTCACGCCGCGACGCGTCAGCTGGTGCGTGGCGATGCCAAAGTCGCCCAGCTTGAGCTGCTCGTGCTCGCACACGAACACGTTGAACGGCGTCAGGTCCCGGTGCAACGCCTGACCGCGATGCAGCGCGTCGAGAACTGCCAGGATCCCGGCAATCTCGCGACGAACGAGGCGCTCCGGCTGCGGCCCCTTGCGCCCGAGCCAGGCGCCGAGGTCTCCGTGGATCGCATATTCCATGGCCAGGCAGTACCGCGTGCGGGCACCGTCGGCGATGACGAACCGGTCGAGGACGCGCAGTGCACGCGGCTCGCGGCCCAGGAGCTCCGCGAAGTACGACTCGCGCAGCCAGGGCGCGAGACGGTCGGTGATCTTGACGCAGATTTGGGCGGGCAGCCCGTCCCGACGGTTGGAAGTGGCGAGGTAAACTTCGCCGAACCCTCCCTTGCCGATCAGCTCATGCAACTGGTAGGTTCGCCCGCTCTCCGAGCTGTAGACCGTGAGCAACACGGCGGGCTTTGCCGTGTGCTCAGCCCCGGGAGCAGCGGGGCGGGGGGAGCGGGGGGGGCGGGGGGGGCGCGCGGCCGTCGCAGTGCGTGTCATCGTACGGGTCGCCATGAGGAGTAGTAATTGAGGCAGCGGCGTCGTGCCGTCAAGCAGGTTGTCGCCACGAATCCCATCGCCCGGCGACGCCTGCACAATCAGCATCTCGTGTCGCCGACGTTGACCGAGGCTGCGGAGGTGGTTCGCATCCTCGGCGCGGTGCAGTCGCAGGATTACGCCGGCGCCAAATGGGCGATCGCCCAACGGACCAAGAGCCTGACCGATGCGCGAATCGAGCAGGCGTTCGCCAGTGGCGCGATCCTGCGTAGCCATGTTCTGCGCCCCACCTGGCATTTCATTCTGCCCGAGGATGCCCGATGGATGCTCGAGCTCACGGCACCTCGGGTTCGGAGCGCGATGGCGTTCTACTATCGCTACCACGAGCTCGACGCGACGGTGTTTCGCAAGAGTCACGCGGCGATCGAGCGCGCGCTACGGGACGGCGACCACCTCACGCGATCAGAACTGAGCGCCGCACTGGCACGCGCTGGCGTCGTTTCGTCTGAACGCCTCATAGGTCTGCTGATGCAAGCAGAGCTGGACCGTGTCATCATCAGCGGGCCGCGGCGCGGAAACCAGTTCACGTACGCGCTCTTTGACGAGCGCGTCCCCGCAGCACCGACCCGCGACCGGGACGAGGCACTGCACGATCTCACACGCCGCTACTTCACGACGCGCGGGCCAGCCACGGTGCACGATTTCGCCTGGTGGTCGGGCCTCACGATCGCCGACGCGAAGCGCGGTGTGGAGACCGCCGGCTCATTCCTGACGCGTGAGACCCGCGACGGCGATGCGTACTGGCATGTTCCGGTGAAGCGCGCGCCACGCTCCAGGCGAGTCGCCCATCTGTTGCCGAATTTCGACGAGTATTTCGTCGGCTTTCGTAACCGGTCGGCAATTGCGGAGCGGCTGCGCAGAGTCCGCGCGGATCGCCGGGTCGACGCGCTCATGGGGCACGTCGTCTCCGTTGACGGCCAAATCGTCGGCGGTTGGCGGCGCACGCTCGGCAAGACGGCAACGGTGGAGTTGCGCCTCTTTGTGCCGTTGGCGACGCCAGAGCACAGGCTCGTGCGAGCTGCCGTGGATCGCTTCGGCCGGTTTCTTCAGTTACCGGTGCGAGTGCTCCTTGCCGACCCGACGACCCCGCGATAGTGCGTCTGCAGGCGGATCTTCCCGCGCCACCCCCTTTTAAACGAGTCCAGGTCCTGATTATCCTTCGTCCTGGCGCGTAGCGACCGCGCCCCTGGCTGGGAGCGATCCGCCACCTGCGACGGATCGAGGCGTTACCCAATCGGCCCCCCAGCCGTTGGCACCATAACAATGGGAGTTGCATTCGATGGGCGCCTCCACAGTGACGACTACCGCTCGGCGACTCATCGCCGAGATCAATGCGCTCCGTAGCGAGCGCCGTGCCGCTATTCTCGCGCACAACTATCAGCGTCCGGAGGTCCAGGACCTGGCCGACGTCGTGGCTGACTCGCTCCAGATGGCGCGGCGCGCGACCGAGCTCGACGCGCCGGTCCTCGTCATCTGCGGCGTGCATTTCATGGCCGAAACGGCCGCGATCGCCAACCCGGACAAGCGCGTCCTGATTCCCGACCCCAGCGCCGGTTGCTCGCTCGCCGCCACCATCCAGGCCGCCGACGTGCGCGCCTGGCGCGCGACGCACCGCGACGGCATCGTCGTCGCCTACGTGAATACAGCGGCCGACGTGAAGGCCGAGGCGGATTATTGCTGCACGTCCGGAAATGCGGTTGCGGTGATCAAGACCCTGCCACCCGATGTCCCCGTGCTCTTCCTGCCTGACGTGTTCCTGGGCAACTACCTGCGCAAAGTAACGGGACGGCCGATCGACGTGTGGCTCGGGGAGTGTCATGTGCACGCCGGGCTCACCCGCGAAATGTTGGCGGAGCGTCGGGCCGCATATCCCGACGCCGAGTTTTTGGTGCATCCCGAGTGCGGCTGTGTGACCAGTGCGATGTACTATGCCGAGACCGAGGGGGACGTCGCCGCCGGCCGGATGCAGATCGTCTCGACCGAGCAAATGATGCGACGCGCTCGCGTCTCGCCTGCGCAACGCTTCGTGGTGGCGACGGAGACGGGGGTGTTGCACCGCCTGCGGCGTGAGAACCCTGGCAAGGAATTCATCGCGGCCCAAGAATCCGCGGAGTGCCGCTACATGAAGCAGATCACCCTGGAAAACCTGCGCGACGCGCTCCGCGACCTGAAATATGCAGTGACCGTTCCGTCCGACGTGGCCGCTCGCGCACGGCGCGCCATCGATCGGATGCTGGCAATTGGCTGAACGCTTCGGGCTGATCGACGTGCAGCGCGCGCTCGCAGAGGACCGCGCAGCGGACGACGTCACCACGCGCCTGTTGGGAGCCGCCGCCCATGCTCCCGCGGCAGCAGACTTTGTCGCCGAGGCGCGATTCGTCGTTGCCGGTTTGCGCCTCGTGTCGACCGTGTTTGAGGAGCTCGATTCGCGTGTGTCGGTGGTCTCGGCGATCACCGACGGAGCGTGGGTAGACGCCGAAACGACGATCGCGACGGTACGCGGCGTCGCGTCGGCGTTGCTCGCCGGCGAGCGCGTCGCGCTGAACTTCCTGCAGCGACTGTCCGGCGTCGCGACGCTCACGCGTCGCGCCGTGGAAGCCGTAGCGGGCACGGGCGCGAAGATCACGCACACTCGCAAAACGACTCCTGGCCTGCGTGACCTCGAACTCTATGCCGTGCGTGTCGGTGGTGGCGTAGAAAATCGCGTCTCGCTGGCCGGCGGGATTCTTTGGAAGGACAACCACTGGGCGCTGCTCGCCCGCAATGGTCGCTCGCTAAAAGAAGCACTCGACGCGGCACCGCACGACGTTCCGGTGATCGTCGAAGTGGAGTCGGAAGAGCAGCTCGAGGCAGCACTTGCAGCGGGAGTCAGGCACTTGCTCATCGACAACCAACCCGCCGACCGCGTCGCCGAGTGGGCGCGGCGCGCCGGGCCGGCTGCATCAATCCAGGCGTCCGGTCGCATTACCGCCGCAACGGCGCGCGCGTATGCCGAGGCAGGCGCCAGCTTGATCGCCATCGGCGCGCTCACCCATTCGGCGCCGGCCGCGCCGATCCGCTGCGATATTGCGGGTCTCGACGGGGCGCACTAGCAGGCGCACGTCGAACAGGGACAAATCCCGCGCAAATAATCGTACGAGTACAGCCCCGCGGCGTGCCCGTCGCTCCACTCGAACTGAATCGCGTAGCCCCCTACGGCGTTGATCGCCACGGGGTGCACATCCTCATCGGCCGGGACATCCACCAGCGCTACACATACCGCGCAGCAACATCGGACCCGTAGATAGCGCGCCGGATAGACGACGTCGTGACCGTCGCTCCAGCGAATGCGTACGTCCCACTCGTTGGCTCGCGTGATCTGGAGCGGCACTGGCTTGCGCACGCCACCTCAACTCGCCGGCCGGCGTCCGAGCTGTGCACTCGCCCATAGACCCGCCTGCACTGAGGTCTCGGCGGTCGGACCCTCGAACCGGTTCACGAGAATGGCTGGCCGGCCGTCGCTGCTCACGGCGACGAGATGGAGAATCGAGATGACGCCGTCTGCTGGCCGGTACTTGAGGCGGAGCTGAGCCCCGCCCGCCTCGCCCCCCGAATCGAGCGCGATCGAGGCTCCCGCCCGCGCGTTGTACTGATCCACCCACGCTTGCAAAACATCCATCGCGTCCTTCTGCATGGCATTCCCCTCCTATTCAGCCTCGAACGCGGCCAGAATCATGGCTGCACCGCCAGCCTCGAGCAGTCGCGCGCAGACCTGCCCGCCGACATCCCGATCGACGACTTCTACTGTATGGGCGGGAAGCCACGCCGGGTAATGGTCGGGGGTTCCGTACCCACCCCCGTCGTACGCCTTCCGGCCATCAATGACGCGGAGGAGGGCGATTCCCGACCGTTGCGCGGCCGCAACGGTCTCCTCGTGGAACTCCGCCGTTGCGAAGAGAATGCCAACATCGGCCCGCGCGTCTCCTAGCCGCGACTTGAGGGAATCCACGGCATCGCGAGTCACCACGTCGTCCTGTTGGCGGCACGCCAGCAGCGCCCGCTTGTGCCAGCCCGCATGGGCGAGGGGCGCCGCCAATTCCAGAACGAAACCGCGCTGTGGCTCGGGCAGCTCGCTGCGCCGGTGTATCCGCACATCGCCAACGTCGAACCCGGCCTTTCGCAGCTCGCGAATGACGAGGATCTGAAAGTATTCTGGTGTCACCTTCGGCAACTCGCTCATCGCCTCTCCAACTCCAATGCTACCGGGGTTGCGGGTTCCTGAAAGCGTATTTATATCATTGGGCATGCGCGAGGTGCTCTGTTCCTCGCACTGCCTACCCGCAGCTCGAGCTCCGGTCATCACATTCCGTCGCTCACGCCCTTACTGCGCCTAAGGGAGGATTTTTCTATGCAGGTCAGTCGACGCGATTTCCTGCGAGTGACCACCGGCGCGGGCGCCGGCACTGCCATCGGCGGGCTCGTCGGCCTCGGCGCGACGCTCGCGCCGGCTCGCGCCCAGGCGCAGGAGCTGCGCATCCGGGACGCGAAGTCAGTGCCGAGCATCTGCCCGTTTTGCTCGGTCGGATGCGCGACGCTGATCCAGGTGAAGGGCGGCCGGATCGTCAACATCGAAGGCGATCCGCGCAGCCCCCACAATGAAGGCACGCTCTGCCCGAAGGGCGCGGCGATCTACCAGCTTCACGTCAATCCAAACCGCCAGACGAAAGTCTTGCACCGCAAGCCCGGCGCCTCGAGCTGGGAAGTCGTCGAGCTCGAGTGGGCGATGGACCGCGTCGCCGAGCTGATCAAGAAGACGCGCGACGAGACGTTCATCGAGAAGCTCCCCAACGGAAAAACGGTGAACATGACGTCGGCGATGTTCGCGCTGGGCGGCGCGACACTCGACAGCGAGTTCAATCACGTCTGCCAGAAGTTCTGGCGCGGCCTCGGGGTCGTCGCCATCGAGAACCAGGCCAGAATATGACACAGCTCTAGCGTCCCCGGTCTGGGGACACGGCTGGGTCGTGGCGCGGCGACGCTGTATCCGCGCAACCTCGAGCACACCGACTGCTTCGTCATCATGGGCTCCAACATGGCGGAGTGCCACCCGGTGGCGTTCCGCTGGCCCATGAAGGCCAAGCTGAATGGCGCGAAGCTGATCCATGTTGATCCCCGGTTCACCCGCACCAGCGCCGTGGCGGACCTGCACGTCCCGATCCGCGCCGGCTCCGACATCGCATTCCTGGGTGGACTCATCAACTACGTGGTCAACAGCCGACGCTGGAACACGGACCCCTTCTTCAAGGAGTTCGTGGTCAACTACACGAACGCGGCGACGATCATTAACAAGGACTTCAAGGACACCGAGGAGCTGGAGGGTGTCTTCTCCGGACTCGGCTCGTTCAGCGAGCCCCCGGGCTGGCCGTACAACGGCTTCCAGGGGCGCTACGACACCGCCTCCTGGCAGTACGAGCGCGACCCGAAGCCGCCCGGTCCCAAGACGGAAGACCTGATCGCGCGCCGCGCGGGGCCGCCGTTCGACGATTTGGTGCGCTCGCTGAAGCCGGGCCCGGCCCACCGGGACCCGACGCTGCAGAACCCGCGCTGCGTCTTCCAGATCTTGAAGCGGCACTTCGGCCGCTACACGCCGGAGATGGTCGAGCAGGTGTGCGGCTCGCCCAAAGACAAGTTCATTCAGGTCGCCGAAGCTCTGCTCGCGAACTCGGGCCGCGACCGCACCAGCGCGTTCGCCTACGCGGTGGCGTGGACCCAGCACACGTACGGCGTGCAGATGATC
>WNFC01001674.1_pt1 | contig 23533 bp, 24 predicted proteins | sample 5400541 | NCBI WGS metagenome assembly WNFC01 (sample SAMN13153342, study PRJNA577476) | soil metagenome | isolation source: 120 cm saprolite under Douglas fir tree site 2 hole 2 replicate 1 | place: USA:California | collected 2015-04-18
GGCCATACTGCAGCGCGTTGCGAATTCCCGTCCACGGTTCAGGCTTGACTGGCGGCATGAAGCGCCTTGCGCCAGCGGTTGACGCGCCATAGGGTACACCTTTGAAAATGTATACACCGTTCCGCCTGAATCCACGGATTTTCCCTGCGGTTGTTTCTGCGACTGTTGCCGCGTCGGAAGCTATGACCGTGCTGTGGCCGCAAACGCTTCCTGCGGACTTTGTTTTCTTGTGAGCTTCCGGCGTGGGCTGCGCTAACGCTGTCGCGCGTAAGACAACCGAACCGGCTAACCCTGCTCCCAGGGTTGCCATCGCGCCGATAAAGGAACGCCGTTCCTTAAATGCCGACCCTGACTTGCGATTTAGTATATTTTTCGACGTCATCCCTTTCTTCTATTACTGAAATAGTGTATTTGTCAATAAAAATTGCTGCCCTCCCCGATTGCTACAGTGCGGAATCCCATGTGCCGCGCAAACTGGACGCCGATATATGCCGAAGGCCGCCAATGCCCTGCACGGAAACCAAATCTCCACCGCGCAAGCCGGCGTTGCGAAGTGGGTTGTAGGTCGTGAGATCCGTGCAGAGGAGAGGAGCCGCCTCCGCGGAACTACGGTCATCAATCTCGACGACCGAGCATCCTGCCACAGTTTTAGCTGGGTCGTGGATTGAACTGGGAACAGAGCGCAAAAGTCTTCTCCAGGTGCTCGATGAAAATCCGTACTTTAGCGGACAGCCGGCGGCTAGCAGGTCGAACCGCAAGGATCGGCACAGTTCGTTCGAAGGGAGTGAGAAGACGTATCACAGTACCTTCTCTGAGTTCAGCGGCGAACAGCCATGCTGGCGCTTGGGCAATCCCCAGATGTTCAAGGACACCCATCCGCATCTGTTCAATATCGCTGGTACGAAAGACTCCTGTGGGAATAACACGCTTCGCGTCTTGTCCAGAGCCAAAGCTCCACGGCTGTACGGAACCCCGCTCGACAAAAACAACAGATCGAAAGCGGTTGAGATCGTCCGGCGATTCCGGCGCTCCGTAGCGTGTGAGGTACTGGGGAGTGGCGACGAGAATGATCGTCGTCTGCGCGAATCTTCGCGCAACCAGGGTAGAGTCTGGAAGATCACCTGAGTGGATAGCTAGATCGAATCCGTCTTCGATGATGGTTGTAGGACTCTCCGATGCCGCCATCTCAACTGCGATGTCGGGGTATGCAGCAAAAAAAGCAGGCAGCTTTGACACCATATGGAGGCGGGCAAACGTGGGAGGGACAGTCACGCGAATGAGGCCTTTCGGTGCAGTTTGGCCTCGACCGATTCGTGAAGTCGCGTTTTCAAAGTCGTCGAGAATGTGCAAAGCAGACTCGTAAAAATCGCGACCTGCCTCAGTCAGTGCAATGGAACGAGAGGTGCGATGAATAAGTTCGGTGCCGAGCTCATCTTCAAGGGCTGAGATCTGTTTGCTGACAGCAGGTTGACCAATTCCACGTTCCTTTGCGACAGCCGAGAAGCTCCCTTTTTCAATCACTCGGACGAGTATCTGCATTGCATCGAATTTGTCCACACCAGCCTCCGTATTCCTACATGGAATGGATGCTCTGCGAGCAATAGCGATTCTTCCGCCTCATCGCCCGATATAAAAAGTCGGACCCAAAGAGGGTTTCCTCGTTCGCGCTATGCATTCCTATTGGGAATAGCTGGTATTCCCCAAGATGCCAAATCTACTTGCAATCTTGCCACATCAGATAAGAAGTTTAAGCGCTGCGAACGAGGCAGCAGTCAGTTGAGTACGAAAGCATAGGAGATTCCATGTCTAAGTTAAGCGACAAAGTGGCACTCGTTACCGGCGGCTCGCGCGGCATCGGCGCAGCAATCGCCAAGCGTCTTGCTGCGGACGGAGCGAACGTGGCAATCACGTACACGAAGGACGCCAAGGCGGCTTCCGCGGTGGTCAAAGCGGTTGAACGCGCTGGCCGAAAGGCGATCGCAATTCAGGCGGACGCTGCCGATGCCGCCGCCGTCGAAGCCGCGGTCGAAAAGACCGTGGCGACATTCGGCCGACTTGATGTGCTTGTGAACAATGCCGGCACGGCCATTCCGAAAGCGTTCGAGGAGGCCACGCTGGAAGAGATGGATCGCGTGCTCGACATCAACGTCCGCGGCGTATTCGTAGCGACGCAGGCGGCGCTGAAGCACATGAATCAGGGTAGTCGCATCATCATGATCGGTTCGGCAGTGGGCGAGCGTGCCGTTGCGCCCGGGCTTGTGGCGTACGCGGCCACGAAAGGAGCCGTCAAGATGTTCACTCAGGCGCTTTCCAGAGAGGTAGGGAGCCGGGGCATCACGGTCAACAACGTCCAGCCGGGTCCGATCGACACGGACTTAAATCCCGCCTCGGGTGATTGGGCGGTGCCGCAGAAGGCCGCCACAGCGCTCGACCGTTACGGGCGTGTGGATGAGATCGCCGCGATGGTGGCGTTTGTCGCCGGTCCGGAGTCCTCGTACATTACCGGGGCAAATCTTACCGTGGATGGCGGAATGAATGCCTGAACAAGGTAATCCGGACTAAACAATTACAGCAGAACTGTCGTTCAGCAGAATTGGTGAGGGTCTATAGATGGCAACACTTCGAGGCAAAACCGCCCTGGTGACGGGAGCGTCACGGGGAATTGGGCGCGCCACTGCATCAGCGCTTGCTGAGGCCGGGGCGCATGTCCTGGTTCACTACGGCCGTTCCGCGCAAGACGCGGAATCTCTCGTCGCTGCCATCCGCTCAAATAACGGACGCGCGGATGCGATCAGGGCAGATTTGGGGACTCCAGATGGTGCGACACTGCTGGCGAGAGAGGTGCGCTCCATCGTCGGCGATCGATTGGATGTGCTTGTGCTCAACGCCGGAATCAGCAAGGCTGCACGCATCGCAGATTATACGGTAGAGGATTTTGACAACCTTTTTGCGACAAACGTCCGAAGTCCGTTCTTCCTGGTGCAGGAGCTCCTGCCAGTTCTTCGTGAAGGCTCGAACATCATTGTGATCTCTTCGATTGGGGCGCACACCGTAGTTGGGAAGCCCGGTTTGGACAACCCTTCGATCCTTGCCTACGCCTCGACCAAAGGAGCATTAGAGACTCTGGTCAAAAACTGGGCTGCCATTCTTGGGCCCCAGGGCATCCGCGTAAATGCAATCGCGCCAGGGGCGATCGACACTGACATGTCGAATTTCACGAAGACCGAGGCAGGTCGTGAGGTGACGCTTGGAATGCAGGCGTTGAAACGAATCGGCAAGCCAGAAGATGTTGCGGATGTAGTCGCGTTTCTTGCGTCAGATGCGGCGCGCTGGATCACGGGAGCGAGTATCCCGGTCGATGGCGGCTCGAAGTTGTAACTGGCACCATGAGGAGGACAATGCTTACCAAGTTGAGCAAGGGCAAGGAGGTCAGAATTCCTGGGCCTGACCATCCCATCACGATTTCTCCGGCCGAGGGCAAGGTGCGTGTAACGGTCGCCGGGAGGACAGTTGCTGAATCGACGCCAGCACTTCGGCTGGAGGAGAAGGGATATCCGCACGTTTACTACTTGCCGCGCAACGATGCAGATATGTCATTGCTCGTTCGGACCAAGCATTACACCTATTGTCCGTACAAGGGTGACTGTACGTACTACAGCATTCCCATCGGCGGAGCGAAATCGGAATACGCTGTTTGGACTTACGAAAAGCCCTACGAGGCAGTCGCCAACATCAAAGAGTATCTGGCGTTTTATCCCTCACGGGTCGATGCAATCGAAGTGATCTGCTAAGCACGTTTGTGCGTTGCTAGGCAGTTTGCCCCTCCAGGAATCTCAATGCTTCGGCGACTAGTCCGAATACTTTGGCCTGCTCACGCTCAAGCCACATAAATGTTCCCCATGAGTTCGATCACAATTTCTCCGTCGGAATGTGTCTGGAACGTTTCTCCAACTTGTTGAGCTGTCAGTTCAGTTTCGAACATTTCAACGATTCCCATTCCCTCTAAACTGTCATTGATCGCTGCGATGCGTCGAACACAACCTGATCATGGCACCAGAGCCGTTCGAAGAAGGTGCGCACTCGGTCGAGGTTCGTTGTTCGGTTTGACGATGACAGCGTTCTTGCCGCGATATCGGCGATGCTACGGTCCCCATCAATAGCGTCGAACAACTGCTTTTCCTCTGGCCCTATAGGCAAGAACAGATCCGTGTAGGTGTGAGTCTGGTTGATCAGAACAGCCGCGGCCCCAGAAGGCAGCCGATCTTGAAGACAGATCGTGTCTGACATTCGAATGGGTACATAGTCAAGCCATGCGTCACCGACGTGCTGCGGGCCGCTGGCATTATCGTTCCGGTACGCCACCACGCTGTGACGCGCCATCGTGCCCCGAAACAGTTCGATAGCGGCATACTGCTCTGGCAGGGAAAGACGTGTCATCCGGGTAGCCTGCGGGATCTTTGCGATGACACCACAGTGAAGGGAGTAAGGCGCTTGTCTTACCCAGCGGCCGAAGGTCAGGCCTGCCTTCTCGATAAAGTCGAACAATTGCGGGACGGAATAGGCGCGGTCCTGCGGGTGCAATAGAGCATCGGCAATCGCCGCCTCGTGCCGAAAGTCCGGGGCTTGGCTCAGCAGGCTTTCCAGCGGATGTCCGGGAGGCAACGCGCTGAGCGTAGTGGTGAGATCCCGAATTTCCGCATCGGTGGCATGGATACCGATCCGTCTGCAGAACTCCTGCAGCATATAAATGCCGGTCCGTCCGTAGGGCGCGTACACCATGAGATGCATCGCACCGTTCGGTTTGAGCACGCTGCGCAGTGCACTGAGGCCCGCGTCGGGGTCGGCGAGATGATGGAGCACCCCGGTGCACACGATTTGATCGAAGCTCATTCCCAAGTCTCCGACCCGCTCGATGGGAAGTTCGTGGACCTTAAGATTTTTCAGGTTGTACTTTTGCTTGAGCTCCTCCGTATGGCGCACACTGGTTGCGCTGCAGTCGATGCCCGTGACCTGAGCCGCGGCCCAACGCAACGCATGCTTGGCCGCCTGAGATGTCCCGCAGCCGGCGATGAGGATGGATTGGTCTTCTTTATAGGGTCTTGTGGGCCAAAATAGATGGTAATCCGCGCGGCGTCTTTGGCGGTCCTGCCAGAGCCGTCGATATTTTTCCAGACTATCGACCGGTCGAGGATGAGGATAAGGATAACGGTCGTAGAAGTCTCGGACTTCCTCTGCGACACCTAGTGATGCCGAATGGTGTTCTTTTTGCTGACTCATTGAACTTTAACCGAGGTTACGATTCCTCCGCGTGCCGAGGCGGACCCGAACTCAGTCATGCGACTCGCTTGTCCGCCGCCGGTTCCTTCTCGGCAAATGCGCGATGCGCAGTATCATTTGTCCTCTCCGCATCGACGCCTTTGTCTCTGGACAAGTAGGCCAATTGTGTCGGCGCCGCAAACCGGGTACCGGAAGCTTCGACGATTTCGGCGATCTTCAATATCACGTCCTGGCGAATGACGGTGAGTTGCGCCGCATCGCCCGTCTTGGCAAAGGCAAACAACTCCAATTGAAAAGCAGCGCCGACAAAACTCATTACTCGGACTCTACAGCTCTTGGGTTCGATCAAAGGATGTTGGTCCAGCAGGTTCTGCACGCGGTCGAGTACGAACCGCAACTGTTCGGATTGGGTTTCAATTCGCAGCGAGAAAGTCTGGTTGATAAGCAATTTGCTGCGGCGCGCCATGTTCTCGAATTGCATTTGGGCAAGCGATCCGTTAGGAACAACCGACAGATTCCCGTCGAGGGTTCGCAGTTTCAGGGACCGGAGTCCGATATCTTCGACGGTGCCAAGTTGGCTGCCGATCTGGCAGAAGTCACCAACCCGAAGAGCCTTGTCCATCAGCAACGAGACCCCCCCGATGAGGTTCTCAAGGGTTTTTTGCGCGGCCAGGGCTATCGCCAGTCCTCCGATGCCGAGGCCAGCAAGCGTTGTCTTTACGTCGACCCCAAACAGGCCCAATGCTGCGATCACTGCGATTATCAGCAGCACGATGCGGGTGAGTCGTTGCATCAAGACGAGGATCGACTCCCCGCCTCTGTGTTGTGTTCGCGTCAGACTTTCCGCGTGTTCGAAGACTCGGTCAGTGATCGTGCTCACGGACCACACCAAACACCCCACCAGGAGCGCCGCTATGAAGTGAAAGTAGTAAACGCGATACAAAAGCGGCGGCTCAAGCAGGTAGACGAAAATGCTGTGCATCAAGAGGGCAAGGATGCACTTGATCGGCATGCCATGCCGTGTCTCCCAGACCGGCGCGAAAGGAACTTTCCGGAGTTTGCACCGGACCCGCGCGGGCACAGTAAAGAGGAACGCTAACAGCCAAGCCAGCAACCAGGAGATCGGGATCGAGAGCAGCCACCCGAGCCATTGTGCCAGAGACACCCCCAGCAGCCGCCGACCGGTCAGCGCAGCTGGCATGATTCGGTCGGCGATCGTCGGCGCTTCGCTTTCCATCTGGGCGTACAGCTTTGGGATACTCGCAACCGTCTCTTTCGAAACCAGCCAAATTTTCCCGGAAACTGGATCATCCACCTGCACCAGGATCACGTCCGTAGTCTTGCTACCAATCGCGAAAACACCAGCCCGTACTTCGCCGAGTGGAAGCCCGGGCTCAACTGTGCCGTTAGGGTTCTGGCTCAACAAGCCGACGTTGCCTTTGAACTTTCGGTGTAACGCCTGGAGTTCCTTGGCCCGATCTGCCAGGTTTGTGTCTTGGCCGGGAATTGGCTGCAAATAAAGGGCGGCGGTTTCGTAGTCCTCGCGTTCTGCGGTTTTCAGCAGGCCCATCATTGCACTCCGCGGATTTTCACGTCCGAGCAGATCAGCGGGTGCGGTGGGCTCAGCTTTGGCTGGCGGATGTGCAGCAGATCCTGGAAGCTGTGCTGGCGAATTAGCCACGGAGCTTACGAATAGGAAGATGGCCAGGGCCACGTCGAGAGCGTGGGTTTTGCCACCCCTTTTGGTCTTGGGTGCCTCATTCTCCTTCATGCCGCAGCCCCCTGATTCGGTCAAGCGGCGCGCTCTTCGCCACTGTTGGCAAGACCAATAATGTTAAATGTCAGAAGTCGCGGCAGCAACGCGGCCGCAATAACGGCATGCAGCACGACCACAGGCCACAGCAGCACGCCATGGAGCGTTGTGGCGACGCCCACCCACGCGAATAGGATAGCCGCCCCAAAATTGAAGACAAAAAGACCGATCACGGCCCCGCGGTGCGATCCTGTGGCCGTCGAAGGCAAACAGGCAATGCCCAACGCGAAGAGGCCGACCCCAGCAAAACGAGCAAGTATTATGCCTACTCCCTCAGGGTTGGCGGCGAACAGCAGCCGGCACGGGACATCGGGCACCGTGAGGAAAGCAGCGCCCACAACGATTTCTAACCACGCTGCCGTCATGACGACGGATTTCTGCAGCACTGATTTCTCCTTCCGGTGCGAGGTGGTTCGCTAGGGCCATGACTGCCGCATGTTAATTTTTCCCTGACGCTTCACGAACGTTTTCCGTCTCCGTCTGTCATCGCATGTCGTGCAATGCAGCGGAACCCGATGTGGCTCATGCTGGTGTCAATCATCTGCGGCTGGCGCGCCGCTGGACGATAACGCAAGCAGTAATTGGGCGCGCACAGGTGCGAGCCGCCTTTGACAACCTTGCGTGGAATCCGGAACTGCGCCTGCGCAGCATCGTAACTTTTGTCTGGCGAGACAACGCGCGGATTGACTGCCGGACCGCAGCAAGCCTTGACCTTTTCGTCAGCCAGGCGCGGTACAAACCAATCACAGGTCCATTCCCATACGTTACCCGCCATGTCGTACAAACCGTAACCGTTCGGCGGGAAGGATCCGACCGGGGAAGTCCCCTCGTAGCCGTCGTGGAGCAGGTTCTGCCAGGGGAACTCTCCCTGCCAAGTGTTGGCCATCGCCTTGCCGCCGGGAAAATGCTCATCGCCCCAGGTAAACTGCTTTCTGTCGAGCCCACCGCGAGCAGCAAACTCCCACTCCGCTTCGGTCGGCAGTTCTTTCCCTGCCCATTTTGCGTAAGCTTCAGCGTCTTGATAGGCAACGTGAACCACGGGGTGCTGCGCGAGATTTTCGAGCGACGATCCCGGCCCCAGCGGATGGCGCCAACTCGTTCCCGGCACCCAAGCCCACCAGTTGACGTAATTGCGTAACTCAACCGGGCCGGCGGTTTTGTGAAAGAGCATGGAGCCGGGCACGAGATTCTCGCGAGGGGCACCAGGAAAATCCGCGGGATTGAGCGGGCACTCGGCGAGCGTGTCATAGCCAGTCGCCTCGACGAACCGCGCGAACTGTTCGTTGGTGACCGCGTAGCAATCCATCCAAAAGCCATCCACGGTAACTTCGTGAACCGGACGCTCTTCAGGATAGAAGTCTTCCGAACCCATGCGGAACGTCCCGCCGGGCATCCAAGCCAAACCGGGATGCGGTGGACTGCCCGGTGGGTCGGCTGTTTTGCTAACTCCATCTGCCGTTTGCGATTTCATCGTATCTCCGGCGGAACTTCCTAGCCCGTAATCAGCTCTCCACTTACGTCTGATAATTCCCAGCGTCTGGTAATCCCGGCCCAACCGTACCTAAACTCCGTTGCCGCAACTGACCTTCAGCGGCTGATGACCTAGTCCGCTACAGCAAGCAATGGCCAGAGGTGTGCTGCTCGCTGCCTCATAGCAATGTCGCATTCCAAGATTCCCCGGCAGATCATTGCCCGCCGGGAAATCTCTCTGTGGATCTGTGCGAGCTACTGATCGTTTACTGTTTACAACCTTGATGGTTTTTGCCCTTGGCGCAGGTGGTGTCACCGGGGCCTTGGGCAACGCCCATTCCGTTCTTGGTCTTGGCTTCACCGCCGTTGCCGGTTTTCGTAGTTGTTACCCCGTTCTGATTCTTGTTGGCAACGGCGGCATTACCCGTATTCCCGTTGACGGCAGCCTTGGTGCCATTGGGGCCTTGGGCTACACCAACTCCATTCTTGCTCTTGGCTTCGCCGCCGTTGCTGGTTTGAGTGGTCGTAACACCGTTCTGATTCTTGTGGGCGACAGCGGCGTTCCCCGTATTCGGGTTGGCCCCAGCGGCAGTGTTACCGTTGCTGCAAACGGTCTCACCGCGCCGGTTTTTGACGCAATCTTGCGCCGACAAACCTGAAGCAAGCAACACACACGCCATCATTAATAATAAGAGTTTCATTTGCATCTCCACTATTACGGTTGACTAGGCCAAAACGCGGTCGCCTTGGCGGATGTGAGCCTCTAGGGACTGAGGCCTCTGCGATACTGACAGACCGCCAGGTTTGCCAGAACGTGGAATGTTTTGCAAACTCATCGTCCCTTAGCAATGAGGATGGAGTTTTCAAAAGTTTCCCCGGCAGAACTATGTCGCCAGGGAAGCTGTCTATCGACCGTTTCAAAGAACCATGCTCTCCGACGTCCTGCACTTCAGCGTCTGTCGCTTCCTTTTCCTTTTCCGCTGCGATGGCCGGCCCTAATCGCGGACGAATCAATCGTTTTTACGTGCCAGCTATGCCCTTGTTCTGCAGGATTCTGACTACGACCCGCCGGTTCTCGGACTGCCCTTCTACGGTTGCATCGGGCGCCACTTGGTTGGACGTGCCCATCGCCCCAGGGGCCAGCATGTTCGTCAAGGGGATGTTCGCCTGCTGCTCGAGAAACTCGGTGACGTGGTCGGCGCGCTCGGAACTGAGTCTTTGATTCAGAGCTGCCGATCCAACGGCGGATGCGTACCCTTGCACCTGCAGAACGTAGCCCGTAATGCCCGTCGCCTTTTGCGCCAATTGCATCAGCTGTGGTTTGTACTGCGCTTCAATCGTGGTACTGCCGTTGGCGAAGTAAACCGTCACTTCTCCCAGGATGTTGTAGTCGGCCAGTTCGCCAAAACGCTTGTTGTCGGCAGCGATGGCCGCTTTGTTGGCGGCGATTGCCGCCTGATTTGCGGCTGTCTGCTGCTGCTCGGCTGCGAGTTGCTGCTGTTGCTGCTCAAGCTTCTGTTTCTCGGCTTGAATCTGCTGCTCACTTTGCTGGATCTGTTGCTGGTTCGCCTGCGCTTGCTGCGCGGTCGGGGTCACGCCAGCTTGAATGTCTTCTGCGTTCTTGAGGTCGTTGCCTTTGAACTTGACTGTGGCCGCCACTAGCTGATTTTGGGCGTTGTAGGACCCTTGCACCTGTACCGGAAGACCCGGGATCAGAGCGGTGACCCCCATCTCTTTTTTCCGAGCTTTCAATAGTCCCTCAACTTCGTCCACCTCCGTGGAGGGGGTGAGGACCACCACCAAGTTGCCTGAGCCTTGAGTCTGCAGGGTCATGGTCGCGCCGCTTCTCCCATTGGATTATTCCCTGCACGTTTTGCGCGACTGCGGCGCCGCAAATCAGAAGGAATGCTGCACCGGCCAGCCCTTTCCATGCGCCGCCTATTTTGTTGCTAGTCATGTCAATTCCTCCTGACCTCATTGCATTTTCCTGACACCCGTTTCGGGACGTGCGTACCCACCCGCCGCGACAATTGTTTGGGAACGTTGGTCAGGATTGAATTCCTTTCTTCAACCCCGGACGCCTGTGAACTTGTGTCTTAAAAAAGGGAGATCTTTCGACCTCCCTTTCCGTACGCGCCTTAACTTGCTTTGCCGACCAAAACACCGTGCTCTGCTTCGCTCGGCGCTTTGCTGGCCGCGGTCTTTGCCTTATACGCCGCGATTGCCGGCCCTAATTGAGCCATCACTGCGTCAAGGTTGAATGAGGCCGCCTTCTGGCGCGGCGGGTACTTGACGTAGTTCTCGATCTGCGCCGCCACGATCGCCTGGCATTGGTACAGCTGGGGAACGTGGTTAATCATCCAATCCCAGTAGACATTGGAGTTTAAGTTGGCGCGCTCGAAGGGATCGCGTCGCAGGCTAAAAATGAGCGGAAGGCGCAGCTTCACCATCGGCTCCGCCCAAACCGCAGTTGAAGTTGCACGCTGCTCGGCAAACACCAACTTGTAATCGCCCACCCGGACCGCCATGATGTCGCCGTCGTCGCTGACGTAGAAGTAGGAGCCTCTGGGGCTCTCCTTCACCTGGCCGGTGAGATAGGGCAGCATGTTGATCCCGTCGATGTGTACTGTGAACGTCTTGTCCCCGGCCTTGTGGCCAGTCAAGAGTTTCTTGCTTACGTCGGGATCTCCCGCGGCAGCGAGCAACGTCGGTAGCATGTCCTGGTGGGACACGATGCCGTTCAGTGTTGAGCCCGCCTTAATCTTTCCAGGCCAGCGGATGAAGGCAGGAACGCGCCAGGCGCCTTCCCAGTTCGTATCCTTCTGACTACGGAACGGCGTATTGGCTCCATCGGGCCAAGTATCGTTTTCGGGACCGTTGTCGGTCGAATACATGACGATGGTGTTGTCGGCAATGCCCAGCTGATCGACCTTGTCGAGCATCTGACCGATTTGCTCGTCGTGGGTGACCATGCGATCGCTGTAATCATCCTGCCCGCTCTTGCCACGGTTCTTGTCGGCGAGGTGGGTCCTGAAGTGCATAGCCGTCGAGTTGTACCAGAGGAAGAAGGGCTTGTTGGCTTTGACCTGTTTTTCCATAAAGCCGAGAGCGCCTGCGGTGATTTCCTCATCGATGGTTTCCATGCGTTTCTTGGTGAGTGGGCCGGTGTCCTCGATTGTCTGCTTGCCAACGCGGCCCCAGCGGGCATCCGTGGTTGCGTCGTCCTTATCAGTCGCAAAGCTGTGCATCACGCCTCTGGGTCCAAAGGCAGCCAGGAACTTAGGATCCTTGGGATAGTCGGGCAATTCCGGTTCCTCCTCCGCGTTCAGGTGATAGAGATTGCCGAAGAACTCGTCGAATCCGTGCGCGCTCGGCAAGAATTCATTGCGGTCGCCGAGGTGGTTCTTGCCGAACTGACCGGTGGCATAACCGAGCGGTTTTAGCAGTTCCGCTATGGTCGGGTCTTCCGGTTGAAGTCCGACAGTGGCGCCGGGCATTCCGACTTTGGTCATGCCGGTACGCAGCGGGTTCTGGCCAGTGATGAAGGCTGCGCGTCCGGCGGTGCAACTTTGCTGGCCGTAGTAGTCAGTGAAAGCCACACCTTCTTTGGCGACGCGGTCGATGTTTGGCGTCCGGTAGCCCATCATGCCGTGGCTGAAGTGACTGATATTCCACGTGCCGATGTCATCGCCCCAGAGAATCAGGATATTCGGTTGCTTGGTAGCCATGATTTGTTCCTTCCTTTAATTTAATTTTCGTATTTGCACTTGCTGGACGTGCCGAAAAAAATCGAACGTAGACCGAAATGCGCATCGAGGGCTCACTGGGTTCCTCCATGCACGCCGCCGAACGACGCTCGGGTTGAGACTTCGGTGGGCACAGGACTGATTCGTCCATCCTGCGGTGTGACTGTCGCCGGGCTTATCCCAGTGAAGGGCGAATCCGGCGCGCGGTCGCCGTGGCAGAAGCGAAACTTCTGGCCGCTCCCGCACGGACAGGGCAAGTAGGGCCCTCGCTTCAAGTCCTCGGCAGCGGTCAACGCCATCACTTCCGAGGGCGGGTGGCCGTGCTGCAGCAGTTGGGCCATGGTCTGCATCGCGGGGCGAGTGTGGGTGAAGAACATGTACAGCCCCCCACACAGGTAGTTCTGGCCCGGGTCGCCGTCGCTTGAAAGTGTGAATCGATCCTTCGGACAGCCCCCGTTACATAGTCCCCGGACCTCACAACGCTGGCACTGTGGGGTTAGCGAATCTCGTTTGTCATCCCCGAACTTGCGCTGCGCGGCCGAAGCCACAAGTTGCACCAGGGGCGTCTGATGGATGTTTCCCAGCAGATAACGCGGCTCGACGAAATGATCGCAGGAATAAACATCGCCGTTGTACTCGAGGGCCGGGCCATATCCGCATGTGGGAGCGTGAATGCACAGTAAATGGCGGCCGAAATAAGCCTCGAGGGTCACGTCGAACATCTGGACAAAAACCTTACCCACGTCGTGGCGCACCCACTCCTCAAAAATATCTACGAGGAAGCGGCCGTACTGTTCGCCACCGACCGAGCGCTTGGTCACGAGGTTGCCGGACTGCGTGTACAGCAAGCGCTTGCGGCCGGGCTGCTCGCTCCAGCCGAGGTTGGCGACATCGATGGTTTCCGGACTGGCGCGCTCGACGATGGGAATAAACTGCACCCACTTTGCACCCATTTCATCGCGGAAGAAACGATAGACGGTACGGCCGTGCTTCTCGTTGGCGGCGTTGACCGTGCACAAGATGTTGAATTCGACTCCGTGCTTGCGCAAGTGCCGCCAGCCCTTCATAACTTTGTCGAAAGTGCCCTGCTTGCTGCGGTTGACCCGATACGTGTCGTGGAGCTCGCGTGGACCGTCAACGCTCAGGCCGACCAGAAAATTGTGTTACTTGAAGAAGACGCACCACTCATCATCGAGAAGGATGCCGTTGGTCTGAAAAGTGTGTTGCACGATCTGATCGGGTCGGCGGTACTTTTCAACGAGCTCGATGGAGCGCCTGAAGAACTCGAGCTTCATCAGCGTCGGCTCGCCCCCCTGCCAAGCCACGGTTACCTCCGGAGTGCGGTGCGACTCCAGCAGCTGGCGGATGTAGGCCTCGAGTGTCGCATCAGACATCCGGCTCTTTTCGTTCGGATAGAGCGACTCCTTGGACAAGAAGAAGCAATAAGTGCAATCGATATTGCAAGTGGACCCGCTCGGCTTCGCCAGCAGGTGAAAGCATGGTGGGATCTCGGCCGTCCGGGGGTCAGTAGTAATTAGGGCCATTTGCGCAACGTCTGTGTGACGGCAACCAGATCTGGCTGCCGGCCATGGTTATCTCTGCAGCAACAGACTAGGCCCACGCACTCCAGTCCTGTAACTGTCAAAACGTACAGGGGTGCGGGACGGGAATTAGGTCCTTGAACGGGAGCCGGAAGTGAAGGAATTCAAGCAGTAGCAACGTCTATCCGAGGGGGACCCGGCTCACGCAATTCGCCGGACAGTTCTCGTAGAATGCTCACGCAGGATTCTTTCAATATGCACCTGTAGTTCGCCCGCCATGTTCTTTTTGGCGTCTTCGAAACTATTGCCGCGAACCGTGACCGACAGACTCTTACATAGCCCCTTCCAGCCATCGTCTTCCGTCCAAAAATCGCAGTCAATCGGTATAGCAGCGGTCACCTGTAAGTTTACTGGTTGAGAATTCATAATCACTCTATTCGGATTTTTATTCTACAAATGGATCCGAGGTAGTTGCTAGTCTCGCAAGGATCGAAACGCCTGGAAGAGGTCGGGGGGCTTTCGATTGTTGTTAGCGCCAGTATCCCTTATGAAACACCCAGCCGCCTCCGCTTCGAACCCAACGGGGAGACACCCAAATGACACCGGCACGCGGCGGACGAACCCACCGCCCAGCTACCCACACATAGCCGTTGCCATTCCAACTCTGGTATCCGCCAATCCAGACATATCCTGGGTGGGGAGCTACTCCAATTACCCCTACTCGGACAGGCGGAGGTGGCGCTATCCGAACTACCGTCTGTGCAACTCCGATTACTCCTCCCAGCAACAGTACTGCGCAAAGAGCGGCGCGAGTGAAGTACATCATGATCTCCTTTTAAGGAACTCCTTTTGTCGTCAACTGAGACCAAGAAAGCCCCGTTCCAGAGGCGTTGGGACGGGGCTTAAGGAATGCGGCCAGAACCTTTTTCACTGCCGTGCCATGGCCACCCGGACAGCATCCTCCGGCGACACCACGTGCTCGCCCTTGTCGTCGGCGATTGAGAGTTGGACACCCCTAACAGCGCCGTTGAAGGCATTGCCCGTCGCCCCGTAGTCAGGGGAAACGGCGGCGCCGCTGTCCTCGCCCACGTCTAAGCCGTCGTCCGCGGAGAAGACCATGGCCAGCGTTGCTCCGACCGTTCCCTGGCCGACTTGCTTGCCGTCGGTGTACAGAGTCACCGTGCCGCCCTTGCCCAAGCCGCCACCCGCGTACGCAAACTCCATGCGCACCTGGTGCTCTCCTGGCGGGAGCGTGTTCCCTTCCACCATGAAGTTCTTGAAGCCGCCCCAGTTGTAGCAGTACTTGAGTTTGCCGTCCTTGGCGTAAAGACTCCAACCGCCGATGTTGGCACCCTGGGAAATGATGACCCCCTCGGCGCCCTTGTCCGGCACCACGATTTCCGCGGTGACAGAGTGTGACTTGTTCTTAATGTTGAGTACGCAGTTCTCCGACAGCCTTCCCATCCCTTGGAAAAGAAGCTGCGTCTTCCCCTTGATCAGCACTGGCCGGCCGGCAGTATCGGGATTCATCTTTTCGACTATCCGGTCGTCGAGGGGCAGCACATTGTACTTGCCCGCTTCGATCAACCACAGGCGCTGCAATTCATGCAGCTTCTCTGGCATCTGCTTGGAGACGTCATGGGCTTGGCTCCAATCTTTCGTCGTGTCGTACAGTTCCCAGATGTCGTCGTCAAAGGCGGGCGACTTGACATTCAAGGGGTCCCAAGGAGTCCGGTGGTGCGTCACCGCCGTCCACCCCTTGTGATAGATGCCGCGATTACCGAACATCTCAAAGTACTGGGTTTCGTGGTGCTCCGCCGCGTTCGCATCGTTGAACGAGTACAGCATGCTCACACCCTCGATTGGGTGCTGCTGCACGCCATTCACGAAGGTTGGCTGTGGAAGTCCCGCCGCTTCAAGGATGGTCGGCGCCAAGTCAATAACATGGTGGAACTGCGACCGGATCTCAGCCTTCGACTGGATTCCCTTCGGCCAGTGAACGATGGTTCCGTTACGAGTTCCGCCAAAGTGTGAAGCGACCTGCTTGGTCCACTGGTAGGGAGTGTCCAATGCGTGCGCCCAGCCAACGGCGTAGTGGTTGTAGGATTTGGGGCCGCCAAGTTCGTCCAGCCGCTGTCCCAGGTACTCGGGCGTCTCGAATGACTGCAGGCCGTTGAAGTAGCTCATCTCGTTAAAGCAGCCGTTGATCGACCCCTCAGCCGATGCGCCGTTATCACCGACAATGTAGTACACGAGCGTGTCATCGAAAATATCGAGTTTCTTGAGAAAGTCCAGGATCTTGCCCACATGGTAATCGGTGTATTCCATGTAGCCTGCATAGACCTCCATCTCACGGCGCAGGACCGGCTTGAAGGCATCCGGCATGTCGTCCCAGGCGGGGATCTCTTTGTGGCGAACGGTAAGCTCGCAGTCCGGCGGGATGACACCAAGTTTCTTCTGCCGGGCGAATGTCTCCTCACGCAGTTTGTCCCACCCCTGGTCGAACTTGCCCTTGTACTTGTCGGCCCACTCCTTGGGTACATGGTGCGGGGCATGGGTAGCGCCGGGTGCGAAATAGACAAAGAAGGGTTTGTCCGGGGTCAGGGCTTTCTGCTGACCGATCCATTTGCGCGCCTTCTCCGTCATGTCGTCGACAAGGTGGTAGTCCTCTTCCGGGGTCCTCTTGTTTTCAACCGGCGTCGTACCCTCGTAGAGCGTCGGGTACCACTGGTTGGCCTCGCCGCCGATGAAGCCGTAGAAGTATTCGAAGCCGCCGCCGCCCGTTGGCCAAGCGTCGAACGGTCCGTTCGGGCTCGTTTGCCAGACCGGCACTTCGTGGCACTTCCCGAAGTGTGCCGTCGAGTATCCGTTGAGCTTCAGCGTTCGCGCCAGGGGTGACATGGTATTTGGCAGCACCGAGTTGTAGCCCGGCGCGGCGGTGGCGATTTCCGTGATGCCTCCCATTCCGGCGGAATGGTGATTGCGCCCGGTCAAAAGCGCCTGGCGTGTGGGGGAACACAATGCGGTGGTGTGGAAGCGGTTGAATTTCAGGCCACCTGCCGCAAGTTTTTCGGCGTTGGGCGTCTGGCAAGGTCCGCCGAAAGCACTGGACGAGCCAAAGCCGGCGTCGTCAATAAGAACAATTAAGACATTGGGCGCACCTTGCGGGGGCCGCAGGTCTCGTATCGGCGGAAACTTGGTGTCAGGATCCTTCGCGTCGTAGGTTGTCAGGCCGGTGCGTGGTTGATCTGGAATGGGGAGAACAGATCGCTGAAGCTTGTCTTGATCACTCATGGAGAGGACTCCTTATCCTTGATCCTTTAGAAATGTGGGATGCTCGCGCGACCATGAAGAGAACGGGCGCACTGGTCTCGATTCGATCAAAGACTAGAACTACCGCGTCAGCGAAGTAACTGTCAGAATGTACAGTTTGGTGGGATCGCGTACCGCTTGTTTTAGGGCGGCGGGGAGTCTTCACTTGGGAGCGAGAAACGAACTAGCCAATCGCGAAGTCCAGGCGATTGATCACGATTGACGGTGGCGGTTCTTAGGGCCGAGGTTCGCGTGCGTGCTCGGCGCAAACGACAGCGACAAGACGTAGCTCCGTCGCGCATCCCAGCACCTGGGTAGCGATATTGGGACAATCGGCGTGGTCGCAGAAGTATTCAGCGAGCAGTTCTTCGCGCCCGTCCGGAGTGGTGAGGCCCGTCTTAATCGTTACCTGAGGAATGGAGAACCCCTAACCGAATACTTGTATTATCTGATGGGTAGCGGGTTCTCGCACAAGTAATTGTTTATATTCCAGACGAGGCACCTCCGATACCGAAAGAGGGCGGGCAGGCCGAGCAAAGCATTGTCAGGCTTTAGTGTGCCTTCGTTAGTACCGAATGTATTTCGCCATCAGCGCACTGGCAGTGATCGCCGCCAGGAGCCACACGGTTGCGATTACGATGGAAGCTACGACGGCGGCCGTCGATCTGATTTCTTCTTTCCTGCGTGTCTCGGCGGCGTCGGCAAGCTTACGACATTCGGCAAGCACGTCCGGAGGGGTAATCCTTGTGAGCAGCTTTGCCCCCAGGAACAGGACCGCGAAGTCGTCCAGGAATCCGATCACGGGGATGAAGCTGGGAATGAGTTGAACGGGACTCAATAGATAGCCAGCGGTGCAGACTGCCAACAACCTCGCGTACCAACGCGTGCGGGGATGTTTGAACACAAAATAGAAAACATGCGCCTCTTTCTGGAGTCGTTGCGCCCGTCGCCTCCAGTTCCCCGCAAATGCAGGTTCAGGTCGGACCATGATGGGAGCAGACACAGGCCAGAACTTTCCGCGAACGCAGTCGCTGACGCGAGCTCTGCGCTTAAGCTACGAGTCGAGACACGATGCAACAACTGGCAAATCTGACAGCAAGAAGGGCCATCATTTGAAAACGATTTTGACCAGAAGTTTCGCCACTTCTGCGGCTGAAAAGGTCGTCAGCAACAACGGCAAAAGGGGCGCGGCCGTGGCGGCGGCGAGCCGCACTATGTCATCCGATCCGAAGGGAACGAGGCGCATCTGGCGTACGGTCGAGTAGGCGGTTGACAAGTCGGCCAGCGACTGGATGTCTGCCGTACCGAGCAGCGCGCTTGCCCCCGGGTCGGCGCCTCGCGTCCATTTGTCTTCGAAGCCGAATATGTACCGATTGGCTAGCAGGCCATATGCGGCTGAACCCTTCCGCTGGGTCCTCTCCAGCAGAGGGGTAAACATCAACAGGGGGCCGAGGATGACCAAAACGAAGAAGCTCACGAACCCGGCTGCCTCCATCTTGAAGGACAGCAGACCCCGTCCTTCGTATAGAACCCGGCTGGCGATTACGCCCGCCAACAGTGAGCCCTGGGCGAGAAGTAAGGGGCCGAAAGCGTAGGAACTTTTCCCCAGAAAACCGATCCCGCCGGCTCGATCCGGGTGGGCCGCACTCAGGTGCAGGTTCAGTCTTGAAATCTGCCACAGAAGCCGGAACCAGATCAGCAGGCGCACATACCATCGCAGCAAAATGAACTGAAAGACCGGAAGACTGACGAAGACGTACCAGTAGCCAGCCAGCGTGAGATGCAATTGCTTGGCGTCTGGCGTTGCGTACCAAGTGGGATCGTCCAATGCGACCTGGCTCCGCCAGATCCAAAGCCCCAACGTATAGACCAAAACCAACAGTATCCCCTCCACCACAACTGAGTCGCGTACGCGCAGTGCTGAGTTGACCGCGGCGTCGAACGCTGGCAAATCTTCGGTCACAACGATCCGCCTTTCCTCGAACCGTCGAACCAACGGACTTATCCGCTCTTGAACTACACGCTCGGCAATGATGAGCACTGGAAGCGCGACCAGGAATCGAACGTTCACCTCGATGTCGTGCAGGAATGAGATATGGATAGCTGCGCCAGTGGCGTGCCTTTCGATCACTGACAAAATCAGTAACGGCAACCATGCGAATAGCGTGACAGCCAGGACGCGGCGGCGCAACCACTCCAGAGAATTTCCGGACAAATGGGCGCGTCGGCACAATTGAAACGTCGGTCCGCCCAAGACCAAGGAGAAGTCAGGTCGCCCCGGTCGCATGCCGGACGCCGCGCGATACTCGACGTGGGGCAGCGAATCGTTCGCCGGATCGGCAATAGCGGCGTGCGGAATCTCATCCAGTGCAAAACCTCCACCGGGGTTGGGCCTTGTCTTCATTTTTCTCCGCAATCTTGCAAGACGAGTACGACGTTCCTCGCACTAAGTTAGGAGCTTGTGCACGCCTTAACCACTGGCAGATTTAACAGGTGGCCTGATCCCAGCGTTGCTCCTTGAAGGGTCTAACCGTACTGCGCCTCCGCACTCCTGCAAACTAAGGGTTTTTCGCGGCGCTCGCAGCCGGGACGGTTATGGCGGGTGAACTGTCGAAACTGCCGCCCAGGACGAGATGAAGATTAATCCGATTGGCGAGTTGAGTATTGCGGAGCCTGATGAGAATGGCCTGACTCTCGAACTGCCCTGCTTGCAGCTGCAGTACTGACAGAAGGTCCATGGTTCCAGCTTTGTACCTCAGGTTGGCTACCCGGACGGCTTCGCTGTGATTACTGACCGCATTCTCCGTATAAGGAAGACGCTGGGCCAGCAGCTGTTCGTTGGTCAACGCCACTTCCACTTCGTCAAATGCTCGCAGCGAAACGCTGCCAAAATACGCGATGGAGTGCTCCTGTTGCGCGGTGGCGATCTTGATCTGCGCTTGCAGAGATCCGCCGCTGTAGATCGGTACTAACATTCCAATCGTGCCGTGAACCAGCCACGGGTTGAGGCCCAGCACCGACAGTAATGGGTCGCTCAGGCGCCCTCCTTCCAGATTGAGTGGGAAGTTAGGCAGCAGTGCCAGTTTCGCCGCCTCCTCGGTACGGAACGCCGCTAATACCTGGTGCTCTGCCGCAACAATATCGGGACGCCTCTCCAGCAGCGAGGAAGGCAGGCCGGGTGCGACCGGCGACGGCAAAGGCGTGAGTTCTTCTGCCACTTTAAGTTCAGCCGCCGGATAACGCCCGATGAGCACCTCCAAAGTACGCCGTGCTTCGCTGTACAGACCTTGCTCGATGGTCAGCTGACTTTGGGCCTCATCGAGTTGGTAGCCCGCCTCCGCCACGTCGAGGTCCGCGACTTTGCCGGCAGCCCTTCTTACTTTCACCAACTCGAGCAGTTCGGTATATATTTTGACGCTCTGTTCCGCTAGTGCCAGCAGTTGACGGGTTTCGATGGCCAGGTACCAACTTTTGGCCGTGGTCGCAGCCAACGACTGCCGAGCGAACGCAGAATCGAGCGCGACTGCCTGGTAGTTTTCCTGAGCGGCGGCACGCTGGGAGCGCAGCCGTCCCCAAACATCCAGTTCCCAGGAGACCGTGCCGAGCTCCGTGCTGCTCTGCTTTTGCTCGGTCACATCCTTATCCGTCGAACGCGTCGTCGCGCCGGAGAAGTTGGCGCTGATCTGCGGCTTCAGTTTTGCGCCGACCACAATGACGCTCTGGCGCGCCATCTCCACACGTGCGGCGGACTGACGCAGGTCAAGGTTGTTCGCGATGGCTTCGGAGACTATCGCGTCGAGGCCATCATCTTGGAAAGACTTTAGCCAGTCATCGCTGACATTCTCAGTATTGGAGGCGGCGTTCCACGTCGGAGGTAGAGGCGTCGCTTTCGGCAAGGCCTGATCGACGATCGCGGCATGCGGCGGTGGCTTATGCAGCGCACATCCGCAAAGGCTGACTTCCATCGTTCCTGCGACTACCAAGCGCACGAACCAGATCAGTATTCGTGCCACCCGCGAATGATTGTTCGGAACTGAGTTCATGGCGCGTTTCATCAGAATGGCATCGGATACAGCCAGTTGAACCACGAGTGCATGCGGATCGTGATTTTTCGTAGTGCGGCGAAACCCCCTCCGCTGGTATAAATCGTCGCAGCGCCCTGTGCCCCGATCGGAAGCCCTACCTTGGACGGGTGATCAAGATAAAATTTCACCGCAAATTCTCCCTGCGGCAGCTTTGGGTCGGCCGGATAGAACCGTGGGACGATGTCGCTGGGCAGGTACTGTCCTTCGCCGTTTGCCAACCAGATGCTGTCCACCTTCGCCGCGAACACTTGTCCCGGGTAAAGGTCTAGCGCGACTTCAGCGGGTTGCCCTACCTTCACATACTTCAGTGTCTCCTGATTAAAGCTCGCGAGCAGGTAGCGGTCACGATCAACAATGAACGAGGCGATTCCGCCCACCCGGAAAATGCCCGCGACCATTCCAGGTCGAACCTGAAGATTCACGATGTAGCCATCCTCGGGCGCAACCATAAGTGTGTTGTCCAGGTAATACCGTGCCAGTTCCAGTTGCGCTTTCACGCTGACGACGGTCGCTGCCGCTTGCTTCTGGAAGGCCTCGCTCTCCTTCAACTCGGCGGTGGCCCCGGCGACGTTGGTGTTGATTCCTTGCCACTGCGACTCATACTTGAGGCGCGACCTCTCGGCCTCGGCCGTGGCTTCCATTACCGCGGCCTCGTCCGCGTCCATCTGGGCTTTCCACTTTTGCGCGTCTTCTTCCGGCCCCGCACCTTTTTGCGCCAAGCCTTGAGAGAGTTGTTGCTGGTACCTGGCATATTCCAGTTCGCTCTTGGTCCTGACGACCTTCTGTTCGGCAGCCTGCAGATCGGCTTTGTACATGCGTACATCTTGATTGGCCGCGGCCAGTCCTGCGTTCAACTGTTCAACCTTGAATTTCGAAGACAGCGTGCCTGCCGACGCGGCCTCCAGTTGCGCCTCCAGTTGCCGAACCTGGTATTCGTAGGGACGCCGGTCGAACTGGAACAGCGGTTGTCCCTTCTTCACCGGAACATTGGGTGCAACCAGCACGGCGGTCACCAGCGTCGGCTCAGGCAGGCGCGGAACCAGCTGGATCGTGTATTGAACGACCTTCACATTGGCCGAGTACGGAGTCACGAAGCGCAGGCCGATCACAAAAATGAGGAATACGTGGACTCCCATGAATAGGCTGACGACGGCCCACGCCTTGGTGAACTTGAGCCATTTGAATTTAAAGAAAACCAGCCAGACAAAAAGGCCGAATCCGAACAACATGAGAAAAGCCAGCATCATGACGTTGGGTCCAAATGTGTCGGATCATTTGCCGCTGGCGGCTTCGGCTCGTCCGGTTGACGTTTCTTCTCTGGTGTCGGCTTCCCGGTGAGTCGCGCAAGCTCTTCGCCAATGTTCTGCTGCTCTTGTTTGGGGAAGTAACGAATATCGACCACGTCAGTGGGTTTGAATGCCCACATGAACGCTTGCATCCACGGCACAACCGCCAGAAACCCCAACCAGCCCATCACGTTAATTGCGTCTGCATCGGGATGCTTGCGGGCAATGGCGATACGCCCCGGCAAACCGAGAACGAGCACCGCCAGCGTCAGAAAAGCGCCGACCAGTGCGAGGATGACCAGAAAGGTCAGGTAGTCCCAGATGTCCAGCTCGAAACCCATAAAGACAGGCCCTCAATCCTCATCCGTGCAGACATAAATCCAAGCTTGATGGGAAGGGCCATGACTGAACAGTTCAGTACGACTGCGGCTCTCTAGAAACTGTCACTTGTGACAGTTGTGGCTTCAGACATGCCCTCCTAATCTCTCCGTGAATGGAAGTTTCCTGACGGGCTGCGCGAGTTCAGCGCCGCTACTTCGACGACCGGCGAGCGCTCCGAGGAGAAACCCGAAATGAATCTGCCAAGCTTTCCGCAATTGGATATGTTCTCCGCCGGCATCAACGCCCTGTACGGGGTGTTGATCGCCGGCCAACCGTCGCACAACCGCGGCTTTACTGCCGCGGGGCTGTTGATCATGGCCTACTTCGGCGGCATCGGCGGCGGCCTGACGCGCGACGTGCTGCTCAATGACATCCCGGGACCGCTCCTGGACCCGACCTATCTTCTCGCGTGCCTTCTGATGGGTTTGCTGGGGCTGGCGATTTATCGCTACGCCGCATCGAGGGAGGAGCGGTTCCGCACGAGAACGCTGGCCTTCTTCAAGTCTTTCTCGCTGCCCTGGTTTGCGATCCTGGGCGCGCATAAGGCGCTCGAGCACCACCTTGGGATCTTCGCCGCGATCGTCGTCGGAGTGATAGCCACAAACGCGGGCGGGGTGCTCAT
>WNFC01001810.1_pt1 | contig 23531 bp, 22 predicted proteins | sample 5400541 | NCBI WGS metagenome assembly WNFC01 (sample SAMN13153342, study PRJNA577476) | soil metagenome | isolation source: 120 cm saprolite under Douglas fir tree site 2 hole 2 replicate 1 | place: USA:California | collected 2015-04-18
GAGCAGCCGGGGATAGACCTGCCGGAGAAGCACAAAACCATCGAGCATGTTGGCATCCTGGGCAAAGGCGAGCCTTTCCCAGGCGCTTTGTTCAAGTTCCACTGTCGGATCTTCAGTGTTGCGAAGCGCGCCCGCCACCGCAAATAGGCCCACAGCGCCAGCTAGTCCAATGGCTAACACCTGACCGCGACGCACGAAAGATTGGCCCGAGGAGAAGATGATTGTCACCGCTACACACCAGCCGAGAAACTGGAAACGCATCGACGGTTGGAATGTGAGATAAATGATCGCGACAAAAAGAAGCGCGGCTCCAAATCTTTCCCCTCCCGGCCGGAATGCTCGGCTTTTCCAAAGCGCCGCTACAAGAATGGCAACGCCCACCAAGCTCAACGAGAACAGACTCACGTAGCTACTCACCTCAAATCCCATCGACTTCCCGGAAGCGATCTGGGCCCCAACGGACCACCGCGCTAGTAAGGAGAGAAGAACGCAGATTACACCAAGCGCGGCAACGCGCGGTTTGAGCCAGTCCAACAACTCCGGTGAGGCGAGCTTATCTGGGACGTCAATCCGGCGCCTTTGCGCCAACATGTAGACAGAGAGCAACACGGTTTCCGCGAGAGTCGCGATGGCCTGTACGTCCAACGCACCTTTAGGATCAATTGGATCGAAGCCGAAATTACCAAGGTCTACCGGTGAAGCACACCCTTGGAGCAGAGCCCAAAATCGGAAAGTAAAAACATAGAAAAGAAGGGTGCTAATCAACAGCGGTATTTCGTCGTGTTTTCTCGCAACCCAGCGCACCCCGAGCAAAATCCACGCGATCTGACACAGACTTAGTGTTATGAGAAGGGTGACGAAACTCACATCTAATCCACTAGATTACCATGACAGGCGCGATGGATGACTTAACATGCATGCGTGCATAAGTTGGCACCCAAACATGATAAGCTGAACTGCTCACCCACCGTAGCATTCTTTGAGAATTGCGCGAGCTGATTTGGGTTGTGCAAACAGAATTGGAGCGCTTCTTCGATTGCGGCCGCAGTCGGCTCTTCCAAGAGCAAACCGTTACCATGGTCAATAACCACCTCCCCGCACCGCCGGGATGCGATCAGCGGAAGCCGATGGGCGATCGCTTCGAGTTGGCTCAGCGCAAAACCATCCGACAACGTTGGCAAAATAAAAACATCCGCCCGTTCATAATAATTTCGAACCTTGTTCCGTGCGACAGGTCCGAACCATCGGATTGTTCGGTTCGAGCGCAAGTCTTCGGGAATGATGATCTGAATAGGACCAACCATCAGGAACTCCACCGGTTGCGACTGAAATAATCGCGCTACCTTGAAGAGTCTCGCAATTCCTTTTCTTAAACTGATCTGCCCTAAAAAAAGGACACGAAGCGGGCGTGAAGCGGTAAACTGCTTCGGATATGCTTTTTCCAAAACAGACGGCACGTTATTCTCAAATACCAATGGAATAATTAACAACTTCTCCTTTGGAATTCCCGTTCGAACCAGCGCATCGAAAGACCATTGCGAATTCACAATGATCCGATCGGCAAGATCACATTCCCCCCGCCATGACTTCCAGTAATCCGCCGGTGCACGTGTCCAACTAGGAGCTAACAAAGCTTCTCTTTCGGCTTCAGCGGCTACGATCTCTTCTTCAACGGGTCCTGGATCAATTTGCCCAAGAACTGTTCTCCAACCTTGCGATTTGGCAAACCGAAAGGGTTCCAAGGCAGTATAGCTGTAGCTAAACAGAGTGGGTTGAGAGTTCAGAGTTGAGCGTTGATGGCGAGAAAGAAAGGAAGCTACTCTGCGCTGGAACCAGTGGTTGCGGGCGATGATCACACGCCAACCCGAAAGTCGCTTCAATCGAGCAGCTAACTCGAAGGCAAGCAAACGACTGTTCCACGCCTGCACCGGAGCCCCGGTCAGATCGAAATGAAACCGTTCGCCCAGGCCGAACGACAAAGCGGCAAGCAGGCTGCCTGGCGGTACCCAGGCATCCGTTAGCAAGTGCTCGAGTGAACCTTGCCGAAACAGCGCCCGCGGAATCGCATAATGCTCCCTCGCGCCGAGTTGAGAACAAAGCCACATTAGCGACTCTCAGGCAAGCGAAGCCAGCGTTTATAACTCGTCCACGAAACCGGATGACGCTTTGCCAAGCAGTACGGAACTCCAGCCACCGCTTGCCACCACCAGGCCGGCTCTCGAATCGCCCAGCTAAACCCTCTTTGGCATGCGTACCGAAATTGCGATAGCGCGCGGTAAAGCGTCACACCTGGCGCATACGGAAATGGGCACCGCAGAAGCACGCTCCAGAATTCATTGCGAGCATGGCGGTGATGATTCCGCATTTCGCTGCGCACTTGGTCGGAGTAGTGGTGACGGACGGTCACGACGGGGGAAAAAAGCACCTCGTAACCCGCCGCAACACACTGAAGCGCATAGTCCGGCTCCTCATACATGTGAAAGAAACGCGGCTCAAATCCCGGTAGGTGCAGGTAAGTTGAACGTCGAAGCACTGCGCCCGAATTGGCGAATGAGTGAGTAAAGCGCTGTGACCCAAGCTCAGACTTCTCCAGCGTCTCTCGATACTCATCGCTTCGCTGTGGGAAGTGGAGAACAGCCAATCTCGAGTTCTGTTCAAAAAAAGAAACAATGCGCGCGATGCAGTCCGCCTCCTCGGGATAACTGTCGTCATCCAGCGCGAACACCAAATCTCCCCTCGCCTTGCGCATCATCCAATCACGCGAAGCAACTGATCCTTTGCTCACCTCATTTATGAACAGCCGGGCGTCCGGAACTTCACACTTCGCCACCTCTACAGTCGCATCCGTGCAGCCATCGGCCGTTATGAGCACTTCCAGGGGCGGTGGATTCAACTGCCGTAGAACCCGGCACGTACGGTGTAAGTCCCCTGCGCGGTTCTTCGTGGCGATCATTACTGATACTGTCATCAAACAAACAAATAAAAGTCTACAACATCCTCACTTCGTGGCCCTCAAGTTGAAATCGCGATTGAGCTTTAATGTTTTGGCTTGTTTCAAAGGAGACACTAACAGCCAGAGCTACCAACACCCCGATCGATCTGCGTGGATTAAACCGATATTTTCTCCCATTAGAACAATATCTCACGATCGATTTTATCCATGAGCAAGGAAGACTCTTTGACAGACGCGTCAACTTTTCGCGCAAACAGATGCTGCGATTCCTTGATTAGGGGAAAATCATCAAGCTTTAGAATTCTTGGGTATTCGGGGCCCTTAAGCCAATCCAGATATTTCAGACCGTTATTCTCAACTCTCGTTGAAATTTCTGAATTCAGCAAAATTGTATTGAAAAACATTTCATCCGAAAGTCGGGTCGTGCTCCAAAACTGCAAAAACCCTGGATTCCTCGTGCAGTAATCGAGAATTAAACGTCCGCATCCAGTGGTCAGCAGGAACCACTGAGAACCACCTACGGGGGAGACAAAGTCTGGTAGCTTTCTTTTTATGCCCAACTTCTTTCGCCAACGGAAAAGCATTTCCGCATATCTGAGGTGCAAAGAATCAATAAGCCAGTAATATTGATACCTATCCTTCCCGTCCTCAGTCTTCCATGCCGCGGAAGGAAGGCGCCACCAGGAAACAAATTCCTTTTGCGAGTGGTCAGCAAAAAAGGAAGCGATGTGATCTGTTGATTTTATCGGATAGTCCTGTCCGCTTAATAACACGACTCGATCATCTGGCAGTGATTCCTGTAGGCACTCCTTCATCAGGGCTAACGTGGCTAGAACCGTGCTGAACCCGCCCCAATTCACATAATAGCGTTCCTCGAGAAAATGAACTCTCCCTTTCGTATCTGCCAGAGATTTTCGAAAATCATCCGCGCAGGCTCTACGGTCTATGTGGACATAAAAGAACGCCGCAGGCGTTTCGAGCGCACTAATCAACCTGGCAAATTGAGCCGGATTTTTATGCGCGAGAATTAGATATCTAATTTTCACATGCTCTAACTGGGGTTTGAACTCACTGGTACTCCTTTAATGCATCTCAACCAGCCTTTAGCGTATCCAGCAAAAAGCAGCCTGTCCTTGAGGGCCTTTTTGTAACCGCTCCAAGCTTTGCTAGTTCGGGGAAATTTTCGTGCTGGAGTGCGGTGCCAGGAACGAAAATCTTTCATAGCCGTGCGGCTCAAAACCGTACGCCAGAGTCGATACTGAGGATGCACCATTTCTGCACCGCAATCCCATGGCTTGGGATAATCTAGAAAATGCACGAACCGACCGATGTTTCCGTAAGGTTGTTTCAAGACAGGCCAGTTCTTGCGCATGTTGGACATGCAGTTGAATTTGGCATCCAGGACCTGTGCGTTCTGGTAAAGAACGCAGTTCAAGGCTGACTGATCGTGAAACGCCGGACGATATCGTGCAATATACTCCATGGCATTTTCTGTCACCTTTTGCCGCCGCCATTCGGATACATTTACGAGCATCACGCCAGCGTTGAAGTAAGATGCAGTTTCGTCGTTTCCTAGTTGTTCCGCTATGTTCCGGTCAGTCGCCCGCGAGAGTGGCGCTTCCGGCACCCACGCGACTGGAGCGCTTTTCATATCAAGCGATTGCAGTTCGCTAACATCCACATCGCACAAGGTATCCGCATCCACATAAAGGAACCGATCGACCTCCATGATTTGGGCTGCAAAGAGGCGGTAGTAGGTCGCCAAATTGCCGTTGAGTGTCGGAAATCCGACAAGCGATACTGGATCTAGCCGCCGCAATTCCAAAGCGAACGGTTTGCCAGTGGCAGTGAGCGTTCGCCGAAGCAAAACCATATCCAATTCATGCAGCGCATCGCTAAAGATTGAAAAATGCGTATCGCCAGCCGCCGGATGAATTCGGTCGAGCAACGAATATGCTGCCACATGTAGGCCCGGCAGCACTCCCTGGTCGACGCAAAAAATAATATGCATTACAGTGTATTGCCGATTCTTGAAACTGATTTGACAGCAGGCACGCTTCAGGAATGAATGCCAAAACTTTCTCCCATCGGCACCAGTTCGCGATATAGCTTTGTATAGCGGCTTGCCATCAAAGAATCGGAAAAGTTCCTGATCACGCGCTGGCGGCCGGCCATCCCCAGGCCGATCCGTTCTTTGGGATGTTGCCACATCCATTGCAGCATGCGGGCCAGTCCTGATACGCTTCCGATCTCCGGCTCGAGCAGTCCCGTTTCACGATCCACGACTACGTCGGTTAAGCCTCCAGCCGCGTAAGCAATTACCGGTGTTTCACAGGCCATCGCTTCCAGGGCCACATTCCCGAAGGTTTCCACCCGGCTTGGCATGGCGAACACATCCAACGCTGAATAGAACAAGCACTGGAGTTGGGGGCTATTCAGAGTTCCTAATTGCATGGTCTCAATCCCACTGGCCGAAGGCCACTTTCCCGTGCCGAAGGTCAGCAGAAGATTTTCTTGTGCCGACAGAATTTTCAAAGCCTCGAGCAATACAGCCGCTCCTTTTCGTTCCTCGGAAAAATCGGAGCACGCGAAACCGACCACGAAGCGGTCATCAGAAATTCCAAGGGCTCGCCGGGCACAAAGCTTGTCTACGGACTTGTATTTCTCGACGTCCAGACCGTAGTGAATCGTGTGAATTGCGATTGCGTGTTTGGCAAGTCCGGAACGGCGGATTTGTGAGCTTGTCCATTCACTGTTACCGACCAAATGCAGATTTTTTCCCGCGTAACAACGGTCCTTGATGCGAAAGAACTTGTAGGTGTCGTCGAGGGGACCTGGCTTTTTTTGTTGAGGGCAGTTTCCGCATTGTCGGGTGAAGTGGTCGCACTCACCAGGATAATGACATCCGCCCGTGATGGGAATAAGGTCGTGAAGTGACCAAACTACCGGCGCCCCTGGGGGCAACGACCCAAAGAAACTGGGCAGATCTAGCCATCGTGCGACCCAGTGAAGATTTACCACCCTGGGCAACCTACCGAATCTCTGAATCGGTGTTTTACGAACCCAACGGGGGCTGGTAACAAATCCACCTTCGGCCTCGCGACGACCGCGCCAACTGTTGGCCAACGCAACAGCGTTTCTCCAGAAAAAGGTGCTATTCTGAAAAGCTGGAACCATCGTGGAATCTACTGCCTCGCCCGTGCCAAAATGCAGCACGCTTTTCACCCCTGCCCGGCACAACGCCAGATGCAGGCGTTGCGCCGCGATGTTTGCTCCACCCGTCAGTTGAGATGTGAAATGCGCAACCACGGCATCATCGTCAATCACGCGTTATTCCCCTCAAAACACCACGATATTAGGGCAATACCCCCCACGACACAAAGCCCCTTCCATTTCAGAATCCACCGGCAAGCCAGATTTGCTCCAGCGTGATCATCCAGGTCATTGAACGCAGTCATTCCTCTTTTGCCACGAGCGCTCCAGCGCCAAACGCCATCGGAGCGCGCAAAGCGCACAGAGCAGCTTCCCCAACTCATTTGGATCTTGTGGTCCTGCCATGACTGTTCCGATTACTTACGAGCTCGAAACTTTTAAAAGTCTTCCATGGATTGGTAGTAACTCGCTTCGAACCTTTTTACAGCAAGAGGCCAGAGGAATTGCTCCGAAACTGTGCGACAATTCTCGCCGATGCGGTGACATTCTTTTGGATCTGAAAGGAGCTTTAACAAGGCGGCCGCGAGGGCTTCCGGGCTTAGCATAGCTCTATTGCGCCCCTCATCCGGCACTCCCACCAACAAAGCCGCCGCACCGTCGTTCAACAACTCTTGAAGCACAGCCACTTTCCGACCTACGGCCGGCGTGCCGTATCGCCCTGCTTCCATAAACACAAGCCCAAAGGATTCCCCGTCAGAAGGGACACAGAGACAATTGCAAGCCGCAAGCGCGTCGTGCTTCAACTCCTCGGAAGTAAAATCCAAATCTATCAGACCTTCGACCTCTTGTTGCTTAGCCGTCGATTCCGTTGGCCCCATACAAACTAAACTTATATCGGGCCGGTGACGGCGAATAACTTTGAATGAGTCCAGCAGCAACAGATAGCCTTTTTGTCGGTCCTTTCGTCCAATGAAGAGAATGAAAGGGCCGGTGACGCCAAACCTAGTTCTAAAGCGTTCAGCATCCCCGTCGGCGCGGTCTTCAATGCCATTGCCGACCACATCGATAGGGCATCGGACTGACTTTTGGCGAAGGTAATTTGCTTCGTATTTTGTATGAACTAACAAGCGATCCGCTTTGGCAAAAAGACGTAGATCCAAGGATGAATCTCCCACATGGTGCGGGTGGCAGGTCGGTTGAACCACAAAAGGAACTCGCCAGTGTTTGGCGGCGGTGGCAGCAGCAAAACCGCTTAATGGCGAGGCTTCGCCGACATGATGGATAACATCCATTCCGGCAAAGGCATCACGCGCGGATTTTCTGGAGACAAACTGATATAAATTCACGGCTAACCCTTCGAGATGAGGCCGGACAACGCATTTGCCAAGGAACCAGAGAACTGGCAGCCAGAATCTCGAAAATACAAGCGGTCTGACCGGGACACCTTTCACTGTGAGAGCAGAGTTCGGCTCGTTGAAAAACAGGTAATCTCTCCCGTGAGGCACGCGGGATGCGGCGCGCGTGACAACAACTACGGCATGACCCCGCTTTTGAAGATGCTGCGAAAGTTGTTCCGCATGGGCCTGCTGTCCTCCAGTGTCCGGCCTGAAACATGAAATGCTGATGGCGATTTTGAGTTTTCGCTGAGTCATTTTGTGAAGCTTATCAAAGCGAGATCTGGAGATCTGGAAGCCTTAAATCCTAATTTCGCAGTTCAACCTTAAGCAGTGAATCGTAGAGTGCGACGTAGGCAGCAGCGTTTTTGGAAAAGGAAAAATGCTCACGTACCCAAGTTTCGCAAGAATTTTGCCAGTGGCGTCTTAGCGCCTCGTCTTCAAGGAGTTTCCGTATAGCTTCAGAAAGAGCCTGCGCGTCTTGCCGCTCGACCAATAATCCATTGAGACCGCATTTAACAATATCTGGGATCCCTCCCACATTGAAGCCGGCGACGACAGCACCGCAGGCTACAGCTTCCAAGGCACTCTGTCCGAAGGCCTCCTCTAATGACGGAATGACAAACACATCCGTCGCTCGGTAAAGCAACGCTTGCAGCTCATCGCTTTCAATCCGGCCAAAATGGTTATGGCGGTATCCGGAGCCAACTTGAAAATGTCCCCCGCCCATTGTCAAAAGACGAATGGGCCGTTCGCAGCGGACATCCACCAGGGCTTCCCGCAAGTAGCGCTCGCCTTTGTGCGGCAAGCCTAGGTCATGCGCGGCGAACAACAACACCGGCTCCTCCGCACCAATGCCGAGTGCATGCCGCGCTTCATTCCGCCTTCGGGGGGAGTACAGGTCCTGATCCAAACCGTAATGGATTACTTCAACCCTGCTGCCGGCAACAAGACCACTCGATTTGGCCATCTCTGCGCCCCAATGGCTATTTGCCACGAAAGCGAAGCGTTCCGGAAGCCGCGTGGAATAAGCTGATCGCTTCATCGAAAATATACGCCGGGAATAATCGAATGCATAATTAGAGTCGATTACAGGGCAGCGTCCGCATGACGTTTCGAACCGGCGACACGAGCCCGGGTAATCACAGCCTCCGCTTATCGGACTGAGATCATGGAGTGTAATAACTACCGGTTTGGAGGGAGGAAGGTGTCGGAGTAAAGCTGGGAGATCAACAAAATGTTGGACCTTATGAATGTTGATAACATCGGCCTCGGATATTTCCGGACCGACGTCCCGCAGCAGGTCAGCACGCGGATCGGTTAGCCCGCACATGATTCCTCGACTGGACTTACGGGACCGCTTTTCCTGAAACTCTATCCAAGTTCGGCGAAGAACCCGCGAAGCACGGCGAAGGAAAACGCGATCGCCAGAATAAACTGAAGCATCAGCATCGTTTGAATGTTTGTGCCGCACAAGCATCCGTGAATCGACTCCGTGCCGGCGCAGAGCCAGATGCTGGCGGTAAGCTGCTCGGGCGGCCCCGCCGAAGTTGTCATGCGTGGCAAGATGAAGGATTTTCATCGTACCCTTCGGACAGGAAGGAAGATAGCGAAAAAATCATCATCAATTCCCAGTTTATGGGCTAGCCCACCATTGGATCTTTGGGTTGCCACCGGCAGGCGACAAGTTGCTCTCAAGAAATGTTTCCAACGAAGCGGGATCGATGGTGAAATCTGTGTCGCCCTCATATCTGGATCTTACCACGGGCCCGGTCATGGTGGAATACTCATGACCAAGCATTGACGCCACTTTCCAGTACCAGCGGCGCGGAGCGAACCGTGCATCCTGCAACTCTAACAGCTGAGCTTCTGTGGGACAGAAGAGCATATTTGTAATACCAGATCCATGAGCCGCTAGAATTGCCTTCGCCTTCGAAAAGGTCCGGATCTGCTGTGCAAAAGACATATTTTCAGTTCGAAGAACTTCAAAGCCATGTTCTTGAATAATAGGCAGCAATTGTTCTTCATTAACCAGTCTTTTGAACGCTGCAGCATCGCGGGAGATATAGACTCTTTCTGGCGCCGGGCTGTTAGCAAACTGATATCTCTCTCGCAAAACATTCCGTATTTTGCTAAATATTGAGGGAGAGGTTGAAGCCCATTCACTACTTCCTAAACGCGTGGCGAACCAAAGCCGCTCACAGTGCGTTTCATAATATCCTTTGATTGGCAGAATACGGTCTTCGTGAATTCCTAAGGCCGCCAGGGATTGAGATTTATAATCCTGCAATGGATTACTAACGATAAATCGAGTCGAAGAGGGCAAATGTGGAAGCACAGAAACTAGACGCGGCAATTCATCCAAAAACCAATGGCCATAATTCGTGGAGAATAGCATATCTAGGTAGTAATAATCTCCCTTCAAATGCAGCTTGTGACGACGATATCGGGCCCGGTAAATATCATTTTCGAGCAGATAGGCCATTCGCCAGGTGCTCTCGGTGAGAAACTCGCCGGTCGGAAGCCGAACAAAACCTCCGCCAGCTGCTACACCATTCGGTATGCAGACCAGATACTGTGCGGGAAATCCTGTCTTTTGATGAGTTGTAAAAGAGGTGTAAGCATGAAAGTCCACCTCGCACCCATACGGAATTGGAAATTCTACAATGAACGGTTCATGGGTTTTCTTGACCGTCCATTTTTCGAGCAACGCCCGGTCAAGAATATGCTCACAAAAGTCGGGGCGCGCTGAATTGACAATTGGATTCAGCAAACACTTCTTCAATAATTGAAGCAGATTACTTCTTATTGCGAACCCTTTCTGAGGCAGCGGCGGACAATCCCCTTCGCCCGAAACATCATCAGAAACAATCGCCCTTCCGATGTCAGCCCATGGGCGCCGCAGAAATGGAGGAAGCCGGCACGCTCCGTCTTTGCAGCCGAGGATGAGTTGAACAACTTACGATAGCGTTGACGGTATTCTTTGAATGCTTTGCGAAATGCAGACACATTTCCCTGGCTAAAATCGAATTCCCAGGAAGCAAAGGTCCAGCCGACCTCCTTTTTCAAAACTTCAAGCAGAAGCTGGCCATGCGCCTTTGCCAAGAGTTCAGCCGACGCCAGATTAGGAAACGCTTGCTCAAGGGCGTCCATGTGCGTCTCGAACGGAATACGGAACAAAAATGGCGAATGGGGAGAGCGGGCGACACGATTTCCATCACATCCGCTGTAGGTGAACGCCCTAATCATCGCACCGAAATCGAAGCAGCAGATACCCAGCTCTCTTGACAGCTCGTACGCCAGAATTTTGGCGCCTCCGCCAAGCGAGAGAAAGAGTGTGTCGAGCGTGTGCGTGATGACGAATTTGCGAAGATCATCTTTTACCAAATCTAAAGTGAGGTCGAGATTTCGGCCGTCGTTCCTAACCTGATGGTAGAAGATCTCCGCTGCCTCGGGCCAATAGCCCTTCGCTGCACTTTTGAACTCTGCCGTTTGCGAGATCAGTTCCAGTAGCCTTGCCTCAGCTCCGGCGAAGCCAATCCTTCGATTTTGGCAGTAATTCTTAAATTCCGTTTGGGTCCACGCAAGGAACAGAAGAGACGTTTCGGGCGTGGGGTTCGAGTGCGAGCCAGAAGCACGCCGCAAATCTAGAAGCGGGACGAGATGCTGATTTGGCCAGTTCTTTTCATGAAAATCCACGTAGTCTGCTCCTTCATATGCTCTGCGCAATCGTTCCGCATGCTTTGCGCTCAGGCCGGGATTCGCATACCCTTGCGTTCCGGACATCGGTCCGTCCCAAAACTCGATTTCGTCAAGTCGTTTGTACTGTTCAGCCAGCAGATAGATGAGCTCCATGTCTCCCATCCGCAAGAAACAGAATGGCCGCTTGGTCGCCATAAGCTGCGACACAAAGCTCGCTTCCTTTCTTCGAGCAACATCTCCATACGCCTTCTCGCCAAACATGCTGCCGCTTGGCGCAGGGCAACTCTGAAGCAGTGCTTGATGAAACGTGATTCCTTGCCGCAGCGGGAATGCTTGTGCAAGTGATCGTGTTGCTAACTTGTCACTCCTGGCCACGCTGAACTCATCCATATTTCTCCGGAGCGGCGATTATTCAACCTGGCCCCGCACACTATTCTGCTGCGTTGCGCGTGCGCTCTTGCGCCAGGCGTTTAATGCACGGGTTCTACCTAGCGCCCGGGCTCGCGCCGTCCGGCGCTGAAGTTCATCGATTCGTAAGCTCTTATAGAGTTCTACCAGACGGTCGACACGCGATATTTTAGTGGGAGGATTACCTCGCACCGCGAGGACAATAGCTTCGGAGTAAGCAATCCCCTCGATCAAACGGAATAGATAGTCGTCAGCCAGCCTTCGCTGCGGTATCAGGTGAATCAAGGTGAGACCTGCAAACTTTCCTGTGCCAAACCCCAAATCGCAGGCTGTGAACGCCATGTCGATATCTCCACCCGAATTCATCCCGCTGCCACTCCGATCCAAGCTGGAACGCAGTGAGTCCGACGTAACGCATTCCACGTACTTCATCGCCACGGCGCGCTGGACGCACATGCCCGCACCAATTGGCGCGGCTTGTCGATCATAGTTGTTCGACCAGATGTCCCGCACGAGCCGCGAGGTCCAGAAGTCACGCTTCCAAACCTCTCGCGGTTCGCCGCCTTCAAATTCGGCCAGCTGCTGACCGCCCCATGCGCCAAGGCATCGCCAATCTGTCGCAATTTGAGTCGCGACATCGAGATAATTTTCGGCGAGCACATTATCGTCATCAACAAACACGAGTAAACCGGCACTGGATTCGGCGATGCCACGCAGACGAGCGCACGTCAATCCCAGATTCTCTTCGCGGACATGACGAGCGTTTGGGTGCCAAGATATGTTATAGCTCGCAGCCACTGAGTCCTCGGAGGCGTTATCAACGACGACCAACTCCCAGTTGTCTGTTGAAAGCGTTTGGGCCTTCAGCGCTTCCAGAACACGCGCGAAATAATCGATGCGCGGGTTGTGACAACATACTATCACCGAGAGCTGCATTACATCATGGTACGGCAAATTGGCTTTCCTTAAGTGTGACTAGGCACATTGGATTTCGATTTCATCCGACGTTTAAGTCGCGATGCGATGATCCGAAACCATAAAACAAAAAATGAGGAAATCTGCCAGATAATGCGTCGGCTGCGACACAGGCGCACGGCCTCAATTACCTGCTTCCAAGCAGGACGGAATTCGGCTTCCACCAGCATATCGCGGGCGTACAAAACAGCTAATCCGGCGTAAAACGAGCGCGCTTTTCTGGCGAGAATGCGACCGCGGGCAGGACTGTGGTAAGCCGTCGTGAGATTGATCAGCTCGCGTACTTCGCGGACATCCGCGGCGTCGAGTCTCATACGCGATGTGGCAGAGTTCGGGTGTACTCGATAACAAGCGAGGATTGAAGGCTCGAACCAGAACGAAAATTGAGAGGCAATTCGTTGCCACATCTCCCAATCAGGAGTGTAGTGCAATTGCGGCAAGAAACCGCCAAGCTGCTCATATATGAGCCTTCGAACGGCAATGGCTGGGCATTGAATTAATTGCTGAACGGTGATCCTCGCGTGCCAGTCGTCAAGCAAACCGGCGGATTCCCTGTGCAGCTCGGATATACGCATCCAATGTCCTTTCGAATTTGCCTCCGCGTACCGGCAAAAGATCGCCCCAGCGTCGCTGTGTTCGACTCCTTTGCGCAAATGATCGTAAAAGCCCGGCAACACAGCGTCGTCTTGGTGCAGAATATGGACCCAGTGACCTCGCGCTCGTTCGATGCATCTATTCCACGTATTCGCTAAACCTCGGTTTTGAGGTTCAGCGTGAAATGACACCCGGCCCGCACCAACTCGGCGAACAAGTTCGGAAGCGGTATTATCCATCGAGCAGTCGTCAACTACTTCGATCTGCATCTGCTCAGGTCCAGGGTCCTGTTGGAGTACGCTCCCCAGAGTTTGTTCCAAATAGTCTAGGCGCGGATTGTAAGTAGGTATCATTACGGACCAGAAAGGACGGCAGTCGTCGACCTGTAATACGCGGATTGCTGGAGGTTTGCGACTACTTGCGGGATGCGGCCTTTTAGACGACATTTTACAACCGAATTATAGTTGGGCCACAGTGCTTCACCAAGCGAGCAAAAAAACATACGGCTCCAGACGAGGGGCATACACCATCGCGGCAGCACGACGAACGGCTCAGGCACGATAAACATCTGACAGCGCAACTTAGCAAGAACGGATCGGAGATGGTCCGGGAAAAATGGTCTGTGAACTCGGCTGTTGAGCGTCTCGAGAGGCAACTGGCTCAAGCGGCGACGCCTCAGGCTTCTCCGAGTTCTGAGTAGCTATTGCGGACAAACGTGCCGAGTGCGCGTGGAACTCCATCACCGGCAAAGCGAGGAAGTCAGTCTCGGCATCGGTTTTTATCCGACCAACATCAACGGCGAAAGCCGATGGGGCGCAACCGATTTCGACGCGCACAACGGCGAAATCTGGGCATTGATTGCACATCGAGCGTAAGACTTACTCAACAAGAGTTCGAATCGAAATTTTAGCCGCTGCTTAATGTGGTTACACGCCGGCGACACTAACTTCTACTATATGTCCAAGATCGGGCAACTTGGCTGGCGTCATACAGGCAGGGGAAGAAATCCTCTACGCGTGGCTTGGCGTCTGCAGGCGCAGGCCGGCAGTACCGTTGGTAAGTGCGCCAGAAATTCAGCCGGGCTAACATGGCGTGCATGTAGGACCGGAAGCGATGAAGGCGTGTCGCCAGCGTTCCTGATTCAGATCGGCGGTCCAGTAGTCGAAAGAACGGAGGATGCGACCCGAGCCATCCACCTCCATCAACTTGCAATGGGCGATGCCAACCTGGGGATTTTGATCGAGCAGGGGCTCAAGCGGAAAAGCAAGGTGTGTTCGGCCGAATCATCCGCTTCGGCAATCCAGACATACTTTCCACGCGCTTCCCGAACTTCCCGGTTCCATTGTTTGAACGCGCTGCCCGCTATTGACGGTGTTGCGAGTAACCCGGATGCGGCGGTCTTCCAAAAAAGGTGCGATGACTCTGTCACTGTTATCAGTCGAAGCATCATCCAGATAGATGACCTCAAAATCCTGGAAGGTCCGGGAGAGCGCGCTCTCGACTTATCTCCCCAGGAACTGGGCATGATTGTAATTGGGGATGATGAGAGTGACCTTGTGCATGGTTATGTTGCCCTATCGGTTGCCGCGTGGACGCTGCGATCCTCGCAGCATGGCTATGACTGACCATACAATCCATTTTAGCAAGAGTCGGACGATGCTGGCGCGCCCCAACACTGCCGAATCCATCGTCACAGCTCTCCATGCGAACCGGGCTGCATCGTTCATTCTTCTCTTGTTGTACAAAGCTATCGCCATCGCTGCGTAGCTCTGAGCAAGTAATGTCTGAGAGCTGTGCTTCATCTCTTTTGTGACTGCGATCATTTTACAAAGGTTCTGCTCAGCGACCACGCGAAAAAATTCTGAGACGTCCAAGTTAAAGCGGACGCTTTCGACCATCAGTGCCTCCAATGCTTTTGCGGGTGAACCGTTGCCTAACGTCTCCTGCCAGCGAACCCAGAACTTGCGCTGCAGTGAAGGCATTGGTTGCGGGTACAATTCGCTGGCTCCTTGGTGGACAGAAGGTATCACATCTTCTATCGCGCGCAGACGCCGCACCCAAGCCGAACATTCATGGAACTCGCGAATGCGCGCGCTCAGCCTTCCACCATCGGCGGATCGCTTAGCCGGATCCCGGACGTAGGCGCAGGCGCTCCGCACGTATGCTGCGACGTCGTCTGGCTGATCAAATTCTTCAAAGCTTGGATCGTCAGATGTGAAAGGGGCTGGAGCGGACTTTGGTGCTCGAACACAAGGTGTGCCACAGACGCAGACCTCAAGCAGCGCCGTGAGGGAGCCAATCGGAAATCCTTCAAGATACACGTCCGGACGCAGAAACATGAAACTGCCTTGCGGCTGAACGCCCAGGGCTAACAATCGGCCGCCGCTTTTTTCCGTTTCAGATCGCCAGCCTTCGCGATCCGGGCCGATCGCCACCACGAACGTGTTCGGACATCGTTCAAGGATCGACAATGCTACTTCAGGGAAATTCAAGCCCGCGCACGGGATGTATTTGTGGGGGCTTCCCATCGTTAACAGAACGACAGCGTCATTCGGAATACCCAATTGAACGCGGTCGACGGACGCGACCATTGAACGTTTTGGTTGCATCGACAGCTCAAGCGGAACCGGTAGAATCTCGGCCCGGCGCACTGCGCGGCTCATAAGGGAAAGCTGACGACCGGATTCTCGGATTTCGGCCGTAATATCGCAGCTTGCAGCTCCGACCCAAAAAAGGTGATCCGCATGATTGACGAGAATCACCGGAGGTCCACCTTGCTCGGCGAAAGCTACCGCCGGCACCACATCGTCAGGGTGAACATGCAAGACCACAAGGTCAGCGGACTCCAACGCCAACTTTCGTAGGTATGCCGCCTTCGTTAGAAGAGCGCCGTCTGCCTCCGCGTAAATAACTACACCACCGGACCGTCTCACCGCACCGATCAGCTCGGATGGCACCGCACCCTTCTGACGCAGCAGGAGAATGGTGTGAGTCCGGTTCGGCTGGTCGAATTCAATCCAGAGTTGGCACAAACGCGTGTGCCCCCCGATCGCATACGCTTCAGATAGGACGTGCAAAACTGCGAAGCGCGGTCGCGCTGGCCCATCGTGCGGCCGGTTCGGGATGCTCGACCCAAGGTGAGCCAAACCGAATTCAAGATGTTTATCGGCGAGGACTCCCGTGAATCCCCCGCTCGACGCGAACCCGGCTGCAACACTAAACCACCGTGCAGCGGTTTCGGCCGCACCGCGCGACGCAGCTCGCTCGCCTGCATTGATTGCGAACGTGAGCAGTTGTCGATTTAGCTCGATGTAGAGCCTGGATCGAGCATCTTCATCCATGACTAGCAATGGCCCGAATCAAACAACTAGCAACATGTTGCACAGAGTCGTCTCTGAGCTGAGGCGTGAGGTTGCCCCGCGCGTGAACGATCTTGGGCAAAGAAATTAGTTGGCTAGACGGCACACTCATTTGAGAAAATCAATTACCCTCTTTCTTAAAGCAAAATTGTAGATAGCGACCGATGCGGCGATAAGGCTCAATACCACCAAGCTCCGCCTCCAGCTGTATTGCTTCCAATGTCTTTGCTTCATCGTACTCAGCATCAGGAACATAATCCGCCAGAATTCTGATCCCTCTGAAATCTAAACCGGACCAGCCTACCTCTCTGGCCCAGCCTGTGATCTGATCAAAACTGTAAAGCATCGCTTGTCCAAACCATTTTGCGTCATAACTCAAATCAGTCAGCTTTGAGTGAGCAACCGCCGGACTTTTTTGGAATATGTTCGCCCGAATTACTTCGCTGACGGGGTTCAGTGTAATTAACGAAAGCTCACCTTTCGCCGAAGTTACTTTGTGTAATTCTTTGAGAAGCTGACGCGGGTCGTTAAAATATTCAATAACGTGATGACAAAGCACCAAATCAAACTGCCCGTGCCGGAAGAGTTCGGCGACTTTTTCAATCGTTCCTTCAACTAATTGACAACGCTCCAACAAACCTTCATCCGCTAGTCCTTGCTTTGCCTGGTCAAGCATGGCTGGGTTTGAGTCCAAGAGGGTGACCGAATGTCCTTGGCCGGCAAGCCAGCGTGTGTTTTGTCCATTCCCTCCCGCTGCATCGAGTATTCTTAAAGGATGATCAATAGCGTGTAAAAGCAGAAGGTTCTTCTGTGCGAGTACATACCTCATGTGCCCCGTCGCAGATTTTTGATAGCGTGCCAAAGCCACAGCAGTTATATGATTATTTATCTCCATAAGTGTAGGTGGATACCCTGTTATCGTTTTCAATAATCTCCCATCCGATTACTAGATGTGGGTTTGCTTCGATAAAACGGACAGAGAAGTTAGGTTATTTGGTTAGTTGTTTTGGAGCTCGAAGTCGCCGGGAGAACGGTGGTCCAGCGCGCAATAATCCACACTAGGTTCCACTAGCGGAACGTTTCCTCCAGGTAATCCGCTCGCGCATTGTACGTCGGAATCATCACCGACCAGTATGGGCGCGCACCAGAACCCTTTGTGCCTGGAATCAACGGAGGGGGTGGAAGCATCTTCTCAGTGAAAACAGCGCCACAGTTTCCGCAATAGTCGCGCTGGGGCAAGTAATCCGCGCCCTAAACTATAGGTGCGTGAACCTTGCATGCCTTGGATTTGTGCCCTCAAATTCTGCACTTCCTCATCTGTTTCACGAAGTAGCTTGTAACAAGCCATTTCAGGCTTACCGAAAATATAGTTTGTGAGTTCTGCGCCATGCGGACGAATCTTTACACTCAAGGAGTCTCTCCGCATACGATAATCGAACCCGATCTTAGCAAGATGGAGAAAGCTACCATCGTGGAAGGCCGCACGCAGCCAAAAATCCCAATCTTCCAATCCCAGGCAAGTAATTTGCTCATCGTATCCGCCAAGTTCTTCCCATAACTTTTTTCGGTAGAGAGCACAGGCATCTATGAAGTTCATCCGAATCAATGACAATAAATTGAACTCCGGTACATGCCACCGATCAGTCCTCTCGCCGAAGTACTCAGCATCCGTGTAAATTACTCCTATACTCGGATTGGTCTTTAGTAGAGACACTCCCTCATTTAAGTAAACATCTCGAAGACGATTGTCGGTGTCCAAAGGCAATGAATTCGCCTTTGGCCAATCGGATGCCGGCGTTCCGCGCAGCGCCCGGCCCCCGGTTCGGTTGAGACACGACGCGGTGGCCTGCCCCCGCGACTTCGTTGAGAATCCGGAGAGTTTCGGCTTCGGACGACCCGTCATCGACGATGATCACCTCGACCACATTTGGGTTGCGCACCTGCTCCACGCTGGCAAGCGCTTCGCGCAGCATCGCCCCGTGGTTGTAGCACGGGATCACAATTGAAACCTTACCTTGGCCTGTCGGCGTCTCCGTCATTTGCTCGGTTGGTTCATTTCAGGGCACCGTCAGATCATTAAAAACAGCTTGTTCACCAAGTCGCGCTCGCATGCTCCACACGAATACGAGCTTTCATTGGCCGGATTAACTCGTCAAGGCAGCGGTTTTAAGAACGGCAAGAAACTTTGGTCCCTGCATGGCGAGCATGTAACGCGACGGTACCTTGGCCCTAGCGTTGTCGCCCAGTTTTCGTCGTCGTTTGTCATCCATTAGAAGCTCGACGCAAGCTGTCGCTATGGCGGTTATGTCTAAGTAAGGGACGACGATGCTGCGTCGTATTCGACGAACTCAGAAGCGCCACCAGCATGAGCGAAGCACACGATTGGCAAACCACCCGTTGCTTCCAGCATAGCTACGGGAAAAGGATCCTCCCTTGAAGTTAGTGCAAATAAAATCGAAGGCACCGAAGTAGGGCTCGGGATTAAGAACCGCCGTAAGGAAATGACAAATATTTTGCAGACCCAATTGCGCCACGTCATACAACGCTTCCTGATGACTATGTGAGTCTCCCCCAAGCCATACGAAATGGCACTTCGCCGCTAGAAGCGTCGTGTCCGATGAATAGAACTTTATCTAGAGTCGTCACAATGCCCCTCAAAAAAGAATGGTGTGGTCTGCCCTAAATTTCATCTAAACCGCGCCGCCGAGGCTCCGAATTGGTAATTTTCACCGTGGTTTGGTTTTCAATGACTGGTTTTAACTCTCGGTTGCCGGAGAGCTACGGCCATCCGATGACCTTCTGTGACCTTGAAGGTGTTTCGCGCCCGAGTGCGAACTCGGCCGCGACGAAACCCATCATCGACGCATTTTCAACCAAGATGGGCGTTTTGTGGATTTTGGTGGCGGCTACGGCGTCTTTGCGCGCTGAATGCGCGATATTGGTTACGATTTTTGGCACAGTGACGCGTACTGCGCCAACCTTTTTACACAGGGATTTGAAGCCGCTCTTTCCGGGGCGTGTCGCTACGAACTCGCCACATCTTTCGAAGTTTTTGAGCACCAATCTGACCCCGCCGAGAAGGTGGATTCCCCTATTCAAAGTAACTGATTCGATTTTTTTTACAACCGAGTTACTGCCAGAACCCGCCCCGCCGGTCGATAGCTGGTGGTAATTTGGCCCCGAACATGGCCAGCATATTTCCTTCTATACACCCAAGTCCCTAAGTCTCCTGGCACAGAGATTCGGAGCCACATATGTCGCCAGCGGGAGTACTAATCACCTTTTAACGCGAAAACATATTTCGGAGCGCTGGTTTCGCCTTGCCGTGAAACCCTACCTAAGCAAAGTTATGTATTTGTTACGGCGCCGTTCATCGCTGCTACCCCATGATTTTCAAGCAGCGATGGATCGCGCTAAAAAGGGACCAACGCGGGGGCCATAGGAAGTATCGCGAAAAAGGTTTTACTCCAATGAAGATTGCGGTTTGGCACAATCTACCCAGTGGCGGCGGCAAGCGCGCGCTTTACTATCATGTGCGTGGTCTGGTAGAGAAAGGGCACTCGGTCGAAGCGTGGTGTCCATCAACCAGTGATCGAAACTATCTGCCCTTAAGCGAGATCATTACTGAACATGTAGCGCCCATCGACATTCGTCAGCGAGGCAAATCCGTGGCGCGCAGTCCATTGCTGGGAGAAATGCACGGTAATGAGTGGCGCGAAGCGAAGGCGCTCGATGAACACTGCCGGCGGTGTGCGGATGAGATTAACAGCGGGGGCTTCGACATCCTTTTTGCTAATTCCTCAATCGTTCATGCCGTCTCCTCAATCGGCCGGTACGTTAAGACGACGAAGGTGCTCTACCTGCAAGAGCCCAACCGCGGGCTCTACGAAGCAAGAGGAGGTGGATTGCCATGGATTGCAATTCCTGCGGTAAGTCGACCCTGGATGCACCCCCGATACGTGCGCTGGTTTCTTTTCAATCTCATAGGTACCCAACAACTGCGCCTCTTAGCTAGAGACGAGCGCCTCAATGCCAGGGCCTTTGATTTGATCCTCGTAAATTCTTACTTCAGCCGCGAGAGCGTTTTGCGCGCATACGGGTTGGATTCCACGGTCTGTTATCTGGGTGTGGATACGCAATTATTTGTAAATCATCAACACGCAAGAGAGGATTTTGTCGTCGGCATGGGTGAGCTGAGTCCACATAAGAATGTGGAGTTTATCATCAAGGCAGTCGCACAAATTGCGGTTCCTCGACCACGCCTGGTGTGGATCGCTAACAGGTGTTCCGAGTTGTATTATGAAGAAATGCGAAGTTTGGCGGAATCGTGCGAAGTACGCTTTGAGGCTCGAATGAGTATTGGTGACAACGAACTGGTAGAGATTCTCAATCGTGCTGCCGCGATGGTGTATGCTCCTCGTCTGGAACCGTTTGGGCTCGTGCCTTTGGAGGCGAACGCCTGCGGTTTACCGGTGGTAGCGGTCGCCGAAGGTGGCGTAAGAGAAGCCGTTACAGATGGCGTAAACGGCTTACTCGTGCAGCATCACCCGCAAGCCATGGCGCACGCAATCCAACGGCTCAGGCACGATAAACATCTGAGAGCACAACTTAGCAAGAACGGATCAGAGATGGTCCAGGAAAAATGGTCTGTAAACTCGGCTGTTGAGCGTCTCGAGAGGCAACTGACTCAAGCGGCGACGCGTGAGGCTTCCCCCAATTCTGAATAGCTAATGCGGAGAAACGGACAGTTCAGAATTTAGCACAATGAGTCCAACAACGCTGCACATTTTCGATGAGAAAACGCATGGCAAAACAGGTTAGTGGCATTTACTTTGCAGTCTCCGCGACAGGGGCGGTTTCATGACTCAGATCAACCAGCTTGTCGCAGCCGGCGAGTGCAGTGAATCGGTGAGCAACGATGACAATGGTCAGTTTGCCCGATAGATTTCGCAACGCTTCGATCAGCTTTGCTTCCGTAGCGGTATCGAGCGAACTAGTCGCTTCGTCCAGGAGAAGCAGCGAAGGCCGGTGATAAAGCGCTCGGGCCAGGCCGAGACGCTGGCGTTCTCCCCCAGATAGGCGAACACCGCGCTCTCCCGCAGTAGTCTGAAATCCGTCCCGCAGTTCCGTTTCGATAAAGTCGAGGATCTGGGCCATGGCACAGACTTCTTGCAGGCGCGCATTGTCGATCTCGTTGTCAGGCACCCCGAATGCGATATTGCGCGCGATTGTGTCGTCGATAAGGAAAAGTTCCTGCGGGACATAGCCGATCGTAGCCTGCCACGACGGGATCAGTTCGGGAGTAAGCGGCTGGCCGTCAATGAGCACCCGTCCGCTGGTCGGCCGGTGTAATCCAAGCAGGAGGTCAATCAGCGTTGATTTGCCGGATCCAGTGGGACCAATGAAGCCGATGGACGTGTTCTTTTGAATTGTGACCGAGAAGCGATCCAAGACTGGCCGATCAGCGCCCGGGTAAATGAAAGAAACCTCATCCAGCGTGATCGCGTCTTGCCACGCAAGCGGGCGTGATTTCCCGGCTAAAACTTCGACATTGCCTGATTTTTCGTCGCTTTCCGCAGCAACAAATTCCTCGAAAACCTCGTCCAGCGAATATCGCATGGAGGTGAACTGCGTCACTTGACTATAAAGAAGCTGGAGAGTTGGAACCAGCCGGTAGCCAGCTACCGCCATGACGCCAAGGTTCGGAAGGATATCGGAGAAATTGCGTCCCCGGGCCGCCAGCACCACGACCGCCAGGACGAGGCCGCCGAAAGCGAGTGGTTCTATAAGGTAACGAGTGCTGTTAGCGATAATGGGAACCCGAGAAGACATTTGCGCGACGACGGCGGAGTGGCTGGCGAACCGGCTCAGAAAATGTGCCTCCGCCCGATGCACTTTGATCGGTTTGATGCCGCCAAGCATCTGCTGTGCGTCGCGGTACGATCCACCGAAAGCAGTTCGAAAACCCTCGTTAACCTCCTGGCGTTTCCGGGCAAGGAGACGAAAAATAATGAGATAAAACGCGCCGAGCCCCAGTGCAGCGGAGACGGCAATGACGGGCTGGACGAGAAAAAGGGTGGCGAGCAGGAGTATCGCGGTTAGAGCACGCGCGATGCTGTCCAGCAATGGAAGGAGAACGCCGCCGGTGTAACTTCCCACGTCGGCCATCACTTTCCTAAGCAGGTCGCCGGAGTGCGCGCATATTCGGCCAGCAAGTTAATGGCGTTCGAAAGAAGGAGTCCAACGATGGCGATGACGCCGGCTGTTATGAGCAGTTCCCGATTACTCATAGGAGGCAGTAGCGCAAGGAACCGCAAGCCGAATTGCGAATGGCGGATTCGCTCGGGATCCGCCGCAATGGCTAGAAAAGGAAAGATTGAGGTGACGCCGATCACCTGGAAAATCCCCTGGATCAACGACAGAAAAAACACCAACGCCAGCTTCTTTCGCCCGTAAGGACGGGCGAGGAAAAGAACGCGCTGGATTAGATTGAAAGCGTTATGGAGGAACGGAGGCAAGGAGCGGTTGGGCAGAGCTTAGAAGCTTAACTTACGTCAGAAATGCCCGCAAGACGCCAAATCTCATTGTCGATCTTCGGACGTTGTTGGTTACACTCGCGTCCAAACATTCCTCCCACCTTCTCCGTGAGAACATCGCGCAGCGCTTTATACCGCTCGTTTGATTTCTGGCCGAGCCGGTACTTTTTGCCCAGCCCTTCGACAGTAATAATTGTGTCAGACATCGCTGAACGTAATCGCTATGGCACTAATGTTGCCGTACCGCGAACACCGCGATTGATCGCCGCCTGGATTGCGGGCAAGAGTGAATTCAGATCAGCGATCCGGTTGGATTGCGCTTTTATGATTACGAGTGCGATAGAATAGTGAGCAAGGATTTGCTGCGACGGCATGGCTTTGTCCATTGTCACAAGCACATCAAATCGACCGTCCGCCTTATTTAGCAGTTGCCCATTGTCGAGTCGTTGCCAACCCA
>WNFC01001677.1_pt1 | contig 23513 bp, 26 predicted proteins | sample 5400541 | NCBI WGS metagenome assembly WNFC01 (sample SAMN13153342, study PRJNA577476) | soil metagenome | isolation source: 120 cm saprolite under Douglas fir tree site 2 hole 2 replicate 1 | place: USA:California | collected 2015-04-18
TACACCGGGTCGCAGCAGCGCCAGCTCAACGACCACACCGAGCTCATCGCGGGCATGAGGTTCGGCGACCAGACTCTCGAGCCTTCCCGCGCGACCTACGCCACGCTCGGAGGCCAGGCCTTGACCCACGTCGCGATCTCGACGACCTCCGTGGCTGACGTGTACGTGGTGCTGGCCGGCACAAACGACGACGGCTCGGCCTCGTTTCGCGTGTTCGTGAACCCGCTTGTCACCTGGATCTGGGCCGGCGGGGCGGTCGTGATCCTGGGCGTCGTGCTGGGGAATGTGGGGCAGAGGAGCGCAGCCCCGGAGTTGGCAAGGCGCCGGATACCGATTACTCTGCCCGCGTAGCGATGGCGATCATAGTCGCGACGCTGCTGCTGTTCCTGGCCGGGCCGTTCGTGCTCTGGCCACTGATCAAGACGCCCGACGAGCCCCTCCCGCCGGCACCATGAGCATGCTCGTCGCCGACGGCCTGACCCATCGCTTCGGCCGCGAGCTGGCGCTCGACTCGGTCGACCTGGTGCTCGACACCGGCGAGCACATGGCCGTGCTTGGCGACAACGGGGCCGGCAAGACGACCCTGCTCCGCATTCTCGCCACCGCACTGCGGCCGACGTCGGGCCGGCTCGAGATCGCCGGCCTCGAGGCCTTTCGCGAACGGCGCCGGCTCCGTCACTACCTCGGCTACGTCGCCCACGCGCCAGGTCTGTACCCGGCGCTTTCCGCCGCCGAGAACCTCGAGTTCTTCTGCGACCTGCAGGAGGTGAGCCGGTCCCGAGTCGACGAGGTGCTCGGCACCGTCGGCCTGACCAACGTCGCGGACCGGCGCGCGGGCGAGCTCTCACGCGGCATGCAGCAGCGCCTCGCGATAGCCCGCGCCATCCTCCACGACCCGCGCCTGCTCATCCTCGATGAGCCGGACGCCAGCCTCGGCGCAGACGCCGCGGACCTGCTCTCGGGCGTGATGCGCCACAAGACGGTCGTCCTGGCCACGCACGACCACGCCCTCGCGAACAGGCTCTGCCCGCGGACTCTGGTCCTGCGTCACGGCCGCTCCCTGGGCACGGCCACTCACCTGCGAGTCGTGCGATGAGTCAATTTCGCGTCGCGCTCGCCGTCGCACGCAAAGACCTCAGGTCCGAATGGCGCACCCGCGAGCTGGTGCCGGCGCTGGCGCAGTTCATCATCCTCGCGCTGCTGATCGGCAATTTCGGTTTCCAGATCGACTCGCGCAACGCCGCCTCGATCGCGCCGGGGATCCTCTGGCTCGCCCTCGTCTTTGCGGGGCTGGTCGCCTTCGGGCGGACCTTCGCGGCAGAACGCGAGCAGGCCTCGCTCGAGGCGATGCTGATGACGCCGGCGTCGCCGGTCGCGATCTTCGCGGGCAAGGCGATCGCCGCCTCGGCGATGCTGGTTCTCTGCGAGGCCGTGATGCTCCCCGCTCTGTCTCTGTTCTTTGGCACTCCGCTCTCGGCCGACATCGTGGCCGCGGTCCTGCTGGCGACGGTGGGCATGGCGTCGCTGGGCTGCCTCTTCGCCGCGATCGTCGCCCGGGTCCGGGCGCGCGAGCTGCTCCTCCCGCTGCTGACCCTCCCGCTGTGGATCCCTTTCATCATCGTGGGCGGCCAGGCTGTGCAGTCCGCGATGGGGCAGGGCGGCAACTACGGCGGAGCGATCAGCCTGCTGATCGACTTCGACATACTGTTCGTCGTGCTCACGTCACTGGCCGCGCGCTTCGTGCTCGATGAATAGATACGAGAAGGCGGCCGGCGCGGCCGCGGCGCTGATGCTGGTCGCGGGCGGGGCCATCTTCTTCTACGCGCCCACCGACTGGCTGCAGGGCTCGGTCCAGCGCATCTTCTACCTCCACGTGAGCTCCGCCATCGCAGCGTTCGGCTCCTTTGCGGTCGTGCTGGTTGGCGGCGTCGTCTACCTGCGCAACGAGAGTCCCGTGGCAGACCGCCTCGCGCGAGCGGGGGCCCTGGTCGGGGTGGTGTTCACGACGGTCACGCTCGTGATGGGGATGCTGTGGGCGAAGAAGGTGTGGGGGGCGTTCTGGGTCTGGGACGCGCGCCTCACGTCGACCCTCGTGCTCTGGATCATCTACGCGGGTTACCTGCTCGTGAGGCGATTGGCGGACCCTGGGCGCCAGGCCGCGCGATTCGCCGCAGTGGTCGGCATCTTCGGATTCATCGACGTGCCGGTGGTTTATTTCAGCGTCTCGTGGTGGGCGACCCAGCATCCCGGGCCGGTGATCATCAATGACGCGCTGCCGCCGCAGATGCTCGCCACGTTCCTCTTCACGATGGCGTGCACCGCGGTGCTCGCCGGGGTGATGATCGCAATCCGCTACCGGATCGAGGCATTGGTGGACGAGCGGGAGCGCGTCTTCGCGCCGGCGACGGTGATCGTCACGCGCGAACCGCAGACTGCGCCATGACCTACCTCGTGCTGGCCTACGCGTTCGCCGTGGCCGTCCTCGGCGGCTACCTGGTCTGGTCGCTGCGCCGGTTGCGGGAGCTGGAACGCCGACAGCAGTAATCGTCGGCGGCGGCCCGGCGGGGGACGCCGTCGCCGCCGGACTCCGCGATGCGGGCTTCGATGGGCGGATCGTCATCGCCGGCGCGGAGCCGGAGGCGCCGTACGAGCGCCCGCACCTCTCCAAAGGCTTCCTGCTTGGCACTGTGGCGAGGAACCGGCTGCCTCTCCGGCCCGCCGGCCAGTACCACGAGCTCGGCGTCGAGCTGATGTTGGGCCGGCGCGTGACAGACCTTGGCCTGGAGCGGCGCGCGGTCGAGCTCGAGGGCGGTGCGACCATCGCGTGGGATCGCCTTTGTCTCGCGACGGGTTCGGACGCGCGGCGCCTGCCTGGATTCGAGGATGCGCTGTACCTGCGCGAGCTGCCCCAGGCCGAGCGCCTTCGGGACCTCATCGAGCGCCGTGAGCCGCTCGACATCGTGGGAGCGGGCTTCATCGGATGCGAGGTGGCGGCGGCCGCGGTGCAGCGCGGCTGCAAGGTCCGGGTCTACGAGGCGCTCGAGCAACCGCTGGTACGCGTCCTGGGGTCCGACCTCGGCGCGTACGTGGCGGGCGTGCATCGCGAGCACGGGGTGGAGCTGCATACCGACGTGACCGCCGTCCCGCGAGCGGACCTGGTGGCAGTCGGCTCGGTACCGCGAACACACCCGGGCCTGCAGCTCGATGGAGGGATCGTGGTCGACGGGCTCGGCCGGACGTCGGTGCCTGACGTTTACGCGGCGGGCGACGTGACGAAGCATTTCAGCCCCCTCTTCGAGACGCACATCCGCGTCGAGCATTTCCAGACCGCGCAGCGCCAGGGGTTCGCGGTCGGGCACGCGATGGCGGGCGCGACATCGCCATACGACGAGGCGCCGTGGTTCTGGTCGGAGCAGTACGACCTGAACATCCAGTACGTCGGTGCCGGACTGGAGTTCGACGACATGGTGGTCCGGGGGGAGATCGGCAAGCCGCCCTTCAGCGTCTTTCGCCTGCGTGAGGGCCGGCTGCTGACTGTCATCGGCGTGAACGACCACCACACGGTCGCGCGGGCTCGCCGGCTGATGGAAGCGAGAAAAAGCGTCAGCCCTCGGCAGCTGGCTGATCCCGGCTTCGATCTTCGGAGAGGGCTTGCCTGAGCTTCGGCGCCAGGCCGTACACGATGCGCTCGGTCAGGCCCCAGACCACGCTCTCCTCGTGGGCCAGGTAGCGGAAGCGCCACGGCTCATTCGACTCGAGCCACGCGCTGTCGTCGAGCAGGCGGTCGAGCGGGATGGCCAGCACCCCCTCGAGCTCGCGCACGTCGTGGACGAACGAGGGCACCGGGTCGGGTAGGTAAGCCACGAACGGCACGACGGAGAAGTTGGTGACCGCGGCGTAGATCGGGTCGCCGGCGCCCAGGGGCACCAGGCGACCGGCCGGCACTCCGATCTCCTCCGCCACCTCGCGCTCGGCGGCCTGCCAGGCCGACTCATCCGCCTCGACGCCTCCGCCGGGCAACGCGACCTGGCCGGGGTGGTCGCGCAGGTCGGCCCGGCGCCTGACGAACGGCACCGTCCAGACCCCGGCCTGCCGGTACAGGACGAATACGACCGCCGCCTTCCGGGCCCCTTTGCGGAAGTCGCCCCAGCCGTCCACCGGCCTGAACAGGCGTTCGAGGTGGTCCAGGAAAGGCTCCCTCACAGCAGGTAAGCTAGGAAAGGTAGCTGAAGATGATCGACCACACGTCTGACCGGATCGACAAGCTCGAAACCGCGGTGCGCCGGGAAAACCGGCGGCGGTACGCCTTTTCCCGCCTGCTCGAGGCCACCGACCGCGTCCTGTGGTGCCTCGAGGAGATGAACCGGGACGGGGTCAAGACCGTTTCGCCGAAGGTGCGCGCCGAGATCCGCAAGTTTGGCGCGACGATGCCGGGTCACGTTCGCGAGGCTCTGCGCGACACAGGCCAGGTGCAGGACATGCTGGACAGCCTATTCGAGGTCCAGGAGCGGCTCTTCAGATGGCGCTACCCTGACTGGCACGACTGGGACCCGGAGAGCGACGGCTCGCTGGAGGTCGCGGGCTAGCCGCCGACCACCGTCAGGACGAGGTCGGTGGCATACGCGGTCAGGAACCCGGCCAGCAAACCCCACGCGAAAGTGACCGGCGTGCTGATCCTCCGACCCAGGTTGAACAGCTCGTTCAGGACGTAGAGCAGGGCGCCCGCGGCCACGGCGAGAAAGGCGACCGAGAAGTAGCTCGAGCTCGCGAGGTAGCCGATCCAGGTGCCGAGGAAGGTCGGGCCGCCGCCGATCAGGCCGGCCATGCCGAGGAACCTCCACGAGGGGGGCTTGGCCTCGGTCGTCATCGGTGCCGCGATGCCGAACCCTTCGGTGATGTTGTGCAGGGCGAACCCGACCGCGAGCACGCCGGTGAACGCGATCGCCCCGACGTGGGCCGACTCGCCAATCGCCAGGCCTTCGGAAAGGTTGTGCAGGCCGAGGCCGGTGGCGATGGCAAGCGCCAGGGATCTCGTGTTGGGGGCGGCCGTGCCGTGTCGGAGGTGGCTGAAAAGGCTGCGGTTGAAGTAGACGAGGCCCAGCAGGCCGGCGGCGACTCCGAGGGCGAATATCGCGGCCATGGCTGCGAACGTCCCTCGCGATCCGTGCTGCAGGGCGCTCTTCACCGGGTCGCCGGCGTGGGCGAGGATGTCCCAGAGAAGGAAGACGAGAATGCCGGTCGCGAAGGCGTTCAGAAAGCCCTGGACGGGCTTCGGCAAGCCGTGCATCCGGGCGACCGGGAGGCCGAGGAAGATGGTGCCTCCGGCGATCGCGCCGAGTGCGACGGCGGTAGCCTGGTTCATAGTTGTCCTATCGGGTTAGTACGCACAAAAGATGCAATTAGATCAGTCTAACTCCGCGCCTCACGAGCCCTCGGAGGTCGTCTCCAGGTACCTCGAGGCCATCTATTACATGTGGTCGGAGAAGGAGCCTCTGCGCAGCGCGAGGCTGGCCGACTGGCTCGGGGTCAGCCGGCCGACCGTGGCGGTCGGTCTGCGCCGGATGGCGCGCGACGGGCTCGTGCGGATGAACGGGCGGAAGGAGATCGAGCTGACCCCGCCGGGGATGCGGACGGCGGAATCCATCGTCCGCCGCCACAGGATCATGGAACGGTGGCTGACCGACGGCCTCGGCCTGGACTGGGTGACAGCCGACACAGAGGCCGCGCGCCTCGAACACGCGGTGTCCGACGTGGTCGAACAGCGCCTTTACGAGGTCTTGGGCCGGCCTGCCACCTGCCCGCACGGCAACCCGATCCCGGGCCATTCCGAGGCCTCGCCCCGCGAGGTGCGGGTGGCGTCGCTGCGGACCGGGGATCGGGCGACCATCACGCGGGTCTCGGAGGTCGCAGAGCGCGAGGCGCCGCTTCTCCTCGCCTACCTCCACCAGCGTGATCTCACTCCAGGCCGCGAGGTGGCGGTGCTGGAGGGCGACGAGGTGGGGAAGACGCTCCGCGTGCGCGTCGCCGACCGGGAGGTGACGCTGAGCCATGAGACCGCGTCGAAAGTGTGGGCCGTGCCTCGGTAGCGGCGGTTAAATTTCGGTCAGCAAAGAGTCCTAGGCCGGCTGCGGCGACGTGCAGAACGCGCACCGCCGGGCGTCCTTCGGAATCTCGCTCAGGCACTCCGGGCATTTCTTGGTCGTCGGGTCGGCCGGCGGCTCCTTCCTGGAACGAGCCACCATGGCGGTGTAGGGGATGACGACCAGGAAGTAGACGACCGCCGCGATGATCAGAAATGCCACGATCCCGTTGATGAAGTCGCCGTACAGGAACCTGCTCTTGTTGATGGTGAAGTAGAGGCCCGCGAAGTCGGGCTTGCCGCCCAACGCGGCGATGAGCGGCGTCACCAGGTCCTTGACGAATGCAGTGACAACCGCGGTGAAGGCGACGCCGATCACCACCGCAATCGCCAGGTCGACCACGTTGCCACGGAGCAGAAAAGTCCTGAACCCCCGCATCGCCGTCACTCCTTTATCGAAAGCACGACCTTGCCGAACTGCTCCGCCGCGTCAAGTCGCGTGAGCGCCGATTCCACATCGGACAACGGATAGATCCTGTCAACCACTGGCTCGAGTCCGTGGTCGATCGCGTCGAGCACCGCTTTGAACTCGCCGACGTTGCCCATCGTCGAGCCGAGGAGATCCATCTGACCCCAGAACAGGCGCGGCATCATGATCTCGGCCTTCACCCCGGAGGTCGATCCACAGGTCACGACCCGGCCGCCCATCTTCACCGACCTCATGGACTCCTGGAGCGTGGCCGGCCCGACGTGCTCGAAGACGACGTCGACTCCTCCGCCCGTCGCCTCGCGCACCGGCTTGCTGAAGTCGCTCGAGTCGAAGACCGCCTCCACGCCGATCTCGAGCGCCTTCTTCCGCTTCACTTCCGAGCGGCTTGTCGCAAAAACACGCGCGCCCAGGTGCCTGGCGATCCTGATCGCGGCCACCGCGACGCCGGCGCTCGCCCCGACCACCAGCACCGTCTCGCCTGCCCTCAGGCGGGCGCGGGTGGTGAGCATCCGCCAGGCGGTCAAGAAGGTAAGCGGAAACGCCGCGGCCTCGGCCCACGAAAGCGCCTCCGGCTTGCGAAAGACGTTGCGCGCGTCGACGTGAAGCAGCTCGCACGCGGTGCCGTCGGAGTGCTCCCCCATCACACCGAAGCGCAGACAGCGCACGTTCTCGCCTGCCCGGCACCATTCGCACTCCCAGTCGCACACCACCGGGTAGACGACGACTTCGTCGCCGGGCCGCCAATCCGGGGAGGTCGACGCCGCCACGACGCCGGCCCCGTCGGCGGCGATGACTCGCGGAGGCTTGACGTCGCGCTGCAGGCCATGGGCCATGAACAGGTCGAGGTGGTTGATCGACGCGGCCCGGATCGCGATCGCCACCGCCCCTTCGGCCGGCTCCGTGCGGGGCCGCTCCCTGACCCGGACCCCGGCCGGCCCGATCGGTTCCTCGTACACTGCGGCCCTTCCCTGGCTCAAAACGGCGATTTGGGTCCCAGTCGAGGGGGTCATTTGCGAAACTTAACCAAAAGCGGGGCAGGTCGTTTGGTGCGCAACCTTACCGTGAGCATCGTCGTTTCCAAGGCCATGCGGGTGGTTGTGCTGTTTCTCGCCCTCGGTGCTCTGCTTTTGTCTGCGCTGCCCGCGCAGGCAAACAACGCGCTGCCGCCCGGACACGATCCGGTCAAGTACTCGCGCTGGGCGTATCCCAGCCAGGTCTCGTACGGGCCGGTCGAGGATGGGCAGGCGAACACGGGCATCGCGCCATCATCGGGGGCGTTTCTGACCCTCCCCTTCATGGGCCCGCACTACATCACATCGCTCTTCGACCATTGCTACCCCGACTACGTTCAGCGCAGCCAGATTTGCCGGTATGACGGGACGATCGCCTCGGCGAAAGTGGGCGGCCCCGACCCGACGTTCGACGCGGGGTTTGCGCAGTCTCCCGGCGGCCACGACTACCTCTATTACAGCGGCCACGACGGCTACGACTACGGCCTTTACTACGAGCCCGTGGCGGCGGCCGCGCCCGGCCGCGTGATCCTGGCCAACTGGCTCGTCCCTGGCTGCCACACGTGCCTTTCCGGGCAGACGATCGAGATCGACCACGGCAACGGCCTGCTGACGTTCTACGGCCACCTCTCCCGGATCGACGTCAGCAAGGGCCAGTACGTCTCGCGGGGCCAGGTGATCGGGATCTCCGGCATGACCGGCACGGCGACCGGTCCGCACCTTCATTTCGGCGTTTACAAGTTGAACTGCAGCGGGTGTCCCGTCGATCCGTACGGGTGGGGCGGCTCGTCCCCCGATCCCTACTGGAGGGACGTGGGCGACCTGTGGAACGGGGGCTCGCCGCGCTACGCCGGCATCGCCTTGCCGCACGTGACCGTGACCGCCGTGCCTCGCGACAGCAACCCGGCGGTGTTCGACGTCTCGTGGTCGAGCCCCGGCATCGGCACCCGCTTCACGGTCTACGCGGTCGGACCCGACGGCACGCGACGCCTGTGGTCGGGCGGCTCAGGCGATGGAGGGCAGTCGTTCACCGGCAAGCCTGGCGAGGCGTACTGGTTCTGGGCGACGGTGACGACCAGCCTCGGCTGGTGGGACGGCGGCGGATCGGACGTAGTGCGAGTTCCGCACCTGAACCACGGAGTGGCAGTCACCTAATATCAGGCGGTCTTGATCGCCGATGCCCTCCGGGGCAAGACCATCCTGGTCACCGGCAGCACCGGCTTCCTGGGCAAGTCGATCGTAGAGAAATGCCTGCGCTCGATTCCCGACATCGCGCGCATCAACCTCGCCATCCGGTCGAGCGCACGCAGGCCGGCGGCAGAGCGGCTGCAGCGCGAGGTGCTTTCCAGCCCGGCCTTCAAGCGGCTGAAGGACGAGCTCGGCGAGGAGAGTTTCGCAAAGCTTGCCCGAGAGAAGCTGGCCGTGGTCGCGATCGACCTGGGGCGAGATGGACTGGGCCTCAGCGACGACGGCCGCGAGGTTGTGCGCTCGTGCGACGTCGTCATCCACTCCGCGGCGGCGGTCGAGTTCGACAACCCCGCCGACCTCTCGGCCCAGACCAACCTTTTGGGGGCCGCCCGTCTCGTCGAGGCGCTGAAGACGAGCGGGGCTCGGCCGCACCTCGTCCACATCTCGACCGCGTACGTCGGAGGGATGCTGCGCGGCCAGGTCCGCGAAGAGCCGCCGCTCGACCCGGGACTCAACTGGCGCCATGAGGCCGAGGTCCTGACCCGGCTGCGCGCCCCGGTCGAGGAAGAGTCGCGGCGTCCCGAGGTGCTGAGCAAGCTGAACCGCGAGGCGCGCTCGCGCATGGGACCTGCCGGCACGCCGGCGGTGGCGCGCGCGACCGAGCGCTTGCGGGAGAAGTGGGTCAAGGACCGGCTGATCGAGCGCGGCCGCGTGCACGCCAACACGATGGGCTTCTCGGACATCTATTCCTTCACCAAGGCGATGGCCGAGCACGCGGTGGTCGAGCTGCACGGCGACATCCCACTCTCGATCGTCCGTCCGTCGATCATCGAGAGTGCGCTCGCCGAGCCCCGCCCCGGCTGGCTCGAGGGCTTTCGGATGGCCGAGCCACTCATCCTCGCGTTCGGCCGGGGCGTGCTGCAGGACTTCTCGGGCCTGCCCGACTCGCTGCTCGACATCATCCCAGCTGACTTCGTGGTGAACACGGTGCTGGCGGTCGCCGCGAACCCGCCGCCGGACGCCGAGCCGCGCGTCTATCACGCCGCGTCGGGCACGCGGAACCCCCTGCGGCTGCGCCGCATCGTCGACGAGGCGGATCACTACTTCACCGAGCATCCGCTGCGCGACCGTTACGGCCAGGCGATAGGCACTCCGTCGTGGACGTTTCCCACGCGCACCGAGCTCTCGACGCGCGCCCGGACCGCGCTGCGCTTCGTCGAGGCCGCGCAGTGGGTGGTCGAGCGGCTTCCTCTGGGCGCCGGCGTCGCGGACGTGTCGGACGACCTGAACGCCGAACGCGACAGGCTCGACCGCGGCCTCAACCTGATCCAGCTCTACGGCGTGTACACAGAGGTGGACTGCATCTTCGACACGCGGCACGTGATGGAGCTGTGGGAGAAGGTGCCCGCTGCGGAGCGCAAGACGTTTCCGTTCGACCCCGCCCTGTACGACTGGACCCACTACTTCCAGGACGTGCACTTTCCGACGGTCGTGCGCATGTCGCGCGCGGAGACGGCCGCGCGCAAGGGCAAGCAGCCGAGCGGCAGCACCTCGCCGAAACCCGAAACGAGCTCGGTGCGGTCGGCGATCGAGAGGCGCTCGGGGCGCGCCGACGTGCTCGCGGTCTTCGACGTCGACGGCACGCTGGTCGAGACCAACGTCGTCGAGTACTTCTTGTGGATGCGCCTCCGCGCGCAGCCGCTCGAAGACTGGCCCGCGTTCATGGCGGGCATGCTTCGCAAGGGCCCGCGCTGGCTGTTCCTGGAGCGCAGGTCGCGCGCGGAGTTTCAGCGCAGCTTCTATCGCGAGTACGACGGCCTCGACCCGGAGGTGATGAAGCGCCTCGGACGCGAGGCCCTCGACGCGGTGACGCTGCGCCGCATCTATCCCGAGGGCATGCGGCGGATCCGCGAGCACAAGCGCGCGGGACATCGCGTCCTGCTGCTGACCGGCGCGCTCGACGTGGTGGTCGAGCCGCTCGCGGAGCTGCTCGAGGTCGAGGTGGACTGCGCGCACCTGCTGCTCAAGGACGGGCGCCTGACCGGCGACCTGCAATCGCCACCGCCGGCGGGCGAGGCGCGCTCGGCGCTGCTCGAGGAATACGCGGACCGCAACGGGGTGGTCCTCGCCGAGAGCTTCGCCTACGCCGACTCGCTGTCCGACCTGCCGATGCTCGAGCTGGTCGGCACGCCGGTGGCGGTGAACCCGGACGCGCGGCTCTCCCAGGTGGCCGGGCAGCGCGGATGGCGGATCGAACGCTGGCGCATGGCGCCGGGCAACTGGCGGCTGCCGATGCCCGATCCTCGCTCACCCGAATACCTGGAGGCGGTTCGACGCTAGCGCTTCAGTACGTCCGCTCGATCCCCGCTTTCGCGGTGGTGAAGGCCGCGGGCGGACGGCCCAACGTCGCCACGAGCGCGCTGTCGATGCTGAAGCTTGGCGACGTCCCCGAGCCGGCGCTCCCGACGCGCGACTGGGTGCGCGTCATGCCCAACCTCAGCGGGATCTGCGGGTCCGACATCGCGGCGATCAGCGGCCATGTCTCGCTGTACCTGGACACGCTCACCTCGTATCCATTCGTGCCCGGGCACGAGGTGGTGGGAGCGCTCGAGGACGGGTCTCGCGTGGTGATCGAACCGGCGCTCGGCTGTGTGGTGCGAGGCGTCGACCCGCCGTGTCCTCGGTGCGCGGAGGGCCGGCCGGGCCTCTGCTACAACGTGACCGACGGTCCGATCGAGGTCGGGCTGCAGACCGGCTACTGCGCCGACACCGGCGGGGGATGGGGGGAGGTGCTAGTGGCGCATCCGAGCCAGGTCCACGCCGTGCCCGACGCTTTGAGTGACGAGGCTGCGGTGCTGATCGAACCGCTCGCGTGCTGCATCCACGCGGCGCTCCGCGGCGGGGCGACGAAGGACGACATCGTGGTCGTGTCGGGCGCCGGGACGATCGGTTTGCTGACGGTCGCGGCGGTGCGCCTGTTCACGCCGCCGAAGCGGTTGATCGCAATCGCCAAGCATCCTACCCAGCAGGATCACGCGCGCAAGCTCGGAGCGGACGACGTCGTGGCGCCGGCCGACGTCTATCAGAAGGTCCGCTTCGCCACGGCGGCGCGGAGGCTGGAGAGCATGAATCGCCCGCTGCTTCTCGGTGGCGCGGATGTCACTTTCGAGTGCGTCGGTCGCGCCGACTCGCTGAACGACGCCGTGCGCTTCACACGCGAGGGCGGGACCGTGGTCGCGGTCGGGATGCCGGGTGAGGAGAAGGTCGACTGGGCGCCGATCTGGCAGCGCGAGCTGACGGTGATGGGCGCGTACGCGTACGGCGGCGAACCCGCGCGCGAAGGTCGCAAGACATTCGACCTCGCCCTCGAGGCGGCGCCCGGACTGCACCTCGAAGAGCTGACCGGGCCGCTATTCGGCCTGGGCGACTACCGCGACGCGATCGCCTACGCGATGAGCGCAGGGCGCCTGGGAGCGGTGAAGGTCGCGTTCGACCTGCGAGGATTGAGGAACTAGATGCCAAGACCGGGTGCGGTGATCGAGGTCGGTCGAAACACGCCGCCGGTGCTGTTTCACTTCGGCGAGGGCATCCGGCTGGAAAAGCTGCCGCTCGGCGCGCGCATCGTCTACCCGCCCGACCCACTCGAGCCGATCGCACACCCCGAGCGGGCCATCAAGCGCGCGCTCGCCAGACCGCTCGACGACGACCCCCTCAAGTCGCTGCTCAGGCGCGGCATGAAGCTGACGATCGCGTTCGACGACCTCTCGCTGCCACTGCCGCCGATGGCCGCCCCGGACGTGCGGCAGCTGGTCATGGAGGAGGTCATCGACATGGCCGCGGAGGCGGGCGTCGACGACCTGCACATCATCGCTGCGCTTGGCCTGCACCGCCGCATGACCGACGACGAGCTGCGCCACATAGTCGGCGAGCGAATCTTCACCACGTTCCATCCCGACCGCCTGTACCAGCACGACGGCGAGGATCCGGAGAACAACGTCTACGTCGGCAAGACCGCAAAGGGCGAGGAGGTGACGCTCAACCGGCGCGCGGCTGAGTCGGACCTCGTGATCTATGTGAACCTCACACTGGTGCCGATGGACGGCGGCCACAAGTCGATGTCCACCGGCCTGGCGTCATTTCGCAGCATCCGTGTCCACCACAACGCCAAGACGCTGCTCGCGTCGCGGTCGTATATGAACCCGCCGGACTCGGCGCTGCATCACTCGTGCATCAGGCAGGGCCAGCTGATCGAGGACACCGTGCGCGTCTTCCACATCGAGACGACGGTGAACAACCACGCGTTCCCGGCGATCGCCAACTTCATGCAGAAGCGCGAGACGGACTGGACCGCGCAGGACCAGGCGATGTTCCTCGCCACCAAGCAGATGACGGACCTCGCGCCGCCCGCGTTCAAGCGCAACGTGTTCCACGCGATGCGTGCTCCGTACGGCATGACCGCGGTGCACGCGGGCCAGGTCGATGCGGTCCACGACAAGACGCTCGAGGCGGTGCACAGGCAGATCAACGTGGCGGTCGAGGGCCAGACGGACATCGTCACGCTAGGCGTGCCGTACCTCGGGCCCTACAACGTCAACGCGCCGATGAACCCGATCCTCGTCGTGTGCATGGGGCTGGGTTATCTCTTCAACTTCTATCGCAACAAGCCGGTGCTGCGGAAGGGCGGGGTGCTCATACTCACCCACCCATGCCGCTACGAGTTCGACGCGGTCCAGCACCCCAGCTACATCGACTACTTCGACGAGGTGCTGGCCGACACCACGGACCCGATTGCGATCGAGGAGAAGTACGAGGTCCGCTTCGCCGAGGACCCGTGGTTCAGGCAGCTCTACCGCAAGTCACACGCGTACCACGGCATCCACCCTCACTATGCGTGGATCTGGGCTGCCCACGCGATGGAGCACGCCGGAGACATCATCTTCGTCGGCGCGGACCGCGACGTGGTGCATCGCCTGGGCTTCAAATGCGCCACCACGCTGGAAGACGCTTTCGAGATGGCCGAGCAGACCGTCGGCCGTTACCCGAGCATCACGCATCTCCGTATGCCACCAATCATGCTGGCAGACGTTGAGTAAGTAGGAATGCTGCGCGTCGCCCTGGCCCTGGCGGTCCTCCTGGCAGCGGTGGCTTGCCAGACGCCCGGTGGCGTCGCGCAGCCGAAACCGCCTCTCACCCCGCAGATGGTCGCCCTGCAGCAGGGCGACGTGGCGGGCATGCAGAGATGCGCGGGGAGCGGCGGCGTGGCGGCGCTCCTCGCCGACGAGAAGGCCAACAACCAGGAGGAGTACCAGGTCAACCTGGCGGAGTGGGCGCAGTGGAGGCGGCAGGGCGCGACTGACGCTTACGTCGCGATTCTTGGCCGCACCTACGCCGACTGCGCGACGCTGTCGGGCGCAGGCACCGGCACGCCTCCGGGTGAGCTGATCGTCGGCCTCGTGGTCAAGTTCAAAGACGAAGCAATCGCGGCGCGAAACTTCAGGAGCGGGTCGACGCTCTTCGGATTCGGCCCCAAGGACATCACGTTCATCAGGCTGGCCGGCGGCAAGATCACGACCGGCACTGACACCGGCCTGGGGCCCGATTCGTCTGTGGGCAGCGGCACCGTGGTCGGGGCGCGATACTACTTCGCGCTCTGGCAGAACAAGAGCTTCGAGTCGGACCTGCTGGCCTACAACGTCGCGTCGGCTGACGCGGACATGGCGGTGAAGAGCATGAACCAGAGGATTCATTAGGTGGTGCTCAGGGGACTTGTCGTCGCTGCGTCCGCGGCCGTGCTGGCCGCATGTGGCGGTGGTGGTTCCGGACCAAGCCTGCCAGGCACGTCAGGTCCACCGTCGGCCCAGAGCGTCGCGTCCGGCTCCTCCGACTTCTCCGGTTTGCAGAAGTGCCCGGAGAGTGGCTCCTACGACAGCTACCTGAAAGCAGAGCAAACTGCCGACCCCACCCAGTACCAGACCGACAAGACGACCTGGGACGACCTCAAGGCTGGGGGAGCGAACGACAGCTACGTCGCCGTGTACGCCGACAGCACCTCCGACTGCGGCCAGTTCGCAGCGGGCACGCCGAGCGGCAAGGTCGCGTACGTCTTCGTGATCCGTTTCAAGGACACAGCATCAGCCGCGGCGAGCTACAAGTCCTCGCCCAAGGGCTTCCACCTCAGCGATTCAGACGTCGCGGACCTGAAGGCGGCCGGCGCCACGGTCACCAGCGGCGACGCGACGGGGCTCGGCGCCAACTCGATCGTGGTCTCGATCGACATCCAGGGCGCGGCGATCTACGTCGGCTTCTGGCAGAACAAGCAGTTCGACGTGGTCGAGATCGCCCTCAACGACCCCAACGACGCCGCCGCGGCCGGCAAGAAAATCAACGACCGGATCAAATAGTTGGCCTGGTATTCGGAAGGCCCGCTGACCCGACTCGCCGCCGTGACCGGCGGTCTTGTCCGCGACGTTTCGCGGGTGCGCCGGGGCTGGCACTGGGACACGCCCCGGCCGCACACGTGGCCGGAGCAAGGCGCCGTCGTGCCCCCGCCGCCGGGCGACCTGGGTTGGGCGCGCGTCGAGCCGGTACGGTCGATCCGCTACCTGATCCAGCGCGCCCTCCTGCTGCCTTTCACCGAGGCGATGGTGCACCCGAAGGTCGAGGGTCGGGAGTGGGTGCGCGAGCTCGAGCGCCCGGTGATCTTCGCCGCCAACCACTCGAGCCACGCCGACACCTCCTTGATCCTCCACTCGCTGACCGACACGGCTCGCGATCGCACCGTGGTCGCCGCCGCGGCCGACTACTGGTTCAAGCACCCGATCCTCGGCAACCTCGTCAGCCTGTTCCTCAACACCTTCCCGTTCTCCCGCACGGGTGGCGCGCAGGGCCAGCTGCACAGCTCGAGCCAGCTTCTGAAGTCGGGCTGGAACCTCGTGCTCTTTCCCGAGGGGAGCCGCTCGCCGGACGGGCGGATCCAGGAGTTCAAGCCCGGCGTGGGCCATCTCGCGAAGGAGACAGGGACGCCGGTGGTGCCGATGCACATCCAGGGAGCCTTCCAGGTCATGCCGCGCGGCCGGAGGCTGCCGGTGCCAGGACCGATCCGGGTCAGGATCGGCAAGCCGATGACGCCGCAGCGCGCGGAGGGATCGCGTGAGTTCACGGCCAGGGTCGAGAAGGCTGTGCGCACGCTTGCCTCGTCGGGCAAGCAGCCCGAGGTCCAGGGGGACTGGGTCGAGCGGTGGCGCGCGTCCAAGCCGCGCGAGCTCCGCTACGAGAACGGAGATTAGCCCGCGTCTTCGATCCTGAACACCGGGTGGTCCGGCGCGATGCGCCTGAGCTCATCGTCTGACGAGTCGGCGCTGGCGCCGCCGAAGAACATCCCAACCTCGAACTTCCATCGCCTGAGATATTCGCGCAGGATCGGGACCCTCTCGCCCTCAGGGACCTCCACGACCTTGATGGGTTGCGCCCTGGCGCCGAGGACGAGCTCGCCGCCGCCGGCGACGCGGATGTTGCGCACCCACTGAGTGTGGCCTCGCGGCGCGACGAGGTACTGCGTGCTCCCCACCGTCAAGAGGTTGACCGGGGAGCTGCGCCACTCGCCGGACTTGCGCCCTCGCACGCGCAGCACGCGCGAACCCCACACGCTGATGCCGAGTCGCGTGGCGAGTGCGACGGCCCGATTGAAGACGTGCTTGGTGAACCAGTCGGGTCGCTGGTAGTGCTCCATGAGCGCTTACGATACGGGCGGTTTGACGTACTCGATCGTGGCGCGGGACTCCAGGACGGGCGAGCTCGGCGTGGCGGTGCAGTCGCATTACTTCCAGGTCGGACCCGTGGTGCCGTGGGCGATCGCCGGCGTCGGCGCGGTGGCCACGCAGTCGATGGTGAACGTGAGCTTCGGTCCGCTCGGGCTCGAGCACATGCGCGCCGGCTACACCGCGACGCAGGCGCTGAAAGCGCTGCTCGCGGGTGACACCCAGCCCGAGTCGCGCCAGGTCGCGCTGGTCGACGCCGCGGGCAATGTTGCTGTCCACACCGGCGCCGGGTGCATCCCCGCCGCGGGCCACCGGACCGGCGAGGGGTTCAGCTGCCAGGCCAACCTGATGGAGAAGGACACGGTGTGGGACGCGATGCACGATGCGTACACGACGACCGACGCGCCGCTTGCCGAGCGCATGATGGCCGCGCTCGAGGCCGCCGAGGCGGAGGGCGGCGACATCCGGGGCAAGCAGTCGGCGGCGATGCTCGTCGTGACCGGCAAGCCGACCGGGCGGTCGTGGGAAGAGCGGATCATCGAGCTGCGCGTGGAAGACGCGTCCGATCCGCTGGCCGAGCTGCGCCGTCTGCTCCGGGTCAAGCGCGCCTACATGACGGGGAATGACGCGGACCGTCTCGAGGAGGAGAAGGACGTGGCCGGCGCGACGGCGAAGATGCGCGAGGCCATCGCGCTGGCGCCCGAGATGGTGGAGCTCCAGTTCTGGTCCGGACTGTCCATCGCGCAGGCGGGTCAGCTCGACGAAGGATGCGCTCTGATCGCGGTTGCGGTCGCGAAAGACAAGCGCTGGATCGAAACGATCCGTCGCCTCGTTGCGGTAGACCGCCTGCCCGCCGACCTCGCTTCCGAGATCGAGGCGCGACTCACGGCGTCTTCCCGTCGCCCTTAGACTTCACGCGTCTTGGGCAAGAACAAAGGCCGGCGAGCGCCGCGGCGTCCCGAAAAGGCGCGCAAGCCGGAACGCGATGACGGCGATCAGAAGGAACCCGCGGTCGTGATGGACGCGGTCGTCTCGCAGGCCCTTCCGAACGCGATGTTCGAGGTCGAGGTCGAGGGCGGCCACAAACTGATCGCGTATGCGGCAGGTCGCATGCGGCGCTACTTCATCCGCATCACGCCCGGCGACCGCATCCGCGTCGAGCTGTCGCCGTACGACCTCACGCGCGGCCGGATCGTCTACCGCTACCGCGATTGATGCCGCAGCTCCTCGAGTCGCTCGAGGGGGCCCGCATCTTCGACCTGGAGCAGCTCCGCTACGCGGGCGCGCCATCGCACCCCGCGCACATGCCCGGGTTCAACTACTTCCTGCATCGCCACCACGCGCGGGGGGCGACTGAGGCTCGCACCGGCGCGTCCGGAATCGTGGTGATGCCCGAACACTCGGGCACGCACATCGACGCGCTCGCCCACCAGGCGGAGAACCTGACCCTCCACGGTGGCATCCACGTCGACGATGGCGTGCAGACGTCGGTGGGGTTCAAGAAGCTGGGCGTCGAGACGATGCGGCCGCTCGTCGGACGGGGAGTCCTGCTTGACGTCGCCCGCGTCGGGCGGCTGGACCCGGAGTACGCGATCACGCCGGCCGACCTCGAGAAGGCGGCGGAGCAAGCGACCGTGGAGGTGCGCGCCGGCGACGTCGTGCTGGTCCGCACCGGTTACGGGGCCCTGTGGGCGAAGCCGGACGAGTACCTGCGCGGGGCCGGGGTCAGCGGCGCCGGCTCGCGCTGGCTGGCCGAGCGCGAGGTCAAGGCCGTCGGCGCGGACAACATGGCTTTCGACGTCATGAGCAATTCGCCCGATCCTGAGCTCAACGTCACCCTGCCCGGGCACGTCCTCCTGCTCGTCCGGGCCGGCATCCCGATCATCGAGAACCTGAACCTGGAGGAGCTCGCTTCCGCCGGGGTGCACGAGTTCGTGTTCGTCTGCCTGCCGCTCAAGATGCGCGGCGCCACCGGGTCCCCGGTCCGGCCGATCGCCATCGCGTAGCCCTTCCGCTCCACCCGGCGTTGAGCTTGGATGGGGGAATCAAGCTGTTCGCGCTGCTTGTCGTCGCGGTGTCGTCCCTTGCCGCGCCGCTTCGCGGGTCAGCTCGTCGGATGGGGCGACCCGGCGCAGCGGTTCGTCGGCAACCCAGACGGCCGGATCGAGCGGTACACCGGCTACGGCGTCTACTACCAGCCGGTTGCATTGGCGGCGCTGGGCGCCGGGGCCGACGTCCTCCAGGCAGGCTCAGGCCTCTACGGCTCGCCCCTACCGCCGGCCGTCGTCTACAGCGCGGTGTTCGAAGGCCGGGTGGCCCTTGCCCACTACGTCGCGTATGACGGCGCGGACGTGGGCTACACGCTGACCGAGCACCCGGTGACGGTGATCGGCGTCCGGCCGGACGCGGAGCTGATCAACGATCCGTGGTTCGGCCAGAGCACCCGAAGGCGCAGTTCGAGTCGGCTTACAGCACCTTCGAGGACATGGCGGTGGTGGTCGGGACCTAGCGCCTACCCACCGTCTGGAAGCAATCGAGGCAGAATACGGGCCGCGCCCCGGTCGGCACGAACGGAACCTGGGTCTGCTTGCCGCAGTTCGAGCAGATCACGTCGTGCATGACCCTGGCCCGGCCGTTGCCGTCGGCCTGGCGTCTCGCCGCCCGGCATTCGGGGCAGCGCCGGGGCTCGTTCTGCAGCCCACGCGACTGGTAAAACTCCTGCTCGCCGGCCGTGAAGAGAAACTCCCGCCCGCAGTCCCGACACGTCAGTGTGCGATCCACGAAACTCACCGTCTGGCCTCCCCTTGTACTTCTCGCCGAGGCCCGGACGATGACGGCCGGACTGCCCTCCAGCGTGCGGCGGCGATTGTAACTCGGTTGGCTCTGGTTTGGAGGCGGGTTGTTGCGCCGCCTCCAGGCTGTTGCGCGCTAGGCGCTCACCGGCTCGGCGGCCCGCTCCTCACGCGCGGCCTCCTCGACCGGCGGTGCGTCAAATCCCTGCCCCGCGCGGTCTCCGGTGAGGGGCACCTCCTTCATGAAGACGGTCGAGACCAGCGCCAGGACCAGGATCGCCCCGGCGAACAGGTAGATGTCGTGCAGGGTGTCTGACAGCGCGAACCGAATCGCGCCGACGAAGGCCGGCGGCAGCTTGGCGAGCGTCGCCGGGTCCAGGATGGCGTTCGCGTTGCCCTTCGGGAAGTTGTTCAGCACCGCGGGCGGGATGTGCAGCGCGGCGACATGGGTCGCGATATAGCCTGGGAGCCGGTTGGCGAGCACGGCGCCGAGGATGGCGCTGCCCACTGTCCCGCCCAGGTTGCGCCAGAACTGGATCTGGCTCGAGGCCACGCCGAGGTACTCCCGGGGGAGAGCGGTCTGCACCGCGGTCAGGTAGAGCGGGAACGTGATGCCGACCCCGGTGCCGACCACGATCAGGTCCACCACCACGTGCCACTCCGGCGTCGAAGGGGTGATCTGGGAGAGCAGCCACATGCCGAAGATCATCACGACCACCCCGAGCGTGCCGAGGTATCGGTAGTAGCGGATCCGCCGCATGACGAAGCCGGTCACGGTGCTCGCGCCCAGCAGGCCGAACATCATCGGCGTGATCAGGGCGCCCGAGTTGGTCGCGCTCACGCCCAGCACGCCCTGGAAGACCAGCGGCGTGAACAGGATCGAGCCGAACATGCCGAAGGCGGTGAGGAAGCCGACGATCATGCTGACGCTGAACGTCGCGTTCTTGAACAGGTGCAGCGGCACGATCGGCTGCTTGACTCGCGACTCGACGAAGATGAACGCGGCCAGCATCGCCGCGGCCAGCGCCAGCAGGCCGATGACCTCGGGCGACGTCCACGCGTGGTCTCGCGTGATGGACAGGGCGATCAGCAGCGGGACGATTCCCGCCGACAGGCTGATCGCGCCCCAGAAGTCGATGTCCCGCCACGAGGCTTTCGAGCGGACGTAGGGGAGACCAGCCGCCACGACGGCCACCGCGATCAGGCCGACCGGGATGTTGACCTCGAAGACCCAGCGCCAGCTCCAGTGGTCGGTGATGAAGCCTCCGGTTGTTGGGCCGACGATCGAGCTGAGTCCGAACACGGCGCCGAACAGGCCGGCGGTGCGGCCGCGCTGGCTGGGCGGGAAGAGGTCGCCGATCACCGTGAACACGGTGGCGAACAGCACGCCGCCGAAGATCCCCTGCACGCCTCGAGCCACTATCAGCTGCGTCATGTCCTGGGACAGGCCGCACAGCGCCGACGCGATGACGAAGCCGATCATGCCCACGAGCAGGAAAGGCTTGCGGCCGAACAGGTCGCCGAGCTTGCCGGCGATTGGGGTCATGGTGGTCGAGGTCACGAGGTAGGCGGTCGTCACCCACGCCAGCCGGTCGAGGCCGTTCAGGTCGGCCACGATGCGCGGGATCGCCGTGCCGACGATGGTCTGGTCCAGGGCGGCCAGCAGCAGCGCGAGCATGGTTCCGGCCGTGGCCAGGATCACCCGGCGTCGAGAAAGTCCCGTCGTGATCATCTCCCCAGCTCCTTCCTGGCGTTTTCCACCAGCAACAGGCACAGGTGTCGCATCTGCGCCAGGTCCTCCTTGGTCATTCCTGACAGCAGGTCGATCTGGTGCTCGAAGCCTTCCTTCCACACGCCCTCGATCCGTTCGCGGCCCGCCGTGGTGAGCCGGGCGTGAACCGAACGCCGGTCTTCATGGTCCGGCACTCGCTCCACCAGGCCATCGCGTTCGAGGTGGTCGACAAGCCCGGTGACGTTGCGCGGCGTCATCGCGAGGTCGTCGGCCAGCTCGCCGAGCGGCTGGTCGCCGCAGCGGTAGAGTCGAAACAGCACCCCCAGCCGACCTTCACTCAGGCCGTGCTTGGCTCCCCAGCGTTCCTGGAGGAGGTGGAGGGTCTTGCCGGCCAACCGAAGTGCCGCGAGAGCCTCCACCGGCGCGAGGTCCAGCTCGTGACGTGGATCAAAAAGCTCGCGAAACCGCTTCATGTAGAGACGGCCGTTCTCATCGCGCTCGACCTCCGGGCCGAGCTTCGAGAAGTCCTTCAATTCTTCTGTGTTCATATTGGAATCATACATTATGAGTGAATACAGGATACCGCCGCAAGTTATTCTCGCCGCCTGGTGATCGTCGACGCCCACCTGGACATCAGCTGGAACGGGATCTCGGCCGGCAGGCCGTTCCTCGGCCCGCCCGCGCCCGGTTACCTGGTCAGCCGCCCCTCACTGGTCACCGCCGAGGTCGGCCTGATCTTCGCCACCCTCTACACCGCACCGGCCCGGGCCAACCGGTCGATGCGGACCCGGTTCGTCTACGAGAACGCCCACGAAGCGAACCTGATGGCCACGGCGGAGGTCAACTACTACCGCTCCTGCGACCTCCAGCTGATCGGCAGCCGGGCGGAGCTTGCCGCTTACGCCCGTGGTTGGAGGAAGGGCCGGCTCGCCGCGGTGCTGCTCATGGAGGGCGCCGACCCCATCGAATCTCCGGCCGAGCTCGGAGCCTGGACCGACCGCGGCGTGCGGATCATCGGGCCTGCCTGGGGAGCGACCCGCTACAGCGGCGGCACCGGCGCGCCGGGTGGCCTGACCGACCTGGGCCGGCAGCTGCTCAAGGCGATGCGCCGGAAGCACGTCGTCCTCGACCTGAGCCACATGGCCGGCCAGGCCGTGGCCGACGCGTTCGAGATCTGGCGCGGGCCGATCATGGCCTCGCACAGCAACGCCCGCGGCATCGTGCCCGGCGACCGCCAGCTCACTGACGAGTCGGTGGCCGAGATTGCGCGTCGCGGCGGCGTCGTCGGCGTGAGCTTCTACGCCCGACACCTGCGTTCATCCGGACGGGCGACCCTGGACGACGTGGTGAAGCACATCGTCCACCACGCGCGGGCGGCGGGCGGACCGGAGCACGTCGGGCTTGGCACCGACCTCGACGGCGGATTCGACGCGCGCCACGCCCCGATCGACAGCCTGGCCAGGTTGAAGGAGCTGCCCGCGCGTCTGCGCCTGCACTTCAACAAGACCCAGGTCGAAGGCATCATGGGCAGCAACTGGCTGGCCTTCCTGGAGCGGTCCCTCCCGGGTTGAGGATGGTCCTCCCCATTCATGGGGAGGTGGCGCGCAGCGCCGGAGGGGCTCGTGGACCTGACTAAATCGACTCGGCCACGCTCTTGGCGGTCATGAACGCGAAGCCCATCCCATGCCCCGTGAATCCGGCGCAGATGTAGACATTGGGCCTCCCCTCGACCGGCCCGGCCAGCGGCAGCCCCGACTCCGTGAACCCCATCGTCCCCGCCCACCGATGCGTGATCTCGCTCTTCACGCCGAGCTCGCGGACCGCGCGATCGAGGTGCTCCTGGATCTCGGCCGTGGGCTGGTCGTCGTCGGTCTTCTCGGCCTCGAGCGAGGTGTCGCGCCATCCGCCCACCAGCACCTCGCCGGTGCGCAGCTGCCGCCAGTACCGATAGCCGAAGTTGGAGTACACGGGCAGGTCGGTGATGGTCGAGGGCTCCGGCGCGGTCGCGATCATCTGGGCCCGCGTCGGCTGGATCTTGATCGACGGGATCAGCTGCGGCGCGTACGCGTTCGTCGCCAGGATCACGATGCCCGCTTCGCACACGTCATCGTCCGCGATCACCGTCACGCCGCGCCGCAGCGACTCGAGCGTGGTGACGTTCACACCCTCGCGGATCGCGCCCCGCCGCGCCTGGCGCGCGAGCGCCGCCACCATCGCCGAAGGGTCGATCTCGCCGTCGCGAGGGCTGATCAGCCGCTCGCCGTCCCACCGCGCCGAAAAGCCATCTGCCACCAAGAGCTCCTCCGACTCGATCAGCAGGGCGCGCTCCTCGTCGTTCGCCGGCAGGACCGCGGTGCCTCTACGTCGATGCCCCACGTCCTGGCCCGCGGCGGCTTCGATCATCCGGTCGTGGTTCTCGCTGGTGATCTCCCACACCTCACGCGCCTTCTCCCGGCCGTAGGTCC
>WNFC01004234.1_pt1 | contig 23497 bp, 24 predicted proteins | sample 5400541 | NCBI WGS metagenome assembly WNFC01 (sample SAMN13153342, study PRJNA577476) | soil metagenome | isolation source: 120 cm saprolite under Douglas fir tree site 2 hole 2 replicate 1 | place: USA:California | collected 2015-04-18
GACTGTGTACCGATCACGAGCAGCACACCTGCCTGGCACTGGTCGAGATCACCGAGGCGTGCAACCTGCGCTGCCCCACCTGTTTCGCCGACTCCGACGTTGGCCGCTACTACTCGCTTGAAGAGGTGGAGCGCATGCTCGATACCGTGGTCGAGAACGAGGGCTATGCCGACGTGGTCCAGTTCAGCGGGGGTGAGCCGACGATCCACCCGCAGCTGCTGGAGATCCTGGCGCTGGCGAAGCAGAAGCGCATCAAGGCGCTGATGATCAACACCAACGGCGTGCGCATTGCCAAGGACGAGGATTTTGTGCGCAGCCTCAGCGCGTTCAAGGGCAACTTCGAGGTTTACTTGCAGTTCGATGGCTTCCGCCAGAGCACGCATGAGATCATTCGCGGCCTGGACCTGCGCGAGGTGAAGGAGAAGGCGATTGCTAACCTCACGAAGTACGAGATACCCATCAATCTCACCGCGACGATCCAGCGCGGCGTGAACGAAGACGAGGTCGGCGAGATTGTCAAATTTGGCGTGGCGCAGAAGATGGTACGCGGCATCACCTTCCAGCCGATCACCAACGTGGGTCGCCACGAAGCCTTCAATCCGCTGGATCGTACGACCGTGCCCGATGTCATTCACGCCATCGATGAGCAGACTAACGGCATGTTCCGCGCCACGGACTTTGTGCCGCTGCCCTGCCACAGCGATTGCATCAGCATGACCTATGCCTACGTCAAGGGCAAGAAAGTCAGGCCCCTGCCGCGCTACATTGATGTGAAGGCCTACCTAGACGTGATCGGGAACCAGATCAACTTCAGGATCGAAGATATGAAGGATGTTGTCGGTTCTGCGCTGATGCGGCTCTGGTCGGCTTCTATGCCCTTGAGCACCGCCAACGCGCTGCATGATTTTAGCTGCTGCCTGCCGGTGATGCCGCAGGCCCTGACACAGAAGGAGCACGGCAGCCTGCTCTATGAGAACATGTTCCGCATTGTGATCATTGCCTTTATGGATGCCTGGAACTTCGATGTGCGCTCGGCCAAAAAGTGCTGTGTCCATCACATCCTGCCCGACGGCAAGATCATGCCTTTCTGTTCGTACAATACCCTGCACCGGCCCAGGTATATGTCGAAGTATCAAGCTAAGCGGGGTTCTTAGGATGAACCTTTTGTCTTCGGCGTTGCCGTGGGAAGGACTGGCGGCCTTTCCGGCGCTGCTTGTGTTCATCAGCGTGCTGCTGTTCAGCACGGCGACGCTCGCCTTCTACGTCAAGCAGACGCTCTCGTTTGGGAGGCTGCGCAAGGTGTTTGAGCGCAGGCCCGGCGTGAGAGGGAGCGTCATTGCCGCCTTCCTGGGCGCGGCGACGCCCTTCTGCACCTGCACCGCCATACCGCTGTTCCTGGGTATGCTGGAGGCCGATATTCCCCTGGGGCCTGCCGTCTCTTTCCTGCTTGCCTCGCCTACCATCAACCTGGGCGCGGTCATCCTGCTGCTGGTGGTGTTTGGCTGGCGTATGACGCTGTTCTATGCCAGCGCCTGCCTGCTCGCTGCGGTTGTTGTCGGCTGGGCCATAGGACGCGTCCCGCGCGAGCGGGCGCTGCGCGATTACCTGTGGATGGAGGAAGACGACGTTGCAGTGGGCACAACGCGCGTGGCGCTGAAGAAGGCCGCGCTCCTTGGCGGCCAGCTCACGCGCAAGTTCCTGCCCTGGCTGGCGCTGGCGACGCTGGGAGGCATCCTCATCGATGCGCTTGTCCCCACTGCAATCGTTGTGCGCTTCAGCAGCCTGGGCGTCGCTGCTGGTGTGCCACTGGCGGCGCTGCTGGGCAGCGTGATTTACGCCGATATTCTCCTGCTCATCCCCATTGGCTTCGCGCTCATCTCCCATGGAGCTTCGGTGCCCGTTGTGCTCACCTTTATGATCGCCGCCTCAGGGCTGAGCATTCCGGAGATGGTGATCCTCGGTCGTATCTTCCAACCCCGGCTGGTGGTGTTATTTGTAGGAGCAACGCTGCTGGTGTATATGCTGCTGGGATTCGGGTTTGTGTGGGTGTGAAGGAAAATTTCCGCTAAATCGATTGAGCGCAGTATATTAATAGATAGAAAACTCACCCTGACCTTGCGTGAACGTAACATTTATGTTACAATTTGTATGTGAAATGGTATGTGTTCATGAAATGGAAGATGGAATACTTTGAGCGAGAAGACACGACACAACCTGCAGAGATTTTCGAAGATGCATTGGATGCTATACACCCAGAGCTTTCAGGGAAATTGTTACAAATAACTGATAAATTAGAGCTCTATGGTCATCAATTGGGTGGTGGGTACGTTGAGAAATGTCACGATTACCAGGGACTATGGGAGATGCGTGTCATCCATAGTGGTACACTTGCTCGCGAGTTCTTTGGCTTCGATAGGGGGCTTATCGTATTGCTACATGGCTATATTAAGCGTACTGGTCAATCTGCATCGAAGCATGATCTGAAGAAAGCATTTGCATATTGGACAGAATATAAGCGTACTCGTCGCGTCAGTCCTATACAGGAGGAAGACTATGAATAGATTTGAGCAGCGCTTGCAGAAGCGATTGAAGAACCCGGAGATAGCTGCTGGCTACTGGGAAATGGACGCCGAGTTAAAACTTATGCATGCTCTTGAGGCAGTGCGCAAACGCCGGCATATGAGCCAGAAGCAGCTTGCAGCCTTGATGGGAAAGAAACGAGAAGCGATTTCGCGTCTATTCTCTAGCGATGAGAGCAATCCGACGCTGGGAACCTTGATAGCGCTGGACCTCCCGCCACCTCAATGACTGTGAGACCTGAAGGGAAGAAGCTGTTTCTACGCTGGTTTGTGGCCCCAGACTGTTAATAAGAACATGATGCCGCGAAAGTCGTCCGACAGCATTTCCAGGAGCATCTGATCATAGAAACGATCCAGCTCTTCCTGTGTAGCGGTTCCCAGCTTGAGGCAGAAGGGCTGCAACAGTTTGAAGGCCACAACCCAGTTCTGGCGAAAGGCTTCGTAATCCCCGGTCCCGGTCGAGAAATCGATCACGTACGCCTTTTGCTGAATGCCGGTGCAGCCGACGCTGCGCAGGAAACCGCCCAGCATGGGCGTAATGTTAAGGTGGTCCCGCTCGGGGGAGAAGCTTTGTCCAGCCTTTCTCATGGCGCTTGCGAAGAACGCGTACAGCTTCTCGTACGCGGGACTGTTGGTGAAGCCCCATTCGCTCTCGGTCAGGCGAATGATACCGCCGGGACGGGTGATGCGCAGGCATTCCTGTACCAGCTTCGGCCAGGCTACTTTGGGTAGGAAGCCGAGGAAGCGGGCGTTAACCAGGTCGAAGGAGTTATCGGGAAAATCCAGCGGCCGGGTAACGTCCATCACGCTGAAGCTCGCGTTGTTGAATCCCTGCGCCCGCGCCTGGGTGCTTGCGTAGTCGATCATCTGTTGGCTGATGTCTATGCCTATTACCTCAACGCGTGGATACTCATATGCCACGTCAAGGACCCATCCTCCGGGGCCGCAGGCGATATCCAGGATGTCGCGCATGCCGGAGACATCCTCTATGCCTGAGAGCACTCCGTTCATGCCCTTGGTGATGAGGCGATCTTGATGCAGCAGGCGAGCCTTTTCCGCCGCACTTTCGGTGTCGATAAAGTAATCGCCTTTACGCGCTTGAGGATTGTCTGGCATAGCGGATAAATCCCTTCGGTATCTGTTCTAGTCCTTCAGGTCCGGTTTCTATGCCGTATTGTAGCACAAGAAAGTGTGTCGTACAGAGGTAATAGCAAAGGAGACCTCCTCATTAAAGACTTCACGCCGTTGGGGAGTCCAACTTGGCAAACCATCTTGCGATCTTTCCAGCCATTCCCTACACTGATCTGTAACAAGCACGCCGTCTGGTGAGGATCGCGTGCGATGATACTGTTTCAGGGTGTAGAAGGAAAACCAGATGCTCATCGTGAATGAGAGCCAGCGCCTGCTCGCAGGAGTGGAAAGCCTGGAGCAACGATGCCATTACTGCTGCAAAGCGCTCGCCGAGTATCCACTTATTCTCTCGGATGATGCGGCTCAGACCGTCTACCATGCCGCCTGCGCCGTCGAACTCGCGACTGACATCCTAGTCGATCTCTTCACCTTCCTCAGCCCGCCTCCTCCCTACACCCGCCTGTTTGTGCTTGCTCCACCTGAAGCACCTGCTGACGCCTCGAGAGAGAGTGTGTCAAGAGGTGGCGCGCCTGGAAAGGAGTGATCGATGCAACAACGGATGTCCGCCAGATCAAGACGGCGCTGCGGGATCAAGCCTTCCTCGGCACGACGCAGGTGAGTTGTCCCCTGGGGCCTGTGGTGGCCGAAAGCCGGGTGGAAGGGGCAACTACGGGTGATGATCCGTGGCTGGGGTCGCTGGTACTCAGTGGAGAGTGTGCGCATTGAGTCGACCGGCACTCCGCTCCTCCAGTAGGCAACTGGAACTTGCTCTCCACCGAGCCTGGCTCGGTCCTCGATGGCCTTACGCCGGGAGGTGAAGCAGCTGGTCGATGGCCTGCAAGAGCGTCTCGAGATCGAAGGGTTTTTCCACGACCGGGAGAGGCCGTGCGACGATGGCTTGCTGCTCTGCTCCGCTCATGGCCGGTATTAAGAGGATGGGACTCGCTCCCAACGCTTCCACTCCTTGCAGTCGGTCATCGAGAGTTCAACCGGTCCCATCCAACACACGTGACAACCAGGTGAGTCAGTCAGTGACGGTCGTGGTTCTGAGTTCCTTGCCCGGTCGAAGTTCTTTCTCATAGGTATAGTGCAGCTGTGTGACATGCATGCCTGCCCGTTCGTACAGACGAGTCGCTCCCGTGAGATTCTGCGAATCCACCATCAGCTTGACGGTGCGGGTCTGACGCTGGTAAAACGCCCCAAAGCTCTGATGCAACAAGGCCAGGCCCAGCCCTAACCTGCGCCAGGGACGTCTGACCGCCAGGGTGTCGACAAAGCCATCCCCGATCCAGTAATTGCACAGACACATTCCTGCAATCTGCTGTCCTTCGCATGCCAGGAACCACAACGTGGGATCGAACCCCTCTCGCTTCGTGTACCAGTGTTCCCACACCGAGAAATCCCATGGCGTATGCCCCCACGTGTCTTGGAAGGCCTCCTCCCACGGGATGCGCAACGAGTTTGATCTGTGAAGTCGAACGGGCATGAGAGCGTCCTTCATGGCTCTTACGTTTGCCGACATCGCAGAACCACGGCCCAGGGCGGTGTTCATGGCACTGTCCATGACGCTTTCATGACGCTTGCACCTTACACTCGAAAGAGGCGAGGGCGAGGGACATGAGCTCTTCCGTGGCGTGAGGAACGGCTCTCACAGAGTTCGATCTCGCCTCGTGGAAGCCTCAAGCGAGAGCATTGAACGAGAAGGTCCAGCCACTTCAGCTGAAGGTACAGCTCGTTGCGCATCCCGTGGGATGTGCAAGGAAGGACCAGAACATATACTACAAGGAATTTTTGTGCGTGTAATAGAAAGTGTACAAACACACTTTGCACAGAAAAGAGCAGACAATGACAAAACTCTACATTGTCTTAGAGCAGACGCTGGCAGTAGTAAACCAGCATGGCCAGGGCTGGAAAGGGGAAATCCAACTGGCGGGGAATAACACCCAATGCATAGCGGTAGACCCTCTGCGTCCAAAGTACGTCTACTGCGGCACCTTTGGGCAAGGCCTATGGCGCAGCCGGAATGCCGGCCACACCTTTGAGCAGGTCGGCGCAGGAATTACACACAACCAGATTACATCGGTGGCAGTCAGCGAGACAGAACGCGCGGGAGATACCGGCATAGTCTATGCCGGAACAGAGCCGAGCGCGCTCTTCCGCTCTGAGGATGGCGGCGACTCCTGGCGCGAGTTGGCGACGCTGCGAGAGTTACCTTCCGCACCAACCTGGAGCTATCCTCCCCGGCCCTCTACTAGCCATATCCGCTGGATTACTCCCGATCCCCTGGTAGCAGGGCGTCTGTTCGCCGCGGTTGAAGCGGGGGCGCTGCTGCGCAGTCTGGATGGAGGTGAACACTGGGAGGATCGCAAACCCAGCGGTCCATTCGATACACATACCCTGGTCATGCACCGGCTGGCGCCGGACCGCCTCTATTCGGCGGCGGGTGATGGCTTTATGCAGCCGGGAAATGGCTTCGTGCAGAGTGACGATGGCGGCGAGACCTGGTATCGACCGGGCGCGGGACTGCAACACCACTACCTGTGGGGCGCCGCGGCCGATCCCGCCGATCCCTCGACCATTGTGATCTCAGCCGCACCGGGCCCACAACAAGCACATATTCCAGCAAGTGCCCTCTCAGCATTGTATCGCCGCGAGGGCCTCGGCCCATGGCAACTGCTCCGGGATGGGCTGCCAACGCTGCAGGGCACGCTGGCCTCGGTGGTCGCGGTCAATGAAGCTGAGGCGAACATCTTTTACGTGGCGAACAACCGGGGTGTTTTCCGCTCCCGTGATGCGGGAAGCACCTGGGAGCAGCTTCCCATTGCATGGCCTGTTACTCTCCAGGGGAACCGTCCACAGGCGCTGATCGCAACCTCAGAGGTATAGTCTTTGCGATGAGTTCGATGCAGGCACAGTAATTCCTAGCTTCGTCGCTCACCCACACATCAGGAAATACCAGGCGGAGGGCTTCGATGCTGCGATGACCGAAGAGCACTTGCAGGAAGACCAGCGGAGCCCACGGGATGGGTGTATGGCTTCCCTACCTCGTCAGGGGTGCGGTTTCCCCACATCGTAGACCTCGAAAAGAAAAGACAGTACACTTCTTTAGAGAGATGGATCTATCGATATCGCCAAAAAGGAGTGGCCTGTCATGGAAGCAGTATACTATGCAGCACGAGCGAATTTGCAACGGAAGCTATCGCCAACATCCGAACTGGACACGTCCCCAATTGGCCCAGGCGACAGGCATGTCGGTCAGCTGGGTCGACACATGGAAAAAACGGCTCTTGAACGCTCCCCAAGACGATGAGCAAGTGTTGCGAGGTCTCTGGCGGGCCCCTCATCATCCTCTGCCTCGACTCGACCAACACGTGGTGGACCGGGTGCTGGAGATCCGGGATGATCCCCCCGAAGGTCTTGGTCGCATCCCGGGTCCCAAGGCGATCCTCTACTAGTCTTCGTCGCGATGAGTCCTTGAAAGAGATGGGGTTGCGTCTGCCGAAATCTACCCGCACCGTTCACCGACTCTTGCACGAGAACGGACGCATTGCCTCTCGCCTCCCTACTTTGACCGATCCGATTGAACGTCCCCCACCGATGCAGCAGTGGCAACTCGACTTCAAAGACGCCTCCACCGTCGAGGCTCGATCCGCACGGCAAAAGGCAACATGTAGTAGCAACACTTAATATCATCGACAAAGGCACCTCGGTTCTGGTAGCTCACCATGTCCGCTCCGATTTTACAGCTGAGACGGCTCTGGCAGCTGTGGCACAGACGGAGGCTCCACACGGTTTACCTTCCTCTATCACGCTGGATCGGGACAACGCTCTAGGAGTCGCCGTGCTCCTCTGCGACCCACATCACCCCCAACAAAATGGCGAGGTCTCACGCTACCACCGCACCCTCACCAGGAGTGCTTGAAGCGAGCACGCCCCAAGACCTTAGATGAGGTTCGCCAGGTGACGGAGGCTTTTGCGACTCACTCTAATTGGCAGCGGCCTCTGAAAGCGGATCAGTTGTGGCAATCGGCCTCCCCGGGTCGCCTTTCCTCATCTGCCCGCTCTTCCTCCTGTTCCTGACCTGGTCAACCCTGATGCCCCTTTTGGCCAGGTGAAGGGACAGCACCTGGTGCGGCGCGTCAACCGCCAGGGATTTGTGAAGGTTGATTTGTACCCCTACTACCTCTCCAGCAAGCAGGCTTTCCAGCGGGTGACCTTATCGATCCAGGCCAGATGGGATACAAAAGAGCGAGACGGTTTGTCTCCGTGATGCAAGCAAGGCCGCCGGATTCAGGCGGAGCGTTCCGAGCGAGGGTGTCCGCAGGAATCTGGTCGGTGATGGCGGTGCAATCCGTGTCGAAACACGCGGAGTTCTTTCCGCGGTCAGTCGTCCCTCGTGAGGGGAAGGGTCACCGTAAAGGTCGATCCTTTCCCAACGGCGCTCTCCACCGTGATCGTTCCCCCATGGCGCTCGATGATCTCCGCCACAATGTACAACCCCATCCCCAACCCGCCGATCACTCTCTGCCTGGGACCAGCGGCCCGGTAGAAGCGCTCAAAAATCTTGTCGCGCTGCTCTCGCGGGATGCCCAGACCATGATCGCGGACACGGATGGTGACCGTCTCTGGGGAGGCGGAGAGGTCCATCTCGACGGTCTGGACGTCGGGTGAATACTTGATCGCATTCTCCAGCAGGTTGGTGAAGACCTGTCCCAGCCGGTCTCGATCCCCAAGCAGGCTGGCCCGCACCGCGCCCTGCACCAGGATGCGATGACTCGGATGGCTTTGCTGCATGGTGTCGGCGATCTCCCGCAGCAAGGCGTCGAGATCCACCGTCTCCTGGAGATACTCCAGCCTGCCTGCCTGGATCTTGGAGACATCCAGCAACTCTTCCACCAGCCGGGTGATGGTGTTGAGCTGGGTCTCCATGCGGGAAAGAGCCGGAACTGATGCCGGGATGCCTTGTTTGGCCAGTTGCCGGTGCAGCAAGGAGGTTTGCAGTTTCAAGGCCGTGAGCGGGGTCCTCAGTTCATGGCTGGCCATGCCGATAAAGGCATCCTTGCGGCGCTCCAACTCCTTGCGCGCAGAATTGTCCAGCACAAAGGCGACAAACCGGCGCGGGGAGTCCTGGAAGAGGACGCCGCCCACCAGCACGGGCAGGCGACTGCCATCTTTACGCACCAGCTCGGCTTCAAAGGGTGTGTGCTGCCCGCGTGCAGCTACCTCCTGGAGCGCGCGCTCGAAAAGCGGCGCATCTTCTGGGACCGTGATCCTCGCCCTGGTCAGCGTTCTCCGGTCTAGATCTTCTTGGGTATAACCGCTCATCTGAAGAAACGCCTCGTTGGCTTCCACCAGCACCTCCCCTTCCCACTCGCTGGAAGTAATCCCGATAATATTGGAGTCGATGAGGGCGCGAATGCGCTCCTGGCTTTGGCGCAAGGCTTCCTCGACGCGCTTCTGGTCCTCAATATCGGTGTTGGTGCCAAACCACTTGGTGATCTGGCCTGTTTCATCGCGCACCGGCGTCCCGCGGGCTAAGAACCAGCGATACGTCCCCGTTTGGCCATTTCTCAGACGACATTCGCTCTCAAAGGGGTCACCTGTTTCGAGAGTCTGATGTCGAAGCGCCATCACCCCTTTATCATCCTCAGGATGCAAGAACTGACGCCATCCATGGCCTTGGAGTTGCTCAAAAGCGGCATGCGTATACTCACAATAGCGCTGATTACAGTAGTCAAGACGGTTATCTGCTCCCGTGGTCCACACCAGCTGCGGCAGCGTCTCGGCCAGCACGCGCAGGTTCTCCTCGCTGGTTTTGAGCTGCTGCTCCGCTCGTTTCTGCTCCTGGATATCGGTGCAGGTGCCAAACCACTTGACGATCTGGCCCTGGGCATCGGTGAACGGCTCTGCTCTGACCAGGAACCAGCGATAGTCACCGGTCGTGCCATGGCGCAGGCGCTGTTCTGTTTCATACGGCCTGCCGGTTTGGACGGCCCGCTGCCATACCGCCAGGGTGCGTTGTTGGTCATCAGGGTGGATGGCCTGGAGCCAGCCGTCCCCCTGGGCTTGTTGGCACGTCATGCCGGTATAGTCACACCAGCGTTGGTTACAGTATTCAGCAGAGCCATCGGGGCGCGTCATCCAGACGAATTGGGGGATGGCATCGACCAGCACACGGATTTCGTCTTCGGCTCGCTTGCGCGCGGTGATGTCGATGGCGGCGATGACGAGATACTCGAGGTGGTGGTCCGCATTCACGTGGGGGGTGATCGCTACTTCAAGGTGAAGCAACATCCCTTCCCGCGGGCGCACCAGGGTCTCGAAACGGACGGTTTCTCCCGTGCTGGCTCGCGCGATGGCTGCGCGCAGCTGCTCTTGACTGGCAGGAGTAAAGGACCACCAGGGGGTTTGGGTCAGCGGTTGGCCGATCACCTCCTCGCGTCGGAGGTGCACGCCGTCTAATGGTGCCTCGTTGATCTCCAACACGATCCCCTCGGGCGTCAGCACCGCGATCCCGGCATGCAACCCATCCAGGACAGCACCGGAGAGCGGCTGGCTGGTGGGAACCACCTCCTGGCGTCGGGCCGGTGCTCTCCTCTGGTGGACCTGCAACATGACCCCTCCCATGGTCGGAGCGAGCTGCACGTGCAGCCAGGTCCGGGTCACGGGAGAACCATACTCCACTTCGGTCGGTTCTTGGGTCTGCCTGGTCCTGAGCACGGCTTGATAGAGCGCGGTGCTCACCAGGTGTGGAGCGCTGCGCCAGAATAGGCTCCCACGTAACTCCTCTCGCGTGGCTCCGGTGATGACCTGCGCGCGCGCATTGGCATACACAATGGTCTGGGTGTCATCGATGACAAAGAAGGCACCCGAAAGCGTCTCAATCATGGTGATGAGTGTCTCACGCGCCGCAAGCGTGTCACACTCGGTCTGCTTTACATGAGACATACTGTGGTAGCTCTCCCTTTCACGTATCCCCATCCCTGGTGGCGAAGAGGCGTCCCTGCTCTAACATCAAGAAGTCTAGTAAAATGATGTGGTATATGCGAGAAAAATGCAAGCTGTGCCATACCTATTGCCGGGGAAATCGCTCGTCCGTCTGGGTGTCAAGGTGATCCTTCGGTGGCGTCCTTTGATTCCTTCTCACCTCTTTGTTCTTCATCTACAACTGTAGGACTAGCCAGTCGCACTCCACTCGGGGAGCGGGAGTTGCCGCGCCAACGCGACGAGCTTGCTCTGGTTCCGACGCGGTGCCGGGTCAGGTCGGCGCAGCGCGAGCAGCCACTCGGTCTCGGAGAGTTGCCACAGGTCGAGTTGTGGGCTACGAAAATGCGTCTCCAGACGGCGAGCATTCGTCACTCCGGTGATCTGCTGTGACTCGTGTGCCAGGGTGATGGCATACAGCGAGAGGGTCGTGGCCTGGTATTCGACCTTGAGGGTTCCCTCATAGACCCACACGGACACCTCTTCCCCGGCCAGTCCATTTTCCCCGAAGAAGCGCCAGTTTCTGAACCGCAGATACCCCCGTCGGTCCAGATGACGAGTAAACTGCGTGGCGTACAACGCCCGTGAGAGGACCTCTTCCGGGTAGGTGCGCCCCAAGACCCCACGCAACACGTCGGAAGGGCTGTGCCGCCCGTCCTGGCGCTCACGGTGCGCGTAATGGTGTTCACTGTTGTAGTGCTCCCACCAAGTCTGATGGGCCTGCTGGATCTCTGGCCAGGTGCGCGCGTTAGAAAAGGCATGGTCGGCAAGTCTGCGCTGGACCGAGAACAAGGTCTCCGCATAATTTTCCCACGGCTCGCCCGCGTCGATGCGTTCTTTGCGGATACCCAGCATGTCATACAGTTGGAGGGCGACCGTGGAATGGAATTGCCCTCCCCCATCTGTCACAATAGCTTTTGGTGCCCCGTAGCGCCGAATCGCATCAGCCAGGACGGAGAGGTAGTCCCATTGGGTCTGGGTGGCAGAAATCGCGGAAGAGAGGACGCTGCGCGAGAAATTCTCAAAGATGGTAATGGTAATCACGTAGACGGGCTTGGGATCAGGAAGCAGGTGTTCTTCAATGTAGCGAATATCGGCGCTCCAGTATTCTTTTAGGTCTTGTCAAGTAATGAGTTACGGAGGTAGTAGCGAGCGGGCTTTTATCTACAGCAAACTCTGTCATAGACGATTTCCTCCCCATCATACCCGATGAGGAGGAAATCTGTGAAGCTGTTAGTACTTTCCTCTCTGGCCCTTGCTGGTGGCAGGTACCTACAGTACTTGAAAGTCCAGATAACATCATGGCAATACCTTGAGCGCAGAGTGATACTGCTCCCGCATGATTTCCTGCGCTTCTGGACACAGTTTGTTCCAGCTTCGTTGGAGTTCGTCTCGTACCCACTTGCTGCCTTCATCGATGGTCATCTGGTGCTGAACATAGGCCAAATAGAGCAGCGAAGGAAGTTGTGCAATATGGGCCATTGCATCGCAGACGTGTCCCGTATGCGGGGAGCGGAGCAAGCACCGCAGGATAGACTGTTGCCCGCACTGTAGGGCCACAGGCCCGCGTGACGCAGTAGGCGCGGCTCCATATCCTCTCGTCTCGGCCACCATGGTGACATGCTCCCAGGCCGTTGACTGCCCTTGCAGGTGAAGTATCTGCGCCCTTGGCGCAGTAGTTCGGGCAGACACCCCGCACATAGCTCGGCGTGAGCCGAGAAGCCCCCGGCACAAGCTTCGGGGAGTGTCACACGCCCTGACGAAATCCTTCCTCAATCGAGGTAATGTGCTCAGCCGCATGCCCCGCTCTCCCGGCAAACAAGTCGCCAGCGGCCGCGTCACCGACGACGGTGGGCATCGGAGCGGCCAGCTGATCATCGGTGAACTGGTGCAGGAGGTCCACTGTGTCCTGCCGCGCCGCCAGGTAATCCGCTGCCAGCATCTCCATACTGTCGTCATGGTGCGCGTCCACATAGGCTTGATTGAGCTGGGCGATGGCCATCCCCAGCCGCTCCTCCTCCTCCGGGGTCAGCGCGCTCAGATCGCCCAGGATGCCCGGCAGCGGCATTCCCTCCGGGTATTGAAGACGTAAGAAAACGTCTCGCGTCTCGCCGGCGAGTGTACGGCGCAGCATTTGCTGGATGTTGCGCTCGTTTTTCACCAGGTGAGCCAAATGATCCTTAGCGCGCCACGGAGCTGCTCCGGGAACATCACTCGCCGTTGCCGGGCGCTCCAGATCTTCCGGGCTCAGCCCTTGAAAAAACGCCATGACCTGCGTCTGCGATGCCGCAAGTATGTCCAAAATCTCTGCGCGAGTTGGCATGATTACCCTCCTAGAAACTAGTGGGAAGCACCAGGCGTGTCCAGACGACTCCGCCAGGCCTAGAGGCGATAGGCAAGAGGTACGACCCACGTCTACTGAAACAATACATCGGCCTGGTGTTGACGTCCTCCCCAGGTCTCGCAGACCGGGGATTCTCCCCCCAACGCCGGTGGGTTTCCTGCTTCGTCGAGTCGCGCCTTCCCTGGTTTCCATCCAGGTTTGGTCTCGACCTTCTCTCCACAGGCTTCTCGGCCTTCCCGCTCGCCCAGCAGGAGGTTTCTCCGTCTGCTCGTTACTTGAACGTTGGTTTTCCGTTCAAGTCAAGAGTGAGAGAAGTCGTGCCTCGCAAACACGTGAGTGCTTTCACCCAGGGAAACGACTTCCCTTGGAACGCCCAAACACTCTTCCGAGGTCTCGGTACTGCTTAGATACTACCATATGAGGAACGCTTGTTCAAGCGAAGCGAGGCCGCTTCTCTCCCCAGTGCTCAAGCACAGGGTTTTACGCGGCTCTTGATAAACCACAAGGGGAGGACGCTGCTCCTGGCTGCGTTTTCGAAAAGCGGGAAAGCCGGGTTGCGTAGACGGAGTCGTCCCCATGCGCGAGTGCCGCCGAACCGGGCCAAGTGGTGGTGTAGCGGCCACTCTAGGACGTGGATTCACAGGTTGAAGCTTTGGGCCACACTTCTTCCCGAACCTGGAGAAGCAGCGCGTAGCAGCGCTCACACAGGCACAGCGAGTGCGCCCCAGCGTCCAGGATATGCCGGGTACGACCAAACGCACAGGCGTCGCAGTAGTCGCGGACTATGCCCGCGCAACCGGGACATTGCTCCCCATTAAACCCGGCAGAGATCCTAGCCCTACTCGGGTCCTGTCGAGGCCACATCGCCAAGACAAATCACTTGGGTGATAGCTCTCGTTGAGATCGCTGTCAAAACGGCCTCTAGAGCCACATTGTTCCCATGAATATCCGAGGTGAGAGCAAGACGCATAGGCTTTTTTCCTTTTTGATATGGCGTTCCTCACTCCTGGAAGAACGGATCTCTCCCCCTGTGAGGCTCGCGTGATTCCATCTGGGACGTTAGTCCGACTTTCTGCTTGAAGTCGATTGTTGTTCCAATTCTACCCAGGCAAACTGGAGCTTGGCTTGCTGCTCTGCCAGTTCTGCATACGCTTGCTCGACAATGAGCAGGCGCTCGACAATCTCCGGTTTGGTCATCTGAAGGTAACGATATCTCGCTCGATCGATATCACGATGCGGATCGATGCGTGACGGATGCGCTTGTGCCGAGGTTTTTGCCGCTTTACTCGTTCGTTTGCGTGCTGCCGCCGCTCGGTAGGAGGCGCTGTGTGCCCGGTAATAGGCATGAGCCTCCTGGTTTTCCAGCACCGCCGACTTTTTGACCCCTCGGCCTTCCTCGTCGATCTGTGCACTTTTGTGGCAGATAGCCTCAATGGTCACTGTTTGTTTCTCTTTGACGAGCTGATCGACGGTGGCCTTGACCAGGTGTATCGTGCGTTCGCGCTTCTCCTGGTAATGTTTTTGGAGCCAGGGATGCGCCTCACTTACTGGGAGCTTTTCCTGGCTCGATTCGTAGTTCCGGTTGGTAGTGTTCATCAGCTCGATACTCCTCAATGAGATTCATTTCTTCCAGCTCAGCTTCACATCGCTGAATCAGCGCTTGCATTTTGACGGTCTCAGGCCCCATGCCGCGCCGTTTGACTTGCTCAAGGCGAATGAGCGCCCACTGTTTTTGTTCTACGACCTCATCTCGCCGAGCCGGATCGGGGACTTTGTAGACGCAACCTGTGCAGACGTAGGAGTAGGGACAGACTGCATGGCAGGCACAATCCCCACCGGGAACTTTCGCGAGCGTGCCAACCTGATTTTTGGCCTCTTCCCATTGGCGTTGCAGCTCCGCTGGAGCTCGTACAAACGCTTCCTCGACTTCTCCTAATTGGGTTGCACAGCGATCCAAAAAGGTACCAGTTGTCTCAGCCACCTGCTGCCAGGTGGGGGCTGCGTAGTAGGCCGTCACACGAACGTCCTTTTGATGTAAAATCACTGCCACCAGATCGAGGGGAACGTGCTCGACCTGGTGTAAATGATTCGCAAACACATGGCGAAGTAAATGAGGCTTGAGAATCACCGTTGTGCCGTCGGTACGTTGAAACACCATTCCATGGCACAGAAAACGCAGACACGCCGCAATCGCTCTGGGAGAGAGATGTTTTCCATGATACTGAAACAAATACGGGTGTTTGCCTGGAAAGCGATGAGCACGCTGGTGATTTGGCTGAAAGGGAACATGCGGAAGGCTTTGGCCTTTCTCCAGGTGGTAATGCCCTTTGAGCATAGCACCAACACGCTCCAGGTTGTTTTTCGTTTCAGGTCCGATCATGTACTCGGCAGTCTGATCTCTCCCCTTGGGAACCAGTCGGACGAGCAAACGTGGAGTCCCTCCCACCGACATCGCATAGAGACAATCAGGGCTGAGCCGAAGCTGAAGTAATTCATTGATTCTAGCCCCGGTCGTCGTAAAAAAATCCAGCGCTGCTAAGCCAAAAGTGGCGGCATCGTACAAAGAGTCAATGGTCAAAAGCGACCCGGATGCACGCTCCCTCGCTGCTTGCAAGAAATTGCCCCTCCCACTGAGACGGGTTTCTGTCAACAATCCCTCATGGCCGGAAGAGAAAGGTCGAGTTGGATTGTCTTCTCCTTGTTCACCGTATCCCCAGGAACGGAGATAGTCTTGTTTCCGCTGAATTTCTTCTGGGGTACCACAATTAGCAAGCTCTCCGAGAAGTTCGTAAGAAAGCAAACCTCGCCAGGGATGGTTTACAAATCCCGGCAGTGACACTGACAGATGCTGAGATTTACAAAAATAGACCTGAAAGTAGTATCGGAATTATTGGGGTATAGTGTAATTTGACCCATATCTTCGCCGAAAAGGGGAGTTATGCGTCAGGAGAATAAATTGGCGAAGATATGGGTCAAAATCTAAAGATGGGCTTGCTGCCAAACACATGCTCGCTCCTGTGGGGGTCAGCGTTTGGGGCCACGGCCCATGCTGCTGCTCATGGCGTTTTCATGACGCTTTTATGACGCTTCCTGCTTAGACTAGGACCAGAGAGGGCGAGGTAGAGCAGTTGGGTAGTGGCCCACACCCTGCCGGGCTTGGTCTTGGAGTGAGCAACGGCTCTCTCGGGGAGCACAAACCCCTGAGACAGAGCGAGCAGGAAACAGCAACATGGCGGGAACGTTCCAGGAGAAAGCGGAACGGCACTGCTGCTAGAAAGAAGGTGTTGAGATGTCAGGTGCATTGGAAGGAAAAGTGGCGTTGGTGACGGGAGCTTCGTCAGGCATTGGGGAGGCGACGGCGCTGGCGCTGGCGGCGCAAGGGGCGCGGGTCGCTGCAGCAGCCCGGCGCGGGGATCGACTGGCAGCGGTGGTCAAGCGCATTGAAGAGCGCGGAGGCCAGGCCATCGCACTGAGGGTGGATGTCGCCGACGAGGCACAGGTGCGCGCGATGGTTCACCGCACGCGCGACACGTGGGGCCGCGTCGATATCCTGGTCAACGATGCCGCAGTGGCCCGGCTTGGTCCGATTGAGGGAGCCAAGACCGAGGAGTGGCGAGAGATGGTCAACATTAACCTGCTGGGCTTGATGTACGCGACGCACGCGGTGCTGCCGCTGATGAAAGCGCAAGGCAGTGGGCATATCGTCAATATCTCCTCGGAGGCTGGACGCAAAGTACAGGGTGGCGATGCCGTCTATGCTGCGACCAAATGGGGCGTGGGCGCCTTTTCAGAAGCGCTGCGCCAGGAGGTCTCTCCCCATCACATCCGGGTCACGGTGATTGAGCCAGGCGGGGTAGCAACAGAAATGCAGAAACAGCTGACTGAGCAGGCGGCGCAAGACCCCATGCTGTCCTGGATGCGGTCAATAACGACGCTGGCAAGTGAGGATATTGCCGCGGCCATTGTGTATGCGGTCACGCAACCAGCGCCGGTCGAGGTGAACGAACTGCTGATTCAGCCAGGTACGGAGTGACAAGCCGGTTTATCGCTTGCTAATGGGCGGCTCTCGCGTGGGTCATGGCAGGCACACCCGAAGGTGACTTAAGAGGGATGCCGACCACTGGCAAGCGCTGGTCACACGGTGCGGGGCTCGAACATCCGCGAACTGGAGGCCGGGAAGAGCTGCCGCGTGTCTGATGAGTGGGATGCAGCGACTGTCAAAAAGACCATCACCTTGCCGAAACGGGCCTTTATTAGGAAGCAAAAGGTCTGGCATCATTGTATCACGTCAGTCGAGCGACCGAGCCCGCGAAAGAGAAAGGTATGTTTCAAGCATGCAAGCTATTGTCATTGATCCACAAACGCCTGTGCGCCTTGGTTTCCAAACGGTTGAGCCTCCGACACCCCGGGCCAATGAGGCAGTGATACGAGTGAAGGCGATCTCTCTGAATCGTGGAGAAGTGGTGTATCTAGTCCAGGGTGCGGCAGGAACGCGCTTGGGGTGGGATCTCGCTGGAGTTGTGGAGCAGGCGGCAGCCGATGGAACTGGACCGGCTCAAGGGACGAGGGTGGTCGGTATCTGCATGGCTCCCCCTGGCGCCTGGGCCGAGCAGGTCGCGGTCCCGACAAATGCCCTGGCCGAACTCCCACCGTCTGTTTCCTTTGCGCAAGCAGCAGCGCTGCCGATGGCGGGGCTCACTGCACTCTATGCCATTGAGCATGGTGGAAGCCTCATCGCTCGACCAGTCCTGATCACCGCTGCCTCTGGTGGAGTAGGACTCTTTGCTTGCCGGTTGGCCCAGCTTTCAGGTGCGCGGGTGGTTGGTCAGGTCCGTCACGCTTCGTCAGCCTCACTCGTCCAGGAGGCGGGTGCAGATCACGTGGTCGTTGAGAGAACATTGCAGCCACTCCAGCATTCGGCCCCTATCACCTGATCCTTGATCAGCTCGGCGGACGAACGCTGGCAGAGGCCATGACGCAACTTGCTCCGGGAGGAACATGTATCGCCATCAGCGCACTCACAGGCAGCGAAGTTCCATTGGATTATGCGCGTGTGCGCCAGATACCAGACACTGGCCTGGATTTCTTCAATCTCTTTTTCGAGTTCAGGCGCGAACCGGCTTCTCTTGGGCTCAGGCGCCTGGTCCACTTAGTCAGCACAGGAAAGCTGATTCCTCTTCTTGGCATGGAAGCGGATTGGCATGAGATAGGCAGGGTCGCACAAGCCCTCCTCGACCGGCAGTTTCCGGGCAAGGCAGTCTTACATATTTCATAAGAGTAGAGGAAGGCAGTACATGATGGAAGCATCCATTGAAAGCAATACAAATATATCTGGTTCTGTGTCATTAATACCATAACTTCGCCGTCTCTGTACTCGTTTGCCATCGGCTACGATGCCTACGGGTTGAAAGCCGCGATCTGGAAAAGGTCGCTGCACCTTTCCCGGCCATGATTCGAGGCAAAAGAAAGTTGCAGGACCATATCATCGCCAGTTTGACCCATATCATCGCCAATTTTAGGCTTGAGCCACGATAAGAGGCGAGATAGCCGATGGTTTTCTGTCCGAGCCTCATTCGGCGGGGTTATGAGCCAATTTGGGATTCGGGCGAAGATATGCGCCGGAAAAATCAATGTTGACTCATCCATTCAAGCTCGTTGAACTGGCGAGGTTATGAGTCGGAACTGGCGAATTTATAGTCTTTCTGACACACCGAGTCGCGTTTCCGGTCGGAATATGATTCTTTGGTCCTGTTGGTGACAAGTCGTTACATAGACAAACACTGGTTGCAAAAGTGAAAGCCCTCTCGTGATGAGCGAGCATGGTGGAGCAGCCAGGAGAGCAGTTCCTCGCTCACAGGCCCATCAGGCAGGGTGTGGGGCCACTTCTCAGCCGACGCGCCTCGCCCTCTCTGCTCCTAGTGTAAGGAGGAAGCGTCATGAAAGCGCCATGAGCATCGTCATGGGCAGTAGCCCCAAACGCTGATCCACGGATGAGCAAGAACGCACCCAGGCCAGGAAGCACATAGACCAGCCCGAACTCCGACAGAGCAGGTGGAGATGCTCTTGGTGAGATCACCAGGAACAACCTCTCAGAGAGAAGCTCTGTATTAGCTCATCTATCACCAAATTGGCGCAAGAGCCATCTAATTCCCAAATTTACACCACCGTGACCGCAGTGCATGTATTTGATGGGCAGAATTTAATCGGGCAAGTGCCTAGGTTAGCTTTGTCTGGGCCTTGGCATGGCATTACGGAGAACGCTGATGCAACTCGTAGCAACGCCTGGTCCTTGGCAGCGGTAGGGCGCCCTCAGGTATTCTTCGGGATTACAATCACGGTACTCGTGTCCTTCGGCGGTGACGAGAACATTAATCAAATCGTCTTCAGGGCGGCAGGAGCAGATTTCTTGGTGTAGGATTCTTAAAACGATTCAGGCTGCTTTTCCATAGCACTGCTTTCTATCGCTCATTTGTCACATCATCCGCATGTGAACATCCTGCCCGAGTTACTCACGACTCTTCGAGCAGTGGGAGTTGAAGAGACGCGCTCTTTTTCTGCCGCCGTTTGCGAGGGGCATAATCGGGGAGGCGTTTGGCGAGGGACCACATCGTGTCATCCAGTTCCCAGAGCCACCCTTGCGGCGAGCGATAGGGGGTCTCGAATCGCTTCGCCTGCGGGATCGCTTTGAAGTGCTTTTTGTCTGGTTGATACCGCACGGTGTACTGGGCGAGCGGCGTCTCCTCATATTCGACGGTGAGGACATCTCCGTGCAGCCAAATCACGGCGGGATGGCGAGCCAGCGCCTCTTCCCCATAGAGTTTCCAACGTCGAAAATGCACATATCCCAGTCGATTCAATCGACGCAGAAAGCGGGTGGCATAAAAGATGCGGTGCAATTGCTCAGGAGTGCGCAGACGGCTTTTCTCCTCACCGAGCACTTCCGCCGGACTGAGGCGATTGTCATCGCGCTTACGATGTGCCCAGTGCGGCTGGGCATTGTAATCGGTCACAAAGCGTTCATGTGCCAGCTTGGCTCCCTGCCAACTCGTGACCTGCTCAAAATGCACCTGGCTCATCCGTCTCATCACGTTAAAGTGAGTTTCTACAAGATTTTCCCAGCTCTGACGCGAATGGATATATTCCTTCTCGATGTCGAGGGCCTCACAGATGGCGAGCAATTGCTTGGCTCGAAAGACTCCGCCATTGTCTGTGATGAGGCGTTGTGGCGCACCAAATTGCTCAATGGCTGCGTAGAGCACAATCAAAACACAAGCCAGATCCTGACTTTGAAAGATGTCACTGGAGAGAATAGCTCGTGAGAAGGCATCCATGACGGTGATGACATAAAAAGAGCCCTTGATCTCAGGAATGCGATGTTTTTCGATGTAGCGGATGTCGATACACCACCGCTCATGCCGAGCCAGGGCTTTGAACGGGTGCGGCTTTGGGTGGTGTGGCTCTTTTGGGGATGGCTTGATCCCATAGAGCTGACGATTCTCGGCCATAATGCGGCCACAGGTTCGTGGCGGAACCGAGATACCCAGTTGCTTGAGCGCCGCATTTATGTAGACACTTCTTCACCCCAACAAACCCACTCCGACCGTAGCGTCGAGGCAGCAGGCAGCTACAACGCGGCCCTTGACCTCATCCATACAGCCCTGCGGGCCGAAAGCGAGGACGAGAGGTATACTGGTGTGTTGTACCGTCCGACCCTCGCTTTCGCTCTTCGAGTGTAATGGATGAGGTCAAGGAAAGCTCCGCCCGCGTTGCTTCACGCCGCCTGCTGCCATGAGCACCGTGACAGTACCCCAGGCGTGCCTCCGGCGGGCCTCTGCTCGGACTCCTGGTGCCAGGTGTGCTAGGCCGCTTCCGCCACCCCACCGTGCTGATCGCTCCTCGTTAGTCGGGTGCCTCTGAACCCTCAATGGGTTCTCGAAGATCAGTGAGGAGCTGCTCAAGACGGCGAATCGTGCACTGGTGCCGCTCGACCTCCCGTTGCCACCTATGAGCGGCGGCATCCTCAACCAGTTCCTGTTCAATGCGCCGCCGCCGCCGGAGGCGTGGAGCATAGGCAGGCGTCGTCACAAACTTGGCGCAGGTCAGATACAGCTCACATTCGCACGGGCCCTCCTGGGGCAGCCTGAGACAGCGTCCCAATTCGAGTTCCGTTTTGAAAAAATTGTCCTGAAGCCATTGGATGTCGGTGTGAGACAACTTGCCTGCTCGGAGGGCCTCCGCACTTGGTCCAGCAATCGTGGCTCCTGGACCGAGCACGGCTTGATAGTCCTGGCGCACCACCGGATCACTGATCTGTGCATACACCATCGTCATATGGGGACTCGCATGACCCAGGACGGTCATGATGGTGTGAAGCTTGGCCCTTTCTCGGCCAGCTGTTTCCCCACCGTGTGGCCGAAGCGATGGGCGGTGATGGTCGCTTTCCCCTTCGAATCCACCAGGCCGACTTGAGCGCACGCTGCCTGCAAGGCCCACTGAAACAGGTATTCGACGGAGAGGGGTTTCCCATGCCGGACAAAAAGGCAACGCGTTTCGCTTCCCGTGAGCCGGTCAGGGAAGCCACGCTCCACAGCCAGTTGTCTCCGCAGCGCTTGGACCTCCTGAAGAGCCTGAGCGGCCTCTTCGTTCAGTGGCACGACGCGCTCACGCTTCGTTTTGCCCGCCGGGATATGGAGCCTGGCGGTTCCATCGGGATAGCGATCCAAGCACTCCAACGACAATCGAGAGATCTCCTCACGCCTGGCTCCACACCAGCGAGCTGTTAACAAGGCAGCACGTTGAAATGGGCAGGGGAGATCTCGAATAGCCATCATGAGACGCTCTAATTCCTGGTCAGGGATGTAGCGCGGTATCCGTTGCGGTCGCTTTGGTAAGTCTCCTTTGACCAAGAGCGGGCGGCCAGGTGCATCTTCCCATCCCCACATGGCGATATCGGAGAGAAATACCGACAGGCGAGAAAGCTGACCACGTCGGCTCACGGTGCTGAGCGGCTTCCCTGTCTGAGGGCTGATGGCTGTCTTCATGGCCTCTGCATATTCGAGCACCTGCTCTCGTGTGACTTCCGCCCAGGATTCAATCTGTGGATAGACGTGTGCCATCCACGTGATGAACTTGTAGGTGGTGGTATCAAATCCTTGCACGGTATTTGGCTCATCGGTCAATTGGCGCACCACCAGATACCGGTGCACCACCGCCTGCATGCGGGGCTTTACTGGTGGCCGTGGGGCTGAGGCGCGGGTAATACGTTGCGGAGGAGTCGAGATCTGTCCTCGGTGATACAACACGACATGCAGCACATGGAAATACCACGTATATTGGTTACGGACGTGGTGTTGATCGTAGTCTGCCGATTTGAAGAACTCGCCCACATCTGGACGCTCGCCAAAACGATAACAGGCATCAATCGCTGTGGCAAGATGTTCATCAGTAATCATCGTCATATCGGAGGTTCCCAGATGGAGCAAGAGGCGACTCACCGCCCAGCGGAGTTCATAGCGGACATCAATAGGGCGATACCCGAGCCCCTCCGCGATCTGAACGAGGTGCTCAATGCTCTGATTCACCGAGGCCTGATCCAGCTCATTGAAGCGAAGATGACGCACAGCAAGAAGCCAGTCCCAATCAAAACGGACGTAGCCGCGCCAGGCGAGGAACACGAGGTAAAAGCGGGCGTTGTAGGAGATGGCATTGGTCATCTGAGAGGGACCTTCGTAGGGCAATCGTCCCACTCGTTCGCTCAGATCGGCGGCAAACCAATCCAACAAATTCGGATATTGAGCGACAAACTTTCGGTGATAGCGTAATAGAGCCCAGTGCCGAAACCGTTTGTCGGTGTAGCTTTGGACAAACTCCTCGTAGACTCCTGGATTTGGATGTTGCCAGGAAGGATCGCTATGCCAGTGATGGAGAGGATGGAGCGTCATGGCCATTGCTCCTCTCGCCATCTGCACGCTTGTATTGGGCAACAACGACGGGGTCAGAAACGCGGGTGTAGAGACGAGTTGACTCTGGTGAGGCATGTCCTAATCGCTTCTGCAGGGTCAGTTCGCGCATCCCTTTCTCCCACATCGTCGTCGCGTGGGTATGGCGAAGCGCGTGAGGGGTAATCCAGGGGTCGCGAATTCCGAGCCGTTCGCAGTGGCGTTCAAAGAGCTTGACGAGGGCGTGGTAGCCGAGAGGCTCACCCCGTCGTTTTCCACGACCACCGACGAGAAAGACAAATGGACTTTCCGAATCTTTCGGTCGTTCTTGCATCATATACGTATTGAGCGTTTGAAGCGTTTCGGACTCCAGGAGATCAACTACTCGCTCCGTTCGTGATTTTGGTCGGGCTCTTTTGGGATGATCATTTCGGCAGCGGATGGCAACGCGCTTGCGGCCATATTCGATGTCAGAGAGGTGAAGGCTGAGTACTTCCCCCGGTCGCAACCCTCCCTGCAAC
>WNFC01006001.1_pt1 | contig 23495 bp, 19 predicted proteins | sample 5400541 | NCBI WGS metagenome assembly WNFC01 (sample SAMN13153342, study PRJNA577476) | soil metagenome | isolation source: 120 cm saprolite under Douglas fir tree site 2 hole 2 replicate 1 | place: USA:California | collected 2015-04-18
ATCGCCGGAGCATGCGTGCGCAAGCTGGGAATCAAGTTCCCGGCTGTCCTCGATGAGTTCGGAAACTCAACCGAACAGGCCTACACCGGCTGGCCGGACCGTATTTATCTGATCGACGGAAACGGCCACATTGCGTTCAAGACCAAGCCCGGACCATTTGGCTTCAAGCCGGATGATCTGGCGGCGGCGCTGGCCAAGTTGCCGGCCAAGCCCTAAATCACTAGTGCACGCAGTGATTTTCTCTGGGCCTCTGGGTCTCTGTGGTGAAAAGCTTTTCTACTTCGGCGGCGCGGTCATCTCCATGGCCCAGATCGCTGCTGGACGCATGTACATGGAGGCTCGGTAGTAGCCGGTGTTCTCCCAAGCTTCGGGCGTTCGGAACCAGTAGCCTTTGGTCTCGTAGGCGGTGTGATATACGCCCCAGGCGGTGCGATAGCCTTCGTCCTTCAAGCCATCGCTCAGCATCAGCGCGGCCACGCCGAAGGTAGTTCCAGTCCAAACTTCCTGCACCTGTTCGTTGCTGGTGACGATCTTTCCATCAGGAGCAATGCCGTTCACCGCGCCCATCTCGCCGTTGGCGAACTTCATGACGTTGAAGTCGTAAATTTTCTTGAGCGTTTTGACTTGCATGTCTCGCGGGACGAGGTCGCCCAAGCCAGTCATATTGGCGTACCACTGACCGGCTAGTTGGTCGGCCTGAATGTCGTCGCGATATTCGCTGAGCGTGTCATAGCGGAAATAGTCGCCTGACCACAGCTTGCTGATGTAAGTCTTCTGTCCTTTTTCAAACCACTGGTGATACTTGGTTGCCGCTGCGTTGTCCCCCAAAGTGTGCGCAATCTCTTCCGCCGCACGCAGCGCCGCCAGCCACAACCCGCCGCAGTAAGCGCTTTCGCCGTGAACGATCCACACGTCATAGGTCTGATCGGGATAGTCGTCGTCCTGCGGCAGGCCGTCGCCGGTGCGGTCATACTTGCGAAGATGTTCCAGCGCTTCCTGTATCGCCGGCCAGGTGTAACGCAGGAACGCAACATCTTTCTTTCCGGTAAAGACGTAATCTTTGTAAATCATCAGCACGAACTTGCTGTTCAGGTCTTTCCAATCGTTGGTGTTCTGCCAACTGAAGGCGTTGGGCAGCTTGAAGGGATCTTCCTGAGGAATTCCAAGGTCGTGCGGGACCGCGCCTTTCGCCTTGCGCAGCCGGAATTGCAACGAATTCGTCTGCTGCGACTTCCATTGCCACATATATTTGTCCGTCAAGTCCTCGGACACGGTGTCAGCGAATTGCCGCATGATTTGCTTGTCGAGGTCGGGCCAGAACTTTACTAACGGCATGTCGCCGTAGAAGAGTACGTCGAGGGTAGAGTGGAATGGGTAATCGAAGCACTCCATGAAGGAAAATGTTTTAGGAGCAGTCGGCGGAGAATCGACAGGCCGGCCCCAGAACGAACCGCCGTCGGTCAGGATGTACATCTCGTTGAAGAGTTCGCCGCGATACCACAGGGGCTTGCTTTCGTCATTCGCGTAGGGCGCCTGCCAGGCGTCGATTTCATTGCTCCACTTCGCCGAGCCTTCCAGTCCGTCTTTAGCAATCTTCCACGCGTTCTGTCCACTGGTGCCGTAGAAATCGGTGTACTTGCGGTACCACTTGCGGCCAGAACCGAACTGAGTGACCGGCATGTCCCAGGCAATGGTCATTGGTATTACGCGGTTTTCGCCGGGCTTCAAGGTGAAGCGCACCGCGATCGCGGCTGCCTGGGACTCGCCGCTGCTGATCCAGGATTGATTGTCGTTGGAGAGGCGGCCGTCTTTTGAAAACGGTCCCCAGACTTCCTGTCCTGTGCCTGGCAAGAACGTCGTCTGATAGGAGATTTCGACACCCGGTGATTCGACGGAGGCAATTGCCCATTGCCCATCGAAATCGTCCTGCACGCCTTTGGGATGCACGCGATCAAACACAATGCCCTTCACATGCCCGTTTACCGCAGGATCGTCCACGAAGCGGTTATGATTTCCGTGGTCCATACTATTGTGCATGTCGGTGCCGAAGTCGCGGAACCAACCCAGCATGTTGGTCCACGAGAGCAGAACTGAAACGGTCACTGGTTTGTCAGTCGGATTTTCCGCATGCCAGCGATAAACCGCCACGGGATAGCTGCTCTCGCGATAGTTGTTGGGAAGCACGGGAGAGAACTGCTCGAGCACCACGTGCGCAGGAAATTTTTCCCAGCGATAGTCGTACCAGGATTTCGGATAAAGAGAGTAATAGTCGCCAGCGCCGACGGGATAGTCCCACTTCCACGAATCGAGCGTTCCCTTCTCCGGGTGCGTGGCGGTCAGCACTTGCGCAACGCCCTCTCCGCCTTCAGCTTTCTGATACATGGCAAACTGGTTCGTCCACACCGTCTGATATTTGTGGACACCGCTCTTGATGTGCCAGCGCGAAAAGTCGCCGCGATAAGTGCGCGAGAAAGTTCCGGAGCCGAAGCCGCCGACCGGAGCGCCCTGCCAGTAACCGTCGTCAATCATTCCCGAGGCCGCGAGAGCGGGCTTGCGTCCTCCGGCATTTTCCAGCGGCACACCGATGCCGCGCTTCCAGGCGGCTTTGGGAATGGCGTCGCCGGCAAAACCAAGTGGGGCGAGCAGAAGACAGGCAAAGAGCGCGGTGAGTGGCGAACGCACAAGCAGCTTCATGAACTTTCCTCCACAATCTGACCGCGAAGTCCTACTCACGGCGGGTAGTAGAAAAACGATATTCTACACGGAACTGAGCGGAATACAAGGTGCAAGGTGGCCACCGACTGCTTTACCAAAGAGGAACAGACGCAGGAGACTCGAGGAAGTAAGCCACGGTGCGGAGATATCCCCGCCCTTTTCGTCGTCCTGAAAGTCGGAGATTATCTTCCGCGATCGTCGAAAACCTGAGGCCGCGACGTAACTTGCGGCTTTGAAACACGAATCTGCACGCCACCGCTGGGCTGCTTCAGCCGCATCAGCGGATCCCCAAACAGGATGAAGGTTTTCCGCACATCCTGGTCAGCGATTCCCGACTTGGCAAATAGCACTGCGTCCCCCAGCGTGATGGAAGGCTGTGCAAAGAGAGTTTTCACCAGCGTCTGGTCCATCTGGAACTGCGGGCCCGGCGCGGTCAGTCCGGAGGATGCCCACACCGCCACGGCGCCGCCGTTCGGCGCCAGCATCAGCGCCTCGGCCAGGCTTTCGGTGTACACATCGTGGAAGAACCCGTTCAGGCAATTCATAGCAATGAATACCGGCAACTTGTTTCCATTATTCAGCGCCGAAGCCAGGGAATCGTTGAACAAACCGCTGCCCCAGATTTCAACCGAGCCGTGACCGTTGTAATTCACCAGCAGCTGCCCGGAGTTGATTCCCTCGAGCAGGTTCAGCCTGGCTGTGCTGGGGCCCAGCGCGCTGGCAAAAACATCGGTCACATTCATGGTTGGTGGCAGAAGTTTCTGCACCGCTTGAGCTGCCTGCGAGAAGCTCACCGAGGGATCGTCGGTGTCAGCGACCAGCATGCTTTTGTTCGTCCAGCTCGCGGCCTGGCCGTTCGCATAGCTCAAGATTTTTCCGACCATGGTTTGCGCATCGGCCACGGTGCGCGCCGGCAACCGTCCGGTGGCGATCTGCGCGAAGCCTGTGTTGCTGAAGTCGGAGAACCAGTCGTCCGATGCGGTCATGAGCTCCGAAGTCACCACGATCTTCGTGGGCACGAAGTCGAAGAACCCGAAGCCGAGATAGTCCCGGGGATCGAGCGAGGCATCGCCCCCTAGCAGCAGATAGTGAGGCTTGTTTGTCCACGCCGCAGTCGCATTTTGCAGGAAAGTACGAACTGCGAACGGGGTCCGCTCACCGAAATTGAACTCGTCGTAAACCTGGTCAACACTGACCAAGGCCACGGTCCTACCCTCTGTCCGGTGCAGCATGGCCAAGGGTCGAACTTGGGTTGCGAACTGCGGCGCGGCCAATATGACAACGTCTGCGCCGGCTTGCGTCTGGTGTAGGGTGGAGGGCTGATGTGGCAGCAGCGCCGCCGGAACCGCAAGCTGGGCGTCGGAAAGCGCCAGTAGAACGTGCTTACCAGATGAGGTCCACGGAACGCTCGTTTGTAATGCGTAGCCCCCGTTCTGAGGCGAAACTTTGTAGGCCACTTCAAACGGCTGCACCGGGTTCGTGATATCCACCAGGTGGGTAGGAGGTTGCACAAAGCCGTTGACGGTAACGCTGTCGCCAGCGGGAGCAGTGAACTTCAGTACGTCCGATTCCGCGGTGAAAGTGTGCGGGAAGCTGAGGTCCAGGTGATCCACCAGGCTCAAGTCATTGTCGCCCTGTTGGGCGGTGAGTGTGATGGTGTTGGCGCCGTTGGTCAGGACGCCTGCTGGAACGGCGAACTGGGCCGTGCCTTGCTGCTGTCCTGTAAAGCTCATATTCCCCAGTGTCGCGGCATTTACCGCCACGGTCACATCGTGCTGCTGCCCCTGCGTGACGCCTTGTAATACCACCTGTATCGAGCCTGCGCCCGCCGCGAGGTGGGAAATATTCACCGTCTGGACGGCGGCAACAGGAGAAACCAGCGGACCAAAGAAATTGTCCGTATTGCCAGTCAGCAGCACGGCGAAATAAGTGGTTCGCGGCTTCAGTTCGAGGGTTTGCAGGAAGCTCGGCGCTTGCGGACCGGGAGTGCCGGCCGCAGAAGGCGCCGGAACCCTCATCCCCGGCTGTCCGCTTGACATCAACCAGTACACACGCTGGCCGGAATACGGGGTGTCGATTGCGGTTCCGTAGAATTCAATCGCCGCCTGCGGACCGAAACCCGATGCGGCCCCGGTAATCCGTATGGACTGCTCAACCCCTTCGGCAAACAGATGGAGTGATCGGGCTTGCACATTGGCATCCAGTCCGGCTGCAACCAGTTGTGGCTGCGTGATCCTGTACCAGCCTTCGTGGTCCACAAAAATCTTCACTGCAGGACGAGCCGCTAACTGAAACCCTATGTTGCGCGTGAGCTCGGAAGGCCGGGGGGTTACTACCGTTTCACGAATTTGACTCGGCGCTCTGGTGGTAAGCCCCAAGGGAAGACTCGGCTGCGCCAGGTCACGCATAGTGGTCGCACGAGCAAACGCCTGCGGAGTGCCCGAACCGGCTTCTACGGCAATCGGCCCATACATCGTCCGCGCCCCGTTTAAATCCACGTCTTCCAGCCAATACAAACCACCGTTGACTGGCGAATGGTCAATCCAACTGTAGGTCTTCGCCGCATGTTGCTCGAGAGTCTCGCGCATCAACAGCGCAGAACCAGCTATTAGAGAAGGATTCACCTGCACCTTTGCGCCACCGACATCGCGATAGACGTTGTATCCGAGGTTATGGAGCTCGCCCCCACTCTTCCAGGAGAGCAAGACTCCAGGCCCATTCTGCACAGCGGTAAATGAACTCAGCTTGACGGCATTGGGAAATTCGATGGTGCTGGTGAAGGTGGCCGTATTGTTGGTCAGGATCGGATCAGGAGTCGTGGAGTTTACGGTCGCGGTATTCAACGCGAGCGACGGGGTCACAGCGGTCGTAGTAATGGTGATGGTTTCAATGTCGCCGCTGATCATCGTCCCGAGAGTGCACGTGACGACGCCGGCAGCCTGAGTACAACTGCCCAGCGTGGAACTGGAAGAAACATACGTCACTTGTGTAGGAAGCGTGTCCACCACGACCACACCGGCTGCGGTCTGCGGCCCGTTGTTAGTCACTGTGAGGGTGTAGGTCAGGGTGGCGTTTTGAAGCACTGGGTCGGGTACGCCGATCTTAGTGATCGCCATATCGGTGCAGATAGTGGCAGAGTGTGGCCCCGGGCTGGAACTCAGAGTAAGGCCCGTAACACTGAAGCCGGCTGAGCCAGAAGTTGCACCGTAGGCCGATGCCAAGGTCGTGCCATTGGCTCCGCCGCTGACATTAGTGCTGCCCGCTGCGCCCGACAGCAGGATTACGCCTCCGCTGCCTCCGCCTCCGGGACCTTCCCGATTCGCGAGCGCTGCAGCCGACGCATTGCCCCCAGCTCCGCCGTGAGCAGCCAGGGTCAGTCCGCCCTCGCCACCGCCCCCGGAAAGAACCATGATGCTTCCGCCCGCGCCACCGCCGCCCCCGCCATCGGTTCCGGTGGCGTTGTACGCCGCTGAACCATTCGCGGTGATGGTTGCGCTGCCGGTGAGAGCGCCAGCCCGAAGGATCACGATGCCACCGCCAGCGCCGCCACTGCTTGCCTGGGCGTCACCGGGGCTCTCGTTGCGAGTACCCGCGCCGCCGCCGCCGCCCGGAGCTACGCGGCTGATGCTCGCGGGAAACGCAGTCCCGCCAATCCCACCGATACTCAGATTAGAAACTGCGGAGTTCCCGCCTTGTCCACCCCCGCCGCCATTTGCGCCACCGCCGCCGCCCGAGTTCTGGTTGTTGCTGGCCGGGTTGCCGTCGGTTCCACCGCCGCCGGCCGTCCCGGGCGCGCCACGGGCCATGCTTCCGTTCGGATAGCCCTCGGCCCCCGTATTCAGGAAGGTCACGCCCGATTTCACCCAGTGCGGAGTTCCTGCCGCGCCTTCGCCCTTGGATCCATCCGCGCCCGCAACTGCGCTACCGCTGTACGCAGCCGGTGCCGCGAAAATAAAGTCTGTGTTTGCTGCTCCCGCTGTTCCGTTTAACTGTAGCCCTGCGCCTCCGCGAAAACCCAGACCATCCACACTCACAGTCGCGCTACCCAGGGTCAAGGTGCCGGAGACATTCACCGACAATATGCCGCCGGTTGATCCGTTCCAGGCGGATGCGGTCAGCCCAGATCCCAAAGTCGCAGTAAGGTAGTTGGGAACCCGCACGACCTGAAACGTGCGGGCACCCTGCGAAGAAGTGGCGGCAGCCGACGTGTAGGTGTAAAGCAACCCGCCGCCGGGGCCTGCAGCGGAAAGGGTCAACGTGCCGCCCGAGAGCGGAACCGCGCTGGAGGCAGTTGCAAACTCGTATATCCCCGCATTGTTTAAATTGGTGGAACCCGTGCCGCTGATCCCGTCTCCGTAACTGGAGGTATTGGTCGAATTGATGGCGGCATCCTGCATCTGGATGATCAATACCAGATCGTTGGCGGCGATCGCAGTCGAGGTCCCCGTCGCGGCGCCCAGGGTGATGGAAGTCGCCCCGGAACTCACCGTGGCAGCTCCGGGGTAATAAGTATTGATGACACCGGTCAGAGTGCCGCCTGCAGTAACGGTGGTCGGCGCGCATGCGGCCAGTTCGGAATAGGCAACCGCCGTACCGGTATTGTTTGCCGTCTCGAGGTCGGGTGAAGTACTGCTAACCGTCGCGGTATTGACGTAGCCTCCGGCGGCTGAAGGCGTGACTGTAATGACGATTGTGGCGTTGGAACCGCTGTTAATACTGTTCAAGTTGCAGGCGATGGTGGTCGTGCCGCTGCACGATCCCTGACTCGGCGTGGCCGAAACGAGGGTGAGGCCGCTCGCCACGGTGTCGGTCACGGTGACTCCAGTTGCGGTGTCGGGCCCGCTATTGGTAACCGTGACGGTGTAAGTAAGGTTTGCCGGAAACAGCGAGGTGGAACCCGACACGCTGACCGCGAGATCAGCATCCGGCGGCCTAATGGAAACAGCACCATCCGACCAGGCATTGGCGGCGGTGAGATTTTCCGACATGGGCACGCTCGGGGCGCCAGCCCGAGTAGATCCACCGCCGCGGGCGTTCTGCCCCGTCACTCCCGAATTTGCGTTCCACTGCGAGGTTTGGTTGGTGCCGAAGGAAGATATTCCGTTGGTGCCAACAACCGCGAGCGTGTCCAGAACAATATCGTTGATGGCGCTTGGCACCCCGATGGCGGCCACATCGTTGCTCCCCGAAGCCGTGGCCGAGCCGCGAATGGGTGAGGTTTGGTCAGCGTTGGTAAAGTCAACTGCGCCGATTACCACCCCCATTGGGTTCCCCGTGGTCTTATTGACCGTCACTTGAACGGTGTTGGAGCCGGTTGCGGGATTGACCAGGTACCACATTTCCACCCGGAAGTTATTGCCCGGGTCGAATGCGAAGGATTTGGTGAGGGCGACACCGTTATAGGTGGCTGCAGTCACGGTGGACCCACTGTTGCCGGCCACATTGATCGAGACGCCGAGGACCAAGAGACGGTTGACGCCACCCGCGGTTACGCTGTGCGCGAAACTGATGGTGGAAGTTCCCGGCGTGCCGCTAATCAACGTCGAAGTGGAGTTGGCAGTGTTGTCAACCACTACCTGGGCTCGCAAGCACAGCGGCATCAGCAGGAGCAAGAGGAGGAGAATGGCATTTTGCTTATACGCCGAAAATGGGCTATTGCAGATTTTTCGGGAGAGCCGCCGGCGCAATTCGCGAGCATGAAATCTCAGCCGCGCGCTCCATCCTGCGAGTGGAATCTCGCGACCCGTCTCTCTGCTTTCTTTACTCATGATTTTGCCCACGATCTGCTCCCCGCGAATCGCGCCATCCGCTTCCAGCCCCGAATCCCCGCGCGTAATAAATTGGTCTTTCCCCTTGCGAATGATTCTGTGGGCCTTGAATTTTGTACCCTGCCGGAACAGCACGATATCGCCCACTTTAAGCTTTGCGACACTCGCCCGCTGGACGTGAAGGATCTCGCCGTCGGTAATGAGCGGCAACATGCTGCTGCCCCGGGCCTGAAAGCGAAATCCAAGACCGCTTGCGAGCAGCCCCGAAGCCAGCTCGCCGAATGTCTGAGACTCAGCACGCTCTTCAGTCATGGAACCCAACTACAGTGTTCACGGCGTCGGCGTTTGGAACGAATTGGAACTGGTAACAGGGAACGGTGTCGAGAACCTGGCCCAGAAAACCGACGGTTCGCTCCAGCGCCTCTGCACTATGAAATGGCGGAAAGCTGCGCGCAAACAATTCGCCCACCGCCCGAGAACGGGTCAGCGGGGTGATCTCATTTTGTCCGCCATGCTCGATAATAAAGATACGGCTGATTCTCGCCTTGCCGGCCATGGCAAACGCCGCCTCCCCATGCCAGGGCGTTCCGTACATCCACAACTCGCCATGATGCAGCCGCAGGATGATGCGGTCATCGCTGAGAATTCGCGGATCGCGCAGCGATTTCCAGAGCAGCGTCGTAGTGCTCTTACCCGCGCCCGAGTGGCCTAGGAAGAGATGCCCACCGGTTTCGGAGTCCACCAGACCGCAGCCGTGGACTTCGACGCCCAAGCCGGTGGCCAGGTAGTTTGTAATCAGGAGTTCGTCGGCGGGGTATTCCAGGGGGAATACCAGCAGGTGATTAGCCAGAGCCTCGCGGTTGAGGACCAGTTGCGCGCTGCGGAAATCTCTGTCCGCGAGCAAGCGCTTATAAGGAGAAGCGCCAAACGCCGGGCTGGTGAAATCGAAGATGAATTCCTGGCCATCGCGAAACAGGGTCCAAAGCGCACCCGAATCAAAAACAGGATTGCTTCGCCAGCGCTGCAACCTTTCAATCCATTCAACAGAGACTTCGATATTGGGAGTTTCAGAGTCGGCGCGAAACATTTCCAGTTCGCGGCTCACACGAACGTCGTCTGACGAGGCGCCATGGAGCGCGAGCGAAATCCCGCCGATGCGCACAGCGCTTACATGCGGGCGGACGGCCCGCCCGCCTTCGACTACGAATGCGGCTTCTGCGAGCATGAGCTAGGAACCGGTGACGGTGCAGGGACCAACGTGCGTACAGCCGCTGCCGCCGGGGCCCGCTGTACTGGCGTTCTTGCAGTGCCCCAGCACGGCTTCCTCGGGACGCAAGCTGATCACGGTAACTTTCGGCGGCTCATAGCCTTTTTTTTCTCGCGACCCGTTTTGATCATTCATGAAACGCGCTGCCTCCGTAGTTGAAAACGCCCGTGCAAGAAGTCTACTGAAAAGACCCGCATCCTCCGCAGCCGGTCGCGGCCTGCGAATTGTTCAGTATCGGAAGAATGGATTGCGGACCGGTCCACGCCACGGGAGTGATCTCGTGCGATGTTATCCTGCGCGCGGAGTCCCTGAGCGCGGCATGTCGCTCGGGATCGTTGCAGAACTCGCAATCCCCATGTTCAGGAACTTCAAAGCCCAACGCAAGGGCCCGCAGATGGGCAACTTCACACAGGAATTCGACGGGAGATTCCGGATCGCCGTTCTCCAATTCCCCGTTTGCCGGACACATGCTGCACACTGAGTGTAGGTGGCAGTCCGTGCATTTTGTGGGACGAGTTGCCTTCCGCTGGCGAACGCTTAGCAGAAAATGGTCCCAGCCGGCGCGTACACCGCCGGTGCGGATGTCATAAGTGTCCTGGTGGGAGATCACGCAGATGCTCATGTGCCCGTAAGGGTCAATGGCAAAACTCTTTAGACCACCGCCGCATGAATACACCGTACCTGTGTGGGCGGGAGACTTGCCAATGTCGCCCGCCAAGCTTTTTCGGTGCTCATTCGCGACCTTAGGCCAGTGCATGTCTAGCGCAACCACATCTTCCGGAGACATCCGCACCGCCAACGGCGACTGTGAACAATCAATCCGGGGACTCATCAGCGAATCAAACTTGAATTCGACCCCCAGTTCCTGCTCCGCAAATTCCCTCATGGAAGCCACTTCGTGCCGGTTGATCTTCGTTCCCACCGTCTTCAGTTTGAGCGGAAGCCCGCGATCCAGCAGCAGCCGGATTCCCCGCATGCATCGGTCGTAGCTCCCCGGCATCTGCGTGAGCGCTTCGTAAGTCTCTTTGGTCCGCCCGTAGAGGGTGATTTCGATCTTGAATGGTGGGAACTCGCGCAAGTAGTCGGCGATCTTTTCGTTGATCAGGATTCCGTTGGTGAACAGGGTGATCAGGAATCCTTTCTGCTTTGCGAAGGTGTAAATTTCCAGAAAATCTTTGCGCGCGAAAATCTCGCCGCCGGTTAGAAGCAGCCAGATAACTCCCATGTCGGCGAGATCCGTAAGCAAGGCGAAATATTCTTCCTTGGTCAGTTCCCGGTTCCGCGCCTCCAGATCGCCCATGGCAAGATTGTTGTAGCAATGCTGGCACTCCAGAGGACAACGCCGCGTGACTTCGAGGGTTGCATCGATCGGCGTGCGTTTGTCGCCGAAACGCTGGTGCAGGCCTAAGCTGAATTCGCCGTAGGAAACAGCGTTGGTCGTCATGCCGGCGCTCCTACTGCCTCGACCAGACCCGCAGACTGCATGTCGGCGAGGAACGCGTTCACATCGTTCTCAACTTGCCGGCGTTCGCCCGCAAACTCTTGCCCGATGCGTTCGACGATTTTGTCCTGGCTGCAGGGTTGCGCAATTGCGTTCCAGATCGAGCTGGCGACTTCGTTCAAGCTGTAGATGGAAGCCAGGTCGCCGACACCGCCGCGCACCGGCACAATCAGCGTCTCGCCGGCAATCACGCGGGAAACAACGGAATTTGAGCGGACGTAAGACTGCATTGGCTCCCCCCGATCCAACTGTCTCAGTCTGATTTTGAGACGCGTTGGCTTCACCTTAGCAGAGTAATTTTCCACAATTGTTAGCTAGGTAGGTTCGACGAGATGAGGAAGGGCGCACGCGTCCGACCTGGCTTCGGCAGACACGCGCGGCGTTAGACCTTAAGCCTTTGGATGGCGGCGGTCTTTGATTTCCTGCAGGTGGTGCCGCAAGCGGTGCAGTACTTCCTCGCGTCTCGAATTACTGAGGTCTTCGCGAAGTTCCTCCAGCGCAAAATGGACCACGTCGTGGTGATGAATTTCTTCCGGGGCGACCTCGTTGCTGATTTGCAGCCACAGGCCGTGCAGCAGATCAATCTCTTTGGACGTGAGGTGCGGCGCGTGCGGCCCGAGGTAAAAAATGTGCTCCTGGCCGCTGGGGAAATAAATTTCCAGAGTCAGTTGCGGCTTGGGATCGGACAACCGTTCCCATGCCAGTCCCGCGATGTAGGCTTCTTCTGTAACCGGCCGGGTGGGAGAAACTCCGAGAACTACAACCGATGACTGCAGGCTCTGGGCGGCGCGCAAAATGGCGTCCCACTTTTCGGTAGCCGCGGCCACCGCCAGATGGATCGTCTTCCCTTTTTTCTCCGCCAGACCCAAGGCACGGGTAAACAGGTCTTGTTCTTCGGAACTGAAAAGTTGTTCGGGAGCCAGTTCGAACTCACCGGAGCCGGCGCGAGTCAGAAACCGCAGATGAAGCACCACCACATCCTGCTTGCGAGCATCAACCCGATCCAAAACAGCGCCCAGGTTATAAAGCGTGTTGTAGTTTCGCACCATCACCAAAACGTTTCCTGGCCGAACCCCGAGCGCAGCAGGAGTAAGGTCTTCGCCAGGATCCACGTTGAACTGATCGAGTCCGTGGTCCGCCGTCTGCTGTTTCTTGGTAATCTTTTCGGAAATTTCGAACACCGCAAAAAAGATGAGCGTGAAAGCAACTCCGGAAATAGTGGCAACTTCCTTGGTGAAAAGGTTGATCAAGCAAAGCGCTATCAGGGTGAGGGTGATGAGTGCAAGACCGAGTGGAATTTCAGTATTGCCGATTCTAAAATTCAAAGGCACACGAAATTCCCGCTTGCCAGGTTCTTTATAACGAAGTACCAGGACAGCCAGGCCTTTCATGGCGAAGCTCCACATCACGCCGAAGGCGTAGGCCTCACCCAGTACAAAGACATCCCCGCGACTCAGGATGATGGTAGCGAGTTGAAGTACCACCACGAGGTTCAGGATGCGGTAAGAGGTACCGAAGCGGCGGTGCGGTCTGCGAAACCACTGTGGCAGAATCCCGTCCTCAGAAACCCGGTTCAGGACGCCGTTGGATCCGACAATTGCAGTGTTCACGGCTCCCGCCAACATCAGGAAACCAACCACGACCACGAAAGCCCGGAACGCAAGCCGGAGGGCGAATGGCCCAACCAGGCTCATGGCCAGGCCGCCGATGGGATTCTCTGCGTAGCCGGGACGCGCCGCGTCCGGAACGATCATCACGGTGAAGAAGGTAACCCCGGCGGTAAAAATCAGGCTGTATAGAAAAATGACGAGTGCGGCCTTCTTGAGATTGGGGAGCTTCGGGTGCTCAATCTCACGGTACACCTGGGCCATGGTTTCTTCACCGCTCATGGCAAGAACGGAATGCCCCAGGCCGATCAGAATTCCGATGAGTGCGATTTGGTGCGGCAGGGACGAGTTGTGCAGCCATCCCAGTGCGCCACCGTGCGCTCCTCCTGCGTACACCAGGTTTGAGAGATGCGGCCACGGCGGAAGATGAGCGCCTCGCACCCATAGGGTGTAGCAACACCAAACCACCAGCAGAACCACCATCCCAGAACTTCGCCAGGGTTGAACCCATGGCTTCTTTCACCACCCGGTAAACACCACCGCGCACAAACATGCCGCAGCTCTCGATGTAGAGCGCGGCTACGGTGCCCGCGAGCAGCATGATGGCGAGGATGAACCAGGGAGCCGTCTTGCCAATAAACTTTTCGGAAATCGCTCCGGCGTAAAACGCTGACGAGCCCATGTCGTTGAGCACGATGGCAGCGACCCGCCAAAAGGAAATGAATGCGAGCATGGCGCTCGACGCAACCAGTACCCGCGCTGCAGGATGGCTGAACAGCTGTCCTTTGGAGTTTTCTCCAGAAAATTGCATTAGATGCGGATCGCGTCCTAACTCGCGAGCGCACTCCTTTCTGCGTCTGCGAGGTTAGCTGACGGGCTCGGACTGAAAGGTGTCCTACCGTGTGCCGGTTGGGCCGGTGTGACGGATGCGCCCCGCGGAATCTCTTCCGGTGAGGGTCCCCCGCTCCCGCAAAGCTGCGGGATTCGACGTCGAAATAATTTTACTGGTACGCTGGGCGCGACCGCAAGTTTCCAATCGCGGTCGTCACATCTGACGACCAACCAGCTTTTCTGAAGATCCATCCATGAGGCAAGGCTTGTCGGAAAGTTCTGAGTTGACACACCGTGGTCGCGTGCAATGACCCAACATTTTGCTGCTCAGCCTGCGAAACCGAGTGCCCTATACTACCTCTGTGAATCATCTTCGGAACCTGATCGGCAGTGCCTTGCTGGCGCTACTGCTGTCGTCAGGGAGCCTTGCGGGCGACAAATCTTCCGTGCCCACCCTGCGCTGGACTGCGGGAACGGGTAACTGCACCTTTCGTGAAGGGGACGATGGCCGCTCCTACTACGGCGTCGCATCCGGTGACTTCGAGGTGACTCTGGTCGTGGACCGTCAGGAGTTGGAGAAAATTCCTCACCGCGCCAGGCCCATGCTGGGAGTTTTTTTGACTTTTCAATACCAGGGCCACCAGCAGTTTGAAGTGCAGCAGAATCGTTTCGCGCTGGAATTCACCAAGCATTTCCAGATCGTGCAGACTTCGCTCGATCCGGACGACCTGCTGAAAGTCCTTCAGGAAAATGTTGACGATCTGACCGACGAAGTGGAACGTCACCAGGTTAAGAAACACCCCGAGCAAAAAGAGCAGAAAGAAACCGAACTGCAGGCGCGGCTGAGAGATTATACCGAGATGATGGATTTCATCAGCACCCGCGCCCTGCGTCCGATGACCCTGGACGGATCAAATTCCTCGGCCAGCGGGTGGGTGTTCTTCAGCATAAAAAATAAGTGGATTGGGCCCTGGCGACGGCCGGAACAGTTTGTCCTGCGGCTTCCGGTGGAGAACCTGATCGTGGAATTCCCCTTCAGGCTTCCGCCAGAGCCGGGGAAAGTGATCCTCCGCCAGCGCCCAGAGGGCCAGGATCACTAAACCCCGGTTACCCCGGTAACCTCTGTTCTTGATGATTCCTGCTGACTGCGTCTGCGGAAGAAAATAACATTCAAGTACCTGTGAAATCCGCAAGTCCTCAGACATTAGGCCGATATCAGATCGAGGCCGAAATTGGCCGCGGCGCCATGGGAGTGGTGTATCGCGCCCGCGACCCCAAGATTGACCGCCTGATCGCGATCAAGACCATTTCCCTGGCCGGCCAGGAGCCCGAAGAAGAGCAATCATACCGGGAGCGCTTCGTGCAGGAGGCCCGGGCTGCCGGACGGCTTTCTCATCCTGGTATCGTAGCCATCTTCGACGCCGGCGAAGATCCCGATACTCACGAACCTTATCTGGTGATGGAGTACATCGCGGGCGAGTCACTCGGCAAGATTCTGTCCCGAGGGGATCACAATGTCGCTTTACCCGTTGCGCTTCAATTCGCGCGAGAGGTTGCAGAAGCGCTCGATTATGCGCATTCGCAAGGTGTTATTCACCGCGACATCAAGCCCGCCAATATTCTCATCACCGAAGACGGACGCGCCAAGATCGCAGACTTCGGAGTAGCGCGGCTGAATCACGCTCTGGCCACGCACAGCGGTCAGATTTTTGGCAGCCCCGCCTACATGGCTCCCGAGCAATTAACGCGAGGCGTGGCGGACGCGCGCTCTGACTTGTTCTCGCTCGGCGTAATGCTCTATAGCATGATCACGGGATTTCGCCCGTTCCAGGGAAATAGCGCGGAAACCGTCTGCTTCAAAGTGATGAACATCGAACCCGTGCCGGTCACCAGCTTTCAGCACGATGCGCCGGCGGAGCTCGACGCCATCATAGCGCGCGCGATTGCCAAAGATCCCGCGGACCGCTTCCAAAGCGGCGCGGAAATGGCGAAACACATCGAGAGCTTTCAGGCAAGCGGCGTTTCCGTGCGGGAGTCGACCAGTTTTTTTTCGAGAGTGATTCAGAAGGATGCGGCGACGGCCTCCGCCCAATGGGGCGGCAAACTCCAATGGAGCCAAGTATTGCGGGCGCGGCTGTTCTGGGGTTGGTTGATGGTTACGCTTGCTGTCGCCGGACTGCTAACCGTGTGGCATAGGACCGAAGACATACGAACCGCGGCCACCATCCAGCCGCCGTCAGTTCCTGTGCCGTCCGCCCCGGCAGTGACGAAAACTCACCACCCTGCAGCCATCGTTCACCGGGTCGTGCCGGCGAGGAAACACGATGAGAAGTTGCAGGCCGCGCAGACCGCGACAGCCAAAGTACAGGTCGAGATTCTCCACCATTTCAGTGCTGGAAGGGTTTCGATCTGGCTGGATGATGAGCTTGTCTTTGAGCAGAGGCTGCACGGGGATGATCAACGCCATCCACTGTTCCAGACTTTGGAGATGAACCAGAGCACCAGCTTCCAGTTCGCCTCGGGAAAACACCTGCTACAGGTCCGCGTTGTATCACCCGCAAACACCTATGACCAGATCGAGACCCTTGATGCCGATCTGTCACCCGAATCCGAACATGTGTTGCAGGTCAATTGCGACAAACGCAAGATGCAGGTGACACTGCAGTAGGGAAAGAGGGCAGGGGCAGATGCTCTCACCTGCCCCTGCTAAACAAGCCGCTCGATCTCCTCAGAAGCGTATCTGCGGTCCGAAGCTTACTCGGAGATTGTTAAACGTTCCGTTGTTCAGGTAGATTTCGTCGCCTGCTTCCAGCCGTAATCCGAAAGGTCCCCAGAAGCCCTCAACACCCGCACCGGGATATGCGGCAAAGTGTGTACCGCTACCTCCAACTCCGGCAACCGCGTTGGCGAAGTTGCCGAAGGTCACCGGGGCGCTGCTGGTGGTGAAGTTAATGAAGCCCACCTTTCCGGTGGCGAACACTTTGAACCGTCCGCCAGTCTCAAACTTAGGGCCGAAGAGACCGGTCAAGGGACGCACTTTGGTGGTTACGAACTGGGTAGAGACGCCATTGTTGAAAGACGTGGTGAAATTGCGCTCAAAGTCATAGTGCATCTCGCCCTCGAGCTCCACGTGACGTCCGGTGTGGAAGCCAGTGCGGGCGCCAAATCCGACAAAGTTGATGTTAGGACTCGTCGGGCTAAAGCGGAGGTAGTCTGCGAATATTCCGACCGTAGCGTGGTTGTAGTCTCCACCTCCCTCTTGCGCCAGGAGCCACGACGGTACGGCGATAAAGATACTCACGATGGCCAACCAGATACTGCGTTTCATACGATACCTCTTCCTTACCTTAAAAGATTGGGTTCCCTGCCTCCGCCCGTCCCGGCAGCGCCCGGCAAGCGTTAGGCGTGAAATTGGATGCCGGCCCTCGAGGATTTGGTTGGGCTTCCTAAGGTGACGTTAGGGCTAGCTTTTTCAGCGTTTTGCGGCGGCCGTGGGCAAAAGTAAGGCAAAAGGAAAGCGCAGAACACCTTCTTCTGTGCCCTGCGCCCTTGTATGCTCTGCGCCCAAAATGAGTGGGACTTACTTGCTGGCTGCTCTCGCCGGACCGGAACCAGTCGCCGTTGTATCCGCGGAATCTCTTGGCACCATCGAAACCACTTCGTACTCGCGTTCCTTGTCGTCCAGGTCCTCGACTCGCAGGACAATCTTGTCCTTGTCCATGCGGAACTGCGCCTTCTCGCCGATCGGCAGCAGTACAGGATGTTTATCGTCCTTCGGCCGAATCGTGTACATCACGCTGTCGGTCTCCAGCACGTACTGCTGGCAGAGCATCTCGCGGGTCTTCATGTGCGAAGAGTCCGTGCCGATCATTTCACCGGCAAGGCTCTTGCCGTTTTTCTCGTCAGTTCCACATTTGACGGATTCCATCTTCAAGAGTCTGCCGCTCTGGTAATGCTTCGGCTCTTTGGCTTGGGCCACGGCTACAACCAGCAGGATGGCCAATAGATATTGCAATCGCATTTTCTTACTCCCCCCAGGGCAGCCCCTTGGCAGCCCGTCAACCATTTTGCGCGGGAGATTGGATCCATTGAAGATTCCGTTAGTGCATGTCTGGCGTAATCAGGGATTCACGGTAGGACTCAGGGTACTGGAACGAAATGCTCATCTGGCTTCAGTTCCAAGGGTTTAGGAGAGCCTTGACGAGAGGCTCAAAATGGGAGATGTTTCGCGTGACCACGGTGAGCGAGTAGCTTTCGGCAGTCGCAGCGATGAACGCGTCCATGACCTCCATCCGTCGCTAGCGATACGAGTGCCACGGTGCGAAATCTCTGCGTCTCTGCTATCTTCCACGGGTGCGGTTGAATGACCGCTCGCTATGGAACCAACCCCCGCCACCGCCTCTGTCCAGACCGATACCCGCTTCTTCGGCCATCCGCGCGGACTGGCCACACTCTTCTTTACGGAGATGTGGGAACGCTACAGCTATTACGGAACGCGCGCGCTCCTGATTCTTTACATGACGGCTGCGACCCAAACTGGAGGCTTGGGTTTTTCGGTAATGAAATCGGGGGCCATTTATGGCTTCTACACGGCGATGGTGTATCTGCTGAGCCTGCCCGGGGGCTGGGTAGCCGATCGTATCATCGGGCAACGCCGCGCTGTGCTCTACGGAGGCATCCTGATCTCAGCCGGAAATTTTTGTCTGGCCTCGTCCAGCCTTACGGCGTTCTATAGCGGCCTTGCCCTGCTGATGCTCGGGACGGGCATGTTGAAGCCGAACGTGAGCACCATCGTTGGCCAGCTTTACTCTCCGGAGGACAAGCGCCGAGACGCCGGGTTTTCCATTTTCTATATGGGCATCAATCTTGGTGCGCTATCGCCGGTAATCGTGGGCTGGGTCGGGGAGAAAGTCAATTGGAGGCTGGGATTTGCGACTTCTGCAATCGGCATGCTAATCGGCCTGGTGCAGTATCTATGGACGAGTAAGTATTTGCGCGACGCTGGGTTACGTCCTTCGAGTTCCGGGGACCCGGACCGTGATCGTGCGCAGAAGCGAAAAGGCTCGATGGCTGTAGCTGGCTGCCTGTTGGCACTCATCGTCCTGGCGATCCTGGCTTCCACGGGACGGATCGCGGTTACAGCGGAGGGGATTTCCGATGTCTTGGGCTGGGTTCTGATCGTCATTGCTGGCGCGGTGTTTTCCTGGATGATCCTGGGCAAGGGTTGGTCCACGCAGGAGCGCAAGCGCGCGGGAGCGATCCTGGTGTTGTTCATCGCCTCCGCCATCTTCTGGGCCGTATATGAGCAGGCGGGATCGTCGCTGAGCCTCTTCGCGGAGCGCAATACGAATCGCGTGGTGCTGGGTTACGAGTTCCCTGCGAGCTGGTTCCAGAACGTTCAGCCGATCTTTGTGATTCTTCTTGCCCCTCTGTATGCATGGCTCTGGATCAGGCTCGGTCGCCGCGAGCCTTCCAGCCCGGCAAAGTTCTCCATTGGTCTTCTCTTTGTGGGACTGAGTTTTCTGGTTCTTGTGCCGGCTGCATCCGGGACTCACGTGTCGCCGAACTGGCTCAATGTGTCCTATTTCCTGAGTGTGGTCGGAGAACTCTGCCTTAGCCCGGTGGGATTGAGTGCGATGACCAAGCTGGCCCCGGTGCGGGCCGCCGGATTCGTAATGGGCGTCTGGTTCCTTTCCATCAGTATTGGAGACTGGCTTGCCGGAAGGGCTGGTTCCCTCTACGAATCCATGCCCCTCCCCAAACTCTTCGGGGTGTGCGCGGCCGTCGCTTTGCTTGCCGCATTGGTTCTGGCTTTGCTAGTAAAGCCGACTAAACGCCTCATGTCCGGGGTGTCCTGAAGCTGTTGCGTCCGGGCTGAGTCCAAAGGAATCAAACCCGAAGAACCCGGGTTTAACCCAGCATGGCGGAGAAAGCTGGGAATAGGGGTCGGTTGACGCAGGTCTTGGTACCCTTTAGGCTGCGAACCAGGGTAACCTCGGGTTCACCTGGAACCGCCGCAAGCAGTACAACGAAAAGAGGTTTACGCCGCATCAGACTGAGTGCGGACGTAAAGGCGACTTGACGGACGCGAAAAAACTACAGGGCGACAAGCTTACTGAAGCAGAGGCCATCGAGCGGGCCAAGCAGGGCGATGGAGAGGCATTTCAATTCCTCTACAACCTGCATAAACGCCGCGTTTATTCGCTCTGCTTGCGGATGACCGGCAACACTGCCTCGGCGGAAGACCTGACTCAGGAAGCTTTCCTGCAGTTATTTCGCAAGATCGCCACCTTTCGTGGCGAATCGGCCTTTTCCACCTGGTTGCACCGGATGTCGGTGAACGTCGTCCTGATGCAGCTCAGGAAAAAGAGTCTGGCCGTGGTTCCGATCGACGAGACCATGGAAGGCGACGAAGAGGGCACGGTCAGGAAAGAACCGGGTGCTCCGGACGGGCGGCTGGCGGGTGCGATTGACCGGTTGCAATTGCAAAGAGCGGTTGACGAACTACCGCCTGGTTATCGTACGATCTTTGTTCTGCATGATGTGGAAGGGTACGAGCACAACGAGATCGCAGGATTGGTCGGCTGTTCAATTGGAAACAGTAAGTCGCAGTTGCACAAAGCGCGGATAAAATTACGTGAGCTCCTCCGGATGAATAGAGCCGAGAAGGCCAGCACCGGGAGAACCGGTAAGCGATAACCGGGGAAAATGAGGGGCCAGAGTGCGGTATCGGGGAGTTGGGCCGTATGAACTGCTTTGAGTTTGAGCGCGTTCTGCCGGACTACTTGGAAAGTGGCCACACCGCCGAGCAGCAGGCGCATTTGAATTCGTGCTCTGCCTGCGCCAGCTTGTTGGCCGATCTGAATTTCATTTCCTCTCAGGCCCGGCTGTTGCAGGACTCGGAAGATCCCAGCCCGGCGGTGTGGAATATGCTGGAAGTCCAGCTTCGGCGCGAGGGACTGATTCACGACGGTGAGATTCGCCAAGCTGCCCCCGCCCGTTCGTCGCTCGCTGGGCTGGCTGACTTTTTCCGCAGGCGACGCGCGGCCTGGCTGGTGCCCGTGGCCGCGGCCCTGGTGATCGCCGCCGGAGTCAAACTTTACCGGCCGGCGGTGGTTGGCGATCCGAATCGGGTTGCCCGAGTAACTGCCCCAGTGCCCGTTACACCGGTATCGAGCGAAGATCAGCAACTCCTGAACACAGTGGCTGCGCGATTTCCTTTGCAGCAAGCCAAATACAGGAAAAATCTGGAAGAGGCTAATTCTTATATCCGTGACGCAGAACAGTCCATTAGGAACGATCCCAACGATGTTTACTCGCAGCGGTTGTTGATTAACGCGTACGAACAGAAGCAGATGCTTTATGATCTGGCGGTGAACCGTACCGGCGGACAGTAGCTGGGTGGGGAGAAAATGTCATGCATACAGGTAGGTGCGCGGCAAGAATCGTAACCGTGCTGGCGCTCGCGGGCGTAGCTTTGGGCGCCGGGGTGGTTCGCAAGGACCTGCGGTTCAAAGTTGGCAAGCATCCCACGGTTTCGGTCAACAATCAATATGGGCCGATCACGGTGAAGGCGGGCGCTGCTCACCAGGTGGTGGTAACGGCAATTCTGCATTCCGACAAAGTTGAGGTTGATCAGAGTAAGAGCGGTAATCGCATTGGCTTGGTCTCCCATTTGCTCCCGGGAGCGGATGCAACGACCGGGACGGTGGAATACGAAATCCAGGTGCCGGTGGACGCTAACGTTGCGCTGCAATCCGAGACCGGCCCCATCCACGTGGAAAAACTCCGTGGAGATGTCACCATCGAAGGCAGCAATGCCGCCATTGATGCTCTGGACTGTGCCAACGGTCACGTGCATATCAAGACCCTGAATGGCGCCGTAAACCTGACCAACATCCATGACGGACACATTGAAATCGTGTCCATGGGTGGGGATGTGACTATGAACGGGGTCAGTGGGCCCTTTGTGAAGGTGAACTCCAATAGCGGGAAGATCCAGTACGATGGCGATTTCGGCGCGGAAGGCGAATACGATTTCTCCAGCCACACCGGCAACATTGAAGCCGTGGCTCCGGCGTACGCCTCCATTGATGTGCTGGCGCGCTCGTCCAATGGACCGGTGCAAAGCGATTTTTCCCTCGACCCCAAACACACACCCTTCGTAGCCGCGGTTGGGAGTGCCTTCCACGGCACCCTGGGCAAGGCGGCTTCTTCGGTCAGCCTGTTTTCTTTCAGTGGTAAAATTCACCTCAAGAAACGCCAGAACTAGCTTGCGTTTCCAGCAGGCTTGAATTTGCCCCAAATGACAGATGAGACAGTGTCCCACTCCTTTCCCCCCGCAAAGGGTGGACGAAGGAATTCAATTGCCTCGCAGAGTGCGGGCGGCCGCGCCCTGGCGGCTGTCTCACTGGTCGGTTTTATGGGCGCCGGCAAGACTACGGTTGGGCGCGCGCTGGCGGCCCGGCTGGGCTGGCGCTTTGAAGATCTGGACGATCTGATCCAAGCGCGTGACGGCCGCACTATCGAGCGAATCTTTCAACAGCAAGGCGAGTCGGCCTTCCGGGACTTGGAACACCGGCTCGTGCGCGAAATTTTGACCACTGCGAAATCCGCGCCTTTGGTGCTCGCTCTCGGCGGCGGCGCTTTTCTCTTGGAGCCAGTGCAGAGGGCTTTGCGCGATTCGGGAATCCCAGCAGTGTTTCTGGACGCGTCGGTCGAGGAGCTTTTCCGACGCTCGGAACAGCCGGAGGTGGTCCGTCCCCTGCGCCGTGACCGCGAACACTTCGGCCAGCTTTATGAGCGGCGCCGTCCGGCGTACCTGAAGGCTGAACTGCGTGTCGAAACCGAGGGGAAGGCCGTGGCTGCGGTGGTCGAAGAGATCATCTCAGGACTGAATCTCGTTCCGAGATCAGGCCCGCGATCAGGAGTACGCGAGTGACGAATTTCCGAGACCATCGTTTGAAACCGTCCGGCCTGGAACGATCTGGCCTGGCGGCGATTGCGCTCTGCGCGTGTCTTGCCTTGCCGCTTCCGTGCTGGACAAAAGATAAGGACAAGGAGAAACCGGCACAAGCCGTGGATTCTGGTTCGTTCGGCGTCTATAGCGCGGGGCACCGCGTAGCAACTGAGACCTTCTCCATACGGGGCGGACCGGATGGCAGCGTCGTGTCTTCGGAATTCAAGTCAGAACAGGGCGAGCAGAAAGCCGCGCAGTCGTCGGAGCTTGACTTAACGCCTTCGGTCGAACTCCGCCTTTATTCTTGGAAGGAGTCTCTGCCCGAAAAGACCGAAGCCACGGTTGAGCCGTCCGATGCTTTTCTCATCGAACATTTCGACAGCCCGGGCCAAAAACCGGGGGAGCAGAGTTTTCTGTTGCCCGCTTCCACTACTATCCTCGACGACTATTTCTTTATTCAGCGCGAAGTCTTGGCCTGGAAGTACCTGGCGACCGCGTGCCGCAAGGAAAAGGGGGGTCTCCAGTGCCCGCCGAACCAAAAGATTCAATTCGGCACTCTGAACCCACACGCCCGTAGTTCGATGGCCGTGAGCGTTGAGTTCTCCGGGCAGGAAAAACTCACGATTCACAACGCCGAACACGAATTCAGCCGCTTCGTTCTGCGATCTGAAAACGGGGACTGGACGTTTTGGCTTGACGACCAGTTCAAGCTCATGCGACTACTGGCCGATAGCGGAACTGAAGTGCTGCGTGACTAGTGTGAGACACGGACGGCAAGCTCTGGCTGACGATCGAATGATCATATGTCGCTAATAGACGGACGCACAGCGCGGGTACTGTTCACGGT